>ERZ746981.5-NODE-5-length-349693-cov-42.291603_pt1 | contig 349693 bp, 267 predicted proteins | sample MGYA00374948_ERZ746981 | MGnify/ENA primary metagenome ERZ746981 (study PRJEB28757, sample SAMN06711160) | food metagenome | host: microorganism | place: China:Harbin | collected 2017-01-30 | study: EMG produced TPA metagenomics assembly of the Analysis of... | reverse complement strand
AAGAATGTATGGGCGCAGCGATCGTATCGGGTCGCAACACGTCGCCGGTCTTTCAGCTTTGCGAACATGTTTTCGATCAGATGGCGCTTTTTACAGAGATGCCAGTCGTAAGGCGGCTTTGATTTCCCGTTTTTCTTCGGCGGGATACAGGCGGTGATATTCCGGTCTGCAGGCGAGTGCCTGATTGTATTGCTGTCATAGCCGCGGTCACGGATGACTTCCTCTGTCTCATCCGGCAGGTCCGCCAGCAGAACGTCCGCGCCTCTGAAGTCGCTCACCTGACCCGCTGTCAGAGGCAGCCGGACAGGGCGTCCCTGTCCATCACACATGGCATGAAGCTTTGAGTTCAGGCCACCTTTCGTGCGTCCGATATGGCGGGGAAAAGCCTCTTTCTGAGCAGGGACGCTGCTGTTCTGCGTGCTTTGAGATGTGTCGCATCAATCATCAGGCGCTTCGACCGGCCAGCCTGTTCTGTCAGGGCGACGAAGATCCGGCCGAAGACACCCGGGCGGTTCCACCGGATAAAGCGATTGTATAAGGTCCTGTGCGGACCATACGCTTTCGGGGCGTCTTTCCACTGAAGGCCGTTGCGGATCACATAAACGATCCCGCTCAGAACACGACGGTCATCCACGCGTGCCACGCCATGTGCCAGTGGGAAATACGGCCTGGCGACATGGCCATTTTCCATGATATGGTGAACTGATCGACGGCCGGCTCTACGGTGCAACCGGTTTTCTTAGCGTGCAGGATTATCCTCATGTAAGGGCTTGGGCCGATCGCCTTTTGACACGATCAGCCGTGCAACGAGGCTGTATGGTTAATCGGCTGGGCAGCGGATCCGTCCGCTCAGCATGAGCGCCATGACGCATCGGACTTTGCGACGCGGACGCAGGACAAGGTCATACAGATCTCGCATACACGATACAGGCATGCAGCCGGCCAATCCGAAAGATAGTGCTTTGTCTCAGCACCGTACTTTTTCTGACCGGCCGGCGATCTGACTGAAACAATTCCACCAGAACTTACCGGAAAGCCCCGGTACAGAGGCCTGCATGGCATATACTCTCATAAAATAAATACATCAGAATATCTCATATATCCAAAATATATTCCGAATATGAAATTAATTAAAAACAATAAACTTAAAGTTTAACATCGCAAATAGTGTTGCACTAAAGAAACATTGTTTTATATATGCATAGCATTTTGTTTTTACATTGTTGCCAAATCTATACACAAAAGCTTTTGTTCCCCGATCTTTTTCTGAGGCGAGGGACATGATCTCGAAACGACATATTCTTTTATCCGGCGCGGTGTCCCTTCTGGCCGTTCATTCTCTCGCGACTGCGGCGACGGTTGGAAAACAGGGGGTCAGACATCCCAGGCATTCGCCGGCAGTCACGAGGGCGCCGGCGGCACGCGCCGAGCCGGTGGGACCCGTGGCGTTATCGAAAACAGGTCAAGGCAACGCCGTGGCAGCGTTAAGGACGCATGATGCGGCCCAGGAGGCGCCAGAGACTGTGATCGTCACCGGCTCCCACGCCTACAATCGGACGGCGCGCAACAGTTCGGCTCCGGTAACGGTGATTTCCTCGGCGGTACTGCGACGGTCGGGGCAGCTGAATCTCGCGGATGCGATCACGCGGGTCGATCCGTCGATCACCATGCAGAGCATGGGCGGGGATGCGGGGGCGCTGACATCGTCGATCCGGATGCGGGGACTGAATCCGAATGAAGTTCTGGTACTCGTGGACGGCAAGCGGCGGCATACGACATCCAATATCTACGCCGATGGCGGTCCGGAGCAGGGCTCAACGCCGGTGGATCTGAACATGATCCCTGCCGGGGCGATCGATCATATCGAGGTGCTGCGGGACGGCGCGGCGGCGCTCTATGGCTCGGACGCGATCGCGGGGGTCGTGAACATCATCACGAAAAAGACCGATCACGGGCTCAATGTGGTCGCCCAGACGGGGGCTAATGCCTATAACGGCGACGGCTGGCAGTATCTGGTTGGCGCGGATGGCGGAATGAAGCTGGGAAATGATGGCTTTCTGCATCTGACCGGTCAGGCCTATCACACGGATTTCTTCGTTTCCAAGTCACGCGGAACGGACGATCATCGCTGGACGGAAGGGGCGTCCTGGCCGGCAAACTCCAATCACAGTCTGATGGTTCCGGAAGAGACGCGGGGCAATCTGTCGCTGGAATGGGGCAAGCCCGTCACGGAGCATATCCAGTCCTACGGTCTGATCACATACGCGCATCGTCATGCGGAGGCGTATGAGAATTATCGTCTCCCGAGTATTGCCCCGAGCTATTATCCGGCCGGTTTTTCGCCGCTGGAGATCATGGACGAGGATGATTTCCAGGCCAATCTGGGGCTGAAGGGAGACAATTTCCTTGGCTTTGACTGGGATCTGAGCACGCTTTACGGCCAGGACGGCTCGAAGATCGACAACAAGGACACGATCAATACAGGCTGGCTGGCGGCTTACGGCTCCTCGCCTACGCAGGTCCGGGCGCTGAATTACCGACTGGCGCAGTGGACGAGCAATTTCGATATGCGCCGGAATTTCAGCATCGCGCATACGGTACCGGTGACGCTCGCAATGGGCGCGGAGCATCGGCTTGAGATGTATGACATCAAAGCCGGTGAGCCGGCCTCCTATCTTTATGGCGGGACGGCGGGCTATGCCGGGCTGACGCCGCAGAACGCGGGAAGCTGGCAGCGCAATGTCTGGGCCGGCTATATCGACGGAGACTTTCATCCGACGAAGCACTGGGACCTCGATTTCGCCGGGCGCTTCGAGCATTACACGGACTTCGGCAATACCGAGACCGGAAAGATCACAACGCGGTATGACATCACGAAACGTATTGCCGTGCGCGCGACGATCAGTAACGGATTCCGCGCGCCGACTTTGCCTGAGGAACATTTCAGTTCTCTGAATGTGAGCGCGACAGGGGCGACGGGGCTGCTCTCACCGTCCAGCGCGGCGGGGCAGTTTATCGGCGCGAACAAACTGAAGCCGGAACGGTCAACCAATGCTGAAGGTGGAATTGTTATCGAACCTGTCGATGGATTTCATGTATCGGCGGATGTCTATCAGATCAATCTGCGCGACCGGATCATCGGGGCGCAATCCATCAACGGTCAGACAGCCTATGATGCGATCGCGTTGACGGGCGTCGAGGTTCCGACCGGAGCGGGCGTGGACATCAACGACATCAATGCCAGTTATCTGGCGAACGCGGCGAGCACGCGGACGCAGGGGCTGGATATTCAGGCGGATTATCGTCTGCGGCTGCATCGTTATGGCACGCTGGATTTGTCCATGATGCTGAACCTGAACCGGACGCGGATTCATCATGTCAACACGAATGCCTTCGGAAACGCGATGGCCAGCGCACAGACGATTGCCTGGCTGACGACCGCGTCACCGCGCAGCAAGATTATCCTCAATGCTTACTGGACTGTCGGTAAGTGGGATGTGAATGTGCGTCAGACACGCTACGGGCAGACGTCCTCCATGCTCTCCTATGAGGATCTGGCACCGTCCCCGATCCGGTATTCGACGACACAGTTCGCGCCGTTCATCAATTCGCCGATGTGGCTGACGGATCTGGAAGTGGGCTACCGGATCAATTCGCACTGGCATGTTGCTGTCGGGGCCAACAATATTTTCAATGTGCGGCCAAGGCGGCTGAACCCGCTCAACAATTATCTCGGGCCACGAATGTACGACCAGTACGCTTCGGGGATCTCTTTTACCGGCGGCTATTATTACGGGCGGGTGAATGTATCATTCTGAGATTGTCTGACCGGGATATGAATTTTTCAGAGTATTTTATTTTGTTCCTACAGGCAGAGGTCCGCCCTGAAACCCGGAAGGGGTCGCGGCCCCTTTGCGGGTTCAGGCAAAGTCCGGGGTAACCGTCGGGCGGGAAGCCTTGCTGTTTAACGCCTTTAAATAACGTCCATCCCAGACATAAAAATATCTTGTTTAATATCAGACACGTTCTCTGCTGAATTCATGTTCTGTGTTTTCAGCAGGACTGCCGATGCCCTTCCGCCGCCGCGCTTTTCTCGCAGGTTTACTCCCGGTCTCCGTCATGCCTTTGCTTTCCCCGCATGTGCGGGCAGCTGCATCGTTGCGTGTGGGCGATCAGAAGGGAGGCGCGCATGCCCTTCTCACGGCAGCCGGCCTTGCAGGCCGGGCGTCTTTTCCGCTGCAATGGAGCCTGTTCGCCGGCGCACCCATGCTGATCCAGGCGTTGACGGCCGGAGCGGCAGACGTGGGCGTGATTGGTGACGCGCCTCTTGTCTTTGCGCAGGCGGGCGGAAGCCCGGTCAGAGCTGTTGGCGCCATTCAGACGGACGGTACAATGACCGCTGTCGTGGTGCGCAGGGACAGTCCCATACGCAACGTGCGTGACCTCAGGGGACGGTCCGTCGCGACACTGAAGAGCCAGACCGGGCATTATCTGACACTCGCAGCCCTGCGCGATGCCGGGCTTCGTGACGATGATGTCCACTTTGTTTTCATTTCACCCGCCGCCGCGAAAATGGCGCTGCAGACTGGCAGCGTCGACGCCTGGGCCACATGGGGTCCTTACATTGCCGAAGCGAAAACTGAAGACGGTGCAAGAGAAATCGTGAATGGTGGCCGCCTCATGAGTGGTCTGAGCTATATCGTGGCCACGACTGACGCGCTCCAGACGCGACGGGACGACATCATTGCCTATGCCCGGCTCCTGCGCGACGGCCACGCATGGATGCTGACCCATGCTGAAGACTACGCCGTGGCATGGGGCCGGGAAACCGGACTTTCCCTTCCCGTGGCACGGCAGGTCGTCAGGGCCACGATGGCGAGAGTCACGCCGATCGACCGAAACATCATTCGAAAGCAGCAGATCGTTTCCGATTTTATGGCGGCAACGAACATGATTCCGACCCCACTGGATACGAACGCCGTGGTCGATACAACCGTTACCTTTTGAGGAACTGAGCTTCGATGGCATCGTCAGGTATCGAACGTATTCCTTTTGCGCCTGAGGCATATTTCACAGACTCGTCAACAAATGACGACGCATGGCGGGCGCCAGACCAAGAACATCGACGTCGTTCTGGAAAAGGGCGGTTCGCCGCGATTTCTCCGTATGACAATATCTTGCGCTGATCTGCGACTGTAAGGCAGAGCATCCGGCCACAACCCGAGAATTATTTTATTGCAGACAGATTGCAGACAGAAGGTCGATTATCCGGGGAGAATCAATCTGGGATGGTAAATGATCTGTCGTAGAACCGCGACACGTCTATGTCCGCCGGAATGACGCCGGCGGAATGGTACAGATCCGCTACTTTCTGGTGTGTGACAATCGCCGTGTCCGTTACCGATGGAAGCGGTTTCATCTGCATCCGGGACACCGTGCGTCGCGCAACCCCGATCGGAATGCCGGTATCCCGCGCAAAACCCAGCGCCCTTTCTTCCGGGTGTGCGTCGCCCCATGCGACGGCCCTGCCGACCCGCGCCATGAAATCTGTCAGTTCGGCCCGCCTGGTGCTGATCGCGGAAGTTCCGGCAATGCCGCATTCCACTTCATCAATCACACCGTGGGCGGTGAGAATAATCCGTGCATGATCCTGCAACTCGGCCATCGCCGCATAGGGATCCCATATGGCCCACGCATCAATACTGCCATTGGCCAGAGCCGACCGGGCATTGGCTGCCGACAGCGGCACGGCAATAATATCCTCAGTCTTCATACTTTCACGACGAAGCGCCGCCAGAATGAGCAGATGGCCGGGAGATCCCTTCACGAAGGCAACCCGCCTGCCGGCAAGATCGCGCATTGTGCGGGCAGCGCTGCTCTCCGGCACGAGCAGGGCATCGGATACACCATCCACGGTCCAGACCGTAATCGCCCTGACCGGGCTTCCCGCCGCGAATGCGAATGTCGCCGTAGCATCACCCACATAACCGAAATCGAGCGCTCCTGCTCCGATTGCTGCAATCAGCGGTGCCCCGACAGGAAACGATGCCCACTGAATACGATACGGGAGCCTTTCCAGCTGACCGGCCACTCTGAGCAGCGAACGCACGCCGCCGCGCTGATCCCCGACACGCAGGGTGGAAGAACCGTCTCCATCCACGGCACCTGTGTCTTCCGCTGCAGTTGCCGGCCACTCCGGCAAGAACGGCAAAAGAGACGCGCCAAGCAATGTCCGGCGGGAAAAAAGCGCCTTCATTCTCGCATTTCCTTTGTCTGCCCGCTTCAGAATGTTCTGCTGTCAGGGCGCTTGCACATCAGCCGGTGCTCCGTCTTCACGAAGACCGTTTTCTTTGCCTGCCTGGAGAAGGGCATAGCGGGCGGAAGAAATTTCCACCCCCTGCCTCAGCAGAGGACCAAGCTTCCAGAAATAACGGAGCGGATCATCCGTGCCGCCATCCCAGCCGTAGTCATGGCGGATACGTCCCACAGGATCGGAATCGAGAGCGCTGCGGGGTATCGCGTCCGGATCGCCGACAGCGACGTAAATGGCATCCTGAGGGCAATAGAGTTCACACAGAAAGCACGTCTGGCACTGATCCGGTCTTGCAATGAGCGGCAGTTCACCGGGCGATCCCACATCGAATACGTGATCGGGACAGGCAGAAACACAGGTGTTGCAAGCCGTGCATCGCGTCGCGAGAATTTCGATCACAGCGCCAGCTCCGACACCGGAGCTTCTTCCCGCTGCGTGTGCACAGTCTCCAGACCGCCCGTGATGAGCCTTCGGGACCAGTCAGTGTCCTGACCCGGATAATCCTCCCGAATGTGCATCCCGCGACTTTCTTTACGCGCCAGAGCGGCTGCATTGCACCATCTGGCAGTAGCGGCCATAGCAGCAGTTTCCCGTGCGGCGACGGCATCCAGGCCTTCACCCCGCAGGCTGCCGCAAACGTCTTCCCAGGCGTCCTCAAGCCGCTTAGCTGACATGGAGAGCTTTGCCTCGCTGCGCCAGAGCGCTTTGTCCGGATCCAGGATTTCAGCCTGTGCGGTCTGTACAACGGCTTTCCGGTCAACCGGACGAACTGCTCCCGTCGGATGCAACCCCGCACCTCCCATGGACAACAGGCGACTTTGGCGGTCACTATGGCTGCGACGCGCCGCTGCGGCTGACGCGGCCTGTCCTGAGAGCACGCCGGACGAAAGCGCCCAGGCGGCGTTCTGCGCCCCGCCCCCGCTCGTGGCCCCGGCAATATGTTCCCGCGTAGCAGCATCGCCTGCTGCAAAGAGACCGGGGACACACGTCGCGCAACAGGCATCAGCAATACGCAGGCCACCCGTTCCACGGATCGTGCCTTCACCGAACAGTTTCACTTCAAAGCGGTCACGAAACATATCAAGGCCCCGTCGTTCGAAGGCCGCGACCGTTGCCGGCTGAATCTCCCGGATCACGCCAGGAAGCTCCCGCGGCGCTTCATGCAGATCCGCGTAAACCGGTCCCGAGCGGAAGGCTGCTGCCAGAGAGCAGAGATATTCACGCGGGCGGTCCCATCCCGGAGTATCCAGCTGCCGTCCAGCGGCATCAAAGAAACGCGCTCCGGTATAAGGCAGGGTCCGGGTACTCAGCCATGCGGGCGAAATGGAATAGGCTATACAGAATTCCATGCCTGACAGCTCCGCACCTGCCTCCACACCCATCAGATAGCCATCCCCGGTATTGGAATAACTTCCGAGAAGTCCGGAACGAAACGCACAGCCGCCTGTCGCCAGGATGACCGCACCGGCTCTGGCGCGCCACGGCCTGTCCGTCAGGCGATCATGCCCGGCAGCACCGCCAATGGACCCGTCAGGGCGTGCGAGCAGCTCCAGAACCGGATGATGATCCAGTATCCTGACTCCCAGTGATGTAGCGTAATGCCGGAGAGCCCGCAGATATTCCGGCCCCCGCAGTCCGGAACGGTAGACTCCGCCCTGACCATCTCCGGAGAAAGGATACCAGGGCTCAAGTTCAGGAATCGAGCGCCATGTAATATCGATAATCCTTGCCATCCACGTGGGATCGGCCAGACCGAACGCTGTTTCCAGACGTTTGCGGACAGCGGCTTCCCTCCGGCCCGCATCCGGTGGAACCCACCAGTGATTTGGACCGGCGGTTGCTGTCACGCCACTGGTTCCCATGAACCCCTTGTCCGCGACGACAACCGAAGCGCCCGTCTTTGCAGCCGCGACAGCAGCCCATCCCGCGGCCATACCACCGCCAACAATAAGGACATCTGCGCTGATCTCGTCCATATCCGCTGTCTTTCTGTCAGGATGTTCAAAAATCACAGTGCATACTTATCGTGATCTGCCGGTAACGACGTGACCGTGCGGTTGTCTGACAGCGACGGAGAACGTACCAGCACCGGAATTAAACGCATGAAACGGCCCCGCTCCTGATGACAAGACTGCGTTCTTCCACGAACACCTTCTGGCAACCAGCAAGTTTTCCTCTTTTCTGTTGTTACGAAATGAAATCGGAGCGCTTCATCCTTTTGCTCATTGCATTCGATGCTTCAGCATTTCTCATTATTCCGCCGGGCATACGGGGGGCACTCTGAGTATCCGCATCGTCAAAGGGAAATCACCATGACATATCAGAAGCAATCCGCAGTCTTTATGGTCGTATCGCAGGAAACCTGTCTCACACTGAGGTCCGGAAAATTCTGACATGACGCAGGATCGCAGAATCAGACTTGGTCTCATTCTTCATGGTGTCGGCCGCACATGGGACGACTGGCGTCATCCGGCGCGCAACGTCCGCGCCAGCACGGATTTCGGGCTTTACCGCAGGCAGGCGCAACTGGCCGAACAGGGCAAATTTGATTTTCTCTTCGTGGCTGACAGCCTTTCGGTCAATGAGAAATCCAGTCCTCATTATCTGAACCGCTTCGAACCTCTGACTATTCTGTCTGCCCTCGCCGCCGTAACCGATCATATCGGCCTGGTGGGCACGCTGAGCGTGAGCTATACTGAACCTTTCAATGTTGCACGTCAGTTTGCATCACTTGATCACATCAGTGGTGGACGTGCGGGCTGGAACGTTGTCACGTCCTGGCTGAGTGATACGGCTGCTAATTTTGGAAAAACATCGCACCCGGCGCACAATGAACGATACCGGATCGCAGCGGAACATCTCGATGTGGTTCAGGGATTGTGGGACAGCTGGGAAGACGATGCCCTTGTGGGAGACAAGGACACCGGAGTGTTCGTTGACCCGGCGAAACTGCACCGGCTGGATCATACAGGACAATATTTCCGCGTCCGGGGACCGCTGAATATAGGACGCTCATCCCAGGGGCAGCCTGTCATTTTTCAGGCAGGGGCGTCGGAGGACGGGCGGGACTTCGCCGCGCGTCATGCAGAGGCGGTTTTCTGCGCTCCCCAGACCATAGAAGAGGCACGTCTCTATTATGCCGACCTCCGGGAACGTGCCCGCAGATTGCAGCGGGAAGCGGGCCTCCCTCTGATTTTGCCCGGCATCGCACCGATTACAGGACTTACGGAAGAAGAAGCCGAAGCTTCTTATCAGGAACTCGCAGCACTCACCTCACTTGATACAGGTCTGGGCTTCCTGTCGCGCTCCTTCAACGATCACGATTTCCGGCAATATGATCTGGATGGTCCCTTTCCCGAAGTTGAGCATATCGGCAATGAAAGCAACCAGAGCTCATCCCGTCGAATTCTGCAGCGTGTTCAGGATGGAAATCTGACGATCAGACAGATCGCCCTCGAACTGGCAACCCCGAGAGGAGATTTCACCGGCACGCCGGCTCAGGTCGCAGACGCCCTGCAAAACTGGTTCGAAACAGGAGCAGCAGACGGATTTGTGATTTTTGAACCCCTGCCAGGACAACTGGAATTATTCGTAAAGCACGTGGTACCGATCCTGCAGGAAAGGGGACTGTTTCACTCTGATTATGAACATAACACCTTCCGGGAAAACCTCGATGTGCCGTTCCCGGTGAATCGCTACACGAATGCAGCGGCTCAGACCGGCTGAAATCCTGCGCTTCCCTCTCCGTCCTGTCCGGGCTGCGTCATTCACAACGCAGCCCCTGCTTTGCGGACATTCCTGGAACCATACAAGATGACAACATCGCTCTGAGCGCGTAGCAGAGTCTTCTGTTCCACCTTTTATCTTCAACCGCTGGTCTCCAGGAGCATTTACTCCGGGCGATATCACAACCGATGAATTGCTGGATCTTCCCGATGCCGGCCGATGGGCTCCCTCTGTCTACAATGCCCAGCCCTGGCGTTTTCTTTATGCCCGGCGCGACACACCGGCCTGGGAACGGTTTGTTTCATGGCTCGTTCCGTTCAATCGCTCATGGGCTCAGAACGCATCAGCAATCGTTTATATCGTGTCACGAACAGTCACTATCAGTGCCAGCACAGGTGAGCCGGTTTCTGCGCCGACACACGCAATTGACGCCGGCGCAGCAAGCGTTCTGATCCAGCTGCAGGCGACACAAAAAGGATGGACCACGCATCCCGTCAATGGATTTGACAAGGGCCTTTCTCACGCAGGTCTGGAACTCCCGAAGACTATGCCGTTCATGTCGCGATCATCGTCGGACGCAGAGGAGATACCGCACGGCTTCCGGAACATCCGCAAAACCATGAAAGATCCTCTGACCGCGTCCCGCTCGATGCCGTCGCTTTCGAAGATCGCTTCGCCGTGAAAAGCCCCGAAGAAAACTGATGTAACCTGCCGGACAATCATACCGGAGGACCTGAGCGGGATAATCACAGCATTCCCGTCCGGTGTCGATTTCGTCTCTGTCGGCGATCCGTATATCGAAATCAGTAGCCGGATATTTCTGATCTCGTGAATACAATCTGATCAGAAAATCCACACCGGGTGAGCCATCCACCTCCGTCTCATCAGTCGCCATCTCAGATCTGCCTGGCAGAGCCTCTACATATCGAACCTCATGCTGAATGTCACCGTACGCGGGGCACCAGGAAAAAGCTGCAACGCCCCGCGACTGACCCAGTAACGCTCATTGCCGATATTCTCGACAGCAGCGCGGAATGTCAGCCTGTGATTATCAACATGCGTCACATACTGAGCTCCGACATTGCCAAGAATGTAGGATTGCAGACGGAATGTATTGGAAGGGTCCAGCCATCCCGCTGAAACCCAGTTCAGTCCCCCGTTCACGCTGAGCCCCTTCACTGCGGGAATAAGATAGTTCGCGGAAAAGTTCGCTTCAAAAGGCGATGTCGATTCCGCCCGCTTGCCATCATACGGGGTGCCTGCCCCGTAACGCGCGTCCAGATAGGTCAGACTTCCGGTCAGCTGCAGATCGCGCGTGACCTGAAATGTACCACCGGCCTCCACACCCTGGTAACGGACAAGCCCTCCCTGTTGCTGCACATTGTTTGAATCAACATAGGCAGCAATCGTATCGAGACGATAAAGTGCAAGCGTCCCGCTCCACCGTGATTTTTGTACTTTGACCCCCAGCTCATATTCCTGGCTGCGCATCGGGGAAAAAACCTGATAAGCGTTCAGCGCTGTCGCAGCAGCCTGCGTTCCCGATTGCATGGCCTCCACATAGCTGAAATACGCGTTCACATCGGGCGTCGGTTTATAGGACAGCGAAACAACCGGCGTGACAGGATTGTTATGCCGCGCCGCAGTCCTCTGACCGCTTCCGTTGGTGGCATAATCATTTTCAAAATAATCTGTATACCGCGCACCTGCCAGAAGAGACCATTTATGCCAGGTAATCGTGTCACTCCAGAAAGGCGCGACCTGCGTATAATCTATATAATTGTACAATTTCGGGTTATACGAATGGGCATTCGTATTCACCGGTCTTGAAACGAAAATATTTCCGTATTCGTAGGGCTGATAATATGCAGCATTAGCATCAGCATCAAATTTCTGATAGAGCCACATAATACCAGCAACGACATCATGATGCAGCGGACCGATGGTAAATTTCCCTTCTGTGGTTTCCTGCACCTGGTGATAGGTAAAAACGCGGGTCATCTGGAACGGTCGGTTCAGGTAGTCTCCACGATTATCGAGAAAAGTAATTGCGTTCGACGGAAACCGTTCATCCAGATGCGTGTATCCGTAAACAAGCTTCGTATTCCAGTTTCTGGAAAAATCCCAGTCAAATCCGGTATTAAAATGCTTCAGGTCGTTCCTTTTCCAGGAGTCCTTAGCGCCCAGTTCCGACCGGCCGCTGATCGGAGTCAGGGACGTCAGGCCGCTGACCACAGTAACGCCATTCACCATGCCGCGCTGAAGAGTATTCAGGTAAAAAGAATCAAAGTGCCATGCAAGGCTATCCGTGATTTTAACGCGAGTTGCCGCGGACATCGAGGTGGACCGGATAAAGCTGCCATTATACTGGTCACCGACCTCATTACCAAACGAGAACCGATACGTCACACGGTCGGAATGACCGATGGGTCCGCCGGCGTCGAGAGACTGCCTGAACGCCGCATCCGACCGATAACCTGCCTCCAGAGACAATTTTGTTTCGGGAACAGGCTTTTTAAGCTGGAAGTCGAGGACAGCGCCAGGAGATCCAAAACCATAAAGAAACGCTGACGCACCCTTCGTAAGCTGAAACTGACCGAAATTCGCCATCGGCAGATCGATAAACCAGTAAGGAATCGCAAACCCATCTATCTTATAACCGTTGGTCCAGTCGAGATCGAGGCCGCGCACCCGAAAGCTCGCACCTGATGCGGTAGACCCGCCATTGGAATTCTCCTGGACGCCCGGCTCAGCCCTGAAGACATCGTTGATATCAGTAGCCTGCATCTGTTCGATTTTTGCAGCGGAGATAACGCTCAGAGAAAAGGGAGTATCAAATTCCGAACGGGAACCCAGCGCCCCCAGAGAGGTATGCGCCGTCAGGCGCGGTCGCCGCACATGAGCTTTCACAGAAATCGTTTCAGGTGCAACGGCCTGAACTGATGACGGAGGCGAATGTGGCTGCGCGATACCTGTCTTTCCATGGGCATCAGTTTTTTTTCCGGACAGCGTCTGAGCGTGGATCGATACTGGCAAAAAAACGAGAAAACCCGATATGACGACTGACTTCCTGGGCATAAGCCCGACCGAATTCATCTTACGTTTTTCCTAAAACAGACTTTGAAACTGTCTCTGCAATGTTGCTGAGCTGCGTCATCTGGTTAGAGTAATATCTAAACAAATTCTCGTTTATTATGTAAATATAACAGTTTATTATAAATTATTGATTGGGCCATTCCATGTAATTCATTGTTGAAATACAGAAATTTCTTTTAATACATATAAAATGGCCCCGCAGGTCGCGGGGCCATCATTACTGCGTATTGCTGTTCAGCAGGAGAAAAGAATCCTGCAGAAACGAATCAGGCCGGAACGGATTCCGACGCCTCTGACGGAATATCGGATTTTATCGGATCTTTTTCCCGACGCGATTTTGTCCAGATATTTTCCGGCACCGGGAGGCCAAGGTGACCACGTAATGTATCGCTTTCGTATTCCTTTCGAAAGAGACCCCGCTGCTGCAATATCGGAATCACCCGCTCCCGGAAAAGAGCAAAATCTCCCGGTATGGTCACTCTGATGTTGAACCCGTCAGCCGCTCCCCCGACAAACCAGCGTTCGATTTCATTGGCAATTGTCTCAGGAGACCCGACAAAACTAAGTCTCCAGCTTCCATAACGCTCCGCCGCTTGTCTCAGTGTCAGCTTCTTTGCAGAAACGCCTCTGAGAATTCGCTCAGCATGCCCTTTATAACTATTGAGCGTCAGCCCGCTGACATCAGGAAAAGGCGCGTCGGGATCATACTGACTAAAATCATGGTAGTTAAAAGCACGCCCAAGCTGCGTCAGTTTCTGCTCAAACGTCTGCAGCCCTTCACGTGACGCTGCGATTGCCTGAGCCTCCTCATCGGTTTCGGCAATGATCGGATTGATCCCCGGCAATACCGTGATCTGTTCGGGATCGCGGCCAAGAGCTGCGGCGCGTTGTTTCAGATCCGTATAATAAGAGCGTGCGGAGTCAAAATCTTCCACCCCGGCAAATGTAGCCTCCGCAATACGCGCACCGAGATCACGTCCGTCGTTGCTGTCTCCAGCCTGAAAAATGACCGGCTGTCCCTGCTTCGACCGGCTGAGCGCCAGTGGACCGGCAACAGACAGAAATTCTCCTTTGTGATTCAAAGCATGTTGTCGGGTCTTATCTAGAAAGACACCAGCTGATTTATCGGCAGGGAAAGCATCATCTTCGTAACTGTCCCACAGTCCTTTAACGACTTCGACAAACTCCAGAGCCCGCCGGTAACGCACCGCGTGGTCCAGATGCTTATCGTGACCATAATTGCGCGATGCCCCTTCCAGTCCGGTGGTGACGACATTCCATCCCGCCCGCCCATGACTGATATTGTCCAGAGAAGCGAAAAGGCGGGCGACGTTATACGGCTCCCAGTAGGTCGTGGTCAGTGTGGCGACAAGACCAATTTTACTGGTAGATACAGCCAGGGCTGACAGAAGAGTCAGTGGTTCAAGTCTGTTGAGAAAGTGGGGGGCTGTGTCCGGTGTTATATAAGGACTGTCGATAATAAAGACCAGGTCAAACTTTGCATCTTCTGCCAGACGAGCGTTCCTGATATACCAGTTTATGTCTATACTGGCATTTGAAGGCAGCTCCGGATCGCGCCACTGAGAATGATCGCTGCCGACTCCGGCGAGTATCGCGCCGAATTTCAGCTGTCGCACGATTTTCTTTGTCATAGGATATTTCCTTCAAAAGCAGGGATATTTTCCGCAGCGTCTCATCCGACACTCGCAGACGACAGAGAGATGTTCTGTTGTATTGTAGAAATCGGTCAGAGGTCCGCGTACAAAGGCTCATCAGAAATAAGAACGCGATTAAGGAGGCGTGGAAACTCGCCATAATTCCTGACCGCATAATGAACAGTCGAGCGATTATCCCAGAAAGCAACGGAGCCAGGCTCCCAGCCAAAGCGGACCTGATGCTCCGGTTTGCGGTACTGATCAAGGATCGCCACAAGCAGTTCCCGGCTTTCCTGTAATGGAATGCCCAGGATCTGCGGATTCTGGCTGAAATTTACCCACAGGATTCTGGCCCCGGTTTCTCTGTGCGTCCGGACCACCGGATGAGAGACAAGTGGATAATAGTGACCGGCTCGCGTCAGAGAGCGGCGAAAATCATGTGTGACATACAGACCTTCAAGTCTTGTCCGGATATTTTCCGGCAATCCTTCATAAGCAAGCCCGGCATCCACCCATACCGTATCGCCTCCGGCCCCGGGCAGACGAACAGCCCGCAGAACTGCTGCCCATGTGGGAACCAGACGCCAGCTTGTATCTGTATGATAAGCATCCCACTTTTCTATATGGTCGTGTTCGTCATCGTAACGTTTCAGATCTTGCGCAGCGATATTGTGCAATGCCGGTATTGACCCGGAATTTGTGGTGCTTGGATGTGTATAAAGCGCTCCGAAGCGTCGTGCGAAATCAGCCTGTTGTTCAGAGGTTATGTCCTGGTTTCTGAAAAAAAGAACCTTGTATTGCAGAAGCGCAGATCGAAGCTCGTCGCGCAGTCCGTCCGGGACGGGCAGACGCAGATCAACATTTTCAATCTCGGCTCCTATTGTTGGCTGCAACACGCGTAAGGACAGCCCGGAGCGGGTTTTCTGAGCAGGAGGCACAACAGCATTCATCGGAAGTTCCTGAATCAAAGAATGGGACCACTGGCGCGAGATAGCTGATGTCAGGATACGTTCTGGGAATGAAAGGTCTATTCAATAAGAACAAAGCGATATGTTTATTTTATTTATCGAAGTAGTTATAGCGACAAAATAGTCGATATTTTACAGTGCCTGATATCCGTCTTGACTTAATCAGAAAATGTTCCGCCACAGCATCGTCCTGAACTTTCACCCGAATATATCGTCTGCAGTCCGGATCTTCGGCTTCAATTTCACGCGGTTGCTGATAATGAGGCAGAAATCCCTAAGTGCGGACCGCCTCAAAAAGCGACGCATAACTGTAAACAGCATAAACATTGACCAATCGATGAAAGCCGTCCGTCATGAGGAGAAATTCATCCTCTGACTGCACCGTGCTTTCCTGATACTGAATATAAGGAATACTTGGTCTGCTTATGTCCAGAATCGGATGTCCGTCTGGCTGGTTCATTCGGGAGCTATTAAGTTTCAGACGTGGCAGGATTTGGAGGGTTCCGAGCTCAGGACCTGTTAATTCGTTGAACTGAGCGCTGTTGTGATTCACAGGCTTACCGCTGGAGACGGGGCTGTGAGTGACGTGTTTTTACTGTCTGAGCGGCAGATGGATTGGATCAGGCCGTTTTTCCCACTGGCACATGGTGTCCCGCGTGTGGACGACCGTCGTGTTCTGAGCGGGATCGTTTATGTGATCCGCAACGGGCTTCAGTGGAAAGATGCCCCGAAAGCGTATGGTCCGCACAGGACTTTATATAATCGCTTCATCCGGTGGAACCGCCCGGGTGTCTTCGACCGGATCTTCGTCGCGCTGACAGAACAGGCTGGCCGTTCAAAGCGTCTGATGATCGACGCAACACATCTTAATAAAGCTCACCGGACGTCGGCGTCCCCGCTCAGAAAGGGGCTTTTCCCCGCCATATCGGACGGACAAAAGGCGGACTGAACTCAAAGCTTCATGCCGTGTGTGACGGCAAAGGTCGCCCTGTCTGGCTTTATCTGACCGTAGGTCAGGTCAGCGACTTCAGAGGCGCAGACGTGCTTCTGGCAGATCTCCCCGATGAGACAGAAGAAGTCATCGGGGACAGTGCCTGTGACAGCAACCGGATCAGGCGAATTCTCGTCGAACAAAATATCACCGTCTGCATTCCACCGAAAAAGAACCGGAAATCAAAGCTGCCTTACAACTGGCACCTTATAAAAAGCGCCGCCTCATCGAAAACATGTTCGCAAAGCTGAAAGACCGGCGACGTGTTGCGACCCGATACGATCGCTGCGCCCATACATTCTTGTCCGCAATCCATATCGCAGCAACCTTCATCTTCTGGCTCAGAGAATAAGTCCTGAGCCTAAAAAGCGTAGCCATCATGAATATCATGGGCGTGCCGGTGCAGGCCTGTCCATGATCGCCCTTCAAAGTGATCCAGGCCCAGTTCCTCCTTGAGTTGCTGATGCGCCTGTTCGCAGACCCATCGGGCCTTGATTGCAGCCGCCAGTAGCCTGAGGAATGTGTCGGCAGGCAGATTGAACAGATAGTATTTCCGTTCTTCGGTGGAACGATGCCCGCCAATCAGCCAGGCTTCCTCCCGGGCATGTGCTGGGCCGTCCGGCCACCGATCCGCTGGGCTGGACCACCTGCAACGCGTATCCACATGGCTGCAAAGCGGGCCGCCGGGCCGCCTCTGGTTCCACAACGCCAGCTGACCCTACGCCATGTTGCAGTTTCCCGTATCTTATGGGCGTGAACGGATTGCTGATCCGGTACCGGATGCATCCGGGATGGGCTGCGTTTCCTAGCCGGAAACACGAGTTCCACATCAGCGGAATAAACTTTCTGATGACGTGGTATCCCAACCGCCCAGCGCAGCTCCCGCGCGCTTAAGGCCTGACGGAACGGGCAGACAAGCCATAACCTGCATCCGCAAGAACTCAGCCAAAACAGACACCTGCGGCACAGAGGCGATCGATCTCATCGATCGCCATCTCCGGCTTTGTCCAGGTGCCATAGTGTTCCGGTGGAACACCAGCCCGTTTCAGGCGTGCCGGATCTGCTGTCCAGACATCAGGCAGAAGCAGACGGAGTGACAGCATCAGTTGCACTTCACGTGAAGCCAGTATCACGGACAGCAGTGTCTGACAATTCGCTTTCTTGCCCAGGGTCGAAGCATATTGGGGCGGCACGCCAACAGAATATTTTCCCTTTTTGGAAGGGAGGTATCATCAATGATCAGCCACGAGCGCTCGCCGCCAACCAGATGGTCAGCATGGCGCCACAGAGCAGCCTCAAGCGGCGCACTGTCCCAAACACCGGCCACACACCAGCACTGATGAAATGATGCAGCCGGTCATAAGTGATATCGCCACTGCGCGCGCCATAGGCTACACGTTCTTGCGGTCACCAGGTCCGATCAGGCCTGCAATATAAGCCGGACACATCGCTCTTTGCGCTTTGTGACCCAGTGCGGCCAGAAAGGGTACAAGCCATACCTCCATATCCGATCGCACCCGTGGGAAATCTTTATTCCAAATTTTCTGCCAAAGTAGTGCTAAGAACTACACTGGATGCCGAAACGCCATAATCAGTTCCAGATCAAAATGCGCTGGCAACGCCTCTCTGCTGGTACGAGACGTTTTATGCACCCTATATTTACATAGAATTTCAGGAAGAAACCCAACATCAAGTTTTCCCCGCACGAATTTCATCCAGAAATCGTAGTCCTCCCAGCCATCTTCGATATGACTGAAGCCACCAACAAGCTGAAACGCTTTTTTCCTCAGAAGAGAGGTAACATCAATATAGTTCCCCTTTCGCAGGCGATCCGGATCCCATATATCAGCATGCCCAAGACCGAGACGGTCTCCCATCTCCGTTATCTGCGGATATACAGCATCAAATCCGCCATCAAGGCACGCACTCAGAAGTTTTTCAGCTGCGCGCGGAAACAGGATGTTATCAGCATCGACAAGGAGAATAAATTCACCGGCGGCCTGATCAACCGCGATATTTCTCGAAACTGAGGGCCCCGCATTTCTCATATTTCTTATAATCGAAACATTGTGGAAACGCGTTTTATTCCGGTCCGCCCAGTCCGAGATAACAGAAACGGACGATATATCCTCCGAGCAGTCATCGACCACAATAAGTTCGAGGTTTTTATGGGTCTGTCCCAGAACTGAATCGAGGCATTCCCCAATAAAATCACCATAGTTAAAATGCGGAATACAAACCGATATTAAATCTTCCGGAGTCCGTTCAGACTCTCCGGCCTGATAAACATACTCATATCTGCGATTCCACGGGTTAACGGTCATGACTTATAATCTTCCACTGAGATGAAATAAACTGCAGCAGACGTTGCTGATTTTCTGCCGCCTGTTTTCCGTTCATAATCCTGGAAAATGCATTACTTCTTATCCGGGTCGCTTCTTTTTTTCCATCAGCCGAGCGGAGAAGCCATTCGACAAGATTGGGTATATGCCGTGTCGATTCCGTCAGATAATGCGTTCCGGCAGTAAAAAGAGGATGCGGAAGACATTCCTCACTGACAACGACAGAACCACAGGCCATTCCCTGGGCAACTATACGATGCCATTCGAAAAACTGTTCATTTCCCCGATGAATATTAAGAGAAATTTTCGAATGTGAAGCAACATGACCCGCCAGACGTGAAAGAATTCCGTATATTTTTCCTTCAGCTATCGGGCCATCCATACGCCTGTAATAAAAAAAGCAATTATAGTCTGAGAAAAACTCAGCATGTCTGGCAAATAATTTTTCTCTTTTTTCTGTATGATTTCCAAAAAAACTTACGTCTATAAGGCGTTTGCTGAATGGAAGCTTTGGATTCGCCTCCTTTCTGCAGGACAGCGGGAGAACACGCACAAGGGAATGAGCCTGATCTTCCGGCGACAGCTTACGGACAGCAACTTCGACAGGCGGACTGAAAAACAGACCTTCAATTCCGGCATCTGAAAACAGTTCCATATTCTGAAAAGATATATCGATAATTCCACTACCCATCAGATTATAAATCAGCCCCCTCACAAACCACTGTGTCTGCGGCTGTTCGGTGTTAAACATAATGGATCTGCGAATGATCTCATCCTTCTTCCAGTCATCCGATCCCGGCAGGAAGAAAAATTCATGTGGGCCACAAAAGATGCAGAGCTGAGGTTTTTTGTCGACCGGATACGTTTCGTCCATCAGAAGAGCATTAAGTCCGGCCTGATTCAGCTGATCGACAAGAGCTTCCGCTATGTCTTTGATAAATACATTCCCGGATGAATGATGCAGAACACCGATCGTATAAGGAAGATCGCGCTTTTTTACTGATGCTTCCAACGGAATATCCGGAAGGACAGCCGGTTTCTGGGCAAGCCGCCCCATCGTTTTTGCAAGATGCTTTCCGGAAAGCACCGAACGGCCTTCGCTGATACCATAAATCACTGCGTGCCGCGTCGGGCAGACATTCGATGTCGTGATATCACTGTTCATCGCAATATAGTCATCCGCGTTGAACAGCGCCAGTTTTTCCATTCGCGAGACGGCTTTATGCACCGAAGCATGGGAGTAATCCTCCAGCATGCCGCGCGAGGAATAGAAAGTCTTCCCATCAGTTCTGATATAATGGGAAAATGGATTTTCTCCGTGCGATATTTCGCGCCGGAATATCTCCATATAGATTCCTGTGTCAAAGTCAGCATTGGGACAGCGTCCCTCAGCCGCACCGTGGCTGATATAGTGTTTTACAGCATCAAGCTGAGCAATTTTTACATCCGGATAAGTGTTGTAATAAAATTCCTCATCAAAAAGACCTGAGTTTCTTATTATTTCTTCGTCCCGGGCAGATCTGGAGACCGTCCTGATTGCCGACTTATTTCCTTCTTTCTGCGAGAGACCATGATTCCTGATTTCAAAAATCGACGACACATCGCTCAGTGCCCCTACAGGGTTTATTCTGACTGATTGCTTCTGCGACATAATTCGATCTCGGAAAATTATTTATTTCAACTCGCTCGACCTCAGTGTTAGGCTCCGGGAAGTTAATTTTTCGAAAATTCCATCCACTCTGACACAGACTTTTACAGTCAGAATGAGCAGCACGTACCACGTCAGACGCCATTCCGCCCTGATCTGCCAGCAGTGACGAAGCCAGACAGAGCGGAAACCATCCAGAAGCCTTACGCCGATTCCCTGAACGGCCCCGTCGCCTCAGAAGCGGCCTCCAGTCGCCCCAGAGCTGCCGCCAGGGAGTTGCCGACACTGTCCTCTCCATAATGCACTTCGATAAAGCGCAAGGCAGCCTGCCCCATCGAATCCACGCTTTCCGGAGCAGCATGGAGACGCACGATCTCTTCCGCAAAACTCTCCGCATCGGACTGAACAAGATTTTTCAGGCTGTCCGGCAGATCGATGCCTTCCGCCGCGACCGGCGTCATGACACAGGGCAGACCAGCGGCAAATGTCTCAAGCACTTTTCCTTTCAGACCCGCCCCAAACCGGAGTGGAGCGACGCCCAGCCGGACCTGCTCAAAAAGATCATCGCGCAGATTTTCAACATCGCGAACAATCCCGATGCCGCCACAACCCGGCCCCGCCTCACATGCCAGCGCCTCAGTTTCCGGCCCCATATCGGTGCCTGCAAGCACACAGCGAATATCCGGCGCCCGCTTCCACACAAGAGACATGACCTCCCGAACAAGCCACTCCGCAGCATCACGATTCGGAGCGTGACGATAATGGGCAAGGAACGCGATGCCATGACGATCAGATGCCGGCGTCGCCACGGACCGCGCTGAAACACCCCACGGCACAACATGAACATTGAGAGCCGGTATCAGACGACGCAGCTCGGCCGCCTCGACAGAGGAATGAGTCAGAACGACATCGCTGTTAAGGGCAGCAGCCACCTCAAGTGTCCGCATCCGCGCGGCCTCATGGGCCAGAGTAACCCGCCCCTCCACCCCGGCCTGACGCGCAAGACGAAGATGATGCAGATCCGCAACGCTGTAGATAAGACGGCTGCTGCTCATATAGCGCCTGACAAGCCCTCCATAGGACGATGCCACACTGACGCGATGCAGATAGACAACCTCGAACGCACCGGCCTGCCGTCTGAGCAGATCCTCAGGCGAGGCGTAGAAAGGCGCGGCAGCCACAGAAACACCCTCTGCTTCCAGACCGGAAATCAGATCCTGCTCCACCTGCATCCCCGGCACGGCAAAGGTCACATGATAGCCAAGCCGTCCCAGAGCGCGGATATGCGACCGGATCGCTTCCGATCCCGCATCATGTCCGGGACGCGGAAAATGCTCGTCGATCACAAGAGCGCGGCGAATCTTCGGAATGTCCGAAGCCGCCTTCCCCGCCAGACGACGGGCGCGTTCCAGCTCTTCCCTCTCAGCGCATCCGGCATCCAGCACGGCTTTCTGCTGGCAGATCCGGTCCGCCTGACGGGTGACGAACTTCAGAACCCGCAGCCGCTCCTCGTCAGTCTCAAGACCCGAAACGGCGCGCTCCACGAACGTCTCCAGTTCCTCACCAAACTCACCGGACGCCGCAACACGCCATGGAGAGGCATTCAGATGACGCTCCGTGCCGGCATAGCGCACAGCAATCATATGCCCCTCTGAAAGACTGAGCGGCTTGCTGAAATTCAGCGTGAATCCGGCCCAGCCCGTGCCAAAACCGGACGCCGCGAGATCGGGCCGCTGATCGGCGGCGGAAACGGTGGTCAGATATTCGTCATCGACAAAGACATCGACCCGGAGTTTCTCCCAGGGCTGGTCTTCATTCCACGCCCAGCCGCAGATCCTGGTGCGATCGGCGAAATCCAGCCAGCCATGCAGGCGTCCGGATGAATCCTGATCCGTCCCGTCCCGCGCGACCTCCGCACCCACCATCGATTCGGTGACCTCCGGACTCCGGACGCTCAGCCCCGCCCGATCAGCGAGATTGCGCCAGATCGTCGCAAGCCTCTCTCCACCCTCGATACGCGGCGCACAGTAAACAGCCTCCTCCTGCACGGCGTCAGGATAAAGCTCGAAATACTCCGGAGCATTCTGGAACATCCAGCGCGACCCGTCTTCCACGTAGCTTTCGGACGGCGCCCCTTCCGCCAGAAGCAGATCGTGGCTTTCAAGCTCGAGATGAATATAGGACACGTCACCAGGCTGATCGTCCTGGACAATGCTCGTCCCGTTGATCAGCGAACTCGCCGGGATGAGAGCGCCATCAATAGACATCGCATGAAGCGGGGAGACACGAAGATCGCGCCGCGGAACATTGTCGGCAATGGCCCCGGCCCGGATGGTGACCGGAAGAAGTTTTTTGTTTCTGCCGACAAATACAGCGGCGTAACTGCGACGACCGATCCAGCGGATCGGACGCAGCTCGCCGGACGCGGTGCGCACGGAATCGCCGATTTGCAGCGTTTCGATCGCAGCTTCACCATCCTCAACAGCAATCAGCGTGCCGGGGCAGTAACAGGCGATATAATTCAGCTCAAAACCAGAGGCGCCCGTTACGCCTGTCGCCGCAGACGAGGTGAAGTAACCGGAATCGAGTCCCTCGATCGGAGACGCCAGCGTGATGGTGTCAACAACCGCCCCTCCGCTCATGATCTCCAGGGCAGTATCCGAATAGGACACTGAATACTCACCCGGATCGAGATCAATCATCAGATTCGCGCCGGATGCGATGCTCAGAGCCGATACCGTTGTGCTCGTATCTCCCACCTCCAGCGTGCCGCCGCTGGCGATCGTCACACCACTCAGTACCGCACCGGCCATAGCGTCCATATATCCGCCGCTGCCGATGCTGACAGCACTCGCGCTGCCACCACCAGGCTGGATGTCCAGAGCACCGCCGGAACTGATCGTGACGCCGGAAACCAGACCGCCGGCATTGACCACATCCTTACCGCCGGAACTGATCACAACGTTATACGCGCTGCCACCGTTCTCAACAGTCTGTTGCCCACCTGCGAGGATCGTCGTCCCGCTGGCATATCCGGTCACGTCCTGATTGATGACATAAGCATCAACTGTGCCGCTGACTGTCGTGTCGAACGCGCTGCCACCGGCCTCCACTTTCTGGACAGCGTAACCCGATACAGTGGCGCCGCTCGCGACACCCTGCGATTTCACATCCTGAACCGTTTCCGCAGTGGTGCCGGATTCCAGAACAGCACCGATATCGCTGCCACCAGCAGTAATTTTTTCCTGCGCCCCGCCACTGAACGTCACGCCGCTGGCAAGCCCACCCGGATCGACAGTCAGCATACCTCCGGAAGCAACGGTCACGTCCTCGATGACGCTGTTGCTGCCCACATGAGCGCCGTTTCCGGACAGGACACCTCCGGATACGGTGCCCTGCGTCCCCGTCGCAGTCCCGTTGTTCAGTGGTTCGACATAGAGAAAGCCACCGGGCGCCAGGTCGATCATGGCCGCCGAGCCACCGGCATTGACGTAAACAGTTCCACCGGAACTGACAGTAAGCCCGCCGACGACACCGGAACCGATGATGTCGAGTGTATTCCCGCCGCTGACAGTGACGTTATTTTGTGTGCCCGAATTCGTTGTACTGGTAACCATGAACGCCCCCGAAAATCACGCCGGGCCATTTTTGACCGGACACGCTGAAAATTAATTTCGGGTCTCATTCTTCCGACAAATCGCTAATTTTTCGGATACAATACTTTCCGTCCGTTCATAATTGGCGTCTCCGCCAGCACAGTCACCAGTGCGTTCCACCGGTGCCAGACAGCAAACGACCGCGCCAGACAAAGCCTGACACGGTCGTCCAAAAGCCAGTCAGTCCAGGAAAATTTACTGGCCTTTCAGACGCTTATTGCAAAGGCTGTAATACCCGCCACCTTTCTGGATCCACCTCAGACCGCCATTTCCACCCGTGGCCTTATTGGCTTTGTACTGGTCGTCACAGGTCTTCCGGCGCGCGGTCCCCGCGCTGAGGGACGAATATTTCGACGCGATCTGACTCGGGAAAACCGCATTTCCCGAATAGCCCGCGCTGCCCGTCGTCTTCGCAGCCGGGGCTGAAACCGGCGCCGAAGATGCGGCTGGTGCCGCGGCAGGCGCGGCCGGAGCCGCCTCTTCCGATTCGGGCTCCGACCCGGAACACTGCGCCGCCTTGTATTCCTTATAGGTCTGCCCGGAGGTCAGCGTGCCGGCCTTACGCGCCGCGGTAAAATTCGCATGGCATTCCTTCGCGGTCATGGCCTGCGCGGCATTTTCGCTACCGACCCACAGGGCGCATCCGGCGAGAAGAGCGAAAGAGGCGGTCGCGGCGCGAACTGAACGATTGAAGCCCATCGGCTGTCCTTTGTTCTCTGTATGATTCACATCATGCCCGCTGGCATGACGCTCTGTTTTCCGCGCCTGCGTGAGACGGGATGCCCAGGCAGAAGGGATGGCCCGGATTCTACAATGTGGCGGCCGTACACAACAGAGGCCGGGTCACGGAACCCGGCCTCCGGCACAGCTGTCACAATTCCGACCGACCCGTCAGACGATCCGCTCACCATGCAGCGCGACGTCCAGACCTTCCTGCTCAGCCTCGGCCGACACACGCAGACCGATCGCGGCATCGACGATTTTCAGCAGGATAAAGGTCATGATGCCGCACCAGATGATAGTCACGCCAACCGCCTCGGCCTGCACCAGAAGCTGATGCAGCGAACCCGGCGATCCTTCCGGATTCGCATCCGTCGCGGAGAGCGGGCCATAAGCGAGAACACCGGTCAGCAGGGCACCGATAATGCCACCGACACCATGGACACCGAACGCATCAAGACTGTCGTCATAGCCAAAGACATGCTTCAGCGTGGTGGCGCTCCAGAAGCAGACGACACCGGTGACAAGCCCGATAATCAGCGCGCCTTCGGGAAGGACGAAGCCGGCCGCCGGAGTGATGGCGACAAGACCGCCAACGGCGCCGGAAATGATGCCCAGCACGGTCGGCTTGCCGGTGCGCACCCATTCCGCAAGCATCCAGGAGACACCCGCGGCCGCAGCGGCGATCTGCGTGGTGGCCATGGCCATGCCCGCGCGGCCATTGGCGCCCACGGCCGAGCCGGCATTGAAGCCGAACCAGCCAACCCAGAGCAGGGACGCGCCGATCACGGCATAGGTAAGGTTGAACGGAGCAAGATCATCCGTCCCGAGCCCGCGCCGTTTGCCAAGAACAATGGCGCAGACAAGGCCCGCGATCCCGGCATTGATATGCACCACGGTACCGCCGGCGAAATCGAGCGTGCCGAGACCAAGCAGCCAGCCGACCGGGCTCCAGACCCAGTGCGCGACCGGCGCATAGACAAGCAGCGACCAGAGTATCGTAAAGACGCACATCGCCGAGAATTTCATGCGCTCGGCATAGGCCCCGGCGATCAGAGCCGGTGTGATGATGGCGAAGGTCATCTGGAACGTCATGAAAACGCTCTCAGGAATCGTCATCACAGTCGGATTCGGCGAATCGGCGCCCAGCGTGAAGCCGACATCCGCGCCCTTGACGATGTGCTCCCCCAGTGTCGCCAGGAAAGCCTTCGAAAGACCGCCGATATAAGGCGTGCCGGTCGAGAAGGCGAGCGAATAGCCCGCGATCATCCAGACAACGGTGATGATGCAGCAGATGGCGAAGCTTTGCATGACAGTAGACAGCACGTTCTTCTTGCGCACCATGCCCGCATAGAACAGCGCCAGACCCGGAATGGTCATCATCAGCACAAGCGCGACGCTGACCAGCATCCAGGCCGTATCACCGCTGTCGATCGCCGGAGGCGCATCCGCCGCCCGTGCCGGAGCCGCAGCAGCAAACCCGGCCGCCAGAATCGCGGCGGCACCGGCTGTTTTCATGCCGAAGCACAGAGGCGTCCTGCTCTCCTGACGCGGGTTTCGCCCCGCGAAAGAGGAAAACTGATTATCCATTAACGGCTGTGGCCCCCTGCCCCATTCGCATCCGCGTATCGGAAGATCAGACCAAAGACACGGAAACGCCTGGCGCTGATCCCGCCGGGCCGCGTGACGACCTGACAAAATCTTCACCCTTACGTAGCTTATCCGAAACGAAATGCTCAAGCCCCGAGAAGGACAATCGCAACGACGCAGGCGTCCGCCATTCAGGGCTCCGCCCCGAACCCCGGCAAAGGTCGCAGACCTTTGCAAACCATTCTGTTTAACCAATCAGGGTGCAGGGAGCCGCGCTCCCTGCCGGGTCCGGGCAGAGCCCGGAAAACCCCCACACGCCCTCAGTCCCCGGAAACGCGCGTCCGTGTCCGCATCGTGACGAACTCTTCCGCTGCCGTCGGATGAATACCGATCGTCCGGTCGAAATCAGCCTTGCGCAGCCCGGCAGTAATCGCGACCGCCAGCCCCTGCATGATCTCAGGCGCGTCCTCGCCAAGCATATGCGCGCCGACAACCTTCTCCGTCGCCTGATCGACCACCAGTTTCATCAGCGTGCGCCGCTCCCGGCCACTCAGCGTATGCCGCATCGGGCGGAACTTCGAGAGATAGATATCCGTCACGCCCCGCTCCGCCGCCTCAGCTTCCGACAGACCCACACTGGCCAGAGGCGGCGTGAAGAAAACGGCTTTCGGCGTGGTGTCGAAAGACCATTCCCGCGCATGATCGCCATACAGCCGATCCGCAAGGATATGCCCCTCGGCAATCGCCACCGGAGTCAGATTCAGGCGATTGGTGACATCGCCGATCGCGAAAACACCCGGCTCCGTCGTCTCGAAGTGACGGTCAATCTCAATCCGCCCGTCTTCCGTCGTGCGGACTCGCGTCATATCCAGACCCAGCTTTTCCGTCTTCGGATGACGGCCGGTGGCCATCAGCACACAATCCGCGGCAATGCGCGCGCCGTTATCCAGCGTGACCACAAGCCCCTCACCCTCACGGGCGATGCGCACCGGGCTGGCCTTCTCATGCTGACGCACGCCACGCTGACCAATGGCCTCATGCAGAGCGCCGCGCAGATCCTCGTCAAACCCGCGCAGCGGCAGCTCCTGCCGGTAAACCAGATCGACTTCCGCGCCAAGCCCGGCAAAAATCCCGGCAAACTCAATGCCAATATAACCCGCGCCAATAATGCAGATCCGGCGCGGCATGGCTGGCAGACCGAACACCTCATCCGACGAAATCGCCAGTTCAGCCCCCACAACCGGCAGTTTCGACGGCGCCGATCCCGTCGCGATGACGATGCGTTCCGCCGTGATCCGCTCCGGCTTAGCCTCCGGATCAAGCCCAGTCGGCGTGGTGACGATGGTATGCGCATCCTCAAACCGGGCATGTCCGGTAATCAGGCGCACACCGGCCTTCTCCAGCATCGAGACATAGATGCCGTTCAGCCGGTGAATCTCGCGATCCTTCGCCGCGATCAGCTTCGCCCAGTCGAAATGGCCCGGCTCAGTATCCCAGCCGAAGCCATGACTGTCCGCCACGTAATCGCCGTACTCGCTGGCCTGAACCATGAGCTTTTTCGGCACGCAACCGAGATTGACGCAGGTCCCGCCCCAGTGACGCCCCTCCACCACAGCAACCCGCGCGCCATGACCGGCCGCGATCCGGGCACAGCGAACCCCGCCCGATCCGGCGCCGATGACCAGGAGATCGACGTCGTAGGTTCTGTTCTGGGACATCTTTTCTCCGGAATTTCGTCTGGAAGCGGCATTTATCCGGGCGCTGCCCGGACCCGGCAGGGACCGCAGGTCCCTGCACCCTGTTTAGTTTAACAAAATAATTCCGGAAGTCCGCATCCTCCGGCAGCCGTCAGAGCAGAGCCCTGAACGCCTCAGCGCTCAGCGAACGCCTTCTCGACGACATAAGCCCCCGGACGGGAATTGTTGCCCTCATCGAATCCGCGCGCCTCCAGCAGCTTCTCCGTATCGGCCAGCATTTCCGGCGACCCGCAGATCATCACCCGGTCATGCTCCGGATCAAGCTCCGGCACATTCAGATCCCGGAAGATCTTACCGTTCTCAATCAGCGTGGTGATCCGGTCAGTCACCTCGAATTCCTCACGCGTCACAGCCGGATAATAGCGCAGCTTCTCACTGATATACTCGCCCAGGAACTCATGCTCACGCAGATCGGCGCTGATATATCTCTGATACGCCAGTTCGCTCTTAATGCGCACCGTATGCGTCAGAATCACGTTGTCGTAGCGCTCGTAGCACTCCGGATCGCGGATCAGGCTCATGAACGGCGCCAGACCGGTGCCCGTGGAGAGAAAATACAGATTCCGTCCCGGACGCAGATTATCGAGCAGCAGCGTACCGACAGGCTTGCGGCCGATCAGCACCGTGTCGCCAACCTTCACATGCTGCAGCCGTGACGTCAGCGGGCCATCCTGAACAGCGATGGAGAGGAACTCCATGTGATCTTCATAGTTCGCGGAAGCGATGGAATACGCCCGCAGCAGCGGCTTGCCCTCAACCTCGATACCGATCATCGCGAACTGACCGTTTTCGAACCGCAGGGCCGGATCGCGCGTTGTGGTGAAACTGAACAGACGATCCGTCCAGTGATGCACCGTCAGCACTTCGGCCGGGTAAAGATGCGGGTATTCCTTCGTCGGCGCGGCCAGGTGCCACACGCCTTCATGGCCTTCAACCGGCAGCAGGCCGGAAGGGGCCAGTTCGGGGGCAAGGCGCGTCAGCGTTTCGGACATGGAGGACCTCTCCGTGATGGGTTCAGGGGCGCGACGCAGTCGGAAACAGGGGCCGTCTGGCCGTACGAGACCTGTCCGGCAGGCGCACGCCGGGTTGCCGGGCAAACTGGCACGCGGTTTTAAGGGCAAGCGCCATCTTATACCAGCAATAATTTACGCGAATCTGCTCCGAACCCGGGACAAAGCACAGCAGATGCGCGTGGTTTGTCCCTCTCGCCCGCCGGTCCGGGGCAGGCACACTGCCCCGCAGAACCGGCACCGCAGACGCCCGGCTACCCGCTCAGTTCGGAAGATTGTCGTTGGCGCGAATGAAGGCCGCTGCATTGTCATGCAACTCCTTCAGAGCCGGAGCATGCGTATAGACCATGTGACCCGACATATACTGGTGAATCTCGATATTTCCCGCCAGCTTACGCGGAATCGGCAGGTGATTCATCTCGTAAACACCCTCGAAATACGGCGTCCCGAGATCGAAATACCCCTGATTAAGCTGCACTTTCAGCGCCGGATTCTGCTTCATCGCATCCGCCAGATCCGGCAGCACGTTCGGAACGCCACGCTTCGATGACGGCATACCCGGCTGCTCATGATGAAAATCCCATTTCCCGATGGAATGCGCGCTGGGCTTGTATTCCTCATACGGTCCGGTCGCGGTGTCGCCGCCATAATGCAGCACTTCACGGGCATAATCGTTGAAGGCGGACAGATAGGCCGAACCCAGCGCCGAACCCATCGGGTCGTAATAAGGGTGCTGCGAGAGCGGATCGATCGAGAATCCGGAGAACCGGCTGTCCAGACGTCCCGTGTCGATCCCGTCCTCACCAAGCAGCGTTTTCTCGAACTCGCCACCATCGACACGCAGATTCGCATGCCTGAGGTAATCCACCGGCAGACCCGTATACTGATGCAGCTTATCGGCAATCTCGTTAAACTTCGCCTCCGGCAGCGCCGTGCCCTGCTGCAGCGCCGAATTGTAATCGTTCAGCGCGAAATGCTCGACCTCACGAAGGAACGCAGGCAGATCGGACGGCATCGGCGACAGTTTCTTATGATACCACGCCGTGGCAGCGAAACTCGGCAGCGCCAGCACATAAGGCATATCCATGCCCGGATTGGCCGCCGGACGGTCGATCGTGTTGTCGTAATTCAGAATCTGGGACAGCAGCATCACACCGTTCAGATCGATGCTTTTGTCCTCCGCCAGCATATTGGCGACAATCCCCGACCGGGTCGTGCCATAGCTCTCGCCAAAGAGAAATTTCGGTGAGTTGTAGCGCTTATAACGGCCCAGGAACTGAGCGATGAAATCCGTAAAGGCCCGCGCGTCCGGATCGGTGCCGTAAAACGCCTTATCCTTATCCTTGCCTCCCAGACGGCCGAATCCGGTGCCTGGCGCATCGATAAACACCAGATCGGTGACATCGAGCAGACTGTCATCATTATCGACCAGCCTGTAAGGCGCCGCCGGCGTATGCGTGTCGTCAGCGGTCTGAATCCGACGCGGACCAAAGGCACCCATATGGAGCCACACAGTCGCCGAACCAGGTCCGCCATTATAAACGAACGTAATCGGACGGGACGCCGCCGGCACGCCCTTCTTGAAATACGCAACATAGAACATCGACGCGACCGGCTCCTCTTCCGGCTTCGTCGTTTTCTCCGGCGCCGCGTCATCCCAGCCTTTCGGGTGAACGATCAGCGTCCCCGCAACCGCCTGATAGGCAATTCTCTGACCACGGATCGTCACTGTGCCGTCACTGACCGTCTGCTGCGGCTTAAAGGAAAACGGGCTGTCCTCCTTCTTCGTCTCGGCCGGAGCGGATTTCGCCAGTTTCGCGGCCTCATCGGCCCACCCCGGAGACGCCGAAAGCGGTACTGACGCGAGGATGGCAAAAGAGGCTGAAAGAGCAAGAAGGCGACGAGCGGAAAAATGCATCATGTCTGGGTCTTCGTTACATCGGAAAGAAGGCGATTGTAACGACACCGAACCTTTCGCCAAGAGGCAAAAAGCCGGAACAACTGGTCCATGTTTTACCCGGAACGTCTTTCAGAGATCGCAAAACCGACAGAATCTGCCAGCTCACACGCGTTCTGTCCCCGCGCCGTTCCCGTCATAAAATAATCGGGATCGGAGAAAGCGTTCTCTTTCGGGCTTCAGGACTGAGCCGTGAAAGCCTCCCAATGCAGTGTGCAGTTCGGCGGGGCTTTGCCCCGGACCCCACAAAGGGACGCGGTCCCTTTGATCCCGATTTGTCAGGTAAAAAAAGCAGGGCGTCTGTATACTTTGCAAACAGAAGACACAGCAGGGCTCTGCCCTGCACCCGGAAGGGATCGCAGACCCCTTCACCCCTTTTTATTTAATAAACAGGGATCAAAGGGACCTCGTCCCTTTGTGGGGTTCGGGGCAAAGCCCTGAAAACCACCGATCCCGTATTTACGAAAGACCCAAACCCTTTCCGGCTCCGGAGCCCTGCCCGTCCGGCACTCAGATCAGCGCATGATTCCCGTATGCCCGACAGAATACCGTCCCGGCTGCGGCCACACCGTCAGCCCGTGCGGCTCCGCGCCAACCGGAATGATCTTCATCTGGCCCGTCGTCGTGTCGATAGCATACACCACATCGTCAAAACGACCGGACAGCCACAGCAGCTTTCCGTCAGCGCTGACATTCCCCATATCCGGGCTGCCACCACCCGGAATCGGCCAGGTCTTAATCACCTTATTCGTCGTGAAATCGATCACCGACACGCTGCCATCCTTGCTGTGACGCGGCCCGTGAACCTTATGCGACCCGCGATTCGCCACATACATCACAGTGTCGTCACGGCTTGGATAAATCCCGTGCGTGCCAACACCCGTATGAATGAAGCCGATCTCCTTAAACGTGTCGCCATCCAGGACGAAAACGCCGTCCGCATGCATATCGGCTACGTAGAAGGTCTTCCCGTTCGGCGCGGCCAGAATGTCCTGCGGCATGCCGCCGGTGGAAAGCTTCAGATAGCCAAGCAGCTGACGGTTGACGGTATCGACCTTCGCCACCATGCCACCGAACTCACAGGTGAAGATCGCATAGCGGCCGTCAATGGAGAACGCCGCATGGTTGATCCCGCGACATTCCGGCGCCTCGACGGAACCCTGCATCGCCATCGTGTGCGGATCGCGGAAATCGAGCCGCTTGCGGGCCTCGGCCACAACAATCGCCGACTTCCCGTCCGGCGTGAAATACATGTTGTACGGATCATCCACCGGAACCGCCGGACCGGGCTTGCCGGTGCGCGGATCGATCGGCGTCAGACTGCCCTGAGTGGTGCCCTCGGCGTTGTTGGTCGCCCAGAGGGTCCGCAGATCCCAGGACGGAACGACATGCTGCGGGCTGCGTCCGACCGGAAAGCGATCCACGACCGTCATGCTGGCCGGATCAATGACATACACATCGTTCGAACGCAGATTCGGCACATAGATCCGCGCCGGATCTTTCGCCACTTCCGGCGCAATATTGTCCGGACGCGCCTCCGAATAGATGTTGTTCGGATTGACCACCGGCGGCATGCCCGGAATAGTCTGAACCGGCCCGACCGTGGCAGCCGGCGCGTTCACCCGCGAGCCCGCTGCCGGATCAGATGTCTGGGCGCCGGCTGGCGCAAAAGAGCAGATGCCGAGAAGGGCTGCCATCGCAGCGCCGGCCAGAAATTTGTTTTTCATCATAATGTGTCAGCGTCCTCCGCGGGCGCACGCATAGCACAGGCGCAACGGACGGCAAGCGATCTGCATCAAGCCGGCAAAAAATTCCGCCGGATCAAAATGATCTCCAGACCCCAGGCGAACCGCCTCCTGTCCAACGGCAGACAATGCCGGCGACCAGAACACACATCGGGAAATATCACCGGACTCCTGACCCAGACGCCAGTCACACGCCGGATCATCTCCGCCTTCCACCGCGCCGGCCCATCCATGCACGCCCTCATGGCAAGACCAGTACATCCGATCACCACGACGATCCCGGCACCTCCCCTACAATTAACGGAAAACCAGACGCCTCCTTCCGGCTTCTTTTCTATTTCCCCCGCATCAGAACGAATGCCCCCTGCCCGGCGCAAAAATCATAAGTGAATCATCGGTACCCTGACGAAAGGGTGAAACGAGAGCGGCGACATCCGCAGCAGAACCATCGGGAAAGAGGAGCAGAGGATGCTCCCGGCTGCTTCTGCCCCGACAGTCCCTGCAATGTGCGCCCGGATCGGAATCAGAGGTATTCATGAGCATACCCAGTGTCGTCAAAAATCCCCCCTTCAATATTACCCGTTCCAGCCATGTCCGGTATTTCGTGACGGATCTCGAAACAAGCCTCAGATTCTATACGGAAATTCTCGGTCTGGTCGTCAGCGACCAGGATTCGGACACCGCATACCTGCGCGGCATAGAAGAAGCCTGCCATCACAGCGTCGTCCTCATGCGCAGACGCGATACACCCGCGGCGGAATGTGTCGGCATGCGTGTGGCGTCCGAAGACGATCTTCATCGCGCGCAGGAACATATTATCGCAGCCGGCGGCACCGCCACATTCGTCGAACGGCCTTATCAGGGACCGACCCTTCTGACGACGTTCGGTGAAGGCACGCCCCCCGTCGAACTGTGCTCCTCGATGCCCGTTCTGCCACGCCTGCTCAATAATTTTCCGGCGCAGAAAGGTGGACGGGCGCTTCGCCTCGACCACTATCAGTGCGTCATACCCGACGTCGGAGCAACGGCCGGTAAGTTCATGGCACTCGGATTCCGCCCTTCGAAATACACAACCCATGTCGATACAGGGCAGCTTCTCAGCATCTTCCTTACACGCAAGAACAATCCGCATGATCTGGTGCTCGCCCAGGGCGCCGGCCCGCGCCTGCATCACGTCGCTTTCATCGTCTCAGACCTGCAGGCCATGTTCCGTGCCTGCGACATCGCCGCCAATCTCGGCTATGGCCGCCATGTCGAATATGGCCCCGGACGGCACGGCCCCCCCAATGGCATCTTCACCTATTTCAGAGACCCGGACGGCAACCGGATCGAGTTCGGCCTGCCCCCCATGCAGTTCATGGACCCGGAAGACCAGCCCAACGTATGGGATTCGACCGACGGCGTATCCCTCGTCCCATGGGGCGACGGTCCTCCCCAGCGCTGGAGAGAGGAAATGACACTGTTCGATGGCATTACACCGGCAGGCGGCACCATAGCGCGGTGGACATCGCAGCGTTAGACGACCAGAAAAATACAAAAGTCCTGCACCAGAAACTTTCCGGTGCAGGACTTTTTTGTGTCACCACCAGCTTCGGCATTTACCCATCCGCGTCCTCACCCTTCTGCCCCAATATATTTTACAACCGGCAGACACAGCAGGGCGCTGCCCTGCACCCGAAAGGGGTCGCAGACCCCTTCACCCCTTTATATTTTAACAAAACCGGGATCAAAGGGACCGCGTCCCTTTGTGGGGCCCGGGGCAAAGCCCCGAAAAGTCACCCCGCCCCATACAAAAACAGCGTGTCCTGATCAGGGTTCAAGAGCAGCCGTCGTTTCATCGAACAGATCATCCACCGCCATTTTATAAGGAATGATCTTCTGCTCAAACGCCCAGTCAATAGCCAGCTGCAGCCCTTTCCGGTTCGCCTCCAGACCGATCGGCGGAAACGGATCGGGCACGCCTCCTTCGGTCAGTTTGCGGCTCTCCACGATCATCCGGAAAATCTCACGGACAACATCAGGCCGCTGACGTGAAATATCCTGATGCACAACAAACATATGATTGATCGGCACAACCTTTTCACGCTCATACCACGCTCTCGCGGCATTTTTCGCATCCGGAATCAGAAGCTGCACACGCGGATCTTTAGGCAGATCAACCCCCTGCAATGTCGCCACCAGTTCGCCATCCAGCATCATCTGGCCAATATCCGAACCTTTCGGCAGACGCTCGCAGTTCGGAGGATCAGTGTATTCAGCCAGATGCCCGTCTCCCGTCGTCATCCATGTCACCTTGTCGAGATCGACGCCGTATTCATGCTGCAGAATCCCCCGTACCCAGAGGCCGGTCGTCTGCGCATAGGTCCGGACACCAACCCGCCTCCCCTCAATATCCTTCGGCTTCAGATCAAACAGTTCTTTATTGAAACCGGCGCAATGATGCTGAAAGCGTCCGGAAATCGGCGCAGGCAGAAGCACAAACGGCTTGCCATACACTTTTGCCTGCAGATAGGTCACGATCGCCAGCTCACCGCAATCATACGCGCCTTCACGCAGCATCGCCTTGAAGCCGTTATGCGCTTCCTTCGGTCCGCAAAAATCGAGATCGACAATGTCCGAAGCAACGCGACCATCCTTCATGGCCTTCGTCACCGGATAATCAGCCAGATTGGTCTTCAGCCTGATCGTATCAGCGCCTGTCATAACAATATCTCCACGTTAGAATAGGGTTCAGTACAGTCTGACCTCAATCAGCGACGGACCCGGCGTTGTATTGCAGCGAAGAAGTTCGGCATGCAGAGCCCCCGCATCCTCCACTCTGACAGCCGGAACCCCCATGCTCCTGGCCATCGCAAGCCAGTCGATCGTCGGCCGGTCGATATCGATCATCGCCATGGCCTGTGCGCCCGGAGTGCCCGCGCCCATGTTGCTGTATTCGGCTTTCAGGATCGCATACTGGTTGTTGGCGAAAATAACCGTGGTGACGTTCAGCCCCTCGCGGGCCTGCGTCCACAAAGACTGGATCGTATACATTGCGCTGCCATCGCCAACGATGCAGATCACCCGCCGGTCCGGGCAGGCCAGAGCCGCCCCGGTGGCGACAGGCGTGCCATATCCTATCGAACCGCCCATATTGTTGATAAGGTCGTGCGGCTTCGCCCCCATCGTGTGACTCATCGTCTCACGCCCCGTGGTCAGGGATTCATCGACAATGATGCTATTTTCCGGGATAGCCGCGGACAGCGCCTGCGCGATGCTGAGAGGGGTGAGTGCACCGGCTGGCGCCGCCGTCTCCGTCGGACGCTGAATGACCGGCGCCGCATCTCCCGCTCCCAGCGCATCGGCCAGCATCTCCAGCCCGATCGTGCTGTCTTCATCGGCATGAATCAGAGAATGCACAACTGTATCTTCTGCCTTCAGAAGACTCGGCTTGTCCGGATAACTGAAGAAAGCAATGGGTTCTGTCGTCTCAACCGTAATGATATGACGTATTCCGGCCAGGAAGCGCGTCGCCTGCTCTACAGCATAAGGAATGCGCTCCAGCGGCGTACGCCCTGCCCCCCGTTCAATGCGACTGCTGAAGAACTGCGTCGCAAGCCGGCATCCGGTCGCCGCCGCAATCCGTCCCGCGGCCACAAGCGCCGGACCACGCGTCGCCTTGTTGCCCAGAATAATCATCGCAGATTCATCGCTTTTCAGAATCTGCGCCACAGCTTCTATGCGGCCATAATCAGGTACAGAAGGCGATTTCCGTGCAGATGAAGGCGGAATAACAGCGTCTCCCGCATCCTGCCAGGAGGCATCACCCGGAAGAATCAGCGTCGCGATTCTGCCCGGATGACCTGACGCCTGAGCGACCGCGGATGCGGTATCCCAGGCGATCGACTGCGACGAGTCAACACGACGCACCCAGTGGCTGAGCGGCCGGGCCAGCCCTTCGATATCGGATTTCAGCGGCGGGTCATACGTCAGATGCGCCGAGGAATGCTCTCCGATAATATTCACCATTCCGGATGATGCGCGGCGCGCATTATGGATATTGGCGAGACCGTTCGCCAGCCCCGGCCCGAGATGCAGCAATGTCGAGGCCGGTTTGTCACGCATGCGGTACCACCCATCGGCGGCGCCCGTCGCAACTCCCTCGAACAGACAGAGCACACTGCGCATCTTCGGATTGTCGAGCGCCGCGAGAAAATGCATCTCGGAGGTGCCGGGATTTGCAAAACAGATATCGACTCCTTCCCGCACCAGAGTCGCAACCAGGCTCTCTGCACCGTTCATGATCATTCCTTCATGACATTCAGAGCGAGGACGGATCACTTATCCGCCCCGCCAGCCAGCAGATTCAGTAACCAGCCATTTCCCGTCCCTTGCCCACAACGCCGTAGCTGCGGGACGGCGCGGACATCAGGAAGCGGTATCCATCCTGCAACAGGCGCTCCAGATTGGAGGACGTCGTATGCGGATTCCCGAGAGGAACCGAATGCTTTTTGCATATCTCGGAAATTTTCCGCATGGCATCCATCACGACCGGATGCTCATACTGGCGCGCGTAACCGAGCTCCTGACTCAGATCGCCCTCCCCGATCAGAATGAAACCGATACCCGGAACATTGGTAAGAATATCATCAAGATTACCGATCCCCTCGGTGCTCTCGCACATCAGACCGACAAGAATTTCGCCAGCCGGAGCAAGTGGCCACACATCGGCCTTCGCGTAATAATCGGGCTGACTGAGCCCCCAGTAGCGGGCGGCCGTCGCCGGACCGTCGCCGCGTATCCCTTTCGGCTCGTAGAGCGGGGCATTTTTTGGCCGCGCATAGCGACATGAGGCAACCGCATTATACGCCTGTTCGACCGTCGCCACATGCGGCCATATAACGCCGTACACGCCCCGGTCCAGCACCTGCTTGGCAAAAGCCTGATTCATTTCAGCACCGTTCGCAGGAATGCGCGCGAGCGGCGTCACGGACGGGGCGACCGAACCGGATTCAGCGATCGCCTTCCGGTTCAGCATGTACTGAAGAGCATTGCCCAGCGCAGCCACGTCGTATGGATTATGCTCCATTTCGTAAACGATGCCGTCATATGGCGCATCTGTCATCTCGATCGCCGTCTGCTGATCGGGTTTGGCGAAGGCGGAGAAGGCCGTCTTTCCCTGCTCCCAGGCGCGGATGATGCCGTTAAGGCGCTGTGTCTGTGTCATGATTTATCCCCGATGAACAAGGCTGGTTCCAAAATGAAGCGGCAGACGCGGCGGATCGTCATTCTCGTCCGGGAGAACCGGAGCCCAGCGCCGCCGCAGAAGAACGATGCAGGTGACCGCCCCCACAACGAGGAAGACGAAGATCACCTCCATCGGAGCGCGATAACCGCCGCTCCACTCCAGCAGCCATCCGGAGAGGAGCGGAGCGACAATGCCGGCAAGGCTGGTCGAAACATTCTGAATGCCGGTTACAAGCCCGACGGCAGGCGCCGGAATCAGCGTCAGACGGCAAAGCGCAAGATGATTGGCGGTCGCAAAGCCAAGACCGGAAAGCGACACTACATTCCAGAACAAAGCCCCGTTGAGAGAATGGGAGACCGCGCCGAGCAATTCCGTGCAGGCCAGCGCGAAACCCGCAATAACGAACGCCTTGCGCACGACCACGGCGTCGTGCCCGCGCCGGATCAGCACGTCGGCGGCCCATCCGGACGCCAGCGCCACCAGCGCAATGCCGCCGAAACTGAAGAAGGAATAAAGACCCATCGTGCGGAGAGAAAGCCCGCGCTGCTCCACAAGATAAGCGGGCATCCAGGTCATGCAGTAAAAAACGAAGTAATTATAACAGAAATTTATGATAATGGTGCCCCAGACAAGTGGACTGGAAAGCACGTTGCGCAGCGGTATGGCCTTCGCCGCCGCTTTCGCCGCCACCCCGCGCCCGCTGCTGTCATTCCGGGCGAGCAGCATCCACGGCACAAGCCAGAGCAGGCCGACAGCACCACAGAGCAGGAACATGAACCGCCAGCTGTGCTGAACGATCAGCCACGCGGCAAGAGGAGCACCGACAGCAGGGCCGATCTTGGTCCCGATCATGTAGATACCGACCGCGAACCCACTTCTGTCCTCGGTGAAATTCGCCCGTATCCATCGGTAACTTGCCGGCACAACAATGGACTCTCCGACGCCGGTGAAAATTCTCATGATTATCAGGCCGGAGAAGGTCGACATCAGCCCTGTGCAGGCGGATGCGACACACCACACGCCAAACATGATGGCATAAGGAAATTTGACGCCATACCGGTCAACAATCCAGCCCATCGGGATCTGGAGAAGCGCATAGGACCAGAAAAACGCCGAAGCGAGCGCTCCCCGATCGAGATCGGTAAGGTGAAACTGAACACGAAACGTGCCCACAGCCAGTACCGATGCGATACTTGTCCGGTCGATGAAGGCAATAACCGCACCGAGGGACAGAAGAATGAGAACAGACCAGCGCCTGAACGCCATGGTCTCGGTTGCACCCGTGCGGGCTGACGCCCGGACTTCGGGCGAAGCGGACTGAACAGACATAGATACGGACCTTCCTTCGTAAAACTCATGCTGATGAGTACCGGCGGCCGTCCGTTCAGGCCCGGAGCCGCGGATAGAGCACCTCCGCCGTCTTCGCAAAGATCCATTCCCGATCGGCTTCCGACAGACCGGACAGACGTTCCTTCGCCGTTGCGAGAATTTCGGAAAGTGTTCCGGGTGACGTGGGGAAATTGGAGCCCCACGCAAGTCTCCGTGCGCCAAAAACATCGACGATTTTGCGGAACAGCGTGTCCGGCGTCGCCTTGCCTTTGATAGAATCACCCATGATACGCGGGGTGAGTTTCAGAAATACCGAGCTGATCGGGGCAAGGTCGAACAGACTCTGCGCCGCCGTATAGGGAGGGCCATCCGTTACATCCGGGCGACCAAGATGATCGAGTATGATCGGAACGTCCGGAAAACGCTCCGCGAGCGCCCTTACCTGCGGCAGCCCGACAGGACCGGTCTGGATGCACATCGAGAGCCCCAGTTCTCCGCACAGCTCCCAGGCAGGAAATGAACGGGGATCATCCAGTTCGCTCGGATCGAACTCCTTTGTGCTTCCACCGGTAAAAAGACGTAATCCGCTGAGGCCACGCTCCACCCATCTGCGGATCTCGTCCACCGCGTCCGGCTGAAGAACATCCACGGAACCGACCGCCACCAGACGGTCCGGATACCGGGCGCAGGAATCGACAACATAACTGTTGTCAAAACCATATGTCGTCGATGAATGCACCACGGCCGCTTTCGCGATGCCCGCCTCATCCATCGCGGCAATCAGCGTCTCCACCGTGCAGGGGCGCTCCTGCGACCAGTCCGACCGTTTACCGAACAAAGGAGCGGGCGGATACCGTTTTTCATCGTCTGAAATAATATGAGGATGAATATCAATGTAGCGAGGAGGCATGGACTCTGTTTCCTCTCGACCGGTTCTCCGCCGGTTCCTTGCTGAGAGCAGGCCCGGAAGACCTGCAGACCATTCAGTCAGCGATCAGAGACCGCGTGCCTTAAGTTTCGCATCGAGCCTGGGATAGACGCGGCGCGCATTGGTTTCGAAAATTTTGTGCCGCTCGGCATCGGTCAGGGCGACGCAGGCATCCAGATAACGTCTGGTGTCATCAAAATACTGCCCGTTATCAGGATCTTTCCCACGCACGGCTCCGATCATCTCCGACCCGAACAGGACATTGTCCACCGGAATAACCTTCGTCAGAAGCTCGACCCCGGGCTGATGATAGACGCATGTGTCGAAGAAAATGTTGTCGAGCAGGCCTTCCAGCGGGCGCGCAACCATCTCCAGAGACATGCCGCGATACCGCCCCCAGTGGTAAGGCACCGCTCCGCCACCGTGCGGAATCACAAAGCGTAAAGTCGGAAAGTCTTTGAAAAGATCGGACTGCAGAACCTGCATGAAGACAGAGGTATCCGCATTCAGATAATGCGCCCCGGTGCCGTGGAAATTCGGATTGCAGGACGCAGCCACATGAATCATAGCCGGCACGTCGAGATCGACGAGCGCTTCGTAAAGCGGATACCATTCACGATCCGTCACCGGTTTTCCGGTCCAGTAGCCACCGGACGGGTCCGGATTAAGGTTACAGCCGACGAAGCCAAGCTCCTCGATGCAGCGCCGCAGTTCCGGGATACTGTGAGCCGGCGGCGCGCCGGGTGATTGCGGAAGCTGACAGACAGGAACGAAATTGTCCGGATAAAGTTCCGAAACCCGATAAACATTGTCGTTCGATATTTCGGCCCATTCCAGACTGGTGCGCTCATTGCCAAGATGATGAGACATCAGCCCGGCAATCGGGGAAAACAGCGTCAGATCAATGCCGCGCTCTTTCTGAAGCCTGAGCTGACCACTCTCTATGGCATCACGAATCTGATCATCACTCAGAATCGCATCCTTCCTGTCCGGTGCGTTGAGCGGATCATCGGCCGTTTCGACCTGTCTGGCGCGCCAGTCACGAAAGGATTTCGGCACTGTTGTAAAATGACCGTGGCAATCAATGATCATGACATCTCCCGGGTCGGTTTTCGACTGTTATTCAACCTGAGAAGATCGTAGAAGGTGCCGTCACAGGAGAAGAAATCCATTTTGTCGCAGATGCCATAAGTACCGCGTTGCAACCGCAGAGCGCCGGTATCCAGGGCGAAACTCCGCCCCCGATCTCTTTGTGGGATCTGGCGCAAAGCCAAAAGCCTCTTTCCCGTCCGGATTATAAAGACAAAAAAGCCCGCTCCTGAGCGGAGCGGGCCTTTTCAGAATCTGTGGTCTTTATGCTCAGCGCTATATATGCATCACAACAACAAACTTGAATATCAGCGGATTACCTTCCTCACGGTTATAAATCGCGCTCGGATGGACCGCATAGGTCAGTCCGCCATTGAAATACAGTCCCGGTATGACACGATAGGTATAAGCCAGCGTGAAGTTGTAGACAGCATTCTGTACTTTATACCCTCTCTCTACATAATAATCCTGGTAAGACCGGCTGACCTTGGTTCTGTTCGCAACAAATGACAACTGATCCCGGGGACGGAATTTAAAAGGTCCGACAATGTAGAATCGTCCTTCCAGATACTGGGAATAGGAAAATGCGCTTGGTGACGCATACATATAGCTGAAGCCCGCATAAAGCCCCCTGACCGGATGCGCCGGATCAGGCTGCGTGAACTGCTGATCGGCCAGGAAATAAGCGCCCGCCGCCTGCGTTTTGGTCTTCGGATCGGAATAATTTGTAAAGTGTGAAAAGTTCCCAAGCCCGGCCATACGAATCCAGGTTTTCTTGACTCCCGGCGCCGCCAGCTTCCGGTAGCCGACTTCATTGATCACAAGCGCGCCTGCTCCGATATCGTTAAAACGTATCCCGTAGCGATTCGCCGTCTGCGCTTCATAGTTGAAGCCACCAGGCGCGGTGCTTCTCTGGATGCCGAACAGATTATAAAAATGTCCGAAATTAACACCGAGATTCACACCCGGCGCCCCGATCCCCGACACACTGAGCCCCAGTTCGGTAAGAAGCGATGCGGAAGGACCAAGTGAACCCGATGAAATCGATCCGCCTACCAGCGGATTGGCAAACTGATAATTGTTGGCAAGATAGCCAACCTGCAGATCGACATGGTGGTTGAACAGAGGCTGATCGACATAGGCCGCGCAAAGCCGCGCCAGACCATGCGGATAACTTCCCACCGTCGACCCTTCCGTGCATACCTGAAGCTGCGCGAGCCCGTCCTTCATGCCGATACGACCCATATCATAAGTCAGAGCCAGGTAGCTGTTGGACGTATCGACCTCTCTGCTCTGACCGATATAGCGTTGCACTCCCATGGTACGGGACGGCTGATGAAGCAGATTTCCGGCAAAAGAACCCGACAGCAGACCGTTGAAACCGATACCGAAATCCGCGAGAGTCGACCGGAATCCCCCCCAGTTTCCCAGCAGGGTATCACTCACCGTCGGCACGTTCACAACACCCCGGAGACGCAGTGCGTCAATCCGTGCTTCCTCCGGCGTCGCGGGTTTCGTTTTTGCCGGCGTCCCCGTAATAGTCTCCCCGCCCTGCTGAGAAGGTACCGGCGCCACAGCAGGTTTCAGTATCAGCGGCCGGGAGGTGTCAGTGCCGGGCGTTGTCGTGGCGGATGCGGTAGTGACCCCGATGCCAGCGGGCCAGGCGGCAGTCGTCCCGGTGCTCGTTCCTGTCGTCGTCGCAGTAACTGCGGGCTGCGAAGCCTGACTGTTATCACTGGCCCATGCCGAACCCGCGGGCTGCCAGAAAGAAACACAGGCTCCGACAGCCACAACACCGGCCGCCTGTGACCATCGCGCCGGACAGGGGCCGGCAATGCGGCGGGTTAATATAAACGATTGTTCAGACACGATATTTTTCTCCTCATGCAACGCCGGGGCCCTGCTGGGCTTCTTGCTTCGTGGCGGCATGGTCCGGCGGATCTGAAACCGCATGATCTGTATTCAGCGACAGCAGCAGACTGCCACCAGACACGGGGCAAAGCGGCTGTAGGTTTCATGACATTCCTGATTGATTTGACGTCATGCGCGTCAGAACAGATCCGGCACCGGTCAGGTAAAGTATTCCGGCAGTCCGTCAGCGAAAGAAAGACGTCCGCGCGCTGTCTTTATTCACTGAGAAAGACAGCATTTCCGCCATCTGCACGTACAGCGCTGTGGAGTTCAGTGCATTGTACATCTGTTCAGGACTTCCGGATCGCCGGAATCCAGCCTGAATCTCATCGAAACAGACTCATTGTATTTCTGATTTTCTTAAACACTGGTGTCAGAATTCGGAACAGGAATGCCTGCTCCGAACGCGCACACCATGAGACAGAACGGCATCCCATAAACCGGATCAGCACCGTCCTCTCCGCCGTTTTACAAATGATTCGAGGCGCACCCGGCAACCATTCGCATAACGACAGTTCCGCCCCGCGTTACAGTTACTTACATACTGTTCAGAATTGACAAATTTTATTTGATATCATCGCATTTAATCTGCCCTGTCAGCGTCCGGCAAACCTTCCTTCACTTTACGAAGCCATCAGAAACTTTGCGCAGCAGAGCGTCTTTACGAACTAGAGACTCCCCCACCAGTTTCCGCCCGAAACACATCTCTGTTTCCGGATGAGATTTCAGACAGATCCTCTTTTCCCGTAACTCCCCGCAAGCCGCGCGCGTTATCGTGTCTGGTTTTCCCCGACCAGTCTGCTTAAGTAGCAAAAAAACAAAAAAGGAAAGATACATGCAGGTCGACAGTCGCTTTATGCAGGCTGATACAATCAGCCTGCGGCAGCTCAGATTATTCGAAGGAGTCGGGCGCCTGAAAAGCATTCGTCGCGCTTCGGAAGAATGCAACCTCTCGCAGCCGGCCGTCACACAGTCAATCGCGAAACTCGAATCGCATGTGGGAGTCATTCTGCTCGATCGCGATACGAACGGCAGCTACCTCAATGATTTCGGTTTCATCCTGCATCGCCGGACAACGCGTTTTTTCGAACAGGTCGAACAGGCAATCACGGATCTCGGCTGTCCGGGAGACCGTCACGGCGCCAGAGCGATCGCACGACGACTGACAAAATCCCAGATCCGCAGCCTTCTGCTCATCGCTGAGCGTGTACCCTTTGCGGATGCCGCCAGAACGCAGGGCCTCTCCGCCGCCTCGTTACAGAGAGCCTCCCACGATCTGGAACGCAATGTCGGCAGGCAGCTTTATTCCCGCACGCCGTCAGGCATCATCGGCACTCCGGAAGGTGCTGCTTTCGGACGCAGGATCAGACTCGCCATACAGGAAATCGATCTGGGCCTGAAAGAGATCGATACAGCACGCGGAATCGCCAGCACCAGCATTGCGATCGGAGCCATGCCCTGCGGCGGCAGCGTCATGCTCGCCTCGGTACTTGACCGGTTCGTCACGGAATTTCCACAGGCCACCGTAAAAGTAACCAGTTCCCAGTCATCGGATATGCTGGCCAGGCTGCTGTGCGGGGATGTGGACATAGCCCTCGGCCTGATTCCCGAAACACCCCATGAAGAAATCCAGGCACACCCTCTCGTGAGAACCCCTTATGAAATCGTCGCGCGTCGGGGACATCCCCTGCTGCACAGACGACCTGTTACAATCGACGATCTGGCAAAATGTGACTGGATTGCCGGTACACCGGCGTCAAGCCGTCGGGCAGTTTTCGATCAGCTTTTCGCAGACCATGAAGGTCCACGGGCACCAATCGCAACATGCTCCATGCCCGTCGTCCGCCATCTGCTGACAGCAGGCGACCGGCTTACTCTGATGACATCCTATGAACGCACCTACGAAGGTGAGACACTGATGCCGGTTTCTTTCCCCGTCTCAGCCCCGGTTCCCGCCATAGGCATCCTGACACGCCGCAACTGGCTTCCCACCCATCTGCACACGAATTTCATCGAACTCCTGCAGCGCTGCGTGGCACATATCCAGACGCCCCGTCTGGTCGCTCAGACAGGCTGAGCAACCAGATATCCGCTTTCAGGCGTTGTTAAGATCAAGGAACAGCTCATCGAGCGGCATCAGCCGTGGTGTCAGCTCCTGAGCATAGGCGGTGCGGGCAAGCGCCTCCATTGTGGGACGATTGACCTCGTAACCATAAGGAAGCGGATCAGAACCAACGATTTTACGCAGTTCAGCATAACGCCTGTCGGACGCCGCCGTCGCACTGCCGTCTTCCAGACGCGTCAGCCACTCGTTCTTCGCGGTCGAGAAGGCTTTAAAAAGCGAGGCGGCAACCCACGGATGCTCTTTCAGGACCGACTCTTTCACGACAATCGTCCCATGCATCGGGTAAATATGCGTACGCGCATACCAGTCGGCCTCCAGCTCCACCGCATTCGGAAACAGATCCGGATAGTCAGTCTCCACCTCCTTCCAGCCTCCCGTCGGAGAACCCGTCCGGCCAATCCCGGCATTACCCTCGAAACCCGCCGCAAGCTGCCCGGCCGCCATCATTCCCGCCAGCGTCTCGCCGTCTCCGACATGAACGACATTCGGCGGAAGCCTCAGCTGCTGGACATGCTCCTCATCATCGACAACCCATGTGACTTTGCTGCTGTCGAGACCGAATTCCTCAATCAGAACGCTTCGTGTCCACACACCGGTCGTAACGGAATAGGCGCGGACACCAACTTTTTTCCCTTCAAGATCCTTCGGTCCGGTAACACCTGAATCGGGATGAACAAGGAGTCCGGAATGATGAAAACGCCTTGTTACAAATATGGGTAACGCGACAAGCGGAATCCCGTAAGACCGCGCGATGATGTAAGTCGTTGGCGCCAGTTCGCAGACGTCGAATTCCAGCTGCCGGACCATCCGGCGAAATGCCCCGATCTGCGGCTGGACTGTCACAAATTCCGCATCCACACCTTCGATCGGAATGGACCCGTTACGAATAGCCGATGTATGCGGAAATTCGGCGATGGCGATTTTCAGTCTGAGGTCGTTCGGCAAGGGATTTCACTCCTGTAATGCAGCGGCAACGCCGCGTGACACCATGAGTAAGCCACGCCCGGCCAGTCCCGACCCGATAAGAAAATGCACTGAAAAGATAGGAGTTGACGCAGAATTCCGGACCGGAACCGCTCAGCATATCGCGACACAGGACAGCGCACATCACTCCGGCCGGTAACAATGCAGCCGTTCCGGAATGACGGAACTGAAAATTGCCTCCGCTGTCAGACTCTCTTCAGAAAAATCATCAGACAGCACCAGGAAACAGGAAAAAGCCTTTTGCCGTTACAAACACGTCCGGCCGCAGATAAAAGCTTCTTCCCGCAGTATGTTTTCAGTGTTTCGCGATCTTCCCGTCAATCATGCGGCTGATCCCCAGCGGATTGCCATCCCTGAGCGCAGGAGCAAGCAGCGTCTGCGGCAGATCCTGATAGCAGACTGGCCGCAGGAAACGCCGGATCGCAAGCGTACCCACCGATGTGGTGCGACTGTCCGACGTCGCCGGGAACGGACCTCCATGCACCATCGCGTCCGCAACCTCGACCCCGGTGCCAAAGCCGTTCACCAGAATACGCCCCGCCCTTTCCTCAAGCACAGGCAGTAATGTCGTGACGGCGGCATGGTCAGGCTCGTCAATATGCAGCGCAATCGTGAGCTGCCCTTCAAGATGCGCGAGAACGTCACTGAACGCCCCGGCATCCGGCACGCGAACCAGAAGCGAAGACGGCCCGAACACCTCATCCTGCAGATGGCCGTCCGCCAGAAACCCGGCAAGATCCGTTTCAAACAGTGCAGCCTGCGCCTCATGCGGCCCGGACGGCTCACCACCACGGGCCAGCGTCCTGACTCCGGCATGGGACGCGAACCTGCCCACGCCCCGGTCATAGGCCGCGTGAATGCCAGGCGTGAGCATCGTCTGCGGCGTCGCCCCTTCAATACCGGCAACGGCGCCTGCGATAAATTCGTCGAGTCCCGGCCCGTCCACACCGAGCACCAGCCCCGGATTGGTGCAGAACTGTCCGGCGCCGGTCTGCAGGGATGTCGCGAAACTCCGCCCGATGGCCGCACCACGCCCCGCGAGCGCCGCAGGGAACAGCAGAACAGGATTGATCGAGCTCATCTCGGCATAGACCGGAACCGGTTCGGGACGGGCAGCGGCAGCCTGCACAAGGGCCAGTCCACCCTGGCGCGAGCCGGTAAACGCCACGGCTTTGATGCGCGGGTCCGTAACCAGCGCCGCGCCGAGTCCGGTCCCCTTTTCAAAGAGAATACCAAAGACGCCCTCAGGAAGATCGCAGCGGGTGATGGCCGCCCGGATCGCCGCCGCCACGATTTCAGACGTGCCGGGATGCGCCGGATGCGCCTTGACGATGACCGGGCAACCGGCCGCCAGAGCCGACGCCGTGTCGCCCCCGGCAACTGAAAAAGCCAGCGGAAAGTTGGAGGCCCCGAAAACCGCAACCGGACCCGTGCCGATATTGCGCAGCCGGAGATCGACACGCGGCAGAGGCTGGCGGTCTGGTTGCGCCGGATCGATCCGGGGGTCCAGAAAACCACCATCGCGCACGACACGCGCAAACAGACGAAGCTGTCCGCAGGTCCGGGCACGCTCTCCTTCGACCCGGGTACGGAGAAGGCCGGTTTCGGCCATCACCCGTTCGATCAGCGCATCGCCCGTTTCCATGATTTCAGCAGCGATGGTTTCGAGAAAGACCGCACGGCTCTCCAGAGAGGTGTTGCGATAGAGACGGAAAGCCGCCGCCGCAGCGGCGCAGAGCCGGTCGACATCGTCTTCGTCCGACAGGGCAATACCCGGATCAATGGGCTTGCCGATTTTTGGATCGATCGCGTGAATGAAAGCGGTCATAGATGGTGCTCCCATGAAAAAAGGGGCCATAAAGCGGGACGATAGAGAGAGGCGCCCGCGACATAACAGGGCGACGACAGAGCCGTTTCCTCCTCCTTCGTCCTGTCCGCAAAAACGGATCAGAGCGAGCCCGTGACCGCTGATTTTATCAGGGCTGTCGCTGAATCAATCCGCTGCCGGGCAACGCCGTCCTCCGATGATCCGGCGACGAAAGACCTCGCGGGAAACACGACCCGCGCCGCAAAAAAGACAGTCTGCCGCTTCTGGAATAAGACGTTTCTGATGAAGCTTTTCGGAAAGTTCTGGGAAACGCCGCCTTTTTGAAAAAAGGCGGCACCCAAAAACTTTTTTTATATATTCATCGTGAAATGCTTTTTGTCTCCACATGACTTTTGAAACTGCCTCTTAAATAAACAGGGGTGAGAGCGTCATCGTACGCAGCACACTGCGTTCCCCTGCCCGCAGCCAGCCCCCATCAGCTCAATACAGGAAACCGGACAGAAGCCCGGATCACCCCACCGCGAACCGCTCCGCCATCTCACCCAGCGGCCAGCGCGGCCGCGGCCGCATCGCCCGGTCATCCGGCACCGGCAGACCCAGCCGCGCCGCCTCCCGGCAGATCTCCAGCGCCGCCCATCCGACCATGACCGCATTATCCGTGCAGAGCCGCAGCGGTGGTGCCACAAATGGCAACCCGTGCGCCGCCGCCAGCGCCGTCAGCCTCTCCCGCAGCACAGTATTGGCCGCGACTCCACCCGCCGCCACCAGCGCCGTCGGCCGCTCCATCATCGCCAGAGCATGGGTCACGCGATCCTCGATGACATCCGCTACCGCCTGCTGGAAACTGGCGGCCAGATCGGCAGCGACCTGACGCGGCAGCGCAGCGGAGCCGAACGGCTCAAGCTGCCGGGCAATCGCCGTCTTCAGACCCGAAAAAGAGAAATCACACCCTGCACGCCCCTTCAGCGGACGTGGCAGCGCAAAAGCCGCCGGGTCCCCCTCCCGCGCCAGCCGCTCCAGCGCCGGCCCGCCAGGCCAGCCAAGCCCAAGCATCTTGGCCACCTTGTCGAACGCCTCCCCGGCCGCATCGTCAATCGTCCCGCCCAGACGCCGGTACCGGCCCACGCCCTCCACCGCCAGACACTGACAATGCCCGCCGGAGACCAGCAGCAGCAGAAACGGAAAGCCAATCTGCCCGTCAGAGACACCAGGCAGCCTTGCCGACAGCGCATGGGCCTCGATATGATTGACCGCAATAAACGGCTTCCCGAGCGCGATCGCCAGCCCTTTCCCGAAGCTCGCGCCAACGATCAGACCGCCGATCAGCCCCGGACCGGTACTGGCCGCGACAGCCGCCAGATCGCCTCGTGCCAGCCCCGACGATTCCAGGGTTTTTCCTGCCAGATCCGGCAATAATGCAAGATGCGCCCGCGCAGCGATCTCCGGCACCACCCCCCCGAAAGCCGCATGTGCCTCCTGGGAGACCAGACGCTCCGCAAGCACCCTCCCGTCAGGCGCAAGGATGGCGCAGGCCGTCTCGTCACAGGACGATTCGATGGCCAGCAGAGGACCCGGGAGAATCGCTCCCGCCACAGGATACGCGTTGCCATCGAGGCTGTCTGGCGTCATGTCACCTTTCCTTCACCCGGCGCTGGTAATAAATACGCGACATGGTTTCCGCACAGCCACCCTCACCGTCCCCGTCCGCAGCCCTGCAGAAAATTGCGGCGCAGGCGGCCGCCCGCAAGAAGAACGCGGCTCCGCAGCACCGGCGCCAGCAGCTGCCGCTGCGCGTGGGCACCCGTGGCTCTCCCCTGGCCTTATGGCAGACGCGGGCCTTTCTGACACGCCTGACCCGCTTCTGTCCCGTCCTGCGGGATATGAACGCCTTTCAGGAACACCTCATCAACACCACAGGCGACCAGGTCCAGAACCGCGCCCTGGCGGAAATCGGCGGCAAGGGCCTGTTCGCCAAGGAAATTCACGAAGCTCTGCTCGACGGCCGGATCGACTTCGCCGTCCACAGCCTCAAAGACCTGGAAACAACCCTGCCGGACGGCCTGGTGCTCGCCTGCACCATGCGGCGGGAAGACGCGCGGGACGCCCTGATTCTCGGCCCCGGCCTGACCCCCGGCGATAATCCGGCCGATCCCTACGCCGCCCTGCCCTATGGCGCACTGGTCGGCTGCGCCTCCGTACGACGCCAAGCCCAGATGCTCCACGTCCGGCCGGATCTGCGCTTCGGCCTCCTGCGCGGCAACGTCCAGACCCGGCTCGACAAGCTCGCCGCCCGCCAGTGCGACGCCACCCTGCTGGCCCTCGCCGGCCTGCGCCGCCTCGGCATGGAAGACCGCGCCTCGGTCGTCATCGACCCGAACGTGATGGTCCCCTCCGCCGGACAGGGCATCGTCGGCGTGACCGTGCGGGCCAGCGACGTCGAACTGCGTGAACTCCTGTCCGCCATCGAGGATTATGAAGCCCGCGCCGTCTCCACTGCCGAACGGGCGCTGCTGGCCGAGCTGGACGGCTCCTGCCGGACACCCATCGGCGGCTATGCAAGACTGCTGACCCCGGTCGCCGGCCCCAAAAGCGAACTGCACCTGACCGGCCTCGTCGCCTCCGAAGACGGCACCTTCCTGCTGAAACGCGAGATCATCGGCGCGGCCGCCGACGCGGAACGCATGGGCCGCGAACTCGGGCGCAGCCTCCGTGCCGACAGCCCGCCCGATATCTTCACGGACTGAGCCGATGGCCTCCGCCGGCGCGCAACTTCTGCTGCCGTACGCAAAGGCCCGCGCGGTGTCATCATGACCGATCCCATCATGGTCGGCATAGTATGACCAGCACCGTATGAAAGGCACCGTCGCCACCGGCGTCATCGCGAAGAACCAGCCCGCCCCCCCCCGGACAGGCGTTCTGATCGCCCGGCCCGAACCCGGTCTGTCGGAGACAATGGATGCCGTCCGCGCACTGGGCTGGATTCCCTTTCCGGCCCCGGCCCTGATTATCGAACCACGATTCCCACCGCCCCAGACAAAACTCAGCGCGGCGTTGCTCACAAGCAGCCAGGCCATCGCCGCGCTCTCCGCTTCGGTCGCTCCCGATGTGCCGGTCTTCGCCGTCGGAGATGCAACGGCCCGGCGCGTGCGGGCAGCAGGTTTTCATCACGTGAACAGCGCCGGCGCCGATGCCGGCGCGCTCGCGACTCTGGTCCGCGCGCGTCTCGCGCCTTCGCCCGATCCCATACTTCTGCTGTCCGGCGCCGGCCAGGGTCTCGAACTGGCCTCCGAACTGCGCCAGACCGGCTTTAAGGTCCTGCGACGCATCGCCTATTCGGCGCATCCGGTGCATGCGTTTCCGGCCACCATTCTCAGGGCGCTGCAAAGCAATGAAATCGGCATTGTGACGGCGTTTTCAGCCCGGAGCGCCGCCGCAACAGGAGCAGCGCTGAAAGCAAGCGGATATGACTGCCGACAGCTCCACGGCATCGCAATCTCGGATAAAGCAGCCCATGCGCTGAGAAAAAGCGGCATAGCAGACGTCAGAGTCGCCAGGCATCCGGACGCGGCGTCCGTCATCGCCGCGCTGGGACAGCCCCCGGCCTGAGATCAAAGCCCGTGCTCCTATAAAGGCTTTTTCGGAATACCGCCTTTGTAAAGGGCGTTTGTATACTTTACAAATGCAGGCATGGCAGATTTTCAGGGCTTTGCCCCGAACCCCACAAAGGGACGCAGTCCCTTTGATCCCGCCTTGTTAAAATAAACCGGGTGAAAGGGGCACGCCTTCGCGTGACGACCCTTTCCAGGTGCAGGGCAAAGCCCCGGATCAGAAAGAACGAACTATCTGAAAACCGGATCTTCCTTCAGCGCCTCCAGCGCATGAGCGATTTCCTCCGCCGGCGTCTCACACACATCCAGCACAACGGCATGCTCATCGCGGCCCGGCATCTCAAGAGTCTCAAGCTGGCTGTCCAGCAGACTCGCCGGCATGTAGTGGTCCTTCCGCCGCACCAGCCTATGCGCCAGAATGTCGTGCGGCACCCGGAGAAACAGAAAGGTGATATCCGTCCCGCCCGAGCGGAGACGATCCCGATAAACCCGCTTCAGCGCCGAACAGGAAAGAATACCGCCCGTCTCGGATGCCGCGCACGCATCAATCCAGGCGCGGCATTTATCCAGCCACGGCCAGCGATCGGCATCGGTCAGGGGAATGCCCGCCGCCATTTTCTCGACATTGGCCGGCGGATGAAGACTGTCGCCTTCCTTGAACGGCCAGCCAAGCAGATTATGCAGACCGACGGAAACCGTGGTTTTCCCGGACCCCGAAACCCCCATCACCACCACCACACGCGGCGGCAGACGGACCTCCGGAGGCAGGACACCGCCAGACCCGGACATGTCAGACATCGCCACTCCCTTCGGAAACCAGATGCGCAAGCCCCTCCGGCCCGCATGTCACAGCTTCGCTGGCAAGACCGGTGAACAGGCCGCTGTCAACCACGCCAACAATGGAGCGCACAGCACGCTCCGTCTCGGCCGGACTGGAAATAGCCCCGAAATTACAGTCCAGAATCAGATTCCCGCCATCACTGACAAAAAACTGTCCCGCCGGCGTCCGACGCGGCGAAATACGCGCCCCCAGCCGCCCGAGATGCCGGGCCGTGCTCTCCCAGCCAAACGGAGTGACCTCGACCGGAAGAAGACAGTGTTCACCAAGATGATCGACCAGCTTGCTGTCATCCGCAACGATCACCAGCTTTTCCGACGCCGCCGCGACAATCTTTTCGCGCAGCAGCGCGCCGCCCAGACCCTTGATGAGATTGAGCGTCCCGCGCTCGATCTCATCGGCGCCGTCAATGGTAAGGTCCACGCGCTCATGCTCGGCAAAGCTCGTCATCGGAATACCCAGACTCACCGCGAGTTTTTCAGTCGCAACAGAAGTGGGAATGGCAAGAAAACGCAGTCCTTCCCGGTGCCTGCGCCCCAGCGCCTCAATCAGAAAAACGGCAGTGCTGCCGGTGCCCAGACCGACAACCATGCCATCCTGCACCATTTCAGCCGCGAACTCCGCCGCCTGCCGCTTGTATTCCCGGACCTGATCGGCTCCGCCTGTCGCAGAACTCATTATTTTTCTTCCCTATGCCGCGGCATCTCTGTCAACGATCCACTCAATCTGACCGTCTGACGTAATATGGCTCGCCGGCTCGGCAGGGTCGCCTTTCCGGACACGCGCATACACGGCTGCTTTAGCAGACCCGGTGACCAGAAACAGCACAATGCGACTGGACGCGATCGCAGGATAGGTCAGCGTCAGCCGCGTATGTGGCGCATCGTCCGGCACACAGGGCGCCACCCAGCGGGTTTTCTCCTGAAGCACCGGCTGACGCGGAAACAGAGAAGCCGTATGCCCGTTTTCACCCAGCCCCAGCATGACGACATCAAAAAGCGGCCTGCCCTTCTGCAGCACCGCCGCGCCATACCGCTCTTTCAGCACGGCCTCATAGGCGCGCGCACCCGCCTCCGGATCGCCCTGATCGGGCATCGGGTAAATATTGGCCGCCGGAACATCGACATGGGAGAACAGCGTTTTCTCAACCATACCCCGGTTGCTGTCAGGAGAATCCGCCGGCACGAAGCGGTCATCGCCAAAAAAGAATTCCGTTCGCGCCCAGGGGAAACGCGCGGCGTAAGCCGGCTCCGCCATCAGAGCATACAGACGCTTCGGCGTAGAACCACCCGAAAGCGCGATACGGAACGTACCCGGCGCCCGCTGCGCCTCCGCAAGAAGAAAATCCGCGACATAACGGGCAACAGCCCCGCTGTCGGCAAGAACGATCTCTTTCGCGGACATCACATCATGTCCGTTTCCCGGAAATCCGTTCACTGATCCTCTCCCAGAACGTAGCGCTCTATGCCTTTGGCGAAACCCTCATCCTCACAACTGTCGGAAACATGACTCGCCTGCGCCCTGACCGCCTCGCCCGCCTGTCCCATTGCGATCGAGAGCCCGGAGACACGAAACATCGAAATATCGTTCGGCTGATCGCCAAGAGTCGCGATCTGATCAGCAGGAATATCGAGCAGCCGCGACAGAGTCCGGACCACACCGCCCTTATTCGCGTCCGGATGGGTCACATCGAGATAATAAGGCTGGGACAACGCCGCGGAAGCATTCTTCCCCAGCGTTTTCTGCGCCTCGGCCTCAAGATTTTTCATCAGATCCGCATCGTCGCTGACACCGGTGATCTTGACCACGCCATCGGTCAGAGAGTCGATGTCGTCCCGCACGACCGGATCGAATTTCACCGTCCAGCGCTCCCGCGCGACATGCGGATGACTGATATCGGGAACAATCCATTCATTGCCGCGATAAATCCAGACATCCACACCGGCACGATGCATCAGCGCCGTCGTCTTTTTCACACAGTCCGGCGACAGCGTCAGCGACTGCACCACCGAGAAATCCGGATTCACCATCAGCCCGCCATTGAACCCGGCAATAGGCGTATCGATCTCCAGCGGCCCGATCAGCATTTCCATTCCCTTCGGGGGACGCCCCGAAGTAATGGCGAAACGGATGCCACGACCGCGAAGACTGCGGACAGCACGGATCGCCCGTTCCGTCAGAACCTTCTCCCGCGTTACAAGCGTGCCGTCGACATCGGCCAGAACCAGACGAATGCCGGTACCATCACGCTGTTTCGCGGGCGCGGTCACCTCGTCACGCTCCGGCGGCCGGAACGCGGGGCAGAACGAACTCTTCCATGGCCTTCGCCCAGCCATCCGCCTCGTTGGTGTCGGTCTGCACATGAGCGTAGGACGCAACCTCGTCGCTCGCATTCCCCATCGCGATGGCCAGCCCCGCAACAGCCAGCATGGGAATATCGTTGCGCATATCGCCAATACAGGCGATCTCCTCCACCGGCACATGCAGCAGACGGCCAAGCTCGCGCAGAGCGTGCCCCTTATTGGCTTCCGGCGGCGTGATATCGAGATAATAAGGCGCCGAACGGGCGACGCTGGCCTGCCCTTCCAGCATCTGGCCGATTTCGCCCTCCATGCGCTCAAGCAGATCGTAATCTGCGCTGGACCCCGTCAGCTTGCCAACCTTGCCTTCCCACGGCGTGAAGTCTTTCACTTCATGCGGCGTCGTCCGGATCACGCGCTTCTCATGCGGCACATACCCCGCGCTCGCATCGCGAACAATCCAGTCATTCCCGCAGAAAAGCCAGGAATCAACCTCATGTACGTCAAACATGTCGACCGCGGCGCGGACCGCGCCGGCTTCGAGGCAGAGAGACGAAATCATGTTGCCGTCAGCATCGAAAATAACAGCGCCATTGAGACCGGCATAAGGCGTTCTGATCTTCAGGGCATCGAAATACATCGTGATGCCATGCGGCGCGCGGCTGCTGACGAGACAAACCGGCACACCTCTCGCGCGCAGCTTCGCCATGGCGTCCAGGGTGGCATGCGTCACCTGTTTTTCAGGCGTGAGCAGCGTGCCATCCATGTCCGTCACAACCAGACGGACAGTCCCCGTCGGCTCACCCCTGGCGTTGTGCCTCGCAATATCGTCCGTCTTCAAAACAACTCTCCCCGCAAGACCAGCCAGTCGCCGCGCCGGTTAATTCTTCTGCTCGACATGCCCGCCGAAACCGAAGCGCATGGCCGACAGCACCTTCTCGGCATAATTGTTGCCCGTCCGCGACCGGAAACGCGTGAACAGCGCCGCCGTCATCACCGGAACCGGCACGGATTCCTCAATCGCGGCCTCGATCGTCCACCGCCCCTCACCGGAATCCTGAACCTTGCCGGAGAATTCAGAGAGTTCCCCGTTCTTCGCCATCGCTTCCGCCGTCAGATCCAGCAGCCAGGACGACACCACACTGCCCCGACGCCACACTTCCGCAATATCGGCCATGTTCAGCGAGAACCGCTCATTCTCCGGCAGCAGCGGAGAATCCTTGGACTTCATGACGTCAAAGCCTTCCGCGAAGGCCTGCATCATCCCGTATTCGATGCCGTTATGGACCATTTTCACAAAATGACCCGACCCGGCCGGACCACAATGCAGATAGCCCTCCTCCGCGCGCGGATCGAGACCCGGCCGGTCACGATCCGGCGTCACCGGCACATCCCCCCTGCCCGGTGCAAGCGCTTTCAGGATCGGATCGATATGATCGGCCGCCTCTTTCGTGCCGCCATACATCATACAGTAGCCGCGCTCCAGGCCCCAGACCCCGCCGGACGTGCCGACATCGACATAATCGATGCCTTTCTCCGCCAGCGCCGCGGCACGGCGAAGATCATCCTTGTAATAGCTGTTACCACCATCAATGATGATATCGCCTTTTCCAAAGAGCTCACCAAAGGCTTTCACACCGGCCTCCGTGATGTCGCCAGCCGGCAGCATCAGCCAGACAATCCTCTTCGGCCCCTTCAGCTTCGCGACCAGATCGGCATCACCCGACGCACCGACCGCCCGGCCGCCTTCCGCCCGCGCCACCACTTTTTCAACAGCGGACGGATCACGGTCATAGACCACAACATCATGTCCGTGCCGGGTCAGTCTGACCGCGATATTGCCGCCCATGCGGCCAAGACCGACGATACCGATCTGCATGGTTTTCTAATCCTTCGTTCAGAGCGCGGCGCGGATCGCGGAAGCAAGCGTGGCGAGACCCGTTTTCAGATCGCCTTTAATATGGACCCGCAGAGCCCGGCGACCGCGCTCCGCCAGCACATCGAAATCGCCCCGCGCCTGCGCCGCCTTCACCACGCCGAAGCTGTAGCGCTCGCCGGGAACCGGCAGATCATGCGCGTCATCCGCAGTGATCTGCAGAAACACGCCGGTGTCAGGACCGCCTTTATAGGCCTGCCCGGTCGAATGCAGGAAGCGCGGCCCGAACTCCGCCGCCGTGGCAACGGTTTTTGCATCCCGGATCGCCAGCCGCGTGTGCTGAATCCACTCGATCGTCGCGCGGTCCCGCTCGATATAGGCGAGCAGACCGACATAATCCCCCGCCTTCACCCGGTCGAAATGCGCCTTCAGAACCGCCTTCGCAGAATCCCCTTTCACAGCCGCCGCATTTTTCGGATCGGCAAAGAACGCCAGATCGCCGTCCGTCGCGAACGGTGCTTCCTCCGGCAGATGGCCGGTTTCGTTATACGCCGCTGTCAGCTTCTTCGTTTCGATCTTGCTGGCCTCGACATCCGGCTGATCGAACGGATTGATCTTCAGATAAGCCCCGGCAACCGCCGTGGCGATCTCCCAGCGGAAGAACTCCTGCGCGATCTGACGACGGTCATGCAGATCGATCGTGACGACCGGCTCGCCCGCGTCGATCAGCGTACGCACCGCCTCATCCTGCTCATGCGAATGTTCGCTGACCAGACGGAAATAGATAAACAGCCGGTCCTTGCCGTAATGCTTCGGTCCCGCCAGCGTCTCATCGTCAATCGGGATCAGACCCTTGCCGGATTTACCGGTGGATTCCGCAATCAGCTGTTCTGCCCACGCCCCGAAATCGGCCACCTGTTTCGTCGCGATGATGGTGATCTTGTCACGACCGAACTCCGTCGCCCCGACCCCGAACACCGTCCCGAGCAGTACACCCGGATTGATCGCCGGCGGTACGCTGCTGTCACAGGCGCGCACACCATGCAGAGCATCCTCCAGGAACAGCTTCAGCGGCACGCCGGACGCCGCCGCCGGGACCATACCGAAATTGGACAGAACGGAATACCGTCCGCCAATCTGCTTCTCGCCGGAGAAGACTTTCCAGAACCCGTCTTTCTTCGCCAGCGCCTCCAGCTTCGACCCCGGATCGGTCACGGCGACGAAATGCTGACCGGCCCTCTCACCCAGCGCCTTCTTCGCAACATCGAAGAAATACGCCAGCATGATGTTCGGCTCCAGCGTGCTGCCGGATTTCGACGAGACGATGAACAGCGTGTGCGCCGGATCGATCTTCTTCTCAAACGTCCGGACCTGCTGCGGATCGGTGCTGTCCAGGACGTAGAGATGCGGAAACCCGTCGTGCCGGCCAAAGGTTTCCGCCAGCACCTCAGGCCCGAGACTGGAACCGCCCATGCCAAGCAGCAGAATCTGCTTAAAGCCGCGCGCCTTCACCTCCGTCTGGAACGCTTCCAGCTCTTTCAGATGCGCGTAACGGTCATCGGCAATATCAAGCCATTTCAGCCATTTCGACTCATCGCTGTTCGTCCAGACCGACGCATCCCGCGCCCAGAGCTTACGGATCAGACCCGCCTTGCGCCAGGTGTCCAGCCCCTTCTTCACGGCCTCATCGAACGCCGCCGGCAGGGAAAGCTTCGTCTCCGTCAGCTTCTTTCCAAGAATGGCGTTCTGCTTGGCGCCCACGGAACCAAGCAGCCCGTCAAAAGCATCGGCGAAAGACGCAACACCCTCATCAACCAGCTTGCGGGTCACACCCTCAAGATCGAGCCCGAGCCGCTCCGCCTCTTTCATCACCGCCTCAGCCTCTGCGACATTTTCAGTCAGAGACGCGCGCAGCTTGCCGTGATCGCGAAACGCATCGAGCGTTACAGGCGGAATCGTGTTGACCGTCTCCGGCCCGATCAGCTCCTCAAGATACAGCACATCGCTGTACGCCTTGTCTTTCGTGCCCGTGGACGCCCAGAGCAGACGCTGCGGCTGTGCACCGGCCGCCTTCAGCTTCGCCCAGCGATCACTCTTCATGACGCCCAGCCAATACTGATACGCCATCTTCGCATTGGCGATCGCCACCTTGCCGCGAATGGCGCTCAGCGCCTTACTCTCCGCATCACCCGCCTTCACCCGGCGATCGATCTCCGCATCAATCTTGCCGTCGATCCGACTGACGAAGAACGACGCGACCGACGCAACGCCGGAGACCTTCTCACCCGCCTTAAGCCGCGCCTCAAGCCCGGACAGCCACGCCTCGACAACCTTCCTGTACGCATTGAGCGAAAACAGCAGCGTGACATTGATGTTGATGCCATCTGCAATGGATTTCTCAATCGCCGGCACACCTTCATCCGTGCCGGGAATCTTGATCATCAGGTTCGGCTCATGTACCGCTTTCCACAGCCGTGCCGCCTCATGCTCCGTACCCTGCGTATCGCGCGCCAGATACGGCGAAACCTCAAGACTGACATAACCGTCAACGCCCTTCGTGGCGTCGAAAACCGGCTTTAACAGCTGTGCGACTTCCTGAATGTCCGTAATCGCCAGCCGCTCATAAAGCTGTCCGGCGGAGACAATGTCGTGCGCCAGAATATCCTTCATCTGGGCGTCGTAATCCGTGCCCTCGCCCATCGCCTTCTGAAAGATCGTCGGGTTGGAGGTAACACCCTTCACCCCGTCTTCAGTAATGAGCTTTTCCATGGAGCCGTCACGCGTGTAGCCGCGCCGCACGAAATCCAGCCAGGGAGACTGATCGAATTTTTCCAGATCACGTAGCGGGCTTTTCCCGACACTCGGCGTGGCGTTCATGCACTCTCTCCTCTTTCCTGGCATCAGTGACGATACCGGACACTTCAGTCAGAAAACCCCGCGTCCCTGAGAACGCGGGGCATCACAGCAGCCCTCAGACCCCGGCCTGCTTCTTCGCGGCGGCCACGACCGCATCGACCGTGAAGCCAAATTTCTTCATCAGTTCCGGCGCCGGCGCCGACGCGCCAAAGCCATACATGCCAATCACCGCGCCGGTCAGCCCGACATAACGGTGCCAGCCAATGGCGGAACTGGCCTCGATCGAGACACGTCCCGTCACCTTCGGCGGCAGCACCTCCTCGCGATACGATTCCGGCTGCTCCTCGAACAGCTCCCAGGACGGCATGGACACCACACGCGCCGCAACCCCGTCGGCAATCAGCTTCTCATAAGCCTCAACCGCCAGCCCCAGCTCACTGCCCGTCGCCATCAGAATAACAGCCGGCTCCTTCCCACTGTCCGCGAGAACATAAGCGCCCTTCGCCAGACCACCGGCCGGGGCATATTTGCTGCGATCCAGCGTTGGCAGGTTCTGCCGGCTCAGCGCCAGCGCGACCGGACGATCCTTAAACGGAATCAGCGTCCGCCACGCCTCGGCCACCTCGTTGGCATCACCCGGACGAATGGTGATCAGCCCCGGCGTCGCGCGAAGCTGCACAAGCTGCTCGATCGGCTGATGCGTCGGCCCGTCCTCACCCACCCCGACAGAGTCATGCGTGAAAATAAAGATCGACGGCACTTCCATCAGCGCCGAAAGACGGATCGGCGCCTTCATATAGTCCGAGAAGATCAGGAACCCGGCGCCATAAGGACGCAGACCCGACAGCGCGATCCCGTTGACGATGGACCCCATCGCATGTTCACGCACACCGAAATGCAGGTTGCGACCGCCATAGCTGCCATTCCACTCCGGAGGCTGAAACGCACCGCCATCCCTGATCAGCGTCTTGGTCGACGGCGCCAGATCAGCCGCGCCACCCAGAAGCCAGGGCAGCTTCTTCGCAACGGCGTTCAGCACCTCACCCGAACTGGCGCGGGACGCCACACCCTTCGGATCAGCCTTGTAGGTCGGAATTTCGGAATCCCAGCCCTCCGGCAGACCGCCGGACAGGATCAGCTCGACCTCCTTCGCCAGATCCGGATATTCTTTCTTATACGCCGCGAACAGCGCGTTCCACTTCGCATGCGCCTCTTTGCCGCGCGCCCCCAGCTTCTCCTGGAAACGCTCCATCACGCCATCCGGCACATAGAAGCTCTTATCTTCCGGCCAGCCATAAGCCAGCTTGGTCTCACGAATCTCTTCCGCACCGAGCGGCTCGCCATGCGCGGCGGCAGTCCCCGCCTTGTGCGGCGCCCCCCAGGCAATGACCGAATGAACAAGAATAAAGGTCGGACGCGTCTTCTCCGCCTTCGCCTGCTCAAGCAGCTTCAGGAAGCTTTCCGTATCGTTGGCGTCCTTCAGAATCAGAACCTGCCAGCCATACGCCTCGAAACGCTTCGCCACGTCCTCGGTGAAGGCGATATCGGTCGAACCTTCAATGGAGATACGGTTGGCGTCGTAAATCCAGGTCAGATTATCGAGCTTCAGATGCGCCGCCGTGGAAGCCGCCTCGCTGGAGACACCCTCCATCATGTCGCCGTCACCGCAGATCGTATAGACGTGATAGTCGAACAGCGGATAACCGGGCTTATCAAAACGGGTGGAGAGCCATTTCTGCGCGATGGCCATGCCCACCGAGTTGCCGCAGCCCTGGCCGAGCGGCCCGGTCGTGGTCTCGACACCCGCCGTATGGCGATATTCCGGATGCCCCGGCGTCTTCGAACCAAGCTGACGGAACAGCTCCAGATCGCCGATGGAAAGCGAAGGTTTGCCCGTGGGCTTCCCGTCGTGGAGATCGCGGATGCCGCTGAGGAAAATCAGCGAATAAAGCAGCATCGACGCATGACCGACCGACAGCACAAAGCGATCACGTCCCGGCCAGACCGGATCGGCGGGATCATAGACCAGCGCATCCTGCCACAGCGTGTAGGCAACAGGCGCCAGCGCCATCGCCGTGCCGGGATGGCCCGAATTCGCCTTCTGCACCGCATCCATGGACAGCGTGCGGATCGTGTCGATGGCCGTCCGGTCAATATCGTTTACCGATGCGCCACCGGTTTCCGGAGCCAGAACCTTTCCGGCACAGTTGTTCTCGGACTCACTGGCATAAAGAAAACGCATGAAAACCGATCCTCTGTAACAGGCCTTTAACGGCCCCTGTCCGTCGGGCAGGAAACACCACAGACTCTTAATTGACTGGCTTACAATCCCACGGCGCCGATCGGGCGGCAAGACAAGGCCGGGAAACCGGGATGCCGCGTGCTGACGGCATAAACACAAGCGATATGCGGCAGGGTGGTTGCTGTGTTCACGTGGTTGTGAGCTTCAGCCACAGCGCCCGTCAGCCCCCCGCCGCCAGAGCCCGCGCCCCGATATCGGTACGCCAGACCGCATCCTCCCAGCGAATGGCGCCAACCCCCTGATACGCCCGCGCCAGCGCTTCCCGCAATGTCGGCGCCGTCGCGCAGACCGTCAGCACCCGCCCGCCAGCCGCGATCAGATCGCCACTGACACTGCGCGCCGTCCCGGCCTGAAAAACCCGCACGCCCGGCAGCGCCTCCGCCTCCTCAATCCCCCCGATCACGCCGCCCCGGACATACTCGCCCGGATAGCCCCGTGCCGCCAGCACAACCGCGGCGGACGCCTCATCCGAGAACCCGACCGACACATCATCCAGAGACCCCGCCGCCAGCGCGGCCAGCGCCGGCAGCAGATCCGTATTCAGCCGGATCAGCAGCGCCTGCGCCTCCGGATCGCCAAACCGCACATTGTATTCGATCAGCTTCGGGCCGGCATCGGTGAGCATCAGCCCGGCAAAGATCACGCCGCGAAACGGCGTCCCGCGCCGGACCATCTCCTTCAGCATCGGCCGGACCAGCACATCCAGCGCCTGTTCCTGCGCCGCGCGATCGAACCCGGCCGGCGGCGACACCGCCCCCATCCCGCCGGTATTCGGCCCTGTATCCCCATCGCCAATGCGTTTGTGATCCTGCGCCGCGCCGATCAGCACCGCCGTCTCACCGGAGCAGAACGCAAACAGCGAAACCTCCTCCCCGGTCAGACATTCCTCAATCACCACCGCACTGCCCGCACCACCCAGCTTGCCGGACGTCATCATGTCGCTGATCGCCGTTTCCGCCTCGCCGACACTCTGCGCGACAACAACCCCCTTGCCGGCCGCCAGCCCGTCCGCCTTCACCACAATCGGAGCGCCACGCCGGCGGACCAGCGCCATCGCATGCGCCGGATCGTCAAACCGCTCCCAGCGGGCCGTCGGAATCCCCGCCGCGTCACAGATCTCTTTCGTGAAACTTTTACTGCCCTCCAGAGCCGCCGCCGCCCGCGTCGGCCCGGCACAGGCAATCCCCGCCTCAGCACAGGCATCGGCCAGACCCGCCACCAGCGGCGCTTCCGGACCAGGCACCACGAGATCGACCGCCTCCCTCCGCGCAAAGGCGACCAGGGCCGAAACATTGCCGGCCGCAATGGCGACATTGGTGCCGCACAGCGCCGTACCGGGATTGCCAGGCGCGATCCAGAGCTGCGTAAGATCCGGCGAAGCAGCAAGCGCCGCCGCCAGAGCATGTTCACGACCACCCGATCCAACCAGCAGAACCCGCATCGTCACCCCTTTCCCGTCCCGCTCATCCGCGTTCGCCACCATCAGCGGCCAGCCCGGTCTCAGACCCGCATACCGGCCTCCTGTTGAGGCCGCTGCGTCTGTAGCATAGGGTCAGAGCATGGACGATGCCCCCCCTCCCGCGCCCTTCGGCTCCGCAGCTTTCGGCAATGTGCCGGAATACTCCGTCGCCGAAATCTCCGGCGCCATCAAACAAACGCTCGAAAGCACCTTCGGACGCATCCGTGTGCGCGGCGAAATCACCGAATTCAAACGCTACAGCTCCGGCCATCTCTATTTCTCGCTGAAGGACGAGGGCGGTAAAATCTCCGGCGTCGTCTGGCGCGGCTCCGTCTCCCGCCTCGGCCTGGCCCCGGAAAACGGCCTGGAAATCATCGCCACCGGCCGTATCTCGGCCTATGGCGAACGCTCCAGCTACCAGCTCATCGTCGAGAAGATGGAATATGCCGGCGAAGGCGCGCTGCTCGCCCGCATCGAACGACTGCGGCTCCGCCTCACCGAGGAAGGCCTGTTCGACCGCGCGCGCAAAAAGCGAATTCCGCGCCTGCCGAAAATCATCGGCGTCGTCACCTCGCTCCAGGGCGCGGTGCTGCACGATATCCGCACCACCATCGCCCGCCGCTTCCCCCGCCATCTGCTGATCTGGCCGGTCGCGGTCCAGGGCGAAGGCGCCGCCGCCCAGATCACCGCTGCCATTCAGGGCTTCAGCCGCCTCGGCGTCCCCGGTCCGGGCGCGACCCTCCCCCGACCCGACGTACTGATCGTCGCGCGCGGCGGCGGCTCGCTGGAAGACCTGATGGCTTTCAACGATGAAAGCGTCCTGCGCGCCGTCGCCGCCTGCCCTATCCCGGTCATCTCCGCCGTCGGCCACGAAACCGACACCACCCTGATCGACTATGTCTCCGACATCCGCGCCCCGACCCCCACCGCCGCGGCCGAACTCGCCGTGCCGGTGCGCGACGAACTGCTCGCCGATCTCGCCCACCGCTCGGCCCGGATGAGCAACGCGCTGACCCGCATCGGCCAGACCGCCTGTCTCCGCCTCGACCGCGCCGCCTCCGGACTGCCGGACCTGCCCTCCCTGCTCGACACCGCAAGAATGCGGCTGGACGACCGCGCCCACCGCCTGGAGCTGGCCCTCCCCGCCCTGCTGGAACGCCGCCGCGCCGCCCTGATGGTGGCCGAGCGCCACATGCCCGCTCCCGGCGCGATCATCGCCGAACGCCAGTCCCGCCTGGCATTGCGGGCCGCCGCCCTGGACGCGGCGGCGACAGCATCCGGCCGCGCGGCGGAAGCCCGGCTCGGCCGCACCCGCCTCTCTCCCGCCCCGCTCCTAGCCCTGTGCCGGGAACGGCAGGCCCGCCTGACCGGCCTCGGCGGCCAGCTCGAATCCGTCTCGCCCCGCGCCGTGCTCGAACGCGGCTACGTCCTCGTCCGTGACGCCGCCGGCGAACCCGTCACCCGCGCGGCGAAACTCTCAGGCGGAGACCGCGTCACGCTCGTCTTCGCGGACGGCGACAAGGCTGCGCGGATCGAAGGCCGCAAAGAGACATCGCAAGGACACCTGGACCTGTGAAAAAGAACTCTCTCGAATCAAAACTCGACGCGAAGCTGAACGCGCTGAAATCGCCCCCCGTCGATGAAAAGCTGGACAGGAAACCCGTCGTCAAGCTGATCGTCATCGCAATGATCGTCCTCGTGGCGCTCGGCATGCTCATCTATATCGTCTCGTCCATGGTCTCCGCCTATCGCGCCTCGACACAACCCGGAGCGACGCAGAGCCAGACGGAAAGCCTCGACTGCAGAATGGTGTCCTCCGCGAAACCCGGCGGCGATCCCGCCCATTGCGAAACCAGCGGACCATCACGCTAACCGGCGAAAGCACCAGACTTCGCAGGCACCGGCCACATCCCCGCAGACGGGCTCCGCCAGACCGGAACGCATTGGACCGGACCGGAACCCGCCACCGGACCCTGAAGGCCGGAATCAGTAATCACGCCCCGGCGCCAGCACGCGCCGGGGCCACAAGCCTGCCCCCACACCCGGCTCCTCCTCACCCGCGCCGAAACTTTTTTCGTTCTGCCCATAAACCACGCACAGAGTTCCGCGCTGATACAGAAGGCGTGACTGTGGCCCGTACGTCACAACCACACCGCATGATACCCTCGCCGGACACAGATCTCATCCCCGGCCTGAAGTCATTTTTCGTCTGTATTTCAAAAGCCTGAACAAAATCATGACCTGCCGAATACGATCCGGAACCGATACGGTTCGATATCGCAACACTCTGTGCCGCGAAAGACACACTCCGTAGAAATGTGGTTATAATACGAATATAAGAAATACACGAAGCCATACATGGCTGATAATAACCACACAACGAACATGTTGAATTTCAATTTCAACTAAACAAACTCGTTGATTGTGGAGACACCGCCTTGCCCTCAGCCACAGCGTCCGTGACGGGATCATCCCGCACAAGCAGACAGAAGCCGGTCCTGAGCATCGGCCTCCGGGGCACGCTTCTGGTCGCCTCCATGCTCCCGTTCCAGTCCGTCACGCAGGCCATGGCGGCCGACGGGACAAAGCCAGCCGAGACCACCCGCAAACCCGCCGCATCCACCCACCCCAAAGCATCGGCGACACCAAAGGCGCGGACAATCAGCACGAGCGTGAACGCACCGGTCCGCTCCATGCAGGCGCCCGACACCGGCGAAACCGTCATCGTCACCGGCACCCGCGAGACCGGCAAGAAGGCGCGCGACAGCGTCGCCCCCATCGACATCATCACGTCAAAGCAGCTCGCCTCGACCGGCCAGACCAACCTCCTCCAGGCCCTCGCCCAGGTGCTGCCGTCCCTGACCATCCCCACCGGCGGCTTCGATACCGGCGCCCTCACCCGCTCCTTCAGCCTGCGCGGCCTCAGCCCGAACGAAACCCTCGTGCTCGTGGACGGCAAACGCCGCCACACCACCGCCAATCTCTACGCCGATGGCGGCCCGCAGCAGGGCTCAACCCCTGTCGATGTCAGCATGATCCCGATGTCGGCCATCGACCACGTCGAAATCCTGCGCGACGGCGCCTCCGCCCAGTACGGCTCGGACGCCGTCGCCGGCGTGGTCAACATCATCCTCAAAAAGCAGGATCACGGCTTCAACGCCCAGTCGATCACCGGCATCAATGCCGCCAAAGACGGGTTCCAGCAGGGCGTGAATCTCGACGGCGGCACAAAGCTCGGCGATCGCGGCTACATGCATGTCAGCGGCGAATTCTTCCACCAGGATCACACCTACCGCAGCGCGCCGGACGCGCGAACCGGCCTCAAGGACAACAAAGTCCTCGGCCAGCCGGAAGAAACCCGCGAAAGCGTGGCGATCAGAGCCGGCTACCACATCACCGACGATATCGAAGCCTACGCCCTCGCCACCTACGCCCACCGCCACGCGGAATCCTTCCAGAATTACCGTCTGGCCAGCTCGCTCGCGAACTATCCCGCCTATGCCGCGATCTATCCGAACGGCTACTCCCCGCTCGAAACCCTGAACGAGAATGACTGGGAAGTCACCGCCGGCCTCAGAGGCGTCGTCCTCGGCTGGAACTGGGATCTCTCCTCCGTCTACGGCCGCGATTACGACCAGATCGGCCTGAAACAGTCCGCCAACCTGCCGCTGTCGAACGCAACCGGTCAGACCCCCACCCGCTTCCCGGACGTGCAGGGCTTCAGCAATTCACAGTGGAGCAACACCTTCGATCTCAGCCGCGCGTTCCACGTCTCCGGCTGGCCCCACAGCATCAACGTCGCCGGCGGCGCCACCTACCGCTATGAAAGCTACTCCGTCGGCACCGGCGCGCCGGACACCACCGCCTACGGCGGATCGGACGCCCTCGCCGGCATCAACGCAGGCAACGCCAGCAACGCCAGCCGCGATGTCGTCGGCGGATACATCGACGTCGCCACCCATCTGATGAAAAACTGGCAGCTCGATCTCGCCGGACGCTTCGAGCACTACACCGATGTCGGCGACACCGAGACCGGAAAAGTCTCCACCCGTTACGACGCTTTTAAATGGCTCGCCTTCCGCGCCACCATCTCGAACGGCTTCCACGCCCCCACCCTGGCGCAGGAGCATTACAGCTCCCTCACCCTTTCCCCCACGGCCGCGCGCGGCCTGATCGCCGCCAACTCTCCCGGCGCCCTCGCCAACGGCGCGTCCCAGCTCAAGCCGGAACGCTCCACCAACGCCACCGGCGGCATCATCATCGAACCGGTGAGAAAGCTGCACATCACCGCCGACGTCTATCAGATCAACCTGCGCGACCAGATCCTGCCCGGAGGCAACATCACCGGCGATCAGGCCCGCTCCGCCCTCGGACTGAACGGCTTTACCCTGCCCGCCGGATCGGAAAGCTGGTCGGCCTCCTCGCTCTCCGCCAACTGGTTCGCCAACGTCGCCAGCACCCGTACCCAGGGCCTGGACATCACCGCGACCTACCCGACCCAGCTCGGCAATGTCGGTGTCATCAACTGGGATGTCGCGATCAACCTCAACCGCACCCGCCTGTCGCACCAGACCATGAACAGCCTGACCGGCGCCCCCCTGCTGAACGCCCAGAGCGTCGCCTACATCACCACCGCCTATCCACGCAGCAAGATGATCTGGGGCGGTCGCTTCACCAGCGGCAACTGGACCGTCGGCGTGCATGAAATCCGCTACGGCCAGACCACCTCGGAACTCACCTATTACGGCGGCACGGGCAACACGAGTTCTCTGTCCAGCACGATCTTTCGCGAATTCCGCAACACGCCGAAATTCGTCACCAATCTGGACATCACCTATCGCGTCAACCGCAACTGGTCCTTCACCCTCGGCGCGAACAACATCTTCGACGCCCGCCCCAGCCGCGTGCCGGACGGCAACCGCTACCTCGGCGCACCGCAATATTACATGAGCACCTCGCAGCTCGATATGAATGGCGGCTTCTATTACCTGCGCGCCAATCTGACGCTCTGATGCCATGCCCTCCGGGCTCCGCCCTGAAACCCGCAAAGGGGCACAGCCCCTTTGATCCCTTTTTATTAAGAGGCCGCCTGTAAATTATTAGGAAGTTTTTGGTGAAGCTTTTTTCAAAAAGCTTCAGAAGACACCGCCTTTTTGGAAAAAGGCGGCACCCAAAAACTTTTATTATTTTATCAACGACTTATCATGAAATACTCTTCAATCCTTGCTGAAGTAAAACAGGTGAGACAACTCAAAAAAAACATAACATCATCAGTTTGATATGAGAATTTTTATAAATTGAAGGCTTTTGAAACAGCCTCTCAGATATTTATGTATTTTGCCGACAGGAGACAAAGCAGCCCACTGCCCTTCCCAATTTATTTTAACAGGCCAGGATCAAAGGAACTGCGTCCCTTTGCAGGGTCCGCGATAAAACCACCGAGCCTGTATCTGCAAAGCATACAAACACATTTTATGAAAACAAATGAGGCGCAGAAAACCACGCCTCCTGCCGGGACGCGGGGCAGAGCCCCGCAAACCGCCCCGGACAGCATCAGACCACAACCCTGAACCCGACAGAAACCGTCACACAAGCCCCCTCCCCCGATCTGTCAGATGGAACAGTCCACAACCCCCACCAGGTCCGGCTAGCACCCGGCCCGATCTCCCTTTCCGAAAACCATCCCCCACCCGCAGCGCCAGAGCCAGGACCCCGGAAACGACGTTTTCGTGATTAGGATTTCCCCGAAAACAGGCTGAGGATAAAGGAAAATTACCAGAAAAAGACCGCCGGACACCGAGGCCATACCGCCAGCGTGTAACGACGGACCGGGGACCTCATGCCGGCACAGACGACGCTGCTACGATCCGTAGTGCAAAGACTTCCCTGTACCTTCCTCACATTTCTGATTCTGGCCATCCTCGCGGCATGGCCCGGCAGGCCGGCACAGGCCCAGCCCGACCCCTATCTCCCGCACGGAAACTGCGACGGCTTTCCCCGTGTCGATCTGCAGACTCCCGCCGGACTCTGCGTCGGCCTTGTCGCCTCCGGCCTCGGCTTTCCACGCGGCGTCGCGGTCAGAGGCGACACCATCTACGTCGCGGATATGGGCGGCTGGCATCACGCCCAGGGACAGCTCCTCGCCCTGAGCCATAACGGGCACGACAAACCGAAAATCCTGCTCGCACAGCTCGACCGTCCCAACGGCCTGACCTTCGGCGCGGACGGACAGCTCTATATCAGCTTCCCCGATCACATCGCCCGCATCGTTCTGCACCCGAACGGCACGGCGGACCAGCAGACTGTCCTGACCGGCCTGCCCGGCACCGGCCGGAATCCTCTGCCCGCCCTCGTAGCGGGTCCCGACGGCACGCTCTATGTCAGCGTCGGCTCCGCCACCAATAACTGCGAGACCGAAACCGGAAAAGCGCCCGACGCCACCAGACGCTGTACGGAAACGGAAGAAAAACCACCCCGCGCCGCCATCCTCCGCTTCCGGCCAGGGCCCGCCACCCTCACCGCCGGAAGCGGCGACGTCGTGGCAACCGGCCTCCGCAACCCGATGGCCCTGACCGTGCTGCCAGGAGGCGCCCTTCTGGCAGCAGTCAACGCCCGCGACAGCATCGACAGCACCGACCCGACGCTCTCCGACGGAGACCTGCCCCATGATACCTGGCAGATCATCAGAAAAGGCGCTGATTACGGCTGGCCCTATTGTTACGACAACGCCCGTCCGGCACCGGAATATCCCGACCATAACTGCGCCGCCACAACCCGTCCCGATCTCCTGCTTCCCGCCCACGCCGCGCCGCTCGGCATGATCTTATATGACCGGACAACCCTCCCCGGCCTCCGCAACCATCTGCTCATCACCTATCACGGCTACCGCTCGACCGGTCATCAGGTCATGAGCCTCGCCGTACGCCCGAACGGCAAACCGACCGGCACGCCTCAGCCCGTCATCCGCGGCTGGCGGGATCTGTCAGACAGCGACGGCCCCGCCGGCGCCCCGACCGGACTGGCCATCATGGCGGACGGCACCCTGCTGATTACGGAAGACCACAACGGAACCCTGCTGCGACTGGCCGTGGAACAGCATCCGACTCACTGATAAACGCGGAGCAGGTTTCCGGGACTTTGTCCCGGACCCCACAAAGGGACACAGTTCCTTTGATCCCGACCTGTTAACTCTTGATGATGTTACGTTTTTTGCGTCCCGGTCACCCGCTCATCCTGCCCGGCCAGAAAACACCCCTACAATAAGTCATTGAAAAAAAGTTTCTGGGTGCCGCCTTTTTTCAAAAAGGCGGCCTCTTCTGAAGCTTTTGAAAAAAGCTTCACCAAAACTTATTTATAATTTATCAGGCGGCTTCAGGATCAGACTCTCGAAACAGTCTCTGAGCGCCTTCCAGAAGCCAGCCGCCTCTGGCAAATTTCCGGACAGAGCCCAAACCTCACAAAGTCTCCCGCCACACAAACCGGAAATAACAGACCAGCCCCATCAGACAGGTCAGAAACAGCACAAGCCCCATCGGAACCGCACTGGCGCGACTCACCCCGACCAGCGGCGCCGCAACCGCGCCAACAAACAGCGGCAAGGCCCCGAGCAACGCACTGGCGCTCCCCGCCCGATGCCCCTGCCGCTCGATCGCCAGCACGAACGTCGACGTCAGAACGACGCCGATGCAGATCATATAAAGAAAAATCGCAATCACCAGAAAAGCCAGCGGCCCCCGGATCAGCCCGAGACCCGTAATCAGAGCACTCGCCGCCGTAATGGTCAGCACGGCATTCCGCAGAATCCGCGCCGTCTGCGCCGGCCCGGAAGACCGCCCGACCAGCCAGCTTCCGGCCACCATGGCCAGCCCGTTAATCCCGAACAGCACACTGAACACCTGTGGCGAGACACCATAAAGCCCCTGATAAATAAACGGCGTACCCGCGACATAGGCGAAACTGCCCCCATGAATCAGCCCGACCGTCAGCGCGTAACCGGCAAATTCACGGTCGCTGAACAGACTGTAAAACGCACCGAGCGAAGCCCGCGTCGAATGCGCGCCACGCCGCGCCGGATCGAGCGTTTCATGCAGCCGGACCGAACTCAGCGCCGAAGCGACCAGACCAACCCCGGCCAGAAACAGAAACAGCGTCCGCCACGTCGCGGACGGCGCAAGCAGAATAGCCCCGCCGATCATCGGCGCCACCATCGGTGCCACGGCGTTGATGATCATCAGCCGGGAAAAGAACCGCGCCAGAGCCACGCCGGAAAACAGGTCGCGCACAATGGCGCGTGACAGAACCAGACCCGCCGCCGCAGTGAGCCCCTGCATGAAACGGGCCATTATAAAGGTACCGATCCCCGGTGCCGCGGCACACAGAAGCGACGACAGCGTAAACAGCCCCATCGCAATCATCAGCGGCCCCTTGCGCCCCTTCGCATCACTGAAAGGACCCACCATCAGCTGCCCGACAGCCAGCCCGAACAACGCACCGGTCAGACTGAACTGAACCGACGTCTGCCCGGCATGGAAATCATGCGCAATGCCCGGGAAACCCGGCAGATAGAGATCGATATTCAGCGGGCCAAGACAGGTCAGCAGACAAAGGATCAGGAACAGATCCCATCGGCTGGCAGGCGGAGCGGTCGGACGAAGACCACGATCAGTCGGGACCATGTTCATAAGTCGGTATCCTGAGCAGACCTCCGCCCGGACGCAAGAAAAAATCCTCAGGATGACGAGGCTGTCTCACGGCTCCGCCGCGAACCCCGCAAAGAGACACAGTCCCTTTGATCCCGGTTTGTTAAGAGGCTGTTTCAAAGCCTTTAATACACAAATTTCTCTTAACAAACTGATAATGTTATATTTTCCTTCCAGACCATCTGTTCGCCTCAGCCAGCCTCAAAAAACAATAAAGGTTTTTGGGTGCCGCCTTTTTTGAAAAAAGGCGGCGTCTTCCGAAGCTTTCTGAAAAAAGCTTCACCAAAAACCTCTCTGTAATTAACCAGAGGTTTCACACAAAGACCTTTGAAACAGTCTCTGAACAATACTGCGGTGCAGGAGCACCACACGTCCTGCCACGGGCAAAGCAACGCCCCGCTTAACCATGAACCATTTATGACACCGTTGAACAGCAGCACCACACCGCGCAGACTGACCCGGCACGAACAGCAGGACACGCCGCGCATGTTTCAGCTCAGCCGACGCACCTTCCTCACGCTGACCGGCGGCCTGACGCTGACGGCGGCAACCGGAACCCGCGCCGCCATCCCGGACCGGCCGCCCCTGCGCGCCCACGAGCCCTTCACCTTCCTGTTCATCACCGACACCCACCTCCAGCCGGAGCTGAACGCAACCGCCGGCTGTCATTCCGCTTTCACAAAAGCCCGCGCGATCCCGGCTGATTTCGCGATCCAGGGCGGCGATCACGTGTTCGACGCCCTCGGCGTCAGTGCCGGCCGCGCCACGATGCTGATGGAGCTCTACAAACACACCGCCGACGACCTCACCCTGCCCGTCCATCATACGATCGGAAATCACGACCTCTTCGGAATCTACACAAAGAGCGGCGCGCAACCGACCGATCCCTTCTACGGCAAGAAGTATTTCGAGGACAGTTTCGGCCGCCTTTATTACTCCTTCGACCATAAAGGCGTGCATTTCGTCATTCTGGACTCGATCGGCATCACCGGAGACCGCTCCTACGAAGGCCGGATCGACGCGCCGCAGATCGCCTGGCTCGCAAACGATCTCGCCGCTCAGCCCGCCGGCACACCCGTCATCGTGGTCACCCACATTCCCCTCGTCACCGCCGTCGAGACCTACGCCGCCCCGCCCGCCACACCGCTGAAACATCACTCCCTCAGCGTCATCAACGCCTACGAAATCCTGCCGCTGTTCGACCGCCACAACGTCATCGGCGTGTTTCAGGGCCACACCCATATCCTCGAGCGGATCGACTGGCACGGTGTGCCCTACATCACTGGCGGCGCCGTCAGCGGCAACTGGTGGCACGGCACACGCTACGGCACCCCGGAAGGCTTCATGGTCGTGGACGTAGCAAACGGAACCGTGAAAACCCGTTACGAAACATACGGCTTCCAGAGCACAGATCCGCACAACACATAGAGACTGTTTCAAAATCCTGCCTGTGAAATCAACGGTCAATGATAAAGACGTTCCCGGCGGGTTTGTTGTGTCAGACAGGAGGAGCAAAGATCGCACCGATCAGCTTCCCTCTTTGTAAAAAAGAAACCTCACAAACCACCTGAAGCCATTCAGGAGATATCGCAACCCGCCGCAACAGACCGGGATCAACTTCCCCGACGCCGCCCGGTTCCTCCCTGACATCATCAGCATTACCTGATGACACGTCCCGCCACATTCAGGGATGTCTCTCCACCGAAACTCACTTCATAAACACATCGAAACAGTACGATAAAAACCTAAAATATTACGCAATAAATAAAAAATAGCGTCATTTCGTGATGTTAATGGATTTATTGTTGTCATAACTATGTAATAAACCGATATATGTTGCAAAAACATCACATAATTACTGTAACCTGTCCGTACGGTAAAATTTCCAATTGTTAGCGCTTCGTTTCGAACCGTAAGGTAATGGTTAACGGCAACCTGGCGTTAAGGCTCTCCCATCACCATGAAGGCTAAAGCTCCGGCCCTTTATTCTTCGTGCAGCCCCGGTCACGAACCGGCCGGCGTCCGTCGGACCGTACTGTATCAGATCAGATCTGCGGATGATGACAGCCGCGGCATGTTCCACAATGCCGCCGAATTCGCGACCCTCTATCCCGACGCACCACGCATCCCGGCACAGTACTGCGCCCCGCGCGTGGAATCCGGCCCGGAACTGGAAGCCGCCCGTCACGCCATCAACGCCCGCCGCTCCATGCCATCAGCCGCAGAAGCACCGCTCAGCGGCTTCATCGATGAAGTCAGCCGCGAGCACAGCGCCGGCCAGCCCGTCGATCTGGAAATCGTCATAAATGGCGTCGTAATCAGCACCGTTTCCGCTTCCACCTGGCGCTCCGACCCCAAACAGGCCGGCTTCGGCAATGGCTGCTGCGGATTCAGCCTCACAATTTCCGGCGGTCTCTCGCCGGCTCTGCGCCATGTGATCGAGGTCCGGCGCGCATCGGACGGAAAAGCCCTCGCTCACAGCCCATGGTTTATCGATCTCCCCGACGCCCCGGCCCTGACGGCATCCTCCGGCCTTCTGCGCGGCCATCTCGACATCGTCACCCGCGACCGGATCGCAGGCTGGGCCGCCGATGACAGTCACGCCGCCGTGGCCCTGCAGATTCTCGATAACGGCATGGTCCTGTCCCGCACGATCGCAAACGCCGACAGAAACGATCTCCGCCAGTCCGGCATCGGCGACGGCCGTCACGGTTTCGACCTCACCCTGCCGGTCCCGCTCTCGCCCCTGACCCGTCACGTGGTGCAGGTCGTGCGCGAAAGCGACGGCGCCGAGATCGCCGGCTCCCCCTTCGTGCTGGAATCCGCCACCCGTTTCGATGACGCGCTCGAAACCGCCGTAGCAAAGGCCGTGCAGGCGCTGGACAGCAGCGCCGACCTTGAACACGTCTATTCCTTCATGATGGCTCAGGCCGAAGCCCTCCGACAGCGACAGGCGAACGAACAGTCCGGCGCCTCCGCCCGCGACCACGCCCGCCGCCTTCTGCGCACCCAGGGACCGGCCGCCCCCCGAAGCGTGCTGGAAACCCTGACACGCCGCCGGGCGCTGGTGATCGACGCGCTCACACCGGATGCCACCCGCGACGCCGGCTCGCAGGCCATCCTCTCCCATATGCGCGCCCTGAAAACGCTCGGCTATGACGTCACCTTTATCGCGGCGGACGATCTGTCCCCCTCAGAACCGCTGCGCGAAGCCCTGACCGCGCAGGGCATCGAAATCTGCAGCGCGCCCTTCACCTCCTCCGTCGAGGACGTTCTGCGCCGTCACGCCCACAGCTTCGATGTCGTCTATCTGCACCGCCATGACATCGCGACCCGCTACATGCCGCTGGTCCGCCGGCACCAGAACCGCGCCCGCGTGATCTACAGCGTCGCCGACCTCCACCATCTGCGGCTCGAACGTCAGGCCGCGGCGGAAAACCGGCCGGAACTGCTCGCAACCGCCCGTCAGGTCAGGCTGGAAGAATGCACCGCCGCCTGGTCAGCGGACGCCGTCCTCACCCACTCGCTCCGCGAACTCAGCCTGCTCCGCGCCATGGTGCCCGACGCCACCGTCCACCACGTCCCCTGGCACGTCCCGCTGCGCCCCGGCGCCCACCCCTTCGAAGAACGCAGCGGCGTCGCCTTCATCGGCAGCTTCACCCACGCTCCGAACCTGGACGCAGCCCGTTTCCTCGTCAGCTCCGTCATGCCGCTGGTCCGCAGGCAGCATCCCGAAATCAGCTTCCTGCTCGCCGGCAGCCAGATGCCCGACGCCATATACCGCCTCCGCCAGGACGGCGTCACAATCGCCGGCTACGTGCCCGACCTGCACACCCTGCTCGATCAGGTGCGTCTCACCATCGCCCCCCTGCGCTACGGCGCCGGCATCAAGGGAAAAGTGCTCGACTCCCTGGCCTCCGGCGTCCCCTGCGTCATGAGCACCATCGCCGCCGAAGGCATGACCCTGCCCCCCGAACTCAGCACCCTCACCGGCACAGACGCCCGGGAACTGGCAGCACACATCATCCGGCTTTACACCGACAAAACCGCCCACACCGCCGCCGCCTCCGCCGGCGAACACTACATCCGCAACCACACCAGCGAGGACACAGTCAGCGAAGCCCTGCGAAACGCCATCGAAGGACGCACCGCACTGCGACGGGCGGTGTAATATCGTAATCTTCCCTCGGACTGCGGTTTTTCAGCAGTCTACGACGAGGCCATATCCGGGGCGCTGCCCCGGCCCCGCAAAGGGACACAGTCCCTTTAATCCCGATTATTAACTATAAGGTTACAGGGAGCGTGTCTCCCTTCGCCGGACAAGCAGATTTGTGGGGGAGCGAAATGTCGTTTCTCTAGTAGGAATGAACGAAAGCAACCAGTCGCAGCGTTGATATTTATGATAGCTACGCCCCTCCTTCTTGCTGGGCCATATCGTTTGTCTTAGTCGGTTCCCGAAACCTGTCATTCGTTCATAGGACCTCGCGAAAGCTGAGGTGCTCCACTACTCTTTGACACTAATCCAAACGTTGTTGCCTTGCTGATGAGGAAGATTGATGGCTCAATTGATGTTCAGATTGGGCAGTCGATGAAAAGACCACTTGTACGATGGTCCGAGTGGCGTGCGAGAAGAGCGGCGAAGAAGCGGGCAGAGATCGCGCGGACCCTGCCGGTGGACAATGGCGTCGGAGCTGAAGCGCCGATTCATACGGCACAGCAAGATCGCCTGCGGCGGACCGACTTCGCCGAGCGCATCGCCACGGTGCTATCCGAGCTCAGCCTGTGGGAGGGCAGAATCTTCGCTATCCGCGGGGGATGGGGTTTCGGTAAGTCCTCGCTCAAGAACCTGATTGCCGAGCGGCTGGATGTCCGAAAGGATGGGGCTGCGTGGCTCGACTTCAATCCCTGGCAGTGGGGCGACGGCGACGCCATCGCGCGTGCACTTTTTGGTCAGATTGCCGATAGGCTCGGGGGAGACCATTCAAAGGCTGCGCTGGCTCGCGCGGATGCGCTGCGCCAATACGGGGCAATCCTAACCGGCGCAAGCGTGCCTCTCAAGAAGGCTGGTGGATCAACCCATCTCATCTCGTCCGTGCTGACCAATGCGTCCCTCATCGCTATCGCAGCGGGAGTCGGATTCGATCTGCCGACGGTGGCGAAGGTGGCGACCGTGCTGGCGAGCTTTTCCGTTGGCACATTCGTGGTTGGCCTTATCATGACGCACCTCGGGAAGGATCGGAGCACCGAGCCCCTCGACAAAGTGAGGACATCGCTGGAGATTCGCCTGCGTGAACTTGGCAGACCGCTTGTAGTCTTCGTCGACGACATTGACCGACTTGAGCCGGAGCACATCAGGATGCTCCTTCGTCAGGTAAAAGCAAACGCAAATCTTCCGAACATCGTCTTCGTACTGCTATTTCAGTCAAGCATTGTAGAGCGCGCGCTTGATCCCGTGGCGAACGGCGACGGCCGCGCCTTTCTTGAGAAGATTGTCCAGGCTAACTTCGACCTTCCGGCGGTTCCGGTATCGATTGTTCACCGAACGTTTGGTGAGGATCTGACTGCACTGGCCGGGTCTTACGCAACTGAAGCCAACGGTTACTCGCAGCTCCGTTGGGGCAATGCTCTCGTCGGCTGCATCCAGCCCTTTTTACGCAACATGCGCGACGCGCGGCGACTGATTTCCTCTATCGCAGTCCATATCCCACTCCATGCGGCTGGCGAGGTGTTCGAGGTCAATATCGTCGACTTCCTCATTCTGGAGACGCTAAGAGTTTTCGAGCCGGATCTGCACGCGGCGCTATTCCGGGAGCGGACTTTAGTCCTCCAAGAGTCACGCTTCCCCGGGGATGGTCAGGAGAAGGTGCACAGGGCGCAAGCCACGCGCCTACTTGAGGCTGCGTCGGCAGAACGTCGCGACGTTGCCAAAGATGCGCTGAAGGACTTGTTCCCGAAGCTCGAGTGGGCGTTCGGCGGCACCAGCTACAGCAATGATTTCCATGAGAGGTGGCTCGCCGAGAAGCGAGTGTGCTCGCCGCGTTACTTCCCGCGCTACTTTGAACTCCAGACACCTGCAGGGGAAATGTCCGAGCAGGACTTTGTCGCCTTTTTGGAGGCAACATCAGACAAGACGCGCCTCCAGGCAGCTATTGCCGAAATCGAGGCGAATGGCCTAACGACCTCGCTCGTCGCGCGTCTCGACGAATCCAGGAGCAGGCTCCCGGTCGAGAATGCAGCCGTTCTGCTGCCCGCGATGTTCGACATTGCCCAAGGACTCGTCGGCGAGAGTGGCGTCGATCCGTTCAGCTCGCCCTGGGTGTCAGCTTGGCGCGCAACGAGTTGGTATCTCAAGCGTATCCCGAAAGATGTGCGGGATAACCTCGCCATGGAGGCACTCCGGAGCACCGGAGCGTTATCGGTCGGAGCGATTTTGATCAACCTCAACGATCCCACCGAGGACAAAAGGACTGACTCTGAGCCCGCGCTTGATCTTGCCACGGTCGAGGCGATGAAAGCCGAGTTGCTAATGCAGATCCGGGAACGGGCCTCGGACATTCCCCAAATGATCAGCAATCCGGATCTCATTTCGCTGCTCTGCCGCTGGCGTAAATACGATTCCCTAGACCAGCCTCGGAAGTGGGTCGCAGAGGCAACCGCGACCGACGAGGGTTTCGCTACCTTCGCTAGCCGCATGATGCACCGGGGCACAAGAAGTTCGGCGGGCGACCGTGTTTCCACGCCATACAATATATTCCAACGGGAGATAGTCGAAGACTTTATCGGCATCGATAAGGCGAAGGCTAGGTGCGACGCAATCGATCCGACCACGTTTCCCGAGCACGAGGAGGCTCTGCGGGTTCTGCTAAGGCACCTTGAGATGTGGTTAGGCCTCCGGGAGTGCTCCCCCTTTGATTTCTGATTGTGGCTTCTTCGGTTGCGCCAAACAAAATGCAACTCGCTGTGGCTACGGGAGTAGTCAAACGGCTGGCGGCGTCAATGTCTGTTTCTGCGACTGATCAATCAGAGGCTGCCAGTCACCAAACAGCCGGGTTTGTCGCAGAAACACCAGCATTTTACGTCCTCTATTTGGAAAGCAGCCCGATGTTCTAAACGACCGAAAAGAGGCGAAACCGCACACATCCCCCCAACATACCCCACAAAAAAAGGAGGCCGCATCCCTGCGCCCCCCTTTCCAGTCCCGAGAAAGAACCAGCCTGCCCCGATCAGGCAAGAACCGTAGCAGCCTCGTTCCCGTTGATCAGCAGACCATCCCCGTTGGCCGAAATATTGACCGTCTCGCCATCGTGGATCGTCCCCTCCAGCAGCATCTCCGCCAGCGGGTTCTGCAGACTGCGCTGCACAACACGCTTCAGCGGACGCGCGCCATACACCGGATCGTAGCCCTCGTTCGCCAGCCACTGATGCGCCAGATCGTCCAGTTTCAGAACGATGTTGCGATCCGTCAGCAGACTCTGCAGACGACCAACCTGTATATCGACGATATGCGTCATGTCCGCTTTCTGCAGACGTGAGAACAGCACGATCTCGTCCAGACGGTTGAGGAATTCCGGCCGGAAATGCTCCCGGACAACCTTCATCACCTGCGCCTGCACCATCTCCACCGGCTCACCATCCGGCTGATTGGCCAGAACATCGGAACCAAGGTTACTGGTCAGCACGATCAGCGTATTGCGGAAATCAACCACACGACCCTGACCATCCGTCAGACGCCCGTCATCGAGAACCTGCAGCAGGATATTGAAGACATCCGGATGCGCCTTCTCGACCTCGTCGAACAGAATGACCTGATACGGACGCCGCCGCACCGCCTCGGTCAGCACGCCGCCTTCCTCATAACCGACATAGCCCGGAGGCGCGCCGATCAGACGGGCAACGGAATGCTTCTCCATGAACTCGCTCATGTCGATGCGGAGAAGCGCCTTCTCATCATCGAACAGGAACTCGGCCAGCGCCTTGGTCAGCTCGGTCTTACCCACACCGGTCGGGCCGAGGAACAGGAACGAACCGATCGGACGGTTCGGGTCCTGCAGCCCGGCGCGCGCCCGGCGCACCGCATGCGCAACCGCCTTCAGCGCAGGCTCCTGACCGACAACCCGCTTGCGAAGCTCATCTTCCATCCGCAGCAGCTTGGCCCGCTCACCCTCGACCATCCGGTCCACAGGGATACCCGTCCAGCGCGACACAACGGACGCAATGCTCTGCTCGGTCACAGCCTGAGAAACCAGATCACCGGCAGGACCGGCCTGTTCCTCTTCCTGCGCCTTCGCGATCTTCGATTCCAGATCCGGGATCACGCCATACATCAGCTCGGATGCCTGACCGAGATCGCCCTTGCGCTGCGCCACCTCGACCCTGGAGCGCGCATCGTCCAGCTGCTCCTTGAGCTTCTGAACCGCGTTCACCCGATCTTTCTCGGCATGCCACGCCGCGTTCATCGCATCCGACTTCTCCTCAAGATCGGAGAGCTCGGCATCAACTTTCTCAAGACGTTCACGGCTCGCGGAATCATCTTCCTTCCGCAGCGCCTCACGCTCGATCTTCAGCTGAATGACACGACGATCCAGCTCATCAAGCTCTTCCGGCTTACTGTCGATCTGCATCCGCAGACGGCTGGACGCCTCATCGATCAGATCGATCGCCTTATCCGGCAGGAACCGGTCGGTGATGTACCGGTTCGACAGCGTCGCCGCCGCGACCAGCGCACCATCGGAAATCCGCACCCCGTGATGGAGCTCGTATTTCTCCTTGATTCCGCGCAGGATCGAAATCGTATCGGCCACTGACGGCTCGCCCACGAACACCGGCTGGAAACGCCGCGCCAGCGCCGCATCTTTCTCGATGTATTTGCGATATTCGTCGAGCGTCGTAGCGCCGATACAATGCAGCGTGCCGCGCGCCAGCTCAGGCTTGATCAGATTGGACGCATCCATCGCGCCATCCGAACGACCCGCGCCAACCAGCGTGTGCATCTCGTCGATGAACAGGATCACCTGTCCCTCAGCGGACTCGATCTCCTTGAGAACCGCCTTCAGACGCTCCTCGAACTCACCCCGGAACTTCGCGCCGGCAATCAGAGCGCCCATGTCCAGCGACAGCAGCTTCTTGTTGCGCAGCGCCTCCGGCACGTCGCCGTTGACGATCCGCTGCGCCAGCCCCTCGACAATCGCCGTCTTACCGACGCCAGGCTCACCGATCAGAACCGGATTGTTCTTGCTGCGACGCGCAAGAACCTGAATCGCCCGACGGATTTCCTCGTCACGGCCAATCACCGGATCGAGCTTGCCCGCCTGGGCCACCGCCGTCACGTCACGCGCATATTTCTTCAGCGCATCGAAGTTCGCCTCAGCATTCTCGCTGGTCACGGTGCGCCCCTTACGGATCGCCGTCACCGCCTTTTCCAGCGCCTCCGCCGACGCCCCGTTCTCCTTCAGCGCCCGTCCCGCCGCACTGTCCGACGCCGCAATGGCAACCAGCAGACGGTCCTGCGCCACAAAGGAGTCACCGGCCTTCTGCGCCGCCTGCTCGGCATTATCCAGCAGACGCGCCAGATCCGGCGTCATCATCGGCTGACCGGCCCCGCCGCCCTGTACCTTCGGCAGTTTCGCCAGCGCCTGCTCGACAGAAGCCAGCGCCCCGAGCGGATTGCCGCCGGCCGCCTTGATCAGCGAAGACGCCGCCCCCTCATTATCATCCAGCAGCGCCTTGAGCAGATGCTCCGGCGTCAGCTGCTGGTTATACTCGCGAAGCGCAATCGTCTGTGCAGCCTGAAGAAAGCCACGCGAACGCTCCGTAAATTTCTGAATATCCATATTCCTGTTGTCCCTTTCTTACAGGCGATCATCAGGCCTTGCCGCCCCCCTGCATGAGGCAGAGCGGTTCTGGTCTTTTATAAAGATATGGGATGACGAAAAATGAACGCAAGTGTTTCCGGAAACAGACCGTAACATCCTGTGGCCCCGCCTCCGGCCTCAGAAGCGCCCCCGCCCCGGTCAGCCGCCCTGTACACACCCTTTCCCCGTCACCGCCGGTCAGATACGCCCTGCGAACATGGCTTCCGAACCGCCGCCATAGTGCTTACGGATCAGCAAGGAACATCTGATATTTATGTATGCTGCAGACAGGAGACAGAGCAGGGCTCTGCCCTGCACCCGAAAGGGGTCGCGGCCCCCTTCACCCCTTTAAGTTTAACAAACCGGGATCAAAGGGACCGCGTCCCTTTGCGGGGTTCGGGGCAGCGCCCCGAAAAGCCAGCCTTTGCAAACACCGGACCATTACCCCCTGTCCCCCGCCGGAGCGCCCGCGCCGGAGCGCAGAACATCGCCAAGCACTTCCGTAATGGCCGGCACAGCGGACCAGCGCACATGCGTGGCATCGGTGAACGCCGCCTCAGGAAGCGACAGCCGGTCCTCCAGGTCGATTTCCTGCCCATGCGTTCTGACAAGATCCGGCTTCATATCCGCCATCAGCTCGGCCCGCCGCCGGTGATCCGGATCGTATCTGCGCTCCCACTCCCGTTTGAGCGGAAGAATGACCACCACGAAATGACGCCCGCTGTCACCGGCAGTCTGCTCCATCTGACCCAGCGCACTGAAACAGGCAGGATCGTAGGGCGGAAGCGCCCCGGCGCCCAGATCGGAACGGCTGATTTCCGTATCCACGGGACCGTCGCCCGTGGGCGTGCTGGCGAGCGTGTCCAGCGGCAGTTCGCCCCGGCGCAGAGCCGCAATCCGGCGGGCATTATGCTGGAGCGACACCGGATCAAAAAATTCCAGATAGAATTTCAGAGGAAGAGACGTCGTTTCTTTTCCGAATACGTAGTCATCCGTTTCCGCCACTGGGAAAGACGCGGAAGGTGTCACCCGGCACTGAGTGAAATCCTGCGGAACCGCCAGCATCACGATCGTACGGATGCCCGGATAGTGCTTCAGGAACCAGTCGGTGGTGCGGGCGGTCTGATTCACCTTCTGACCGCACAGGGCGCCATTAAACGCCCGCTCCCCCGGCAGCTCGCTCTGGAGCAGAGCCGTGTCCACCCCACGCCACGCCACGGAGGAGCCGGTAATCAGCAAAGTCGGCGAAATATCATGATGCTCACGAAGAAACTTCAGCTTCTCATCAACACAGATGGAATTGGACAGAGGCGGCGGCGGCAGATGTCCCGTTCTGTCGAGCGCCAGCAGACTGCCGGTATAAAGCAGAAACACGAAGACAGCCCCGGTGAGAACCCCCAGAGCGTAGCGAAGCGCGGACCGGACAGGAAGAGTCTCCGGGAGGCGCCGGTCCGTCCCCCTGTTGCCGGGACCATTCATCGGGGACCGGAATGTCCGGCCAGTTTCGCACGGATCAGCGTCTCGAAATCCCCGACATTATGCAGGCTTTCCAGCTCAGCCGTACGGAACCGCACGCCAAACTTCGCTTCCGCCGCAACAATGAGGCTGATATGCGTGTGACTGTCCCAGTCAGGAATATCAGCCGCCGTCGTTTCCGGCCCGATCACCAGATCCGGATCGTCGAACACATCGCGAAACACATCCTGCAGAGCTTCGGAAATATCAGTCATGACGGGTTGTTATCCTGATCAGTGAGCAGGCAGTCCGGCAGCGGTCAGACAGCGGAGCATCACGGCTGCGAACCCAGAACGTGGCATCGTCCCCGGCGGTTTTCTCCGCCTCAGAAAATCCCATGGCCCGGTAAAGTCCCGAAACCATGCCGTTTCTGGATGTCGGACGGTATTCTCCCTTAAGACACGGCGCATTGTCCCGATCAGCCGCCTCCGCCACAACAGACAGAACAGCATCCTCCACCCCGCGCCCAAGCACACGGCAGCTCATGATCCAGTCATGAACCGCCAGCCCGCTCCCGCCCTCGGCCGGATCGTCATCCTCCGTTTCGTCTCCGGTCAGGATCACGACACTGATCAGCCCATGATCTCCGAACCTGTCCGCCAGACGGAACGTCCAGATCCGCGTGTCCGGCCGCTCCGACAGCGCCTGAAATTCCGGCCCCGTATAGCGCCGGCTGGTCAGATTGAACTGATTGGTCTTGTTCAGAAGCTGCAGAACACGCGGCGCATCCGCCTCCGTCATCCTGCGCCCCGTCAGAACCATCCGCAGATCGGAAAGATAAGCCTCCAGATCGGTGGCGTTTTCACGCGCCTGCATCCGGCTGACCTCATGACTGTAGTTCCGGACACGGGCAGCGTCGTCAGCGGTAAAGGCCGCAGCCTCGAACCAGCCGGACGCCGACAGAATGCGCGGATAGTCGGCAGGATCGTCCATCAGTTCCGGCACAGCCACGTCCGGCAGCTCCCGCCGGACAATATCCCGTTCCGCCGGATTGTCGTCAGCGAACACCATGGCATCAAGCCCGAGACGAAGCGTCTCCGCGATCTGACGAATATTATCGGCCTTGTTGTTCCAGTTCGCGACAAACGCCGCAACATCCTGCCGGCGCAGCGCCATCGTGGAAAGACTGAACGCCGCCTCCGCCACGTCCGGATCGTTCTTGCTGCATATGGCGAGCGCAATCCCGCGCTGCAGAAGCCGTCCGATATACTCCTGAAAGATAAAGAACGCCTCGCCATCCGGCGATCCCGCGCCCAGACGCAGATTTTCCGGTCCGTCATCCCCCGCCACGCCGCCCCAGAGCGTATTGTCGAGATCGACAATCAGACATTTCCTGGACAGCCCCAGAGCTGCCGCCACCACACGCGCCAGCATATCGCCCCAGATGACTGAGGCCTCAGGAGAAATCAGCTGCCGGGCCTGATACCAGCGGCTGGAATCATGAAGTTTCCTTGCCCCTCCGGCAAGGGCGGCACACTGATCCATATCCAGAAGCAGAACGCCTTCCTCTCTGGCGGCCTCCGCAACAGCCATTTGCAGACGCAGAAAAACCGACAGATCGGAAGCAGGCACAAGCCGCTCGAAAGACCCGAAAACCGGCAGATCCATATTGAGAAACGTCTGCTGAATAACAGCGGCGCCGGTAAATTCCGCAGCAGCGCGCCATAATGCACGCAACTCTTCCACACGCCGCGTCACCGCCGCAGTGACCTCGTCATAAGTGGCCGTCAGCGGAAGACTGAGCGGTGAATCCCGCATGTCAGGCGCAAAGAGAACAAACTGCGGCGCAAAAGCCGCCAGATCCGGGTCCCGGTTATGAATAACCTGACGATACTGACCATAAGGAGCCACATACAGGCTGGCGTTCATCCCGCGCGCCAGAGCGGCGACCCGCGTCGCGGGCAGCAGATGCTCGACGGAATGCGCCGCCAGTATGGCAATCCGGACCGGACGCAGAACATCGTCCGCAATACCCGCCTCCCCTTCCGTGATTTTCTGAAAAAACCTGTCAGCTTTTGATGTCTGGATAAAATTGCGCCGACACCCCGCCGCCGCCCGCAGCAGCTTCAGACCCTGCGGTCCGTCACATCTGCCCCGCATCTGCTGCAGAACCGTATCCAGTGAATCGAACCCTGCCGGGCACGCGGGAAGCCAGTCCATCTGAAGCATGTCGGTTCATCCCCAAAACTGGAAATCTAGAACTGGAAATAAAGAAACTCCGTCGGAGCGGCAGACAACGCGCGCATAAGAGCCAGCGTGCCGACAAGACCGGTCAGCAGTCCGAATGCAAAAGTCGGCCGCCATTTCAGAGCGGAAAACGACCCGTCCGTTCGCGGAAAACCGGCTTCCGGTTCCAGCGCAGTCCTGTAATCACGCATCCACTGAGACGCGTTCGGCAAAAACCAGACGATCAGCCCCAGCACGACCAGCGCCAGAACCTGTGTCGCCGTCACCCCGGCAATATCCGGCATGGAAAGCGGCTGACGCAGAGAATGACCGGCCATACCAAGAAGAACACGGCAGGCGGACGCAACATCGGCCGCACGAAAGAAAATCAGACCGACCAGAACACAGAGAAAAGTAAGCAGAACCGAAAAGACCGTCTTAACCCGCGTCTCAGGCCTCACCAGCGACGGCCGGTGCGCCTTCAGGGCATGCCATGCGTGCGTAACGGTCAGATAAATCCCGTGCAGAAGCCCGAAAACAATGAACTGCCACCCCGCACCATGCCAGACACCAGAGACGAACATGGTAAAAACCGTGGGCCCTGCCGTCAGTGTCGCAAACGCCCCCGGCGTCGTTTTGCCCCGTTTCGGAACCGGACGTCCCGATTTCACGCGCGCCCGGGTGAGCGCAAGAGTGATCGGATTATAGACATACGCCGTCAGAAAACGGGTCAGCGTCATGTGCCAGCGCGACCAGAATTCAATAATATTATGGGCTTTATAAGGACTGTCGAAATTCGGCGGCAGACTGATTCCGAAAAGAAGACCAAGACCAATGGCCATATCGGTATAACCGGAAAAATCGAAATAGATCTGCATGGCATAGCTCAGCGACCCGCCCCAGGCCTGCGTGAAAGACGGAATCCCTCCTTCACGGGCCAGACTGAACACCGGCCCGACATAAGTCCCGATCGGATCAGCCAGAATCACCTTTTTTGTCAGGCCGATCAGGAAAAGAGTCAGCCCGATGGCCAGACGCCCCGCCTCCCCTCCGCTCCTCAGAAGCTGCGTAAACTGGGGAAGCATTTCCCGATGATGCGTAATGGGTCCGGCGATAAGATGCGGAAAGAAAGAAATAAACAGAAGATAATCCGGAAAACTGTGCTCCACAGCGCGTCCGTCATGCGCATCGCTGAGATAGGCGATCTGCTGGAACGTAAAAAACGAAATCGCCAGAGGCAGAACGATGGACGGGACCGACAGGCTGACACCCGGAAGCTGGTCAAGCGTCTGAAACAGAAACCCCGCATATTTGTACCAGGCGAGAGCCAGCAGATTAAGACCAACAGCAAAGAGAAACAGACTCCTGGAAGGCGATCGTGCCAGCCATGTGCCAAAAACAAAATTCATGACAATACTGGCAAGAAAAATCGGCAGACACGCAATATTCCACCAGGAATAAAACAGAAGGGACGCCCCGGCCAGCCATCCCACAGCCGCGCGCTCCTGCCGTATTCTGGTCAGGAAAACGAAGCCGGCATAAACAGCCGGAAGAAAGTAAAGGATGAAAATACGTGAGTTAAACAGCATTACACTATTATTTCATAAATATTTATTGTCCGATCATAGATAAAACGCAGTCAAAGAGAGATCACGTTTCTGTTACACACACCGAAATCCCGGCACCGCAAACCTGTACCGGCGCCGGACAGATCAACGGGTCAGAACCATCCTGGTTTCTCAATCTCACTCAGATTGTCGGATGAAATAACCACTCCCGACCTGCGAGCACTCCAGCAGTGCCGCCGCAGACCGGATTTCGGAATCACCCTCTCTCATCCGTTTCCGGCGCCCCCCTGACACCCTGCTGGCCCGAAGCGGCGTTGCCGAAAACCATGGTCAGACAATTCAGAACACCAGCCGGCCGGATCGGGATCAGTCTCCATCCCCGCCACTCAGCCACATCACACGGACAGAGCCGTCAGCTGACCGGAAACAGGAGACGGCGCAATCAGAAGCGCCCGGATGGCAGGAGGAATGCTGCTGCTGTTCTGCGGCGTGACACGGGAAATTCCAGCGAGTTCTTTCCGGATGTCGAAACCAGAAGGCAGCTTCTGCATCACGATCCGGACACAGGACGGCGGCCGGGTATTGTTGGTAATCGTTCCCGTGCAAAGGCCGGAGAGGATACCGACCCTGCGGTTCATGGCCGGAAAAAACACCATGGACAGCAGCTCCGCGCCGTAGAGAGAATCCGCCGCCGTAATAAACAGACGCTCCTGAATAAAATTCGCCTGCCCCAGAAATCTCTGCTTCATGTAATCCCCGCGCTCAATATAGTTGACTGAAAAGAAGTTGTCTTTTCGCCCTATCCGCATCATTGAACGCAGAACAACAGACGCATTCCGCATCGATATTTTAAAGCAGATATAAAACCCGCAATACTCCTGAATCTTCCGCATATCGGAAATACGATCCAGCGCCGTGAACAGCTCCGGCATCTTCTGCTGTTTCTTCTCCCGCACAGCCATAAGCCGCACAAGCGCTTCATGCGGCTGAATGATTTCATATTCATCCAGACCAAAGAAATCGCAGAGACGCCGCATGACAAAACGCGAGGGGCGCGAATCCCCCGACAGGTATTTGTTGAACTGCGTCCGGTTGATGCCAAGACGGCGGCATACGTCAGAGATCGAACGGTAATAACTGCTCAGATAACGCAGATTGGTCGCAAAATCGTCACTGCCGGTATCGTCAGACATGCTTCTGGCTTCCTTACGGGTCATGACGCTTTCCGACGCCGAAACAGCATCATGTAGCGTCATAATAGACCAGATAGCGAAATTGATTCAACTACGTAACGTGTATGAAATGAAACAGCAACGAATGCCGTCACAAGCCCTCCGTGGCGATGGCATCCGCTTTCACCACGTCTCTAACACGCCTTATTGTGCCACAGGATTTTCTCAATGAATAGTCGGTTCACCTGTAAAGCGAGACTGCTTGCCGGTGCCGGGGTCGGTCTCGGGCTCTGCATCAGCACTCCGCAGACCCTGGCGGCCGACGCCGCGACCACTGCCGGAACCGTGACACATAAAAAGACGACAACCCCGGCAAAGAAGGCCGCGAAAGCCACAGCCAGAACGGCGACGAACACCAATCCGGCGCCCGCCACGACAACCGCCACGCCGCAGACAAAAGCCGCCGTCAGCCTGACAGCCCCGTCAGCGAAGGACAAAGCCGGCCGCCAGAGCCTGCTCACCCCCGCCACACCCGGAGCGACAGAAAACATCCTCGTCACCGGATCGCGCCTCGCCACCAACAGCATCTCCGAAATTCAGCCCGTCACCGTCCTTGACGGCGCCCAGCTCGCAAAGCGCGGCTACACCAATGTCGGCCTCGCGCTGATGCAGGAAAATCCCGCCTTCGGCGTCCCGGATAACAGCCCGATCGGCAGCCAGGGTTCCAACGGCGCCGGCCAGACCTTCGTCAACATGTATGATCTCGGCTCCCAGCGCACCCTGACGCTGGTTGACGGCCACCGCTTCGTGTCCTCTGCGACCTCCTCGATCTTCGGCTCGGTCAGCGGCTCGCCCGTCGATTTCTCCATGATCCCGACAGCCCTGATCAAAAAGGTCGAAACCGTCTCGGTCGGCGGTGCCCCGATTTACGGATCGGACGCCATCGCCGGCACCGTCAACATCAAGCTCGATGACCGCTACGAAGGCGTCAAATTCGACGGCCAGTCCGGCTGGTCGCAACGCCTGCAGGACATCAATTACCGCCTCTCCCTCGCCGCCGGCCGGCACTTCGATCACGACAAGGGCTCGATCGTGTTCGGCGCCGAATACAACCGGCAATACGGCATGAAGGATTCCGATACCCCCTGGACCGGCGGCAACAGCTATTACTTCTCGCGGGCCACCAGCGGTCCCAATGCCTACGTCCTCTCACGCGGCACCCGCGAGCCGACCTACACCAACACCGGCATCCCCACGATCAAGGACGGCTACGCCAACAAATATGGCGTCAACTATGACGGCATTAAATCCCCGACCGGCACCTCACTCATCTTCAGCCCGGACGGAAAATCCCTTATCCCCGAGACCTATAACCACGCCACCAACTCCTCGACCAACGTCGCCGGCGGCAACAGCTTCGTCACCTCGGATTACAATAACCTGATCGTCGATCAGGAGCGTCTCTCCCTCACCAGCCTCGCCCGGTACGACTTCACCGAGCACCTGCACGGTTCCTGGGAAGGCTGGTACGGCCATACCACCTCCACCAACACAGCCCACACTCCGTACTATAACGCCTATGCGCACGGCGCCGCCGGCACCAGCAACGGCTCCTTCATCATGAACACGGACAACCCGTTCCTGACCTCAGCGGAACGAACGACAATCGTGGACGCCCTCGCCGCCGCCGGCCGCTCGACAGACACGTTCTACCTCAACCGTGCCAGCACCGACCTGTATTCCGGCGCCTATACGACCGATCAGCAACTCTTCCGCACCGTCGCCGGCCTGAACGGCGATTTCGACTTCGCCCACCGCAATTTCCAGTGGGAAGTCAGCGGCACCTACGGACGCTCCCTCGCCTCAACCACCCAGAACCAGATCGTCACCAAAAACCTGCTCAACGCCGTCAACGCTGTCGCCGGCCCCAACGGCACCATCGAATGCGCTCCCGGCTACACCAACGCCACCATCGCCACAAAAAGCTCCACCTGCGCGCCACTGGACGTCTTCGGCGTCAATCAGGCCAGCAAAGCCGCCGTCAACTACATCACCGGCGTCAGCCACACCACGCAGATCAACTCACAGTTCGACATCGTTGCCGACGTGAAGGGGACGGTCATGAAACTCCCCGGCGGCAACATGTCCTTCGTGCTGGGCTACGAACACCGCCGCGAGGGATTCCAGTTCAATCCGGGCGCGTTCAAACGCGGCGAACTGGAACCGGACGGCACCTATGAGCAGTATGGCAACTCCGTGACGGAAACGAATGTCGATGGCTCATATCACACCCATGAGGCATTCGGAGAACTCGACGCACCGCTGATCTCGCCAAAAATGCAGATCGCCGGCGCCTATAACCTCAACCTGCACAGTGCCGGCCGCTATGTTTACAACAGCATGACCGGCGGCTTCTGGACTTGGACCGCCGGCGCCGCATGGTCGCCGACGCGGGACTTCACCTTCCGCGGCAACTACACCCGCTCGCTCCGCGCCCCCTCCGTCACGGAACTCTTCGCCCCGCAGGCCTCGGTTTACGATGACGGCGACGATCCCTGCGACAGCGCCTACATCAATGGCGGCGCCCATCCCGACGTGCGCGCGGCCAACTGCATGAAAGCCGGCGTGCCGAAAGGATTCGTCTCCCGCATCTCCTCCAGCACCGTTCTCGGAACCTCAGGCGGCAACACCCATCTCAAAAACGAAGAGGCCAACAGCTTCACCGGCGGCGCGCTTTTCACCCCGCGCTTCGCCCGCGGCCTGACTATCCAGGCCGACTACGTGGACATCCTGATCAAAAACGAAATCGCGGATCTCGGCATCGCCGACATCATGGACGCCTGCTACGATTCAACCTCCTACCCCAACAATTCCTGGTGCAACGCGTTCACACGCGATCCGAATACGCACGAAATTACAAGTTTCAAAGAAGGCTATTACAATATCGCCAGCGAGCACTTCCACGGTCTGCAGGCCAACCTCCGGTATGATTTCGGGCTGCGGAAGCTCGGCCTGCCGGAAGGCTCCGGAGATGTGGGCGTATCGGTCAATTATATGCACCAGTTCGAGCATAATTACGGCATTGGCGGCGGCGCCGTCGAAAACGAACTCGGCGGCTCCGGCAGCCCGGCCGACAATTTCACCGCCAATTTCAACTATTATCGCGGTCCGCTCTATTTCCAGTGGCAGATGCAGTATTACGGCAAATCAAGAGTCAGCCCGAACACACCCCTCATCAACTACCAGTATCCGTACTATAACCAGTATTTCCTGTTCAACATGACCCTCGGATACACCTTCCTGCAGCACTACAACGTCAATTTCGTTATGAACAACGTCTTCGACGCCAAACCGCAGTTCCCCTACACCGGGGACACCACACGCTACTGGGAAGGCATCATCGGACGGTCCTTCAAACTCGATGTCGGCGTCGAATTCTGACGCCCCCCGACAGGCAGCCGCAATAACGGCCCGCCCCGCTACGGATCGGTCAGATCAACACAGACCGGCCTGTGGTCGGACGGGCCATACGCCAGAGCACGCGCTCCGGTCGCCGTCAGCCCCCGTACGAGACAGCGGTCAATCCGCAAAGGCACCAGACCATACATCCGGTGCGTCGCACGACGCGGCCCGACATCGCGAAAACCTGGCAGGCAGACCGGACCAAAAGCGTTGTAATCGCCCATGATAACGTTCAGCGCGGGATATTCCGTGAGAAGATAACGCAGCTGCCGCCGGTTACAGAACTGCCCGTGATCGAGATGAACATTGGCGATCTCAAAACCGTCCCGGCGAACGACAAGGGCGGCCCGCAAAGCAATTCTGCGGAAAACAGCAACCGGAAAATCCAGCCTCCTGCCAGGAGGAAGAATAATCTCCTCAGATCCGAAAGGCTGCGGGCTCCAGACAGCAGGACCATTGTTTCGACCCGGCGCGACAACCCGCCTGTAATAACCGCCAGTCAGCTGAGGCAGCGTATCCATCACCGCCGTCGCTTCCTGCAACAGCACGAAATCAGGCTGAAGAGCAGCGACAAGACGTCCGACATGTCCCGGCCGCGCAGTGCCGTGCGACCAGACGTTCCAGCTCAGTATACGCAAGGTTCAGCCTTTCCTCAGACATTACAAGCCGATGCAGGGTCGCAGACCCACATGTTTTGGGGAAGACCCGAAGCGGGATACGGATCGAAGCATTTCTCAGGGCTCTGCCCTGAAACCCGCAAAGGGGCGCAGCCCCTTTGATCCCGGTTTGTTAAGAGACCTTTTTAAAGTCTTAAATTGGGCAAAAATTTTCGTAATATATTGATAAAAAAGCAAAAATTTTTGGGTGCCGCCTTTTTACAAAAAGGCGGCATTCCCTGCAACCTCGCCAGAAACCTCTCAATAACTAACAGGAGACTTCACAAGCAGTCTCTGACAAATAAAACGCAGGACACAACCCCTCCCGCCATGACACGGGGCAGAACCCCGCCCCACCCCGTCAGGAAATCCCGAAATGCCTGATCGTCGCCGGGTTGAATTTCTCCAGATCATCGGGACAGCGCGAAAACAGAAACTGCCCGTCCGTCACCACCGCCTGATCTACCCAGTTCGCACCGGCATTTTTGAGATCCGTCTTAATCGCCGGCCAGGATGTCACGGTCTTCCCGCGCAGCGCCCCCGTCTCGATCAGCGTCTGCGACCCGTGACAGATCACCGCAACAGGTTTCCCCGCATCAATCATGTCGCGGACAAACCGCACCGCCGTCTCATCAACCCGCAATTTGTCAGGAGACGCCACCCCACCCGGTAACAGCAAAGCATCATAGTCACCGGCAGACGCATCTTTAACAGCAAGATCCGCCTTCAGCTTCCCGGACGGATAAATATCGCCCTTCACTGCCTGAAATTCTCCTTTTTCGAGAGAAATGACGACAACCTCAGCACCCGCTTTCCGCAACGCATCCACCGGCGACGTCAGTTCGATTTCTTCCGTGCCATCAGCGGCAAGAACAGCAATTTTCCTGGTCATGACCTCACTCCTTCATCGGCCTGAATGGCCGTTGTCGTGTGACCCGCCGACCGTGCGTCAGCGTGGGCATGTCAGGACAGAACGTTATGAAAAGCCGCATGGTTCATGCAGGGCAGCTTCCACGCCCGCGCAGGCTCCGTCTTTCCCCTGATTTGACCCGCATCCCAATGCCTCCCAGAATTGCCGCATCCACTGATTCCACCCCTGACCGGCCATACGCGGACGAAAGCCTCCGCGCACGGCCTTACGAAACGGACAGAGACTATGGCGCTTCATCGGGTTGCGGTCATTCAGGCCGGAACAACGCTTTTCGACACACCGGCAACACTGGACCGCATGCAGGCCCTCTGCGAAAAAGCCGGCTCAATGCAGATCGAACTGGCCGTGTTCCCGGAAGCCTATATCGGCGGCTATCCCAAAGGACTCGATTTCGGCGCCCGCATGGGCACCCGCAGCGCAGCAGGACGCGAGGACTATCTGCGCTACTGGCGCTCAGCCATCGACGTGCCCGGCGCGGAAACAGCCCGCATCGGCAGCTTCGCCGCACAGATGAAAGCCTTCCTCGTCACCGGCGTCATCGAACGGGACGGCGCCACGCTTTACTGCACAGCCCTGTTTTTCGGCCCGGACGGCGCCCTGCTCGGCAAACACCGCAAACTGATGCCAACCGCCACGGAGCGCCTCGTCTGGGGCCAGGGCGACGGCTCCACAATCCCGGTTCTGGATACGCCACTCGGAAAACTCGGCGCCGCAATCTGCTGGGAAAACTACATGCCGACCCTCCGGCAGACGATGTACGCCAAAGGCATCAGCCTCTGGTGCGCCCCCACCGTGGACGAACGCGAGATCTGGCAGGCCTCCATGCGCCACATCGCCTATGAAGGCCGGACTTTCGTGCTGAGCGCCTGCCAGTATCTGACACGGGCCGACGCGCCTGCGGAGTACGACTGCGTGCAGGGCTCCGATCCCGAAACTGTGCTGATCCGGGGCGGCAGCGTCATCGTCGGCCCGGACGGCACCATCCTGGCCGGCCCCGTTTACGGAAAAGAGGCGATCCTGACAGCCGATATCGACCCGGACGACATCATCCGCGGCCGGTACGATCTCGATGTCTCAGGGCATTACGCCCGGCCGGATGTCTTTCGCCTCACCGTCGATGAAACAGCACGGCAGACCGTCACACTGGCAGAGGAAGATATTATTTTCCCGGAAGACAGCGCCGGCTTCTGAAGCACGGGATATCGCAGGGCGCTGCCCTGCACCCGGCAAAGGTCTCAGACCTTTGCAAACCATTTTGTTAAATAAACCGGGATCAAAGGGGCTGCGCCCCTTTGTGGGGTCCGGGGCAAAGCCCCGGAAACCCGTCCATCAGAAAATCAGGCTTTCAGCGCCTTTTTCAGACGCGCATCGATCGTATCCAGGAACGGCTGCGTATCCAGCCACTTCGTCTCCTTGCCAACCAGCAGCGCCAGATCCTTCGTCATCTCGCCGGCCTCAACCGCCTCGACGCAGACCCGCTCAAGCGTATCGGCAAAGTTGACCACATCCGGCGTGTCATCGAACCGGCCGCGATACGCCAGACCCCGTGTCCAGGCATAAATCGACGCAATCGGGTTCGTGCTGGTCGGACGCCCCTTCTGATGCTCGCGGTAATGCCGCGTCACCGTGCCATGCGCCGCCTCGGACTCAACGATCGTGCCCGTCGGATCGAGCAGAACCGACGTCATCAGACCCAGGCTGCCGAAACCCTGCGCCACAATGTCGCTCTCGACATCGCCGTCATAGTTCTTACAGGCCCAGACATAGCCGCCATCCCATTTCAGGGCCGACGCCACCATGTCGTCGATCAGACGATGCTCATAGGTCAGACCGAGCTTATCGAAATCGGCCTTGAACTCTTTCTCGTAAATCTCCTGGAACACATCCTTGAACATGCCGTCATAGGCTTTCAGAATCGTGTTCTTGGTCGAGAGATAAACCGGCAGCTTCCGGTCCCGCCCGTAGCTCAGCGAAGCCCGCGCAAACCCTTCGATCGACGCCAGCGTATTGTGCATCCCCAGCGCCACGCCAGGCCCCTTGAAGTCATGCACATCGAGCGTGATCGGCTCGCCGCCGCCCTCAGGGACATAGTTCAGCGTGACCTTGCCCGGACCCGGAATTTTCGTCTCCGCCGCGCGATAGATGTCGCCATACGCATGACGCCCGATCACGATCGGCTTGCTCCAGTGCGGCACCAGACGCGGTACGTTCGAGCAGATGATCGGCTCACGGAAAATCGTGCCATCCAGAATGTTGCGGATCGTGCCATTCGGCGACCGCCACATCTTCTTGAGACCAAATTCCTCAACCCGCGCCTCATCCGGCGTAATCGTCGCGCATTTAACGCCAACGCGGTATTTTTTGATCGCCTCAGCCGCCTCGACCGTCACCTTGTCGTCGGTCGCATCACGATGTTCGATGCCGAGATCATAATATTTCAGATCGATGTCGAGATAGGGGAGAATCAGGCTGTCTTTGATGAAGTGCCAGATGATCCGCGTCATCTCGTCGCCGTCGAGCTCGACGACCGGATTTTTTACCTTAATTTTTGCCATGGGACGGACCGGCTCCCCTTTCTTGTTGTTGTCGCAGACACCCTGAAACGCTGCGGGAAAGGTGTCTGGCACTAGCACGAGGAACGACGCTCCCCCTATGCCGGAAGCCCCCGCACAAGTTCACAATCACGATAGGAGACATACGGCCAGTGAATAGAAACAGGGCCGACCGGGCAGCACCGTTCACGAGGCTCTGCCCCGTCCCCCGGCCAAGGTCGCGGACCTTTGCAAACCATTCTGTTAAACAAACCGGTTCCAGCCTCCGGCGGGTCTCAGGGCAGCGCCCCGACCTCACTCCTCCCGCACCCGCGCCAGCCAGAGCCGCACCGTCAGCCTGTCCTCCAGCGTCACCACCTCGACCACCTCCAGCCCTGCCGCCGCAAACCAGAACCGCATCCGCTCATCGGGAAACCCCAGCCAGGCATGCGCATCCTTCTCCCGCAGCTCCCGCCGGTCATGCGTAGCGAAATCAACCACCAGCAGCACCCCGCCCGGTACCAGAACCCGCGCCGCCTCCGTAATAGCCGCCCCCGGATGCTGCGCATAATGCAGCACCTGATGCATGATCGCCGTATCCACACTCCCCGCCGGCACCGGCAGCGCATACAGATCGCCCTGACGCAGTTCCACGCGCGGCATCCCGTCCAGCTTGCTCCGCGCCAGCCGCAACATCGCAGGACTGCGGTCAACCCCGACCGAACTGACGGCGGACGGCCCCAGCAATTCGATCATCCGCCCCGTCCCAGTCCCGATATCCAGCAGCCGCCCGACCGGATGATCCGGCAAACGCCGTGACAGCAGCGTCAGAATCGCAGACTCAACCTCCTGCTCCGCCACATGCAGCGACCGGATCGCATCCCACTCGGAAGCATGCGTCTCGAAGTAATCCCCCGCTTCCGTCGCCCGCACCGACCGCACGGACTCCAGCCGCGCGCGATCGGCCTCCATCTCCGGGTCAGGCTCCGTCTGCCAGCCCTCCATCGCCAGCAGAACCGGCTCCACGATCCGCGTCTCGCCCAGCGTGAGAAACACCCGGTTCCCCTCCTTTCGCCGCGCCACCAGCCCCGCCTGCGTCATGATCCCCAGATGCCGCGAAACCCGCGGCTGACTCTGCCCGAGCACCTGCGCCAGTTCGCCGACAGACAGCTCCATCCGGTGCAGAAGGGACAGAATACGCAGGCGCGTCTGATCGGCCAGCGCCTGAAAGATCGGAAGAGCAGTCATCATGCGCATATAATATAACAATATCTTTATATACGCAAACAGTTTGACAGAGCCTCCCGCCCCGCCGTATGGGCAGAGTGTCATGGTTCTCCGGCACGCCACCACGCGCCGGAGCTAAGAGGGAAGCCGGTGTAAATCCGGCGCTGCCCCCCGCAACTGTCAGCGACGAGCCGCGAGCCAGAACGTCACTGGGTGCCCAGCCCGGGAAGACGGCTCACCGGCGAAGACCCGCAAGCCAGGAGACCTGCCAGGACACAGAAAACCTCCGGCGGGGCGTCCCGGGCGGCTCATGCGTTTCCCCGCGCTGCATCCCCGCAGCACGACCCGCATCCGGCTGCCCGCAGGCTTCGACCGGCAAAACTGGGAGAACTTCCATGGGCGTGAGTGTTGCCACTCTCGGCTTTCCGCGTATTGGTCCGCGTCGCGAACTGAAAACGGCGCTTGAAACATACTGGTCCGGCGCCAGCGACCCCGAAACCCTGTCCGGCACCGCCGCGGGGCTTCGTGAAAACACATGGCTGCGTCAGCATGATCTCGGCGCCGATATCGTGCCCTCCAACGATTTCTCGCTCTACGATCACATCCTGGACACCAGCGTCATGACCGGCGCCATCCCGGCCCGCTATGGCTGGAAAGGCGGCCCCGTCGATCTCGCCACCTACTTCGCCATGGCCCGCGGCGCCCCCGGCGTCACCGCCGGCGAAATGACGAAATGGTTCGACACCAACTACCATTATCTCGTGCCGGAATTCACGCCGGGCCAGTCCTTCGCGCTGTCCTCCACAAAGGCGGTGGACGAATACAGAGAAGCAAAACGCCTCGGCATCGAAACGCGTCCCGTCCTGCCCGGCCCGGTGACATTCCTCCTGCTCGGCAAGATGCAGAACGGCGGCGACCCGCTGACTCTCCTGCCCCGCCTGCTTCCGGTTTACGCCGATGTGCTCTCACAACTCGCCGAACTCGGCGCCTCCTGGGTGCAGATCGACGAGCCCGTCCTGGTGACGGACCTGTCCGACGCCGCCCGCGCCGCCTTCACCGACGCATATGCGGCTCTGACGAAAGCCGTTCCCGGCATCCGTCTGATGCTCACCACCTATTTCGGCGCCCTCGGCGACAACCTTCCCACCGCGCTGTCCCTGCCCGTCCACGGGCTGCACATCGACCTCGTCCGCGCCCCGGAGCAGCTCGCCCCGGTTCTCGAAGGCGCCAGACCTGATCTCGTCCTTTCGCTCGGCGTCATCGACGGACGCAATGTCTGGCGCGCCGATCTCAGCGCCCTGCTCGATCATCTCGAACCCGTTTTCCTCGCCCGCCGCGACATCATCCTGGCCCCGTCCTGCTCTCTGCTGCACGTGCCGGTCGATCTGGAGCGCGAGCGCGATCTGGACCCGGATGTCGCCGGCTGGCTCGCCTTCGCCGTGCAGAAAATCACCGAGCTCAGCGTCCTGGCAACCGCCCTGCGCGACGGACGCGAGGCCGTAAAAACCGCACTGGACGCCTCCGACCGCGCCGCCGCCTCCCGCCGCGCGCACGAAAAAATCCACGACCAAGCCGTCAAGGCACGTCTCGCCGCCATCACCCCGGAGATGGCCCGGCGCAGCTCTCCTTTCGAAAAGCGCCGTCAGCCTCAGCATGACTCCCTGAAGCTGCCCCTCTTCCCGACCACCACCATCGGCTCTTTCCCGCAGACACCGGAAGTCCGCAAAGCCCGCGCCGATCACGCCAGAGGCCTGCTCTCCGACACCGGTTACGAAGACTTCCTCAAAGCCGAAACCGCCCGCGCCGTCCGCTGGCAGGACAATATCGGTCTCGACGCGCTGGTTCATGGTGAGTTCGAGCGCAACGACATGGTCCAGTATTTCGGTGAGCAGCTCTCAGGTTTTGCGTTCACGAAACACGCCTGGGTCCAGTCCTACGGCTCCCGCTGCGTCCGTCCGCCGATCATCTTCGGTGACGTCTCCCGCCCGAAACCGATGACGGTCGCCTGGTGGCAATACGCACAGTCCCTCACAAAGCGCCCGATGAAAGGCATGCTGACCGGCCCGGTCACCATCCTGAACTGGTCCTTCGTGCGTGACGACCAGCCCCGCAGCGAAACCTGTTTCCAGATCGCCTTCGCCATCCGCGACGAAGTTCTCGATCTGGAAAAAGCCGGCGCCTCCATGATCCAGATCGATGAAGCCGCCCTGCGCGAAGGCCTGCCACTCCGCCGCGCCGACTGGCAGACCTATCTTGACTGGTCCGTCACGGCCTTCCGCATCGCCTCCTCCGGCGTGCAGGACGCCACGCAGATTCACACCCATATGTGCTACTCGGAGTTCAACGACATCATCGCCGCCATCGGCGCCATGGACGCCGATGTCATCTCCATCGAAACCGCACGGTCAAAGATGGAACTGCTCGATGCCTTCGTAGGATATCAGTATCCGGCGGAAATCGGACCAGGCGTGTATGACATCCACTCCCCGCGCGTTCCCACCGTCGATGAGATGGTCGCCCTCCTGAACGCCGCCCGGACCCGGCTGAGAGACGATCAGATCTGGGTCAACCCGGATTGCGGCCTCAAAACCCGGAAATGGGCCGAAGTCGAACCGGCCATCGCCGCCATGGTCGCCGCCGCCAACGCCATGCGTACGTAACCCGCTGTTCCTCAGGGCTCCGCCCCGAACCCCGCAAAGGGACACAGTCCCTTTGAACCCGGTTTGTTTAACAAATCGAGGTGCAGGAGGCCGCGCCTCCTGCCGGGTTTCAGGGCAGAGCCCTGAATACATCCCGCTGCAAAAGACCATTTCACAACCACACATGAGCCTGTCCCATGCCGCCTGAAACACACTCCGAACATCCTGCTCCCCACCCCGGCACAGAAGTCTCGTTCGAGTTCTTCCCGCCGAAGACGGACAGGGCCGAAGAGACTCTGCTTCAGACGGCGGACGAACTGGGCCGCCTCCGCCCCCGCTTCATGACCATGACCTACGGCGCGGGCGGCACCACGCGCGACCGCAGCATCAGCGCCGCCGCATCCCTGGCCCGGCGCACGGACGTCCCCATCGCCGGCCACCTCACCTGCGTCGGCGCCGCCAGACAGGACGTCGATGACGTCGCCAGACAATATCTCAGCGCCGGCATCCGCCACATCGTCGCCCTGCGAGGTGATCCCCCCGTGCCCGGCACGCCGTTCGAACCCCACCCGGAAGGCTACCGGAACGCGGCGGAACTCGTCGCCGGCCTGACCCGGATCGCCCCTTTCGACATCTCCGTCGCCGCCTATCCGGAAGTCCATCCCGAAGCCCGCAACGCACAAAGCGATCTCGACAACCTGAAAGCCAAGCTCGACGCCGGCGCTACCCGCGCCATCACCCAGTTTTTCTTCGATCCCGACATCTTCCTGCGCTTTCGCGACAAAGCCGCAGCCCACGGCATCACCGCCGAAATCGTCCCCGGCATTCTGCCCGTTTCCGGAATCGCCCAGGCGTACAAATTCGCGGCAATGTGCGGCGCCCATATCCCGGATACGGTCCGAAACCTCTTCGACGGGCTGGACGATCATCCCGAAACACGCAGCCTCGTTACAACGGCCTTCGCCGCCATGATGTGCCGCCGCTTACAGAACCATGGTGTCCGGAGCTTCCATTTTTATACCCTGAACCGCCCGGCCCAGAGCGCGGCGCTGTGCCGGCTCCTCGGCATAAAAACGAGACCATCTTGTGAAACAGGCTCTGAATCATAAAAAAGTTTTTGGTGAAGCTTTTTTCAAAAAGCTTCAGAGACGCCGCCTTTTTGAAAAAAAGCGGCACCCAAAGACTTTTATTTTTTATCGAAGGCTGGCTGAGGCGGGCAGATGAACGAAACGCAAAAAATATAACGTCATCTGTCCGTTATGACCGTTTCTGCCCCTTTGAAGCTTTTGAAAAACCCTGATTAACAAACCGGGATCAAGGGGACCGCGTCCCTTTGCGGGGGCCGGGGCAGTGCCCCGGACAACCACCACACCAGACACTCTGTTATCAGACAACCCGGAATCAGAGACGCAGCGCCCGGAGGAACCTACCGCAGCCCCATCACCTTCATCTTCCGGTACAGCGTCGCCCGGCTGATCCCCAGACTCCGCGCCGTCGCCGCCGCATTCCCCTTCGACAGCGCCAGCGCCGAGCGGATCACACTCTCTTCCGCCTTCTGAAAACTGAGCGCCTCGCCCGCCTCCAGCTCGGTCAGCAGCTTCGGATGCTCCCCGATCGTCGCATCGGTCCAGCCCGTCAGAACACGCGCCGCATACGTCGCACCGGTAATCTCCCCGTCGTCATTGATGGACACCAGCGGCGACGAACACCCATCCGCCGGCCCCAGCGTCAGCACACGCTCACCGGCATAACGCGCCCGGAACAACTGCTCCTCGATCCGCCGCCCGGCCTGCATCACCGCATCCAGCACAAGCGGCGCCGCCGGCCGCGTCTCATTCCCGTTAAACGCCGCCAGATTGATCGCTCCGGCGACACCACCCTGCGCATCGAAAATCGGAACGGCGTAGCTCGCAAGCAGAGAAAAACAGAACCGCCAGTGCTCGCCCTCGCCCAGGAAAAGCGGACAGCAGTCACGCACAGCCGTCCCGATCCCGTTGGTCCCCGCCTCACTCTCATTCCAGAGCGCGCCCTCGCGCAGCTCCAGACGACGGCAGAGCGGCTGATGAGTCTCATCGATACAACGCGCCAGAATCATCGCGTCCGGATCAGCCAGCAGCGCCATCAGGCCCAGCCCCTGCACCAGCCCGAACAGCCGGCGCATCTCCGGCATCGCCACCTGCACCAGAGTCGCCGAACGGCCGCTCACATGCCGGAACTCCGCCCCGGACAACACGTCCGCCCGCCATCCCTGGGAGGGGTCGAGCTTCCAGTCGCCCACGCAACGCTCCCAGGACTTCGCGACCTCACTCGTCTTCGCCCTCGGAGGCGCGCGACCACCCGATCCCGGCTCACTGTCCCCGTGAGGAGACGGCGTCATCTTGTCCTGTCGTTCGCTCATCCACTTACGGAACCCGGCTCCGGCTGCTGCCCTGCACAGACCCCACTGTACAGATATGATACGGAAAGGCGCGTGTTATACACGCCCTTTCTCTTCTGTCATGTCCCACAGCCGGAATAGCATCAATTTGTCGGGAAAAGCGACCGTTACAAAACCTACCAGAGATAGACGAACTTTACGTAATACGCGTTACTTTCAGGAATATTCCGCCCTTCGACGGAATGGGAATACCGCGCCGTAAACGAGAAATGTTGCGAGATGTTGAACATGATCCCGCCGCCCAGCGCCACTTCCCGGCTGTTCGAATTGTCCAGATACTGGCTGATCGTCCGGTCATACGTGCCCTTGACGTTCTGCCAGTCAAAAGCAAAGAATGGCTCAACAAGTTTCGTGGCTTTCCAGCTGAACCTCAGATTGGTGTAGAACACCACCCCCGGCGAATAGCTGTGCCCCCCCTTCTGATTGCGCTTGCCACCCCCTGCAACCGTCCCCGCATCGCCGTCGAAACTGAAATGCTTCCACTCATAATCAAAGATAAAGCTTGAAATATTCGACCAGTATCCCGGCGAAAGCCCTTCACGCGTGCCGGAATTGGTCTGCAGAAAGGTCTGAATCCCGAACGTGCTGTGCTTGTTCGGCTTGAACCACGCCGCCGGTCCCGTAATCGTCGGTCCCAGCCCGCCTGAATCCGTCCCGTTCGCCAGAGAATAACTCTCCGTCTGAATCAGTTCGAACGCGAAACCCACATGCGGAATCGCACCGAAGCTGCGAAAATGCACATATTTCGTCATTCCCGCCCAGGTGTGGCTTCCACCCTCGGCATGACGCTGCCCGAGACTGTTATAGGAACTGCCGGCCGCATTCCCGTCCCCATACTGCACCAGCACGTTGAACGGCTTGAAATCGACCGGCAGATCGTATTCATGCGGCCCGATAATACCAAGAGTGACGTCCGCCGCCCTGGCCTTCCCCGCGCCGGACAGCGCAATGGCTGCAACAGCGGAGAGAAAGCGCAGAGCGCGAAGCCATTCCGGATTGTCCGTCAGACGCATTGGGGTGTCTCCCCTGAATAGAAACAGCAGGCAGCCGGCGCTCCGGCTGCCTGCTGTTTTCCCGTTATTATCGGGCCGCAGTTCCCTGCTGGCCGCCCTGCTGACCATCGAGCGTATAGGCGATGATGTAATCGCCGCTGCGGGTGCCAAGACCGCCATGCCCACCGGCGGCAATCAGCACATACTGCTTGCCCCCGATCTCATAGGACATCGGCGTGGCCTGCCCGCCCGCCGGCAGACGATCGCTCCACAGCACCTTGCCCGTAGCCAGATCAAAGGCGCGCAGATAATCGTCCGCCGTCGCGCCCATGAACACCACGCCGCCTTTGGTCACGATGTTGCCGCCGATGTTATACATGCCCGTCGGCAGCGGCAGGTTGTTGTGCGTCCGGAAAGGCCCGGTGTCGCGCGTCGTCCCGACCGGGTGCTGCCAGATGATCTTCTTCGTCACGAGATCGATCGCCGACAGCGTGCCCCAGACCGGCCCCTTGCACGGAATCTGCAACGGATTCAGCCACGGATTGGTCAGAGCGATATACGGCGTGCCGTAATCAGGCGACACGGACAGCGCATCCCCCTTCGCAGCAGGCTCATCGCCCTGGCCGTTCCATTTCGGCAGAATGCCGTCGCCTTCCAGCTTCTGACGATGATCGAGCTTGATCCGGAACGGCAGATAACTCGCATTCGCCAGCATGATCTTCCGCTGCGGGTCGATCGTGATGCCCTGCCAGTCAACCACACCATAGAACGCCGGATAAACGATCGTCGTCTGGCCGACATGCGGCGGCGTGAACTGCCCCTCATAGGCCGACTGACGATACTCGATACGGCAGATCATCTGATCCAGCAGCGTCGCACCCCACATGTCGCTCTCTTTCAGATCAGGAGGCGTCAGGCTCGGCATCGCCGCCGGATAGGGCTGCGTCGGAGACACATGATCGTCCGGCGCATGACCCGCCGTCGGAACAGGACGCTCCTCCACCGGATATCCCGGAACCGGCTGACCCGTACGACGGTCCAGAACGAAGAACTCACCGCGCTTCGTGCTCTGCACCAGCGCCGGAATCGTCTCGCCATTCGGACCCGGCAACTCAACCATGGACGGACCGGACGGAATATCCATGTCCCACAGGTCATGATGCACCGTCTGGTAGGTCCAGCGCCGCTCACCCGTCTCGATATCCAGAGCAATCGTCGAAGAGGACGTCGCATCGTCGAACGGACGCCGTGTGCCACCCCAGTTATCCGGCGGCGAATTCCCCGTCGGAATATAAACCAGCCCAAGCGCCGGATCGGCCGTGTAAACACCCCAGGCGTTCGGCGTGTCGCGCGTCAGAACATCGTCCGGCCCCGGCTTCCAGGTCTCCGGATTATGCCCCGCATCCCACGCCCATTCCAGCGCGCCCGTCGTCGCGTTAAAGCCGCGGATCGCACCGGACGGCTCGAAATTCGCCTGGTTGTCGAACACCCAGCCACCCGTGATCAGGCGGTTCTTCGCCACCAGCGGCGGCGAGGTGATGAAGTGGAACCCGTGCGGCACATGACCCAGATACTCGCGCAGCGAGATAAAGCCGTGATCGCCGAAATCCTCGCAGGTCTTCCCGGTCTCCGCGTTGAGCGCGACCATGCGGACGTCAGCAACCGGCGAATAGATGCGGTCGCGACAGTCCGTCTGAATCTCGTCCGGCACGTGATAATACGTCACGCCACGGCAGGCGAGATACACGTTCTTCGCCAGATCGGCGGCCGCCGGATGCGGATCGAACTTCCACTTCACCTTGCCGGTCGCGGCGTCCATCGCCATCACCCAGCTGTGCGGCGTGCACATATACAGCGTGTTGCCAACCTTGATCGGCGTGACTTCCAGATTGAACTCATGCCCCTGGTCCGGACCCGCGACCGTGCCCTCGCCTTCCTGCTGCACGTCACCCGTGCGCGTCACCCAGGCCCGCTTCAGAGACCCGATATTCGACCGGTTGATCTGGCTCAGCGGCGAGTAGCGGTCGCCCCCCATCGTGCGGCCATAGGCCGACCAGTCGCCATCCGGCACTCCGTCCGCCGCCGGATCGGGCTGACCCTGCGCCACCATCCGGTCATCCGGCACTGTGCCGTCGATCGAATAGGACGTAAAACAGCTGACAATCAGCGCCAGACAGGACACCGCCAGCGCCCCCAGCACTTCCCGCTTGTCAGCCAGCCAGTCCGTGCCCGAACGCCACACACCCGGAATCAGCAGCCAGGCGCCCAGACCCACCAGCGTCAGAAGCCGGACTTCCAGCCCCCAGATGTTGAAACCGACCTCAAACAGCGACCAGATCGTCGCCACCAGCAGAAGCCCGGCATACAGACGGACCGCCAGCTTCGGGTTCTTAAAGCCCGTCGCCGCCGCGCCGATCATGACGCCGCCGGCCAGAATGTAGAACCATGAACCGCCAAGGAAGAGGAGCTGCGCCCCGCCAAAGAACAGGAAAAGTCCTGTCAGGCCGAGCAGAACCGAGGTTATGAGCGACCATAACCTCCCGCTGTTATCTCGCATGCCGCGTGTCTCTCTGTTGTTTCCATCGGCCGCACACCGTGGAACCGGAGAGATTTCACGATGACTGACGGCCAGCGCGTCTGCTCAGCATGACGAAACGGAAACACGCTATGCACGATCGGATATGGCTCACGCAGGTTTGTTCAGAGACGGGGAAACTGTCTCACCGGTGAGACAGTTTCGTCCGATGGGCCGCCCTGCAATTAAGGCGTTTGTATAGTTTGCACAGACAGACGGGATGGCTTTTCAGGGCTTTGCCCCGAACCCCACAAAGGGACGCAGTCCCTTTGATCCCGGCTTATTAATCAAAAGGGGTGAAGGGGTCCGCGACCCCTTCCGGGTGCAGGGCAGCGCCCTGCCTTTTCCCTCAGGAAGATCACGCCAGACCCCAGGGCCCCGCCCCGGACCCCGCAAAGGGGCGCAACCCCTTTGATCCCGATCTGTTAAACAGAATGGTTTGCAAAGGTCCGCGACCTTTGCCGGGGCGCGGGGCAGAACCCCGCAAACATCCCCAGAACGCAGAAACGCGGCCCGAAGACCGCGTTCCCACCAGTTCCGATGCCCGTAAAAAGCAATCAGACCGAGTAATACATCTCGAACTCGACCGGATGCGGCGTGTGCTCGAAACGGAACACATCCTGCCACTTCAGCGCAATATAGCTCTCGATCTGATCCTTGGTGAACACATTGCCCGCCAGCAGGAACTCATGATCAGCCTGCAGCGCCTCAAGCGCCTCACGCAGAGAACCGGCAACCGTCGGGATCTGCTTCAGCTCTTCCGGCGGCAGATCATACAGATCCTTGTCCATGGCGTCACCCGGATGGATCTTGTTCTTGATGCCGTCCAGACCCGCCATCAGCATCGCCGAGAACGCCAGATAAGGGTTCGCCGTCGGATCAGGGAACCGGACCTCAACGCGCTTCGCCTTCGGGCTGGTCGCATACGGAATACGGCAGGACGCCGAACGGTTACGGGCCGAATAAGCCAGCAGCACCGGCGCCTCAAAACCCGGAATCAGACGCTTGTAGGAGTTCGTCGACGGGTTCGTGAAAGCGTTCAGCGCCTTCGCGTGCTTGATGATGCCGCCGATGTAATACAGCGCCGTGTCGGACAGATCCGCATAGCCATTGCCCGCAAAGGTCGGCTTGCCGGCCTTCCAGATCGACTGATGCACATGCATGCCCGAGCCGTTATCGCCATAAATCGGCTTCGGCATGAACGTCGCGGTCTTGCCATAGGACACCGCAACGTTGTGGATGCAGTATTTGTAGATCTGCATGAAGTCAGCCGACCGCACCAGCGTGTCGAACTTCGTGCCCAGCTCATGCTGGGACTGCGCCACCTCATGGTGATGCTTCTCGATCGGCAGACCCATCTCGCCCATCGTGGTCAGCATCTCGGCGCGCAGATCGCTCTCGCTGTCCACCGGCGCACAGGGGAAATAACCACCCTTCACGCCCGGACGATGCCCAAGATTGCCCTCAGGATACGCCTTCAGCGACGCATCAGGCCCCTCAATGCTGTCGAGCTGATACTTGCCATAGTTCGGACCCGTGCCGAACTGCACGTTGTCGAAAATGAAGAACTCGGCTTCCGGACCGAAAAACGCCGTGTCGCCCAGACCCGTGGACTGCAGATACTTCTCAGCCAGCTTCGCCGTCGAACGCGGATCGCGGTTGTAGAACTGCCCGGTCGCCGGGTCGATGATGTCACAGATCAGGATAAGCTGCGGCTTGGCCGAAAACGGGTCCATGACCGCCGTCGCCGGGTCCGGAAGCAGAACCATGTCGCTCTCGTTGATCGCCTTCCAGCCGCCAATGGACGACCCGTCGAACATGAACCCTTCCGTGAAGGTGTCTTCCTCGATGGTCGTGATATACTGCGTGGTGTGATGCCACGTGCCACGCGGATCGGTGAAGCGCAGATCCACCAGTTCGACAGAGTTCTCCTTGATAAGCTCAAAGACCCTGGAAACCGCGGCAGCCGACGCGCTGGTCGAACCGGACTCTTTCTTCGCCATATTGCCCTTACCTGACTGTCAGACGCCGCCGGGCGACGTCGATGTTTGCGATTCCACCAGGCACGACGCGAAACATGCCACAGTGAAACCAGTCATGAACTTTTTTGTCCCATGTCGTCGCCTCCCGCAAGCCTCGGGCCATGCGGAATCCGGCGGACAGACAGGTCAGATCGCGTCGTCCCCGCGCTCCCCGGTCCTGATCCGGATCGCGTCCTCAACCGGAATGATAAAAATCTTCCCGTCCCCGATCCGCCCGGTGCGGGCCGCGTTCGTAATCGCCTCGACCGCCCGCTCGGCAAGATCATCCGGGCACACAACCTCGATTTTCATCTTCGGAAGGAAATCGACGATATATTCCGCACCGCGATAAAGCTCGGTATGGCCCTTCTGGCGCCCGAATCCTTTCGCTTCAGTCACGGTGATGCCCTGCAGGCCGAGCTCATGGAGCGCGTCCTTCACTTCATCGAGCTTAAACGGCTTTATGATGGCCTCGATCTTTTTCATTCCGCGTCGTCACACTACCAGTTGGCACAGCACCGCTGAGATACGCCTTCAGTTATCCGGAGAAAACCGCATTTTCCCGATCCCGCATTTTCGAGGCAGAAACCCGGACAGAAACACAGCGGTCATCGGACCGGACACAGGTTCGCACGGGCAGACGCGCGGGGCAATCGGGTTGTTACCGAAATAATCTGACCGGCACGGCGGAACCGGCAGAGCAGCTCCGTTCACGGGGCCTTGCCCCGAACCCCACAAAGGGACGCAGTCCCTTTGATCCCGGTTTATTAAGCATAAAGGGGTGAAGGGGGCGTCGTGCGCAGCACGCCTTCGCGTGACGCCCCCTTCCGGGTGCAGGGCAGCGCCCTGCCCTGACGCAGCCCCGCACGAGAGTATCCAGGGCTCCGCCCCGGACCCCGCAAAGGGGCGCAACCCCTTTGATCCCGGTTTGTCAGGCCGACAAAAGCGTCGTGCGGCGTGACGAACCTGCCGGGCGCAGGACAGCATACCTTCACCAGCGAACAGATCCGGCCCGCGAAACAATTGACGCACAGCCCGCGCAGAGGCTTATCCTTCGCGCCCCTCGCCACTCCCTCCCGCCGGAGACGCCGTGAAACCGCTGAACCACCAGATCGCCAGCCTGCCGACAACCATCTTCACGGTCATGTCAGCCCTCGCCACCCGGCACGGCGCCATCAATCTCGGCCAGGGCTTTCCGGACACCGAAGGCCCGGCGCATCTGACCGAAGCCGCCGCCGCCGCCCTGCGCGACGGCCGCAACCAGTACGCCCCGCTCACCGGCCTCCCCGAACTGCGCGAAGCCGTCGCCCGCTCCAACGCCCGTTTCTACGGACTGACCGTCGATCCGGCGAGCGAAGTCGTCGTCACCTCCGGCGCCACCGAAGCCATCGCCGCCAGCCTCGCCGCCCTCGTCAGCCCCGGCGACGAAGTCGTGGTCATCGAACCCGCCTACGATACCTACCTCCCTGTCATCCGTCTCCTCGGCGCCACCCCGAAACTCGTCCGCCTGACCCCGCCGGACTGGTCCGTCCCGCGTGACGCCCTCGCCGCCGCCTTCGGACCGAAAACCAAAGCCATCCTGCTGAACTCCCCGATGAACCCCTGCGGAAAAGTCTTCACACCCGAAGAACTGGGATTTATCGCCGGCCTCGTGCAGCAGCACGACACCTACGCCATCTGCGACGAAGTCTACGAACACCTCACCTTCGGCGCCCGCCACATCCCGCTCATGACCCTGCCCGGCATGCGCGACCGCTGCCTGCGCATCGGCAGCGCCGGCAAAAGCTTCTCCCTCACAGGCTGGAAAGTGGGCTACATCACCGCTCCCGCCGCACTGGCCACCGTCGTCGCGAAAGCCCACCAGAACCTCGTCTTCGCCACCGCGCCGAACCTCCAGCGCGCCGTGGCCACCGGACTGGACCAGGACACGGATTACTTCACCACCCTCGCACAGGACATGGCGCTCCGCCGCGACATCCTGGCAGCCGGCCTGCGGGAAACCGGCTTCGACGTACTCCCCTGCGACGGAACATACTTCCTCACCGCCGATATCCGCCCCCTCGGATCGGTCGTGCAGGACGGCGAGGACGATCAGGCCTGGTGCCGCCGCATGGTCGAAGAAGCCGGCGTGGCAATGATCCCCGTCTCCGCCTTCTACGACCCCGCCGGCGGCGAACCCCCGCTCCACCTCGTCCGCTTCGCCTTCTGCAAAAAACCCCTCATCCTCGAACAGGCCATCACCCGCCTGCGCGACCGGGTCGAACGCGGCTGACACCACAAACAACCGCCAGCACCGTCCGGAATCAAAGCTGTTGACGGGCGCGGCCCCGTTGTCTAATGACGGGGCCGCTGTGTGGCGGACGTAGCTCAGCTGGTTAGAGCGCCGGTTTGTGGTACCGGAGGTCGCGGGTTCAAGTCCCGTCTTCCGCCCCAGCATAAATTCTCCGGAACAATCAATACGTTACCCTGAGATTGCAAAGCATCTCCGTGATGCTGCGTTACATGCTCACCGTTACACGTTTGCAGAGCGGTGACAGGTCCATCAGCCATCCTGAAAAGACATAGTTTTCAGCGCGTCTGAGCGTCCCCCGGAGATCGCCGGGCCGACGGTCTGCGCCGGAGAATCGTTCGCTCCCCTGCCACCAGAGATCACCGTGATGCAGCCATCGGCGCCATCCGCTACAGGCTCAACGCAGTCCCGGAGGCCGTTTCAAAGGGCGTTTATGTATTTTACAAACAGGAGACAAAGCAGGGCTCTGCCCCTGCATCCGGAAGGGATCGCAGATCCCTTCACCCATTTAATTTAACAGGTTGGGATCAAAGGGGCTGTGCCCCTTTGTGGGGTTCGGGGCAAAGCCCTGAAAAGCCATCCCGTCTGTATTTGCAAAATATACAAACGCCTTTCAAAAGCCTGCCTGTGAAACCTCATGTAAATTATAAAGAAGTTTCCGGGCGCCGCCTTTTTCCAAAAAGGTGGCACCTCCTGAAGCTTTTTGAAAAAAGCTTCACCAAAAACTTTTATTGATTCCCATCGAAGACTTACCCTGAAATCTCTTTGAACCCGGCCGGAACCGCCGGAGGGCTCGTGGGTGCCCCAGGCAAGCAGCCAGTCCGGCAGACGCACTCAAAAGGCAGACAGCGCGGTTGTCCGCCAATGCACCTGAAGCGGAGAAACAGACCCGGATCAGCCCGGACGGCGGAGATATCTCAGCAGCGTCTCGGGCTCATCCGTCTGAATCATCGAAACACCGCCGCGAATCAGACGGCCCCATACGGCATCGGGATCGCGCAGAGCTTCCGTGTCGCCACCATAACCAGCGATGAACCCGTCCCAGAGCGTGTTGTTCCACAGGCGGACATGGAGCCTGCGCGCCTCGTCAGCAAGCGCCGGAAGAGCTGAAGCCGGCATCCGGGGAATCTCGAAACCCAGGACCGGATGGTCCCCCGTGGCCTGCCGGCGCGCTATGGCAGGCAGATCCGTGGCGGACGGGTCACCGGAGGCGAGAATCGGCATGAAGGGAACCTGATTATACGGCGCGAGCGACGCAAGCGGCAGGCTGTTCGCCCCGGCCGTGTTCTTCACAATCACCCGGCCGGAGGCTCCCGCGCGCATGACAGTCGCGATCACCTCGGCATAAATCGCGTCCTTGATATCCAGATTGAGCACGATATGGCTTCCGGCCCGGGCCAGCATCTCCTCAAGCGTGGGGATCGACTGATTCGTCACTGCCGCGCCGGAGCCGCCTTCGTTATCGCGAAGACGCAGTTTTCTGATCTCCGCCAGCGTCAGATCCGCCACGCGGCCATGCCCGTCAGTCACGCGATCGACGGTGGCGTCATGGATCATGACCAGGGCGCCGTCACGGGTGCGCCTGACATCCGTTTCCATGACGTCAACACCGAGCGTAATACAATGATCGAGCGCGTCGAAGGAGTTTTCCGCAGCTTCCGGCAGACCGTGCCACGGCGCCGCGTTATGACAGCCGCGATGCGCCACAACGACCGGACCACCATTCGGATCGAGAATACGCGGCATCGGACCGCCGGCTGACGCGGCCAGAGCTGGCAGGCTCCAGATGAAGACGGTGCCGGCGAGCCCGGCACGGGCAAGAGCAGCACGAACGAGCCGGGAGCACTTTGCGCGCGTCTGATGCAGAAAAACCCGGCGCATTACTCGAAGGTTCCGGCGATGGTGACAATGGCCGAAAAGCCGGAGCCAACATTATATGTCGGCTGAGAACCGGTAAGGGTCGTTCCGTAAATCCCCCTGATCTTACTCGCCGCTGTGACGGTGTATCCGGTCATGGACGAGAGATAGTGAACATCGCCGAGATTTGCCAGGCTGAGCATCGCCTTTGGATGGAAGCGGCCGAATTTCGGCAGATAACGCCCCACGGAGACATCAGCGGTAAAGTAAGCCGGAATACCCTGATCGTTCATCAGTGTTGAATACTGTGAATCCGAGTAACGGAAGTTGAAGTTTCCGAATGTCGTGCCGTCGTCATAGGTCAGGCCAATGGAAGCGAGGAATTTCGGCGAGGCGACTTCCTGTTTTCCTTTTGTCCGCAGATAATCGCCGCCATAGGCGATATTGTTATCGACCGAAGTATGCATGTACTGACCGGACGCATAGGCGCTGAAATGATGCCAGGGTCGCGTCGAAACTTCCGCCTGAATACCACGCGCCGTTTCGCCACCGGCATCGATCGGCTGTGAGACGGTGAGGGTCGAGTCCGGAAGATAGGACACACTGTTAATCTGATGATGCGTCAGATTATAATTGAAACCGGCAACACTGAGCATCACCGGACCGTAATGCCGGAACCCGATCTCTTCGCCAATCATGAATTCCGGCGTGTAATTGCTGAGCGGCAGTGACGCAGCCTGGCCAGTGCTGAAATTGTAAGTCGAAACCTGCGACTGGAAGGAAGAAGGCGCGCGATACCCGGTCGTGCCGTTGATGTAGATCTGGTTCTGCGGATCGATCTTATAGCTCAGCAACACCTGAGGAGTCGGGACGAACATGTTCTTCACCGATTTATACGGTGACGCCCCGGGAAGATCCTCGGTGAACTGACGACTGATCATATTGACGCGCAGACCGGCGCCGATGGTCAGACGGTCATGAAGCAGGCTGAGATCGTCCTCCAGAGCGAGAGCATTGAGCTGCTGCGTGCCGTTGATGTTATACTGGGTAATGGCTTTTCCACCAGCCGTCAGATAGCCGTTCGACTTCGCGTAGCGTCCCTCTGAATCGACGGCATAATGATCCTGGAATTCCGTGTGCACAGCATAGGAATACCAGTAGGAAAACTTCAGTGTATTGAAGCCGCGTTTCCACGCGCCAATCATGTTCAGACCGCTCGTCGTCTGCACCCAGGGATGAATGCTGATGGCCGTGACCGTGCCTGTTGTTCCCGGCGCATATCCGTCCAGGGTGCCATACTGCTGCGTGCCGTAATAACCGCCGGAAATCGGAATACTGGCGCCGTAATTGTTCGGGCCGTAGGTTTCGACGGCATAGGGCTGAGCATCCAGCGTCAGACCATTTCCGAGATCAAAATGATTTTTGATCGTGCCGACAACCGCGTTCGTGGCTTTCGTGTTGAGCTTGTAATACGCGGTGTTCCCCGGTGTATAGACGCCGCTTGTGTTGTAGCTGTCGCCATACTGGTGCCACTGCGCGAGAGTGGGATACAGCCATTCGGTCTGATTGGCATAGTTATAGCTGAAGATAACTTCCGAACTGCTCTTTCTGGCCCATTGTTTTTCCAGAGCCGCATCGAGATGCCAGCGATACATATCGCCGGGGCCACGCCAGAGATTGGCGCTGGAATAGGAACCGGAGACAAATCCTTTCACGCCGCTATGGCCGATCTCCCCCGTGTCGACCCGGACGAACTCCTTGTTGGTGCTGTGCGTTCCGCCGGAGGCCTCGACATAAGCGCCGAATTTATCGGCGGCGTGCCTCAGATTCAGGGTCATCTGCGCGCCGTCGGCATTGTAGGTCGGAGCGGTGAGATCGGAAGAACCCTGACTGACCGAAACGGAGGAAAGGTTCTCATTATCGACCATGGCCGAGGTATAGGCGCCGTATGTGAACGGATCTGCGAGCGGCATGCCTTCATAGACCATGCCGATCTGCGTCTGATCGAGCCCGCGGATATGCAAAGTCTCCGCCGTCGTGCTGAGCGGTCCTTCGCTGTTCCCCTGCACGCCCGGAAGACTGGACACCAGCACGCCGGGATTCACCAGCGGGGACTGTTTGGAAATATATTCCTGCGTGACCTCGCTGACACTTTTCCCGATAGTCTGTCGCGCCATCATGCCGCCGCCCAGCACGACGCGGCGGGCCGCCTGGACGCTGGCAGTCTCCCCGCTCCCGGCAGCGGCGATCCCGGCTGACGCCGGGCGGCGACGGGCTGTAAGAGGTGCGGCCGCGACCTGCGTTGTCTTCTCACCTGTCTGAATGGTCCGGTGCTTCCGATGAGCCGGATGCGCTGTGTTATGAGATACGGATGCGGCCCGGACCGGGGAAGAAAACGGCAGGAATGTCGCGGCGGCCAGCGAGGTGCCTGCGAGCAGGCAGGCAAGAGGAGTGAATTTTTTAAATTTCATTGAATTATCAGTCCACGTTCCAGACGAACCACACCGGGATCGAGCGGCGACGGGAACGGGAGGTATGCGTAATCAGGGCGTATTACAAAAGACAGTTTTATTACGGTTTCATGCAGGTTCTGTGAATAAGGAAACCTGCGCTCCTCCCGGGATTGATGTTCCGGAAGTTTTGATTTCTTCTGCGCTGGCTGTCATTTTCCAGGAGAAACTATGATCCGGTCGCCCTTGCTTTTCGCAGCGTCCCTGCTGTCCGCGACGTGTCTCGTTTCGTCCGCGGCGCGAAGCGAGAACGTCGATGACGGGGTCCGGCTTAATCAGATTCAGATCATCGGGACGCATAACAGCTACCGGACCGATATTTCTCCGGCGACATTGCACTGGCTGACAAAGCAAAACCCGAAAATGGCGGAAGCTCTCGATTATCGTCATACGACAATCGACCGGCAGCTCGACGGCGGAGTGCGTCAGCTTGAAATCGATATCTACGCGGACAGCCAGGGCGGAGAATACAGCCACCCCCGTGGTCCGGTCTGGGAAAAGCAGGATGGCGTCACACCTGATTCCGATCCGATGTCCTCAGCGGCAATGCAGGGAACGGATTTCAAGGTCATGCATATCGTTGACGTTGATCAGCACTCGAATTGCGAGCCTTTCCGGGAATGCCTGAAAATTATCGGCGCATGGTCGAAAGCGCATCCCGGCCATCTGCCGGTTTTCGTCGATCTCGAAACCAAACAGGACGTGCCTTTTGCCTCCGCAAAACGTCCCTTCACGAAACCGGAGGTGTTTACCCCGGCGACTTACGACCGGCTGGATCAGGAGATCCGCGAGACGATCGGCGCGGATAATATTCTGACACCCGATACCGTACGCGGAAATTTCCAGACTCTGGATGAAGCTGTACGAAAGAAAGGCTGGCCGAACCTGGCCGAAGCACGCGGAAAAATCGTCTTCCTGTTTGATCGCCCGCATGACACCGCGCGCTATGTACTGAACCATCCGGCGCTGCGGGGACGAGTGATCTTCACCAATTCAAAGCCCGGCGATCCGGACGGTGCCTTCACAGAAGTGAATGAAGGTTTCGTCGGCCAGAAAGGCAATGGCAGCGCCGCTGTCGATAATGCCTCCGCTGCTCAGATGATTCCGAAACTGGTGAAAGCGGGTTATCTGGTGCGGACGAGAGCGGATGCCAACACGGTGGAAGCCCGGTCCGGTGACACATCACGCCGCGATGTGGCGTTCGCGAGCGGCGCACAGATCATCAGCACGGATTATCCGTCCTTCGAACCGGCGGCATGGCACGATTATGTCGTCGCCTTTCCGGGTGGCCTGATCGCACGCTGCAACACGGTGAATGCGCCGAAGGAATGTGACAGCCGCGCCCTGAACTGAGCAGCAACCGGAAGTAAGATCATTTTGCTGAGAGAACTTCACTCTGTCCGGGATGCTCAGTGACGACCGGCCCGCCTTCATCTCACAGCAGACCAGATCAGTAATTTCAAACGTGCAGATGTTTTGCTGACAGACCCGCCGGAAGCCCCATACCAGTTCCCGCACACCCGGTTATCCGGGGCTCTGCCCCGCACCCCGCAAAGGGACGCAGTCCCTTTGATCCCGATCTGTAAAAACGCAGATCAATCCCCCCAGACCGGCCCGCACCTTTCAGAATCCCCTCATCCGGACAGCGCTCTTTCCAGCCGATCATGACCGGCCCGCATCTCTGTGAATGATTTACCGGACCCGGCTTTCCGCACCCTGTCGGAAACGCAAGCAGATTCTTGCTCTTGACTGCCAGATTCTCTCAAAATGGCAGTCTTCCGCGAATCAGCGCCCCGCCCCGACTGCAACACAACCGTCATATTACCCACAGATTCCGTGGACAGCTCATGGAATAACTCTGTGGATAATCCGTACAGCAACAGGCAGGACGCGGGTTTCCCTCACGTTTCCCCCTTTGTTCTCCACGAATCCACAAAGGCTCCGCCAGCCGGGCTCTTCCGCAAAAAATCCGCCAGGTGTGTCACAGGCGCCTCAGCCAGCCAGAAGACCCCGTCACAGAACCGGAAAACCCCTATTCCTCCGACCGGCGGTCAGCGAGACTCATGACAATCGCGAACAGACCGGCAATAGCAAACAGATCAATCAGCACATCAAACATACCAGGGCAGCCCTCAGAACCCGTCCTGCTCCCCCGATACACGACTTTGTCTGTCCTTCGGTTGCTCCGGAATGTCCAAATATGTCCGGACCCGGCATTCCGGCATTTCAGAACCGCGCCTTAGCCTCACAGGCCACGCCGCACCACCGGGAACCACACTCCGCCAGCCAGGAAGAAACCCTTCAGAAAGCCCCGAAGCTCTTCCAGATCATGTAAGCCGCCACAACAAAGATCACACCCGAAAACACTGTCGTCAGCGCCCCGCGCGACCCCGCCATCCGGCACGCCGCCCGCATCCCGCCATAACTGCCCAGCACACCGCCAGCAATGAACAGAACCGCCAGACCCCAGTCGATATACCCCGACAGCATATAGCTGAACGCCGTACTGAGCCCGAACGCCGCGACCGCGACCAGCGAGGTCCCCACCGCATTGAGGATCGGCATGCCGGTCGTGGCAATCAGCGCCGGCACAATCAGAAACCCGCCGCCAATCCCGAAAAACCCGGAAAGAACGCCCGTTCCCGCCCCCGCTCCGGCCACCTTCAGCACATTGCCACGATTGCAGGTCGCGCCTTCAAACCCCTGATTGCGCCGGCACCGCAGCATCAGAAACCCCACGCCAACCATCAGCAGCGCGAAAAGAAAAAGCAGCCTGCGCCCGTCCACCGCCTTCCCGAACCAGGCCCCCGCCAGCGCCCCCGCCACACCGCAGGACGCAAAAACCGCCGCGCACCGCCATTTCACATTCCCCGAACGGGCATGCTGCGCCAGCCCCGCCAGCGCATTCACCGCCACGCTGAGCGCACTGGTGCCAATGGCGACATGCGGGTCCGGAACACCAACGACATACACCATGAGCGGCACCGCCAGGATCGAACCGCCCCCGCCAATCAGCCCCAGAGTGAAGCCGACCAGAACGCCGGAGAAAAGCTCAGCAGCGATATGCGCCAGGTCAGGAGTCACAACAAACAGCCCGGACAGAAAAGACCCGCATCCCGAATATCCGCCGGCAGAACGGACCGGGCAGGCAGGACAACAGGGGACAGCACAGACCGGGACAGCACGGAAACGTCCTCAGGCAGCCACCCTGTCCGGCTTCACCATGAACTCATGCCCCCGAAGCATCTCCCAGTAGAGACGCGGCATCACATCCTTCTTGAGGAACCAGGCCAGACGCGTGGGCTTCGTGCCATCGAGAATCCATTTCGGCAGCGTCGGCATCAGCCTGCCGCCATACCCGAATTCAGCGAGCACGATTTTGCCCCGCTCGACAGTCAGCGGACACCCGCCATATCCGTCATAGGCAAAGACAGGCTCTTTTCCGTCAAGCGTCGCCAGCACATTCAGCGCCACCACCGGCACCTGCTTGCGAACGGCGGCAGCCGTCTTCGCATTGGCCGTGCCGGCAACATCCCCCAGCGCATAGATGTTCCGATACGTGACATGCCGCAGCGTCGCCGGATCGACAGCCACAAAGCCGGCCTCATCCGCAATCCCGCTCTCCCGCACAAAACCGGGCGCAACCTGCGGCGGCACCACATGCAGCATGTCAAACCCACGCTCCACCCGCTCCGGGCCATTCCCGCCCTTACGCTCGAACGTCGCGATCTTCCGCGCGCCATCAACAGAGACAAGACGCGAACCAAGCTGCAGATCGACCCCGTAATCCCGGATATAATTCATCAGAGGCGGCACAAAGGCCGGAACGCCGAACAGCGCCGGCGTACAGGTATCGAACTCCACACTGATCGCATCCAGCACACCCCGGCGACGCCACTCATCACAGGAAAGATATACCGCCTTCTGCGGCGCCCCGGCGCATTTGATCGGCATCGGCGGCTGCGTGAAAACCGCGCTCCCGCGTGAAAGCTCCTGCACAAGCTGCCAGGTGTACGGCGCCAGATCGTAACGATAATTGGACGTGACGCCATTACGCCCGAGCGTCTCCTCAAGACCCGGAATCCCGGCCCAGTCGAGCACGATCCCCGCCGCGATCACCAGCACCGAGTAAGACAGCGGAGACCCGTCCGCCACGACCACCCGCCCCTCATCCGGAAGGATGCGCTCAACCCGGCTCCTGATCCATTCCGCCCCGCGAGGCATCAGCGACGCCTCAGCACGGCGCGTCTGCCTGGCGGTAAAAACACCACCCCCGACAAGCGTGAAACCCGGCTGGTAAAAATGCTCCGCGGAAGGCTCGATAATGGCGACGGACAGGTTCGGCCGACGACGCAGAAGCCCGGCAGCCGCCGAAAGCCCCCCGGCCCCGCCACCAATGACGACAACATCGAAACGCCGCCCCGGCACAGAACCCGCCGCAGAGTCAGGCGCCGGGCGCGACACCGGACCAGACGCGGAACCCGCAGCAGAGTCCATCGCAGAATCCACCACGGAACCCGGCGCCTCCCCCACCGCCGCACCCGGCGCCCTGTCGGCGACAGGCGCCGCATTCTCCTGCAGAAACCCGGAGACCGGAGAAAGATCCACGCCGATCTTCCGCCCCGCCGCCAGAATGTCGCTCTCAGCCATGTTGCCCGTCTCGGCGAACGCCCACAGCATGGCGGCCCGATTGCCGGAACGGCAATATCCCAGCACCGGCCCGTCCACACCCCGCAGAACGACCCGCATCCGGCTGATATCGGTCTCCGAAGGCAGCGTTCCGGACTGAAACGGCACCGCCTCAAAAGTCAGCCCGGCCGCAATCGCAGCCCGCTCAATCTCAGCCGCTGACGCCTGATTTTTCTCCTCCCCGTCCGGACGGGTGCAGACAATCGCGCGAAACCCGCTGCGGGCCGCCTCCGCGACATCCTCCACAGTGATCTGGGACGTAACGGAATAACGCTCGGTAAGCTGACGGAGATTCATGATACAGGCCTGTTTCTCTGTGTTCTTTCCGGAAAAGCCGGCCGGAAAAACCGGAACGAAGTCGCTCTGATCAGGGCCGCCGCAACCCGCGGTCGCCGTGCCCCTGAGCCCCCATGACCCCGGACCACCACGACCCGGCAACATATGACCCCGACCGCCGCGACACGGCATCACCGCAACCCGGCATCACCGCAACCCGGCGCGACCGGACCTCCCGCGCACCAAAATCACGCGGCTCAAAGTCTGTTGACGGGCACCTTGATATAGCTGACGCCATTCTCCTCCGGCTCCGGCAGATGACCAGCCCGCATGTTCACCTGAACAGATGGCATGATGAGAGACGGAAGCGAAAGAGTTCTGTCGCGCGCGCTGCGCATGGTCACGAAATCATCTTCCGCGACACCGTCATGCACATGAACATTATGCGCCCGCTCAGCCCCCACCGTGGTCTCCCACGCAAAGACATCGCGGCCAGGCGCCTTGTAATCATGGCACAGAAAAAGCCGCGTCTCCGCCGGCAGCGACAGAAGCCGCCGGATCGAACGGAACAGCATCCGCGCATCGCCACCGGGAAAATCGGCGCGCGCCGTGCCGTAATCCGGCATAAACAGCGTGTCGCCGATAAACGCCGCATCGCCGATCACAAAAGCCATATCCGCAGGCGTATGACCCGGAACATGCAGCGCAATCGCAGGAATGGACCCGACACTGAACGTATCGCCGTCCTGGAACAGATGGTCGAACTGCGATCCGTCGCGGGCGAATTCGGTCCCCGCATTGAAGATCTTCCCGAACACATCCTGCACCCGCCTGATATCGGCGCCGATCGCAAGCTTCCCGCCAAGCTGCTCCTGAAGCCAGGGCGCGGCGGAAAGATGATCGGCATGCGCATGCGTCTCAAGCTGCCATTCGACCTCAAGCCCGGTCTCGCGGACATAGTCCACAACCTTCCGCGCCGAACCATGCTTCGTGCGCCCCGACGATGCCTCATAGTTCAGAACACTGTCGATCACCGCCGCCTTCATCGTCGCCGGATCATGAACGACATGCGTGGCCGTAAACGTCTCCTCATCGAAAAACGTGCGAACGACCGGCCGCAAAGCCGGGTCCGCAAGGGCAGCCATGACCTGTCGGGTCGCGGCTTCCACAACAGGATCGGCGGCAGGGCCTGAAGGCCGGGAAGAACCGGACATGAAACGCATCCTCAGTTTCATATTTTATATAAATATGTATTCGTAACTGTGCTAAATTATTAAGTGTCATAAAGTCAAGAAAATCCGCCATAACCAGGCGGGACGCTGCCTCGCTGTCCATGCAACGTCTCGCATGAAACGCGGCTGATCCCACCCCGGACATACCCGCCTTCCCCAACCCGGAATAAAGCCCGGTCACTCCGGCGTCGTTCAGCACAGACCAGCAATTTCCGGAAAAGCGATAAGAAGCCGTTTCAAACGCCTTAAATGGACAAAAATCCTCATAACAAACTGATGATGTTATGCTTTTTGCCTCCCGCTCATCTGCCTGCCAAAAAGCATCTCACGATAAACCTTTGATAAAAAACAATAAAAGTTTTTGGGTGCCGCCTTTTTGCAAAAAGGCGGCGTCTTCTGAAGCTTTTTGAAAAAAGCTTCACCAAAAACTTTTTGTAATTAACCGAAGGTTTCACGGGCAGGCTTTTACACGACACTCCCGATCTGTTTCATCACACCGCTTTCCGAAGCCCATCACAAACTCGTTTCGGAAAACAACTGATAAAAACAGCTATGTTCTGTGCGCCGATGTGTCATGAACACCCGAAATGAGCGCCGGAAATTGACGCAGATCAAAGATCGCCACAGCAGCGGGTGATACGAAAAATACAAGGTTTTTCCAGCCGGTTCTGCCATCAGATGAACCGAAGGCCGGCCAGACCGGCAGCATGACCAGTGGTCGTGTAAACCGGCAGCCGGACCGGCCGGGGAAAACCATACGAGACGGCACGCCGTTCTGGCCCGGGGAGCGGCGGCGCGATGCATCCGGACCGGGCAGAAGGAGAGAATGTCATGACCAGTCAGGGAAATAACGGACGTCCGCAGATCGTACGCGTGCCGGCCGGCATGGTCCGTGTCGCCGACCCGTTCACGGCGCTGGAGCGCCAGATGGTCCGCCTGTTCGATGATTTCAAAGACCCCGCCGCCACAGGCAACGCCCAGAAAGCCGCCGGCCGCATCGGCGCCACCGACGTGACCGAGGACGCCAAAGGCTACACGATTGCCGTCGAGGTTCCGGGCTGCGCCGAAAGCGACGTCAAGCTCTCGGCGACAAACGGACTTCTGACCATCAGCGGTGAAAAGAAACGCCCGGAAGTGCCCGAGGGAACCAAACAGCATCTGGCCGGACGCTGGTTCGCCTCCTTCGAGGATTCCTTCGCAATCCCCGAAGACGCCGACGCGGACAAAATTTCAGCCAGCATGAAAAACGGCGTGCTGACCGTAGTCATGCCCCGCAAGCCGGAAGTAAAACCCGCCGAGCGGACAATCGCCATCCACGCCGGCTGAAGAAACAACGCCTCCAGGGGCAGAGCTCCGGGAAAACACCACTGTCCTTTGCAAAACAGAAGACAGTGCAGGGCTCCGCCCTGCACCCGGAAGGGGTCACAGACCCCTTCACCCCATTATGTCTGACAAACGGGGATCAAAGGGGCTGCGCCCCTTTGCGGGTCTCAGGGCAGCGCCCTGAAAAAACGCCGGAAGCACCCGCCACGAAACACCTCCGCCTCAGCGGAACCGGACATGATCCCGCGTAATCCCGCCGCAATCCGTCACCCCCAGCATCGCCATATCCCTGTCGACCTCCGCCTTCAGAAGCGTGATCGCATGCGCCACACCGGCTTTCCCCGCAACGACAGCCGCATAGTTGAACGGACGACCGACAAAGACAAAATCCGCGCCCAGAGCAAACGCTTTCAGAATATGACTGCCCCGGCGAAAGCCGCTGTCAATCATGACCGGCAGCGTCACGGCAGCCCTGATCTCTGGCAGAATCCGCAGCGGAGCGATGGCCCCGTCAAGCTGACGGCCGCCATGGCAGGAAACGATAATCCCGTCGACCCCGGTATTCTGCGCCACCAGCGCATCCGCGGGATGCAGAATCCCTTTGATGATGAGAGGATTTTTCCAGCGCCGGCGAATATGCCGGATATGATCCCAGTTGAAATGATCCCGCGCCGTAAAATCCCGCATGACATTCGATGACAGGATCGGCGCACCCCGCTCGGCGAACGAGTTCTCAAAATGCGGCATCCCGTATTTCGCCAGCGTCCGGGCGAATGTATCGACAAGCCAGCGCGGATGGGTCAGCCCGTCCAGCGCCAGCCTCAGCCCCGGACGCAGCGGCGTCGAAAAGCCGGTGCGGATATTGTTCTCACGATTGCCCGCCACAGGAATATCAACAGTAACCACCAGCCTGTCGAACCCCGCCGCCGTAACCCGGTCCAGCAGAGCATCGATGCGCCCGGTATCGCCCGGAAGATAGGCCTGAAACCACGTCCCGGGCGCAGCGGCGATAACATCCTCCATCCGGATCAGCGCCGTGCCGCTGAGAATCATCGGAATCTCAGCATCGCGGGCCGCCTGCGCCTGAACGATGTCGCCACGAAACGCACTGAGGGCGGACAGCCCCATCGGCGCGATCCCGAAAGGAGCAGCATAGCTCCGGCCAAAAAGCGTGACACGCTGCGACCGTTTCGACACGTCCATCAGCACGCGCGGAACAAGATCGAGATCCGCGAAAGCAGCCGCGCAGGCATTGAGAGACTCGTTGTCCTCAGCCGCCCCGGCGACATAACCGAAGATCGGGCGCGGAAGGATTCGCCGCGCGGCTTTTTCAAAATCCTTCAGAGCAAGAAAGGATTCAGGCCGGCGGGACGCTCTCATGAGGATGCTCCGTGAAAATCACAGGCAGGATGACGCGCCGGTCAGAACGGCGAAAGTGACATTGCCGCGATGGCCCGGACACGCCGTGCTCCTGGCAACAGCCTCAGGAAGCACCCCACAACAAACCTTTGATAAAAAACAACAAAAAAGTTTTCGGGCGCCGCCTTTTTTCAAAAAAGCGGCATTTTCTGAAGCTTTTTGGAAAAAGCTTCACCAAAAACTTCTATATAATCGGATGGATTTCTCACCGGCAGTCTCTCGGAACCACACCCCCGAAGCCACTCTCAGGCATGATCCAGCGGCGAAGGCCCGGCATCGATCGTCACAACATAAAGCCAGACCGGATAAATCACGGACTGCGTGCCGCCCTGAAACCCATGCGTCCGGTTCTGCTGCGTGACCGGAATCCACAGCCGGCGATCATGATCGATCCACATCGCATCGGACCAGATCAGCCTCGGATCGGTCAGGAAAACAGAAACATGCCGGTCCGGCGTAATCCGGAGAATCCGCCGGCGATTGACATCGGACATGTAAAGCACGCCATTCGCATCGATCGCGGTCCCGCCCGTGGTCCCGGTGTCGAGCCACGGCATCAGCCCGCGCGACAACGCCTCCGCCCCCGCCGACTCATCGTCGAGCAGCGCCGTCGCAATCCGGGCCAGCGGACCGGAACAGGGCTGAACGTAAAGCCACCGCCCGTCCGGCGTGACCTCAAGCTGGTCCGCCTGAACCTTCAGCGGCCGGCCCGCATCGTTGCGCAACAGACGACCATCGGCACGCATGGGCTTACGGTCGCTCAGAAGCGGATGACCATCGAGCACACGCCGCACACGGCCCGAAGCGATGTTCACCACCAGAAGCCCCGCGCTCCCCGCATCGGTGGCGTAGAGCGTCGGACCGTTGAACCGGATATCGTCCACATAACTCCCGGCCCGCAGCCCGGCGGCCAGATCATAGATGCGGATCAGCGCGCCGCTGTCCGGATCGAACACGAACAGACGCGCGGCCCCCGGAACCGCAGGCTGGCCAATCCCCGGCGCACCGGCATCGATCACCCACAGATTGCCATCCGGCCCGATCCGGATAGCATTGACCAGGAAAAAACCATCCGCAGGCGTCCAGGACGGACCCCGCAAAGCGTTCCACCGCTCATCCGGAAACGGACGCAGCACACTGCCCGGCAGAAGACGGGCAAGCTGGATGCCGGGACGATCACAGGACGGAAAACTGACGAAAACCTTCCCGTCCGGCGTCGTGGTCACACAGTTCCACACACGGGCGGCACTGGCGACCGGCACAAGCTTCGGGTCCGGAACGTCCGGCGACCCGGGAGGAAGCGGAACCTGCGGATCAGTGACAAGCGCCCGGGGCCGCGTCGCGGCCCGCGCGGAGACCGCCTCCAGGGAGGCCAGGCCCGCCATCGTGGTAAGAAGCTGACGTCGGTACATACAGAGGCTCCCGATCCCGGACAGAACGCTGAAGAAACAGCTTCATGCCAGAAAAGTTCTTAAACACCACCCACCGCCTGCCATGCACCCCCGGCAAACCCCCGCCGTGAACACCCCCCCGGCCCGCAATCCCCCGACCAGTTCCCGCAACAGCATACTGTCCATCACCCGGCGCCCGTCATCCAGAGCCGGTCCACTCCCGTCACACCCACTCCACCATCAGCGCTCTTCAACGACGCCCGTCACCCCGCTCCCCGCCGCGCGGCCTCCGCCAGCATCTCCGGAATCAGACCCGTTTCCGGCAGGTTCTTCCAGAATTTCCGGGGCATCCCCGACCGCATCGCATTCATTTTGACCCGCGCCGGATTGAAGACCGAGCGGTAATAGGTGTGCCAGAGATGCCCGGTCTCATCCTCCAGCGTCTCACGGGCACAGGGTTCGCGCGTGACGACGGCCTCCGCACCATCCCAGGCGACAGATCCTTTCGGCGTCAGGATCAGCCAGTTCATGTCGGCAAACCGCCCGGCAAAAAACGGCGCGACGATTTCAAGAATATGATGCTCAGGCTCGAACCAGGACACGAAATGACGCGCCTGACTACCCGAAACACTGCCCGCAACCTGTTTCTCGCTGAACCTGACATAGGATTTCATATGGTGCACATCATGCCGGACCTGACGCGCCATATGATTCGCCGCCGCGATGTCCGGGTCCGCCGCATCCCGGATCAGACCCGGCGCGCGGCCGGCCCGCCACAGCACCCGGTAGGCCAGGGAAAACCGGTCCGGCGAACTGTGACAGAGAATACGCTGCAGCAGCTTCACACAGCCACGCCGGACCGTCCTCTGACAGCCCTCCGCCACAGCCGGAAGCACACTCTCCTCCGCAAACAGATCGTCCTGCGCCGACCGGACCCGCCATTCGACGAACGACGCCGGAGTATCGTTCCGCAGAAGCTCCCTCGCATGATCACGCCATGTCTGAAACGACGCATCCGCCGGCAGGGTCACGACATGCAGCCGCGTCATAACAGCGAAAGCTGAGCCGGCGCCGGCGCAAACAGCGCCCGCAGATCCGTGCGGTCCGCCAGACGGGTCGGACGCCAGTCCGGCGTCGTGATGAACGGCCGCACCTTGCGGATACTGATCTTCAGACGCTCAAGATCCTCCAGACGAACGGTGCGATGCTTCCGCGCCGCCAGCAGCGCGGCCACACTGCGCGGCCCGATCCCTGGAATACGCAGCAGCGTTTCACGATCCGCCCGGTTGATATCCACCGGAAACAGCGCCCGGTGATCCAGCGCCCAGGACAGCTTCGGGTCCATGTCGAGATCCAGCATCCCGCCAGGCCGACTCTCCGTGATCTCCTGAAACCCAAAGCCATAAAAACGGAAAAGCCAGTCAGCCTGATACAGCCGGTGCTCCCGCAGCAGCGGCGGCCGGATGACCGGCAGCCGCGCGGACGCATCCGGAATCGGACTGAAAGCGGAATAGTAAACGCGACGCAGCCGGTAACCGGTATAAAGCGTGGCGCTGCTGGACAGAATGTCATGATCCGTCGCCTCGTCGGCCCCGACGATCATCTGCGTGCTCTGCCCGCCCGGCGCGAAACGCGGCGGCCTGCGCCCGGACGGCGCCTTCTCGGCCGCAGCCTCCATCCTGCCGCGAATATGCCCCATGGCGCCGCGAATACCGGCGGCGTTCTTCTCCGGCGCATACAGACTCAGACCCTTCTCCGTCGGCAGCTCGACATTGATCGAAAGCCGGTCGGCATACAGCCCCGCCTCCGCCAGCAGATCCGGCGACGCGTCCGGAATGGTCTTCAGATGAATATATCCCCGGAACCCATGCTCCAGCCGCAGCACCCGCGCGACCCGCACCAGCTCCTCCATCGTATAATCGGAAGACCGGATGATGCCCGAGGACAGAAACAGCCCCTCGATATAGTTGCGCCGGTAAAACTCCAGCGTCAGCCAGACAATATCCTCCACCGAAAACCGCGCCCGCTCCACACCCGACGAAATCCGGTTGATGCAGTACGCACAGTCATAAATGCAGAAATTCGTCATCAGGATCTTGAGCAGCGAAATACAGCGCCCGTCCGGCGTATGCGCATGACAGATACCGCTGCTCTCAGTGGAGCCCAGCCCCTTTCCGCCTTTCGAAGTCCGCTTCTCCGTGCCGCTGGACGCACAGGAGGCATCGTATTTCGCCGCGTCAGACAGGATCGCCAGTCGTTCGGAGAAAGTGCGCTTCATAGTTGTTCATGTTATGTTCTCAATCTCGGCCGGTCAATTGATTTCGTCACAATCGCCCGCCCCCGGCCACTGATCGGCCCGGAACGTTGTCACGGGGACTCTGCCCCCCGGCAGGAGGCACAGCCTCCTGCGCCTCATTTTATCAAACAAACCGGGATCAAAGGGACCGCGTCCCCTTGCGGGTCTCAGGGCAGAGCCCTGAGCCGAAAAAACATCGTATATTTTACAGACAGAAGCTACGCAGGGTGCCGCCCTGCACCCGGAGGGGGTCACAGACCCCTTCACCCCTTTTTATTTAAACAACCGGGCTCAAAGGGGCCGCGCCCCTTTGCGGGTTTCAGGGCAGAGCCCTGAGGCATCCCCCAAGACAAACACACCTACTACCCCGCCGGCGCCCGGTTCAGCCGCCACGCCGCTTCCAGCGCCTCGACCAGGCCCGAAGCATCCCCGGCCCACTGCCCCGCCTCGCCGGGCGCATGCGCCGTGGCACGCCACTTCCCGGACACAGGCTCGCGCTCAACCGACACGGCCCAGTCAGGCGGAATACGCGACAGAACACGGCCGAGACGCTGTTCCGCCGTGGCCGGCTTAGCATAATTATGTCCCACGATGTCCCTCCCCCTGCACGGTCGCACCGGAAGGAAAACTGTTACGCCTTTCAGCGGAAAGCGTCAGCCTTCCCGACAGAAAAGGAGATCCGCGAAAGACACAGACCCGCTCAGACCGGACAATCAGACACGGAAACAATCTGTTCCCGGACCCCCGCCTGCCGCCGCTCCACCTCCCGGACCAGCATATCCCGCGTCCCGGCAACAGCCCCCGACCAGTCCCCCGGACGCTCCTGCCGGATAATCCGCATCGTCGGATACCACGGCGTGTCGGAGCGGCCCTCCAGCCAGCGCCAGCACCCGTCGAACCGCGACAACGTCCAGACCGGCATCCCGAGCCCCCCGGCCAGATGCGCGATCGAGGTATCAACCGTAATCAGCAGATCCACCCCCGTCAGCCGGGCCGCCGTATCCGCGAAATCAGAAATCCCCTTCGTCACGTCGATAAGCGGCAACCCGCTTCCGGCCCGCTGCCCGGCCGCCTCATCCAGCTGGAAACTGACAAAACGGACGCCCGATACCGAAAAAAGCGGCGCCAGTTCCTCAAGCCTGACCGACCGGCGACGGTCGAGCGCATAAGACCGGGCCCTGTCCTTCCGGGGCGCCCCCGACCAGACAAGACCGGCCACCAGATCGCCCGGCCCCGCTCCGCCCCGCTCAGCCAGTCCCCTGACCAGACGCCCCTGCCGCTCCGCCTCATCCGGCGGAACGGACAGATAGGGATCAGCCGGAACCGTCTCCGGCCCGATGCCGAACCGCAGCGGCAGACTTCCGAGCGGACAGTGGAAATCGAAACGCGCATCCGGCGGAAGAGTCCCGAAAACCTCCGACACCCCCTCCACCCGCCGGAACAGCCGCACAAGCGGAGACGGCACATGCAGCGTCACACGCCCACCCATCGCGCCGACAGCAGAAGCGAAGCGCACGAACTGGAGGGAATCGCCCAGCCCCTGCTCCGCATGAAGCAGAATATGCCGCCCCCGCAGGTCCTCGCCCTGCCAGAGCGGCGCGCGGATATCGGTCCGGGGCGTCTGACAGGACCGCCAGCGCCATTCATACTCGCGCCACCCCTCCTCCCACCGTCCCGCCTTGAGCAGCGCCGTCGACCGGGTGAACATCGTTTTCGGAAAGGCCGGCCGGACCGCAAGCGCATGATCCGCAGCCGCCACGGCCTCCTCGGACCGGTTCAGAAGCAGGAGAAGATGGCTGCGATTATGCAGCGCCTCAGCGCTGGACGGCGCCAGGGCAATCGCCTCGCCAACCGCCCGGAGAGACTCTTCAAGCCGCCCGGTCAGTTCAAGCGCCACGCCATAATCGAGATGATAACGCGCATCGTCAGGCTTCGCGGCAACGGCCCGGGCAAGCAGACCAAGCGCGGTCTCCGCTTCTCCCTCGTCGAGCAGAAGCCTGCCGAGCCGGTGACTCACACAGGGCACATCCGGCGCAAGCTCAAGACTCTGCCGGTAAAAACGAACGGCCCGGGCGGCCTCCCCGATCCCCTCGAACGCAACCCCGGCCGTGTAAAACGCAGACCCCGTCGCCGGCATGACACGGCCCGTCCGCTCCAGCTCCTCCGTCGCCGCCTCCGTCTGCCCGAGCCTCTTCAGACAATGCGCATAAAGCAGACGAAACACGAAATGACCGGACTGCCTGCCGCAGCGCCGCAGCGGAGCCAGGGCACATCCCGGCCGGCCAAGCCGGAATTCCGCCCGGGCCAGCAGAGCCAGGGCCGCGGGCTCCGACGGATGACGGGCCAGAAAACGAAGCGTCTCACGGCGGATCGCCATGAAATCATGCCGCTGCTCCAGAACACGGCAACGCGCAAGCATCGCATCCAGCGCGGCCTCATCCGTGTCAGCAACCGGAATCGTCACCGAATTCGTCGCGGGAATCGTCGCAGAAGTCGTCGCTGAAATCGTCGCTGAAATCGTCATGGGCGGGGCAGGCTCCTCATCACCCGCCTTACCCGTCAGATCTTAAAAACGGCTTTCCACCCCGCGCCGCCGCCGCGGATTACGCCACCCCTCACGGCTGCCGCGTCAGATTCGCATTCCCCGGATCGGTCGAAACCGAAATTCCGCTCACACCCTTCGGCGTCCGAAGCCCGTCATACTGCAAAGGCTCGAACGGACGGATCTGCTTATACGCCGGCAGATCCTTCACCGACCATCCGCCGCCCAGCGCCCGGATCAGCGTCACCTTCGCCTGAAGCTCGCGCGTCTTCACCTGCATCAGCGCAACCCGCGCCACCAGCGCCGCCTGCTGCGCCACAACCACATCCAGATAGTTCGTCAGACCACCCGTATACAGGTCCATCGTCATCGTCTGCGTGTGCAGCGCCGCCTTCACCGCACTGTCCTGCTGCACCGTCTCGGTCCGCAGACGACTGACATTCGTCAGACCGTCCTCAACCTCCTGAAACGCCGAGAGAACCGTGGACCGGTACTCATCCTCGGACCGGCGATACTGCGACCAAGTCCGCTGCAGCTCCGCCCGGCGAATACCGCCCTGGAACAGCGGCAGCACCGCCTGAGCCCCGAAATTGTACATGGAGTTCGACAGCGACGCGAGATCGAAGCCGTTATCCATAAACCCGGTCATCGCATTGAACGTCACATGCGGATAAAACGCCGCCCGCGACACGCCGATCGCCCGGTTCGCCTGCGCCATCTCCCGCTCGGACGCCGCAATATCCGGCCGCCGCTCCAGCAGCGTCGAAGGCAGACCCGCCGACGGCCGCACATCCGGATAATTCAGATCGTCCACCCGCAGCGGCGCAATATGGAAAGACGCCGGCGCCACATTCACCAGCACCGCAATCGCATGCTCCATCACGTCGCGCCGCGCCCGGATGTCCGTCTCCGCCGCCTGCGTCGCATAAAGCTGCGCCTCGGCGCGCGACACGTCGATGCCCGCCGAAATCGCCCCCTGCAACCGCATCTTCGTGATCTGAACCGCCAGCTGATAATAGCGGATCGAATCCCTGTAGACCGCGTCCTGCGCATCCAGCCCGCGCAGCGCCATATAGTCCCAGGCCAGCTCAGCCGTCAGACTCAGCCGCGCCACCGCATAATCCGCCGCAGCCTGCTGCGCCGACTGCTTGGCCATCAGCGTCCGGTTGCGGATCGCATCCCAGAAATCCGGCTCCCACGTCGCCGCCCCCGAATACTGCTCGGACGACATATACATCGGCCCCGTCGAGCCCGCGCCACGCCACAGACGATGCGCCGAACCCTTCCACTTCTCGCCGCCCGCCGAGCCCGTCACCTGCGGATACAGATGCGCCGCCACCTGCGCCGCCACATCGCGCGACTGCATGAACGCCTCAGCCGAGGCCTGCAGATCCGCATTCGCTTTCAGCGCCTTCTCCTCCAGCGCATCGAGCTGCGGGTCGGCAAACGCCTTCCACCAGTCGCTGCGCGGCGCGCCATCATCCGGCCGCCCGTAACGAATGACGCCCTGCCCCTCCCAGTTCGCCGGATAAACCAGCTTCACCGGCTTATAGGCCGGCGCCATGTCGCATCCCGCCAGCCCGGTCGCCATCAGCAACGCGGCGGCAAAACCCCCGAAACGCCGTCGCAAGGACCGTGCCCCGAACACAGAACCACCGGACACAGAACCGCTGGTCACAGAACCTTCAGGCGCAGAACAGTCAGACGCAGTACAGCCAGCCCTCATTGACGCGCGCCCGCCTCAGGCGAAGGAGAGTCGTCCTTCGGCATCGCCCGGACATCGTCATGGCTCTCCTTATCCGCCGCCTTCTCCGGCGCCGGCTCCGACGGCATGTTGTAGCCCCGCGTCCCCGGCACGACACGCACCTCATCCCCGTCGAGCAGACCCGCGGACGGGCTGCTGATCAGCCGGTCCGTCGGCTTTACCCCCGCCAGGATCTGAACGTTCTTGCCCAGGATCGTGCCAATCCGGACCGTGACGAGATGCACCCGGTTGCTGCCATCCACCATCGCCACCTGCAGCCCGTCCGCCCGGAAAATCAGCGAACTCACCGGCAGGATCAGAATATCCGGATCGCCCGGCGCCTCGAAATGCACCGTAGCATAGGAATCCGGCCACAGCTCCCCGCGCGGATTGTCCACCATCAGCTCCGTGTTCACCGTGCGGGTGTTCTGGTTGAACGCCGCCGCCGTCGCCAGAAACCGCGCCTGGAACTCACGCCCCTGGAACTGCGGCACCCGCAGCGTCGCCGTCAGCTTCGGCGTGATGATGTCGGCATAATCCTGCGGCACCGGCACGAACACACGCATCGCATGCACATCCGCCACGCTGAACAGCTCCGTCGCGCTGCCCCGCGAGCTGACATCGCCACCACCCGCATTCACATAGTCGCCCACATCCGCCAGACGCGCCGTCACAATGCCATCGAACGGCGCCACAATCTTCTTGAAGCCCTCCAGCGCCGCATAACGCTCCATCTCATGCCGCGCCGCCTCGACCTGCGCCTGCTGCGCCTCGGCATTCGCCGCCTGAACGTCCACTTCCTGCTGGGAAACCGCCTGCGTGCCCTGCAGCGCCTTCCAGCGCCGCGCCGTGATCTGCGCCAGCTTGTACCGCGCCAGCGCCACATCCAGATTGGCCTTCGCCGCGGCGAACTGCGCGTCCAGACCCGGCGTGTCGATCTCCGCCAGCAGATCGCCGGCATGAACCTGCGCGCCGATGTCCTTGTACCACATCTTCACATAGCCCGAGACCTGCGCGTAAATCGGCGCCAGATACCAGGCCGAAATATTCGCCGGCAGATCCAGCGTCCGGTGCGTCGGCCCCGGAGACGGGCTGATCAGCTGCACCTTCGGATAGGACGCCTCCGCGGTGTCGGAAGCCAGCTGCACAAAATGCCGGTGCCGCTGGAAAATCCCCCAGGCCGCCAGAACCAGCGCGACAATCAGAACAATGATGAGCGCAAGCCTGCCGCGCGATTGCCTGCCACTCATGCCGCTTCTCCCTCACCCGCAGGCGTCGTCTTCTGTTTCTGTTTCCGTCCGTGCAGCATGGCGAAGACGCAGGGCACGAACAGCAGTGTCGCAACCGTCGCCACCAGCAGACCACCGATCACGGCACGCCCGAGCGGCGCGTTCTGCGAGTTGCTCATCGACATCGGCAACATGCCGACAATCATCGCGGACGCCGTCATCAGCACCGGCCGGATACGCTCGAACCCGGCATCCAGCGCCGCCTTAAACACATCCCCGTGCCGCGCCAGCTCATCGCGGGCAAAAGACACCACCAGAATGGAGTTCGCCGTCGCCGTGCCCATGCACATGATCGCGCCCGTCAGCGCCGGAACCGACAGCGCCGTGTGCGTCAGGAACAGCGACCAGGCAATCCCGCCCAGCGCGCCCGGCAGCGCCGTGATGATGATGAACGGATCAAGCCAGGACTGAAAATTCACCACGATGATCAGGTAGACCAGCATGATCGACATCGCGAGACCGCCGATCAGCTGCGCATAGGCCGAGTTCATCGTCACGCCCTGCCCGATCACCGTCATCGACGACCCGGCCGGCAGCTTCTCCTGCTCCGCCGCCACGATCCGCTTCACCTCGCGCGCCACCGTGCCGAGATCGATCCCCTCATTCATCGCGTAGATGTTGAAAACCGGCATGATGTTGTAATGCGCCACCTCGCCCGGCGTGCCCGTCTCGACGATCTTGCTCAGACCGCCCAGAAGCTGGACCGTGTTGCCGTTCGGATTGCCGTCGCCCTTGTCGACCGGCGTGATCTCCAGATCGTTCATCGTCTGCAGATATTCCGCCGGCGTCTGAATATCGATCAGATGCGAAACCCCGGTCGCCGGATCGAGCCAGTACACCTGCCCGACCTGCGAACTGCCCGACAGCGACACCAGCATGTTGTTGGCCACGTTCGCCTCGGTGATGCCCGTGCCCAGCGCAAAGGTCCGGCGCGCGTTCACCAGCAGCGTCGGCGTCGTCATCGGCTCCTGAACATTCACATCCGCAATGCCCGGCACCCGCCGCAGCCTCTCGACCATCCGGTTCGCAAAGGCGAAATTGTCATGCAGATTGCGCCCGACGATCTGCACGTCGATCGGCGCCGGCGCCCCGAAATTCAGAATCTTCGCCGTCAGATCCGCCGGCTGGAACGTAATCTGCGTGCCCGGAAATTTCTTCTGCAAACCCGCCCGCAGCGTCGCGCGATACTCCGCCACCGGCGAATTGTCATCCTTCAGCGTCACGGTCAGATCGCAGTCCTGCGCCCCCACCGTCGGCGTCGGAATGAAGGCCTGATTCAGCGGACTGAACGGCAGACCGCAGTTATCGACAATGGACTCCACCTGGCCCGGCAGCAGACGACTGATCTCGTCATTCACCAGCTGCGAGATCTTGCCCGCCTCCTCAATCCGCGTCCCGAGCGGCGCCCGCATATGCAGCGCCAGCGCGTTCGAGTTGATCTCCGGAAAGAAATCCTGCCCGACAAAGAACAGCAGCCCCAGCGAACCGACCGCCGCCGCCAGGAACCCCGCGATGAACGTGCCGCGCAGCCCGATCAGAGCCGCCAGCAGCTCCTTATACCCGTTGCGGAACTGCTCGAACCGGTGCTCGAACCCGCGCTGGAACCGCCCGAAAATATTCTTCGGCTCCTTGTCCGCGCCCGAACGCTCCGCCTCGACCTGCGCCGCCAGCATATATTTCGCCATCGTCGGCACCAGCGTCCGCGACAGAATGAAGGAGGCCAGCATCGCGAAGATGATCGCCTCGGCCATCGGCATGAACAGCCACCCGGCCACACCCGTCAGCTGGAACAGCGGCATCCAGACGATACAGATACACAGCGTCGAGACGAAGGTCGCCACCACGATCTGGTTGGCCGCGTCGATGATCGCGTCCTCCAGATCCTTGCCGCCATGCAGATGCGCGTCGATGTTCTCGATCATGACCGTCGCGTCATCGACCAGAATACCCACCGCCAGCGCCAGCCCGCCCAGCGTCATCACATTGATCGTCTGCCCCGCCCAGCCCAGACCGATGATCGCGCAGAGCATCGCCAGCGGAATCGAGGTCGCAATAATCACCGTCGACCGCCAGGACCCCAGGAACAGCAGCACCACAAGCCCGGTCAGCACCGCCGCTGTGGCCATCTCCTGTACAACGTCCCGCACCGATTCCTTCACGAAGGTCGAGGCGTCATTGACGATCTTGATGTCCACGCCCGGCGGCAGCGTCTTGATAATGCCCGGCAGAAGCTGCTTCACCCCGTCCACGACCGCCAGCGTCGAGGCGTCGCCGCTCTTCATGATGACGATCAGAACGCCCTGCTGCCCCTTCACCAGAACCAGATTGGTCTGCGGCGGCCCGCCCGGATGCACCCAGGCCACATCGCGCATATACACAACCGAATTCCCGACCTGCTTGATCGGGATCGCATTGAACGTATCGATGTCGCGCGGCGCCGCGTTGGACTGCACCATCCAGTCCATCGTGCCGATCTTCTGATCGCCCGCCGGCAACACAATGTTCTGCCGGTTCAGCGCCGCCGACACATCCACCGGCGACAGCCCGTGCGCCAGCAGCTTGGTCGGATTGAGATCGACCATGATGTTGCCCGGCTGACCGCCATACGGGTTCGGAATCGCCGCCCCCGCCACAGACACCAGCGCCGGCCGGATCAGGTTCGACGACATGTCGTAAATCTGCGACGCCGTCATGCTGTTCGACGACACCTGCAGCGTCAGAACCGGAACCGAAGACGCGTTATAGGTCAGCACCAGAGGCGGCGTGGAGCCCGTCGGCATCTGTTTGATGACCGTCTGGGACACCGCGGTGATCTGCGTCTGCGCCGCCGAGGCATCCGTCCCCGGCTGGAAGAAAATCTTGACGATGCCGCGCCCGTAATAGGACTGGCTCTCGATGTGCTCGATGTTGTTGACCGTCGCCGTCAGTGCGCGCTCGTAATAATAAACGACACGCCCCGACATGTCCTCCGGCATCAGACCCGTATAGGTCCACGCCACCGCGACAACCGGAATTTTAATGCTGGGAAACACGTCCGTCGGCGTGAACAGAATCGACCGGACACCGAAAACCAGGATCAGGATCGAAAGAACGACGAAGGTGTAAGGCCGTTTGAGAGCTATAACGACAATTTCGTTCATACGCTCTCACCCGGACACACGCAGGACAGACATGGTACAGCAGACATGATGACCTTCTGACAGCGAATGTCCCTGCTCGCCAATAAAATACCTTTTAAGAGACTGTCTCCGAACTGTCATTTTCCACAAAACCGGCAGCCGGTTCAGACCCGTTTCTCCCCGTCCCGGCAACCCCGTCACGCATCGCCGTCCGGACTGCCGGACAAAGTCCCCCCGCAGAACCTGCGACAGGATCTCCGGCAAAATCTACGGCAGGATTCCGGGCAGAATTCCGGGCAAAACCCCGGACCTGATTTCCGGCGGGAACACCCGCCAGGAAGCGCCCGTCAGCCAATCCGCCGCACCCTCCGGCCCCTGATCCCGTCAGGAGAACCGGGCGGCTCCCGTCAGGAACGAACCGGCTCCCGCCCCTGCCCCGCCACCGGGAACACCGCCACAAGCCTCGCCCCTCCCGAAGGATCGCCAGGCCGCGCATCCTCGATCAGAACCCGCGCATTATGCAGTCGCAGAATGGACGCAACGAGGCTCAGCCCCAGACCGCTGCCCCGGATATGACGACTTTTGTCCGAGCGCCAGAACCGGGTCAGCACCGCCTCCCGCTCCTGAGGCGCAATCCCGATTCCCGTATCCGTCACGGCAATGGCCGGATGATCCTGCCAGAACCCGACATCGACCTTCACGCTTCCGCCGGACGGCGTGAACTTGATGGCGTTGTCCACCAGATTGGCCAGCATCTCGATCAGCAGATCCCTGTCCCCCTGAACGGTCACCGACCGCTTCGGCACAGATACTCCCGGCGCAGAGACCCCGGACACGGGCGCCTCCGCCCCTTCCCGCGCCACACCCGGAGCCGGAACGGGATCAGGCCCGTAAAGACTGACATCCTCGCTTTCCGCTATGGGCTCGTAAAGATCGATGATGTCGCGCGCCAGATCCTCCAGATCGACCGTCGCAAATCCGTCCCGGCGCCGGCCATTGTCGATCTCCGCCATCCGCAGCAGAGCGGTAATGACCGAGAAACACTGGTCGAGATTTTCAATCGCACTCCCGATCGCCGTCCGCAGGGCATCCGGAGACCCGGCGTTCGGCCCGCTCAGAACCCGCTCAAGACCGGCCCGGACCCGCGCGAGCGGCGTCCGGAGATCGTGCGCGATATCGTTCCCGACATCGCGCATGTCATGCATCAGCTGCTCAAGCCGGTCGAGCATACGATTGACGCTGCCCGCAAGCCGCTGAAGATCGTCCCGCTCCGGCCCGGCCGGAAGCCTCTCGTGAATGTCGCCCTGCATGATCCGGTCCACCGCCTCATGCATCTCCTTCACCCGCGCCAGCGCCCGGTGACTGAGCCAGACCCCGGTAACCAGAGCCAGAAAGAGAATCGGAACTATGGTGGTCAGCGACGCCCGGCGCAGCATCAGCTTCTGCTCGCCAAGCGGATGAACACTCCGCCCCAGCGCAAGAAGACGCCCGTCAGGAAGATGACCGGCAAGGAACCACACCTCATAGGGCGCTCCCTCCTCCGGAACCATCATCGAGGCATGAAGACTCCCGTCCGCGACCAGCCCCTCCGGCCACTCCTTCAGATCCCCCGTCACCGGCTCCCGGTTCGGCGTAAAGATCCCGGCCTCATTGATCACAATCCGCAGATCGTCCGTCGACCGCTCGCGAATGACATAGTCCAGATGATCCGGCGGCAGAGAGAGCAGAAAATCCATCTCCCGATGCAGAAGCTGCCCCGAGCGCCGGAACTCCAGCGTCGTCATCTGACTGTAAATGAGTGAGAACTGCAGAAACGTGGCCAGCAGAATCGCCATGGCGAAGCCGACAGCAAGATGAAAACGCGTCGTGCGAAACAGCTCGAACCGCTCACCACGCAGAAATGACAGCATCCGGACCGCGATCAGTCCGTCTCATCCGGACCGGACGCACCGCCCGGAATACTGAGCGTGAAGCCGGCCCCGCGAATACTGTGAATCAGCGCCGGCTCACCCGCGACATCCACCTTCCGCCGCAGCTTGCCGATATGCACATCCACTAGATTGGTCTGCGGAATGAACCGGTAATTCCAGACCTCCTCCAGCATCATCGCCCGCGTCAGAACCTGCCCCGGCCGCCGCATGAGAAACTCCAGCAGCCGGAACTCACGCGGCAGCAGATCGATCTCCCGCCCATCCCGCTCCACCCGCCGGTCAATCAGATCCATCATCAGCGGCCCCACACGCAGCACCGTCTGCCGCGTATCGTCCGGCCGCCGCAGCAGCGCCTCGATCCGCGCCACCAGTTCCTCCATCGCGAACGGCTTGGTCAGATAATCGTCCCCGCCCGCCTTCAGACCACTCACCCGGTCATCAACAGCAGACAGCGCCGACAGCACCAGCACCGGCGTCCGGATACTCCGCGCCCGCATCGTCTCAATCAGCGTCAGCCCGTCCAGCCCCGGCAGCATCCTGTCCACAACCAGAACGTCATGCACACCCGACAAAGCCTGCTCCAGACCATAATCTCCCGTCTCCGCCGTCGTAACGACAAAATGACGGCTCTCCAGCTCCTCGGAGATCTCGCGGGCAATGCCACTGTCGTCCTCGACCAGCAGCACATTCGCGCCATTCATGGTGACAGATGCGCTCATTCCACGAGGGATGCCAGGTGCAGCCCCGGATTGCCACTAAAATCGGTTTCATACCGCACCGCGCTTTTCCGCCAGGATGCGCCCGCATATTTCCGATACGACATATCCGGGACATATCGCAGAAGAAAACGCCATTTATGAACCGGCAGAGATTCACCTGAACTAAACCCCGGAGATCCGCGGCTGTGGCTTTTTTCGCAAAGAAAACGGTATGGGTTTTATTCGTACTGTTTCTGACAATCAGAAACAGATCGGAACATATCTTTCAGGTATTCCGTCCTCACAGAAAGCCTCCTGACGGAAAATGCAAAAAATTCCGGGCAGGCCGCCCTGCGGCATGACCACAGGCCCGCTCCGGCCTCACGACCATTCTGAATTAAGGTCAGCCGGATGCCGTTTTCTTTGTGTCCGGCCTGAAACAACGTTTCTTTCGCCGGACATCATCAGGCTGTTCTGCCATGTTACAGGAGGCCGATGACGACCATGCCCAATCTCCTCGTCGTCGATGACGACAGAGACATTCTCGATCTGCTGACCGGCTTCCTGCAGAAGCACGGCTACACCGTCTCGGTCGCCGAAGGCGGGCAGGACATGTTCGCCGCTCTCGAATGCGGAGCCATCGACCTCATCATCCTCGACATCATGCTGCGCAACGAGGACGGGTTCAGCCTGTGCCAGAGGCTGCGAAGCACATCGAACATTCCGGTCATCATGCTCTCCGCCATGGCCGACCATACGGACCGCGTCGTCGGGCTGGAGATCGGAGCAGACGACTACCTGACCAAGCCGTTCGATCAGCGGGAACTGCTGGCCAGAGTCAAAGCCGTGCTCAGACGGGTCCGGGATCAGGGCATCCGTCCCGACGAAGCGGCGCGACCGGTTCTGTGTTTCGGCTCCTGGCGCCTGGACGTCACGCGCCGCGAACTGCGATCAGCCAGCCAGTCGCTCGTCCTGCTGTCCGGCGGCGAGTTCGAACTTCTTCTTGCTTTCGTCGAACACCCCCGGCGTGTCCTGACCCGCGATCAGCTGATGGACCTTGCCCGCGGGCCATCGCACGCAGCGTATGACCGCAGCATCGACGTGCAGGTCAGCCGCCTGCGCCACAAACTGGAAGACGACCCCAAAAACCCCGAAATCATCCGGACAGTCCGCAACGGCGGTTATATTTTCGCCTCCGCCGTGACAAAGGCATGAGGCGTTTCATGCCGCTGGAAGACACCATCACGCGGCGACTGGTCATTACAGTCGCACTGGCCGCCGGCGTGACACTGCTGCTGCTTCAGGCGTTCTTCACCTTCGGAGGAACATGGGCCAAACCCGACGTCCAGGCGACAGGACTGGTCCAGCAGGTCGCAACCGTCATCCGTCTGGTGGACGCCGCCACACCGTCCGAACGCGAGCGCCTGGCGAAAGCCGCCAGCACAGACACAATTCATTACGGCTGGTACGACCCAGGCAGCCCCGTGGCCGGCTTCCTGGAGCACGGACAGTATCTGGAGCCGCAGATACAGCAGAGCCGCGCCTTCCTGGAACCCTTCCTGCCCTACAGCCCTGAAAGAATGGTCGTCTTTCAGGAAGACAACCCCGTCTCCAGAGCCCCCGGACTGCCCTATGACCGGACACGCAATCCGGGCGCCTATTTCGTCGGTATCCGGCTGACGGACGGAAGCTGGATTCTCAGCATCGCATTACAGAGATTCTGGGGATTTTACCCGTTCCAGCGCCTGACCCTGCAGATCGTCATGCTCGTGCTCTGGGTCATCGCAGTGTCCATGATCGCCTCCCGCCAGCTCTCCCGCCCGATCGAACATCTGGCGGAGTCCGTCCGTCTGCTCGGACACCAGCCCCGGAACGCCTTCATCGGAGAAACCGGTCCGCGGGAAATAAAGCTGGTCGCCCGGACCATCAACGGCATGCAGGCCCAGATCCGGCGCTTCATCGAATACCGCACGACCATGCTGGCGGCGATCTCGCACGATCTGCGCACGCCCCTGACACGCATCCGCCTGCGCGGCGAGTATATCGAGGACAGAAAGCAGCAGCTCAGCCTGTTCCGCGATGTCGATGAGATGCAGGCCATGATCGACGGCGCCCTCTCCTTTTTTCGCGACGACGCCGCAAGAGAAGCCAGCACCACTTTCGATCTGCCCGGCCTGCTTCAGACCATCGCCTATGATTACTGCGATCAGGGTCATGCAGTGGAATATTACGGCCCCAACAAAAGCTGCTATGTCGGGCAGCTCTACGCCCTGAAACGCGTGTTCACAAATCTCGTTGAAAACTCGATAAAATACGGAACACCACCCGCAATCGATCTCGAACCGCAGAAAGACGGCAGCCTGATCGTGTTCGTCCGCGATCGTGGCCCCGGCATCCCGGAGGAAGCGTTGTCGCACGTGTTCGACCCGTATTTTCGCGTCGATAAATCCCGCAACCGGAAAACAGGCGGCGTAGGACTGGGCCTGACGTCAGCGCAGGCCATCATCCGCGCCCATGGCGGCGATATCATGATGACGAACCGCAAAGGCGGCGGCCTGGAAGTCCGTGTCCTGCTGCCGGCCGTCCTGCAGAGCGGACACAATATTTCCGAACCGGCACATACCGGACATACCCCGGAAAAACCGTAAAGATAATCAGCTCCCGTTGAAACAAGAGCGCATCGGGACGCTCCTGACGCGGCATCTCTGTCGCGGCGGAATGTCCTCTGCGACATCCGGAGCCCCTCATGATTTCCATCTCTCCGAGGCAGGCGGATACACGCCGCTGTCGCCCCTCCGTGACATCCCTGATCGCCTGCGCGGCGATCGCGCCTCTGGCAGGATGCGCGGGACAGAAACTGACACGGACCGGCTTCATCCCGCCCGATACCTACGTCCGGATGGCCCACACGAAAGATCACACCGAAGACCTGATCTATGTGAAGCCAGATCTCGATATGACACGATACCACACCGTCATGATTGACCCGGTGGTCTGGCAGCCGGTCGCAAAAGCGCCGAAACTTCCTCCTAAAGCCGAAGCACGCATGACCGCCGCCTTTCAGAAGGAACTGGTCAAAGCCCTCGGTCATGACTTCCAGGTTCTGCCGGCCGGCGACTGCGGCGCCTGCACGGGCGTCGTCCGGGTCCGCGCGGCCATCACCAACATCCGGCGCAGCAAATGGTATTATAACGCCATTCCGGTCGTCGCCGGATTTGCCGCCGGAGCAGCCGGTGGCGGTCTGCCGCCAATTCCCCCGCCAGCGCCAGGCGGCGCCAGCGAAGAACTGATCGCTTCCGACGCCGCAACCGGCGAGGCGCTCGTCACCGTCGCCACATACAATAACGGCATGCCGTGGAACCCGCTCGGCCAGTGGCTGCCCTACGCCCACGCAAGACGCGCTTTCCACCTCGCCTCACTGCTCCTGGATGAACAGTTCAGCAACGAGAAGAAAAAAGAACACGGAAATCAGACCATCGCGTCACTGTCAAAATAAAACACGGGGGTCAGTCCAGTCATGCTCATCACAGTCATAGAAAAATTCATACGGATACTCAAACTGTTACCCGACCCTGCCTGGATGGCCGTCTTCGAGACAGCCCTGCTGCTCCTCTGGTCCGTTCTTGCAACAGGACGCCAGAGGCACAGTGAGAAACACCCGCCCGGACAGACCTCCCGTCTGTCCTCCACATTTCCCCACCCCCTGGGACCGGCTGTGAATACTTCTTCAGAACTAAAAGTAATTTCAGAATCTTATCTTTCAGACACGGCTCTATCGCCATTCCCGCATATTCAGCCTATAAGCCATTATTCCCTTACGCGAAGGGTCATATGACGACCTTTCACCCGGAATATTACCATTCAGAACATCCGCACCCGACGCCTGCAAAAAGGGCGTCCACGGCATATCACATCCCAAAACTGAACCAGGCCCATTCGCGGTCCGGCGCGCTTTCGAAAAAAACGGGCAGCCCCCGCTTTGATCGCAATCAGCTGTTTTATCAAAGGATTTCTCCCTGATGACCGACAGCTGCAAGGTCCTGATGATCTTTCCGCTTTTCAACGCAGGTTCGTTCTGGAACTACAGGGAAACCTGTGATCTGACCGGCGCACGCTACCCGGCAGCACCCCTCGGCCTGATCACCGTCGCCGCCCTGCTCCCGAAGCACTGGGAAGTCAGGCTGGTCAACCGCAACACCGAACGCCTGACAGAAGACGATGTCGCATGGGCCGACATGGTGATGACCGGCGGAATGCTGCCCCAGCGAAACGACGCCCTGCATATCATCGACATGTGCCGGGACTGCGGCAAACCCGTGGTGGTTGGCGGCCCTGACGTCACCTCCAGCCCGGACATCTACAGCGCCGCGAATTTTCAGGTCCTCGGAGAAGCCGAGGAAATCATGGGCGACTTCATCGCCGCATGGCGAAACGGCGACAGGCAGGGCGTTTTCCAGACCCCCATGGGCAAAACGGATGTCACCCTGAGCCCTCTCCCGCGCTTTGATCTGCTGAAACTGAACCAGTATCTGCATGTCGGAATCCAGTTCTCGCGCGGATGCCCGTTCAGCTGCGAATTCTGTGACATCATCGAACTGTACGGCCGCGTGCCACGCACCAAAACAAATGAACAGGTCCTGGCCGAACTGGATGCGCTCTACGCGCTCGGCTATCGCGGCCATGTCGATTTCGTCGACGACAACCTGATCGGCAACAAAAAGGCACTCAGGAAATTTCTGCCGGACCTGAAACGCTGGCAGGACGAAAAACGCTTCCCGTTCGAATTTTCAACCGAAGCGTCGATCAACCTTGCCGATGACGCCGAACTGCTGAACGACCTTGCGGAAAGCAATTTCTTCGCCGTCTTCGTCGGAATCGAAAGCCCCGACACGGACACGCTGGTCATGACGCAGAAAAAGCAGAACACCCGCCGCAGTCTGCAGCAGAGCATCGCCACAATCCACGGGGCCGGAATTTTCGTGAACGCCGGCTTCATCGTCGGCTTCGACAGCGAAAAAGGCAGCGTCGCCGCCGGCATGATCGACTGCATCGAAGACACGGCCATCCCGGTCTGCATGGTCGGCCTGCTTTACGCCCTGCCAACAACCCAGCTCACACGTCGCCTGCTGGCCGAAGGACGCCTCTTCTCCGATGACGAACAGACCCAGTCCGGAGACCAGTGCACCGCCGGCCTGAACTTCGAGACAAAACGCCCCCGCCGTGACGTACTGAACGATTACAGAACAGTCCTTCAGGCAATCTACGAACCGACCGCCTATTTCGGCCGCGTCCGCCGGCTGGGCCGCATGCTCCGGCGCAGACGCGCTCACCGGATGATACGCGGCGATCTCCGCAGCTTCGTCCGGCTGCTCTTCCGCATCCACCGCGCCGGCCCCGGAACAACCCGGCAGTTCTGGCGCATGCTGCTGGACTGCGCCCTGCATAACCCGAAAGCACTGCCCTACGTCGTCATGACAAGCGCACTGTATCTGCATCTCGGCCCGTTCGCCCGACAGGTCATCGACAACATCGACCAGGAAATCGCACGCCTCGACCGGGGACACTGGCATCCCCCCGCCCTTCAGAAAGAACCTGCCGAACCCGCACTTCAGCCCGCCTGACCACATCCTTTCGCAGATCTCAGAGCAGGGCGCTGCCCTGCACCCGGAAGGGGTCACAGACCCCTTCACCCCTTTATGATTAACAAACCGGGATCAAAGGGGCCGCGCCCCTTTGCGGGTCTCAGGGCAGAGCCCTGAAAAACAACCCCGCCTGCCCCTGTAAAACCTCAGACCGCCATACTGCCAGACGTTCGTGCTACACGGAGCCCGGAACGAAAACCGGAAACAAAAACAAGGCGATTACAATTTTAGCCGGGACGCCCAGCCGATACGGACAAGAAGATCATCAGGCCCGTTCAGCGCGATTTCGTACATGCCCCAGGGCTTATGCTCCGGCCTGCGCGATGGCCCGACCACCGAGTCCTCCGCAGCCCTCGCCAGTTCATCAACCCGTGGCGTGCAGATATAAACACCAAAAGGATTGCGGCCAGGCACAACCCATCCCTCCACCGCTTTCGTCAGATGAACGCTCGCCCCCACATCATCCGACAGGACCCGGTAATCGTCATCATCCCGGCTGACCGGCCGCCTGAACCCCAGACGATTCCACCATGCCTCCGCCGCATCCAGATCGTTGCAGGGCAGAATCGCCACAACAGAAGGTACAGGAATATCAGCCAATGTCTCACTCCCGTCAGGACTCATACTCTGGCGTTCAGGTCTTTTGCAGACAAAGAACAAAGCCGGGGAACAGAGCCGGGCACTGCCCTTCACCCCTTTATGATTAACAAACCGGGATCAAAGGGGCCAAGCCCCTTTGCGGGTCCCAGGGCGGAGCCCTGAAAAAGCAACCGTGCCCGCCCACAAAGTGTACAAACAAAAGAACCCTGCCACAAAGGACAGGGTTCTTTTTCAGGCCAGATACAGAGCGCCGGAAACCGGATCAGAAATTCATCCCGGCCTGAAGGAAGAAATAACGGCCATTATAGAAACTGCCATACATACCACCAACACTGTTGTCAGTCGCACTGGCAACAAAGGGCGGCTTCTTATTGGCGATATTCTGAATACCACCGGTAAACGCCCACTGACGATAGCTGTAGCTCAGACTCAGATCCTGCAGATACATGCCCGGCGTTTTGACCCGCTCCGACCCGACCTTCGTCAGATCGCTGGTGCCATTATTCCAGTTCATTCCGCTGATATACTGCACCATATAGTTCACCCCGATCGCCCCGTGCTGCCAGCCGAGTGTCAGGTAATCACGCGTGATCGGCACACCCGTCGTTTCGCCGGCCGTATTCTGATACAGGAGCGATCCTCTGTAGTCGTACCACTGACCACCAGCCTGGTTCTGCTGCTTGTACTGAAGTATCCGCTGAAAATTGTTTTCAATCGAGAAAATGTCGTTCGGCGTGACACGGATATGGTAACTCAGATCCCAGTCAATGCCGCTGGTGATCATGTTGCCAAGATTCTCGTCAATCGCATTCACATTGGTGATCTGACCACCGGAATTGCGCGTGATATAGGAGCACTGGCTCGGATCGCTGTTGGTGTAGCAGGAATCCAGGATGTACTGCGTGTTAAGGCTGCCGATCATGTGCTGCAGCGAATAGTGCCAGAATTCGGCGGACGTCGAGAAACCCTTGATCCAGCGCGGCGTCAGCACGGCACCGAACGTATAGGTACGGCCCGTCTCGGGACGCAGCTTCGTGTTACCGCCCGTCGTCGTCGCGACCTGCCCGCCGCCAGCCTGCACAAAGGTACTCGTGTTGATGCCCTTCGCCGCGCAGTTCGTCTGCACAGCGCCGGCCAGAGCAGCATAGGACGCCACCTGGGCACACGGATCGGTCGCCGTCTCATAGCTGAGCGCCTGGCCGCCATACATCTCGTACACATTCGGCTGACGAAAGGAGGTCCCCAGCGTGCCGCGGAAACTGATGTCCTGGGTCGGCGCCCAGTTGATCGAGGCCTTCCAGTTCTTCGTGGTGCCAAAAGTATTATAGGACGAATAGCGTCCCTGCCCGTCGATGGTCAGGTCCTTCGCCAGAAGCGCATTCTTCAGCAACTGAAGACGACCTTCCAGATACCCTTCCGTCACATTGAATCCGCCCGAAGTGATCCCCTGTGAATTGGTCAGCGTGTTGCCGGACACAACATTCGGGTCCGGCGTGTAGTTCAGGGACTCGCTGCGGTGTTCCATACCCAGCGCGATCCCCAGCGCCCCGCCATTTTCCCACGGCATCTTCACAACATGGTTGTTGTGAATGCGCAGATTGAGATCGCGAAGCTGATACAGGGAATGATTGATCGTCGTGTAGTTCGAATAGGCCGCCGCCTGCCGGGACAAAGAGGAGAACGCATTCGACTGCACGCAGCCGGCGCTGCCCGCGCAGCTGTTCGGATTATACGTAAATGTCGTATTGGGATCTTCGAGGTTGCTCAGATTGCTCGGAGTCAGCCCCCATTCCTGAAGAAGCTTCAGATAATTGCCCGCGCCCTCGGTGTTGTCCGTCTCGCGGCTCATGCCATAGGTGTAGGAAATATCGTAATTCCAGTCATGGGTGATTTCACCCTTCGCGCCGCCCATGCTCGTCCATGTGTCCAGAGCGGTCTCGAAGCGACGATTCCCCCACTCCATCATCCGTTTATAGACCTGCAGCGGCTCCCCGGTCGTGTTCCCGGGATAATCGGTCGGCAGAAGAATGGTCGTCGGCGTTCCGGAAATCGGCTCCGGCGCCATGTAGTAATTCGATGTCTTGTGAGAATACCGTGAATTTCCGTAAATATCGAAGTGTCTGTTCACCTCGTAATGCGTGTCGATCGACATCGTTGCGTTCTGCAACGCACTCACCAGCGACTGGGCCTTGCCATACTGATAGCGCTGGCCGTTATAATCCGTAACGCCGTTACTGCCGTTGCCGGAATAGGCGTTGCCGGAATTGTTGCCGTAAAAAAGACCGTCGCCGGTGATGCTGGACCCGAAGACAGCGCCGGAAGCGCTCGTCGGATCGTTTGTCTGGGCGTTCTCGGCCCAGGAACGGTTGCGCTGCAGCACACCCCCCTGGGTCATGTAGGAACCGAAGATCGTGACATTGCCTTTGTCATGATCGAAATTCCAGCCCTTGTATCCGGAGATCTGTCCCGTACGATCGTCGCCCTGACCCGTAATACCTCCCCGGATCGTAACATTCCCGGTCGTCAGATCGTGACGCAGTTTAATGTTGATCACGCCCGAAACAGCATCGGCGCCATAGAGTTCCGACCCGCCATCTTTCAGAATCTCGATGCTGTCGATCTGCTGAACCGGAATCGTGTTCAGATCGACGCAGGCCGAAGCGCCGTTCAGCGCAGTGCGCTTGCCATCGATAAGCACGAGAACACGGCTCTGGCCCAGGTTGCGGATATCCGTACAGGATGCGCCGCCGCCGCCGTTCGTCTGGCTGTTTGTCGTTCCCGACGAGCCAATTGAAGGCAGACGCTGCAGAAAATCACCCAGATTGGTGACGCCGGTCATGTTGATCTGCTTGGCCGTAACGATCTGGACCGGATTGGCATTATGATTCGCTGACGTGCTGTTCAGCGCCGAGCCGGTGACAGTAATGTTCTCGTGCTGCGATTCCTGATCGGCGGCAACGGATCGTGTGGCTGCCCGGACTGTCGCGGCATTCGATACCCCCGTCGATGCCGCCGACGTGGCCACAACGGGCCTGACCGGGGTCGCTGCAACACGGGATGTCGAAGCACGGGGCGTCGAAGCATGGGCCGTCGAAGCCGGCCTGGTTTTCACCACTCTGGTTTTCGCGGTAGCGGAGTCCGTCGTGTCGGCGGCGGTGCGGGCTTCGGCTGTCTGTGACAGAACAGCACACTCAGCCAGCACCGGAACGGTCAGAACCGAAAACGAAAGCAGAAGACGCTTTCCAAAATGTCGATCGTTCATGATTTTTTCTACTCGGCATGAGCATTTATGTTGCACTTTTTTTAAAAATAAACCTCGAAGCGTGTCGATCCGAAATCGAACCGAAACAACGCGCACACATGCCTTTGCCGGATAACTGTGTTCAATTTACAACACAACTTCCGCCACAAGATCCTTCATGAAATTTCAAAATACATATTGTAAAATATAGAAACTTTCGTAATCCTAAACAGCATTAGGATACATTCACTTACATAGACACACAAATAGTTGCCCGATTGCAACACCCAATCCGCTCCGACATAAATGCCTTTCCGGACGCATAAAATCGGCCGCGGCCGCGAACTGCCGCACCCCGGACCGCATCTCCATGGCTCATACAGATACAAAAATAATCAGAGTACAAATACAAATCACAGAAAATTAAATAAAAACTTCAAATAATCCTTAAACAATAAAAATTAAATAAGTAATATCCATAAATAATAATCATAATATTTCTACGTGTAAATTTTATACCTCCCCTCCCCCCGGATACATACCTCCGGGCGAATGTAACGCTTGTGATAAAATTGCAACGTTTGTTTCAAATAAGCTTCACAACACGCACATCACGTTGCGAAATCCGGTTTGATTGTGTCACAGCGTAATCATTGCGACATCGCGTCGACCTTCATCCTGAACAACGATCTGGGATCTCTTCGTATGGTCTTTTCTCGTCTGCACACCGGCAGGACGCGACCGGGAAGCCGCACACTGAAATCACGTACCGTCCTTCTGACAGCAACGTTTTTCAGCGCCGCTCCTCTCCTCCTGTCGTCAGGCTCCACCAGCGCCGCAACCAGCACCACGTCCGCCACGCAGCCATCGCGCCATACAGGCACGAAGCATAAAGCTCATACAGCAGCACACAGCACAGCCACCCCGGCCGCATCTACAGCCGCCACAACGGCGCCCGTAAGCGCGGGCACCTCAGGCACGGGCACCTCCGCCGGCAGCATCGCCGCGCGGCGCGACAATTCGGCCCTCCTCCGGCATTACCAGACCGGCGGCAACGAGGAAGTCGTCGTCACAGGCTCGATGCTGCGCACCGCGCGCAACACCAGCCCGAACCCCGTTCAGACCATCACCGCCACCCAGATCCAGCAGACAGGCGTCGCCACCCTGGGCGACTTCCTCCAGCGCATGCCCTCCATCGGATCGAGCGGAACGACCAACAACCAGACCAACGGTTCCGGCGGCTCGTCCTGTATCGACTTCCGCAACATGGGCCAGAACCGCGTGCTCGTGCTGATCGACGGCAAGCGCACGACGATGAACGGCAACAATAACTGCGTCGATTTCAACACCATCCCGACCGACATGGTCTCCAGCATCGAAATGCTGAAAGACGGCGGCTCGGAACTCTACGGCGCCGACGCGGTCTCCGGCGTCATCAACATCAAGCTCAAGCATAACGTCACGGACGGTAACGTCACCGCCTATGGCGGCATCACCGGCCAGGGCGACGCGCTGACCGGCAAGCTCTCAGCCCATAAAGGCTGGAACTTCGATCACGACAAAGGCAACATCACGATCTTCGGTTCCTACATGACCCAGGGCGGGATCATGCAGAAAGACCGCTCATGGGCCTCCCCCGTGGCGCAGAACAACCCCACCTCCGGCACGCCGACCTACGGCTCCTTCATCGCAACGTCCGGGCATTATATCGGCGTGGACAGCGGCAACGAATATACCGGCACGCAGAGCGGCGCCCTGACAGCCTGGAACAACAAATACCGTTACAATTACGGCCAGGACCAGATGCTCTCGAACTATCTGCAGAACTCCACCCTGAGCGGTGATCTGCATTACGAGATCAACGAACACTTCATCCCCTACGCCAACGTGCTCTACAGCCACCGCACGTCGATGGCGCAGATGGCCGCCGAACCCGTCTCCGGCGCGGTGCCGCCCTCGGACATGCCCGCCGCCATCATCATCCCGACCGATGACCCGTACAACACGACGGGCGAAGACATCCAGATGTACAAGCGGATGAACGAATTCGGACCACGCCGCACCGAAGATTCGTCCGACACCGTCACAGGCATCGGCGGCATGCGCGGCGAAATCACGCATGGCTGGATGTATGACGCCTCCTACACCTACGGCTCGAACATGATGACCGAGCAGATGTCGGGCGTCGGCAATTACGGAAACCTGCTGCAGGAATACGGCCTCCAGCAGCTCGACCCGACCGACACCAACAGCGCTCTCGCCTATAATCCTTCCATCTGTAATGCCGCGAAAGGCTGCGTGCTGTCCAACCCGTTCGCGCCGCTGTCCAGCGCCGCAGCGCAGTACGCGAACTACACGTCACACAGCCATTATCACTACCAGATGCGTGACCTGAACGTCCGCATCAACAACGACCATGTCGTGAAAATGCCCTGGAAGAACGGCGGCGATTTCGCCGTGGCGCTCGGCATGGAACACCGCGGCGAACAGCTCAGCTACAATCCCGATCCGCTCATCGCGGCCGGCGAGAGCCTGACGAACACCGCCACCTATACCGGCGGCGGCTTCGACGTCACGGAAGGCTATCTCGAAGGCAAGCTGACCCTGCTGCGCAACGCCTTCCTCGCCCGCGACCTGACCATCGACGGCCAGGGCCGTTACTCCGCCTATGACACGTTCGGCAGCGCAAAGAACTGGAAGGGCTCCATCAACTGGTCCCCGACCCGCGACATCCGCTTCCACGCCACACTCGGCACCTCCTACCGCCAGCCAAACGTCTATGAACTGTACGGCGGCCAGCAGCTCGGCTACCCCGCCGCTACCGACCCCTGCGCCCAGGCCGCCTCCTATGGTGCCTATTCCGCCGCCGTCACGGCAAGCTGCGGCCGCGCCGGCATCAACACAGCCACCTTCACGGACGTGAACTCAGGCCAGATCCCGACACTGACAGGCGGCAACCCGAAACTGCGTCCTGAAACCGGCCGCACATGGACCGTCGGCACCGACATCACGCCACGCTGGATTCCCGGCCTGCACACCTCGGTCACCTACTGGCACTACACCATCGCCAACCTGATCTCCGCCGTTCCGACCCAGTATATCGCCGACCAGTGCTATACCGGCCAGAACACCAGCTACTGCAACTCGATCCAGCGCTTCCAGGGATCGAACCAGATCGATTACATCACATCGTTCTACACCAACCAGGGCGGCCTGAATCAGAGCGGCATCGACTGGGATGTTGATTACGCCATCCGCGTCACGCCAATGGATCGCTTCATCCTCAGCAACAACTATCAGCAGATCCTGAACTACAAGCAGCAGAACACCGCGGGCGGCGCCTGGACCAACTATACCGGCGGCCTGCAGTATAACGCCGGCTACGGCTCCCTGCCTCCGGCCGGCGTGCCTCGCGTGCGTGATTACGCAAGCATCACCTGGCGTCACGGAAACTTCCACGCAACCTACATGATGACCTTCATCGGCGGCATGCGCTGGAACAACAGCACCAACTTCCTGGTGGCCGACGGCGCCCAGCGCTACAAGACACCGGCAATGGTCAAGAACGATCTCTCGTTCGGCTACGACCTCAACCGCTGGAGCTTCACAGGCGGCATTAACAACATCAACAACAAAAGACCGCCCTACATCGTCAGCACGGCAGATAACAGCATGGCCTCCCTCTACGGAGACTTCTACGCCGGCCGCTCCTTCTGGCTGCAGGTTTCCGCAGGCTTCTGAACCTGTGCCCCTTCTTCCTGCCGGGGGGGCAGGAAGAACAAAAAGGCCCGGACCAGCAATGGTCCGGGCCTTTTTTATGGGGGTTTGTATACCTTGCAGATACAGCCGCAGCGGCTTTTCAGGGCTTTACCCGAACCCCACAAAAGGACGCGGTCCCTTTGGTTAAATAAAGACGCTTATGCCTCTGCAAACACACTCGCCTCCGACCTTATCCCGAACATAAGTATTCTGTCCTGTTATACTGAACAGTGAACATTCAATAATCGGATCGCCTGCTTCAGTTCACATTTTCTCAGGTAGAATCGCACGCTACGCTATACCGATAACGGATCATACACTGAATACCTCTGAATATTTTCCACAGATCATAATAGTTCTGCTCTACACCCTTCACCATCATAAGAAAAAATGAAATATAATCATCAATAATATCATAAAATATTATTTTTATATGTGGAAATATTTTATCATCCAGAATGAAACAGTCTGAACTCAAATATCCACCCTGCCAGTAACAGTATAGAGCATTCCATCGCCAGACTTCTGACAGGAAGCCGCATGCACACCATCCGGTCGCCGACAAGAAATATGACAATGACCGTTTTCGTGAAGTCCTCGTCAGGAGAGGCATCACGACCCACTCTTCGTTAACAAAAAACCAGAAAGAAGCGCCCGCCCTGGGACAGGAAACTCTGCAGGCAAAAGTGCAGAGTTGAGAACTTTCCGGAAAATTCAGGAATCGCCGCGCACTGCGATCGCTGCGCCGATAGCCGCCCGCTTCACAGCAACCACCATTTTCTGGCCGCAGCAAGACAGCACTGACTCAAAATCTGGATTGACAATCTTTTATTCGCTACATAACATATAAATAAATAGTTAATTTCCCAATAAAATCTAACCCTCTCCCTGAGACTGGTTTTTATAAAATATGAAACCACAGTCTGTGTTAGCTGCCGTCCGTGGAATTGCCATCTCTTTAGTGGTTATTCATCATGCAAATGCAGGGATAAGCGGCTGGCTTCTGCGCGATATGCCTTTCGCATGGGGCGTAGGAATATTTCAGTACGCCGCCGTTCCGATATTTCTTCTTTGCGCAGGGCTTTCAATTTCCAGAATTTCTGACAACCGCGTTCTTCTTTTGAAAGCATCCGTAAACTATATTTATATTTACCTTCTCTGGTTTGTAATCAGCGTCATTCTCTCTGGTTTTGTTGCCAAAGCAAATGTATCAGTGTCGATGGATCTGTGGGGATCATTGCACTCATTCTGTTTTCCGAGAGGACCATTATGGTTTCCTTACGGACTGGCGTTCATGCTTTTCTTTGCTGCTTTAACCGCACGCATGGATCGCCGGGCGCAGATCGCTCTGGTTATAGCACTGGGGTTCCTCCCAATGATCCTGCATAAGGATATTGTGGATAAGATCTTCTGCAACATGAGCTTTTTCTTTATCGGGCTTCTTTACCGCAAAGAGATTATAAAAGTTCTCTCCCGTCAGGCTGGCATTGTCTTTTTTCTGTGCCTCAGCAGCTATATCGGCCTGCTGTTACTTGCGGCTCTTGTGGGAGTGGCTTATTTCCCGCCAATTTACGTCGCGCTCGGATGCCTCGCCTTTGGCGCCCTGACAGAGTTCTGGCGCACAGCTTATCGTCCAAAAACGGCATTTAAGGTAGCATCCGTCCTGGGCCGGGCTGCCCTGCCTATTCTCGTGATGCACGATTTCTGGATTCACGCAGCGATAGACGTCCTTCACCGTTTTCCAGCTCTGACAGCCTTCTCCTCCCCCCTGTCAGATCGGTCATTTCCGCTTCTGGTCGCCCTTTTCGCACTGGTAATGTCACTGGTGTCCTACGAATTGCTCAGCCGGCACCACTGGCTGTTCATGGCTCCCCGTTTTATTACCACGCATGCGGTGACGCGTCTGGAACAGCTGCGATCAGCCTGGAAGCTGCGCAGCGAAAAACTGCATATTCCGACCACCCTGACCGCAGAGCATCCCAATCCGATCGAATAATATCGGGGCAATACGGATGCTTCCCGATTCCCAGACTACAGTTCGTTGTTTCTGAGAGGAAAAAGCGATGAACAGGGATCTGAAGTGATCCCTGGATTCAGCCCTTTCGCGGTATGATCTCTCAGTGCTTCCGGCCCTCGCGCACCACGACTGCGTCGCATCAATGACTTCCGGCTCATCCGCAGCATTGTCACAGCACAGGCTGATTGCGGGCTGCCCTGGCAGCCCGCAATCAGGGCCCATCACGCAGCGACTCCGCTGCATAAAAAGGGACGACTGCCCACAGGGATGCGACAGTCACAAGGCATTTTACCCTGAATTCCGTCAATAAAAGTCAGAAAAGCAGCGCCTGCATAATGAACGTGACAACGGTGCAGATCGCACGCCAGTCACAAATTCCATATCCGGGAATGGCATAATCGTCTGACGCTGTCTTCATGGCGTCCGCACCCTTTGCGGACACGGCAATAGTCTTTCGGAGCTTTCCCCCAAACCTCAAAAAGGGACACAGTCCCTCCGATCCCGATCCGTTAAGCAAAAAAGCAGCACTCTGTCCGCCAGCCTCCGAAAAACCATACCCCTTACGAAATAAAGAACCGGCTCAGTCCCAGCCCCCGCAACCCCCGCCGGTAGGCAATGGAGCTCCGGTCCGCCGGCACATGCGCCTCCAGCGACGGATCGAGCGGCAGACATTCAGGCTTCTGACTCTCCACAATCGCCTTGTCTTCCTCAAACACCCGAAGGTTGAAATCATAAACCGCCTGCACCGGCTGATCCGTGTCGAAATTCCGGCAGATCGGCGCAAACATCCGCGTCATCCGCGCCGAAACCGGCGACGCCGCATTCATGATCACCAGCCGCCCGTCCTCAGGGAAATGAATCTCCAGCGTCGCCGTAAACGGCAGATGCGTGCGGAAATGACGCAGCCACTCAAAACCGGGCTTCCCCCGGTCCTTCGCCCCGATCGGATAATTCCCGACCATGCTGCGATACTCCACCTCAAACCCCTTCTCCGTCAGCACCGGCATATAGGACGGGACCACCGGATTTTCCGGGTCCGCAAACGTCTCCGTGTGCACAAAGGCGAAATGCGCAACATCCAGAAACCCTTCCATCTGCCGCCCCGCAAATCCGCGAATATCAATGGAAGGACAGACAATCTGCTGAAAACCGGCCTCATCCCAGTGCGGCATGTCCGGAATATCCGCCCCGGCCAGAATCGCCTCGCGATCCTCCGGCCAGCGCCCGTTCTCCGGCGCCAGACACACCCAGACCAGACCGTACCGCTCCAGAGATGGCCACGTCCGCAAATTCATCTTTCTGGGAATGCCATTATCCGGATGCGCCGGAATCTTCACACAGCGCCCCGCATGACCGAACCGGAACCCGTGATAGGCGCAGGCAATCGTCTCGCCATCCCCGGTCCCGAGAGTGAGCGGCACCCCACGATGCGGGCAGATATCGCGCGCCACGATAATCTCCTCCCCCGCGCGATACACCACCAGCGGCTCATCAAGAAGCATGGCGGCAACAGGCTCTTTCCCGATCTCCCGCACCAGCGCGACCGGATACCAGAAACGCGCCAGAATGGCCCGGTCATGCGGCTCGAACGTGCTGTTCGGCGGCAGATCCGCCGTCGCCGCACTCTGCGCCGCACACTGAGGAAGAGATGATGACTCACTCACAGACTGACTCATGGCAGGGTTCTCTCACATACCGGAAGGGGATCGGCCGCCATCCTGCCTCCATGGCAGCGTGCCTGCATATCGCTTAAGTTCGTCTTTATCGTTCGCAAAAAGAGAGCACCGGAGAACCCGATGACCGTCCAGTCGCGCGTGATGAAATACTTCATGGCCGTCGCCCGGCACGGCTCCATCCGCCGCGCCTCCGAAGCCCTCGGCATCGCCGCCTCCGCCGTCGACCGGCAGATCCTCCACGCGGAAGCGGAACTCGGCGTCCCCCTGTTCGAGCGCCACCCCTCCGGCCTGCGCATGACCGCCGCCGGCGAGCTGCTCTTCGCCACCGGACGCAAATGGGAACGCGACTGGGCCGAAACCCGCGCCGGCTTCGACGATCTCCAGGGCCTGAAAAGAGGCCATATCAGCATCGCCATCGTCGACGCCCTCGCCCGCGGCGGCATCCCCGACCTGATCGGACGGTTCCGCGAACGCTGGCCCGGCATCGTCGTCGACACACGCGTCATGGACAACCACGCCATCCCCGGCGCCATCGTCGAACGCGAAGTCGAATTCGGCCTCCTCCTCGACCCGCCGGCCCTGCGCGACCTGCTGGTGCAGAGCTACACCACCTCCCCGCTCGGCGTCGTCTGCCCGCCGGACCACCCGCTGGCGAGGCGCACCACCATCCGCCTCGGACAGTGCCACGACTACCCCTTCATCATGCCCACCCATCCCCTGGCCCTGCGCAAACGCCTCGACCCGCTATTGTCCGCCAGCCTGACCCGGATCGCCCCCGTGGCGGAAACGGACAGCATCCAGATGATCCGCTCCCTCGTCGCAGGCGGCACCGGAATCAGCATCCTGCTCGGCGTGGACGTCCTCGATGACATCGCCCAGGGCGCCCTCAGCTTCGTCCCCCTCGTGGAAGCCCAGGCCAGCCCCGCCATGCTCGCCCTCGCCATGTCCCGCACCCGCGTACTCACCTCCCCCGCCCGCCTCCTCGCCGCCGAAGCGGAACGTTTCCTGTCCGGATCACACACTTCCCTGACCACATCGTGATCCTGCCTGCCGCAATCTCATGTATTATCCGGAGTCACACCAGCGGGAGACGCACACCGGTCCCCTCCATATCGCCGGACGGCATGTATTCACGGCCGCACGGCATCTCATTTTTTCAGTGTATTTCTGCAACAGACGGAAAACAGAATAAGATATCTCAGTGTAACGAGAGAGACAGGCCCGAAAAGCCTCTCTATAGTCTCCGGGATATGGCCTGATCCCCGTGATCTGACGCCGATGTTTTAAGAATACGTTGCGGACAGCACTGCAACGAATGAAAGGCTGAGTAAAAGTGACGGTTCCTGTCGTAAAATCCGCCCCTCCGGTGCCCGCACCCCGGAAGACAGGACACTTACGAACAACACGCCCGGCCACACCCCCCTCGTCATTCCCCCTTCCCACGCCGCCAGCCTTCCGCCCGGCAGCGATCCGCTCCGCCGCCGGCCTCGCCGCGCTCTGCGGCGCCTTCCTCGGCAGCAGCAGCTTCGCCGCGGAGACCAGCCACGTGTCTCTCGCCAGTCCCTCCGCCACCACTCCCTCTGCCGCCAGCCCGTCTTCTGTCAGCCCGTCTTCTGTCAGCGCCTCTCCGGCCAGCGCCCCGGCAGAAAGCGCCTCCTCTGACGACATCCTCCCGTCCATCTTCGACGGCCAGCGCACCCTCGGCACCAGCGGCCTCAGCTCGCTCGAAGGTTCCAGCGGCGGCGGCATCGCCAGCTGGGCCACCATCGGCGGCTACGGCAGCAAAAAAGGCCTCGGCATGGCCTTCCATTACAGCTACGTAAACGTCACCAACTACGAAGATCACAATGTCGGCGGCCTCATCGGCTTCTACGACCGGATCGAACTGTCCTACTCACACAATTTCTTCATGACCGGCAAAACCGGCGCCCTGCTCGGCATCGGCAAAGGCTATCATTTCGATCTCGACACCGGCGGCGTCAAAGTCCGCCTCTACGGTCATGTCGCCGACAAAACGCTCATCCCGCAATTCGCCATGGGCGTCATGTACAAACATGACGGCGACAACAAGGTCATCCACGCCGTCGGCTCGAAAGCCTCAGACGGCGTCGACATCTATTTCGCCGCCACCAAACTCTACCCCTCGATCGGCCTGCTCGTCAGCACCACCATGCGCCTGACCAAAGGCAACCAGTGGGGCATCCTCGGCTTCGGCGGCGACCGCGACAACAGCTACCACCCGCAGTTCGAAGGCTCCCTCGGCTACCTGCCCTCCTTCATCCCCGGCCTCGTCGTCGGCGTCGAATACCGCACCAAACCCCGCAACCAGAATTTCACCCCCGAAGGCAACTGGTTCGACGTCTACGCCAGCTACTTCGTCAACAAACACCTCAATATCACCGCCGCCTACGTCTCGCTCGGCACCATCGCCACCTTCCGCAACCAGACCGGCGCCTACGTCTCCCTGCAAACGGGATTCTGAAACCCTTTCACGGGGCTCTGCCCCGTCCCCCGGCAGGAGGCACAGCCTCCTGCACCTCTTTTTATCTAAACAAACCGGGATCAAAGGGACCGTGTCCCTTTGCGGGTCTCAGGGCAGAGCCCTGACAAGGCCAGTCCTCACAGCGAGCAGGATCACGGGGCGTTGCCCCGTCCCCCGGCAGGAGGCGCGGCCTCCTGCACCTCATTTTATTCAGACAAACCGGGATCAAAGGGACCACGTCCCTTTGCGGGTTTCAGGGCAGAGCCCTGAGAACATCACCCCCCGGCTTCCTCACTGTCAGCCAGCACGTCCGCCTCCCCTGAATCCAGCTCCCGCAGCTGCCGCGCCACCACCCGCGTCCGCCGCCGCGCATCCTCGATAGAGGACGACATCGCCAGCGCATTGCGCGAAAGCTTCTCCAGCACGCCATCCATTTTCAGCATCTCCTGCCGCGTCGCCCCCAGCAGACGCGCAATCGTGTCCGTCCGCTCCTCCAGCGACAGCGTCACATAGCCAAGATGAATCGTCCGCAGCAGCGCCGGCATCAGCGACGGCCCCATGATCAGCACCCGGCACGTCCGCCCGATCTCGTCGATCAGCCCCGGACTGCGCGCAATCTCCGCATAAAGCCCGTCCGTCGGCAGATACAGAACCGCAAACTCCACCGTCTCCGGCGGCACAATATATTTCGACGCAATCTTCCGCGCCTCGAACCGTAACGCATTGTCCAGCGCCCGGCGCGCATTGCGCTCCCCGTCCCGGTCGTTCTGCGCAACAGCCTCCAGCAGCCGCTCATACGCCTCCGTCGGAAACTTGCTGTCGATCGCCAGAACCGGCGGCGTCGTGCTCCGCACTGGCATCCTCACCGCAAACTCGACAACCTCCCGCCCCTGACCCAGCCGCCGGTTCGTCTCATACGCCCCCGGCGGCAGCACATCGTCCAGAATGGTCCGCAGCTGCGCCTCGCCCCAGCCGCCCCGCGTCTTCACATTGCCGAAAAGCCGTTTCAGATCGCCGATCTGCGCCGTCATCGCAGAGACCTCGCCCATCGCCTTCTGCATCGCGGAAAACTGCTCCAGCACCCGCTGAAAAGACGTCTGCATCTGCTTCTCAACCGCCGCATGAAGCTGCTCCGTCACCGCCCCCCGGATCGCCGCAAGCTGCTGCGCACTCGCCTCCGCCATCGTCCGCAATGCCTCAGACTGCGCCGCCCGCGCCTCCGCCTGCTCTTTCCCGATCCCGCCCGCCAGATGCCCCAGCCGCTCTCCCAGCTCCGCCCGCATCTGCTCAACCCGCGCCACCAGCGCCCGCTCCGTCTCCGTCAGACGCTGCCGCTGCTGCTCCGCCTCCGCATGACGCAGACCCACCTCCCGCTCGACCATCACATACAGCCGCGCCAGCAGATCGGAATCCCCGACACCCCCGCCCGCAGAGGAACGACTGCGCAGCAAAGCCACAATCCCCAGGACCGCAAGCAGCGCCGCAGCCATAAAAATCAGAAGAACCGGCAGACCGGAGAAATCGGATGTCATCACAAAAGCATCTTCCGACATTTCCCGGCTTTATTACAGAGCCCCCACAGTTCAGGGCGCAGACCCGTCCACCCCATTCACTTTAATCAAACCGGGATCAAAGGGACCGCGTCCCTTTGCGGGTCTCAGGGCAGAGCCCTGACAAAGCCAGCCCTCACAGCGAGCAGGATCACGGGGCGCTGCCCCGTCCCCCGGCAGGAGGCGCGGTCTCCTGCACCTCATTTTATTGAAACAATCCGGGATCAAAGGGGCCACACCCCTTTGCGGGTTTCAGAGCAGAGCCCCACAACAACATTCAACCCCCTGATTTATCACAGAAAAGTGTGCTCGTTACGCCCATGAATTGGCATCCGCCGGACAGGATGCTATCGACCATACAGGCGAAAAGCGGACCCCGCCCGGTCAGGAACAATAAGACGCCATCAGGCGCATACCGGTAATTAAAGTCATGCACGGCACCATCACGGCCACTCCCGCAAAGCGGAAACTCTGGAAAAGCCTCTATTTCCAGGTCGTCGTCGCCGTCACCCTCGGCATCCTGATCGGCCACTTCGCCCCCGGTCTCGGCGCCGCCATGCGCCCCCTCGGCGACGGCTTCATCAAGCTCGTCAAAATGGTGATCGCCCCGGTCATCTTCCTCACCGTCTCCACCGGCATCGCCGGCATGGGCAATCTCGGCAAGGCCGGTCGCATCGGCGGCAAGGCCATGGCCTACTTCCTCTTCTTCTCCACCCTCGCGCTCATCGTCGGCATGGTCGTCGCCAACGTCGTCCGCCCCGGCGGCGGCATGAACATCGACGTCCACTCGCTCGACGCCGCCTCCGTCAGCACCTACGTCGAAAAGGCGAAAGACCACACCTTCTCCGACTTCCTGCTGCAGATCATCCCGACCACAACCGCCAGCGCCTTCACCTCCGGCGAAATCCTCCAGGTCCTGTTCGTCGCCATCGTCTTCGGCATCAGCCTCTCGCAGATGGGCAAACGCGGCGAGCCCATCCTCACCTTCTTCCGGCAGCTCACCGAACTCGTCTTCGGCGTCGTCCGCATCGTCATGCTCGCCGCCCCCGTCGGCGCATTCGGCGCCATGGCCTTCACCATCGGCCGCTTCGGTATCGGCTCCGTCATCAGCCTGATCTGGCTCGTCGCAACCTTCTACCTCACCTCCATCCTCTTCATCACCGTCATCCTTGGTCTCGTCACCCGCGCGATGGGCTTCTCCATTTTCAAACTCCTGCGCTACCTGCGCGAGGAACTGTTGATCGTCCTCGGCACCAGCTCCTCGGAATCCGCCCTGCCAACCCTCATGTCCAAGCTGGAAAACGCCGGCTGCGACCGCCCCATCGTCGGCCTCGTCGTGCCCATGGGCTACTCGTTCAACCTCGACGGCACCAATATCTACATGACCATCGCCGCCCTCTTCGTCGCCCAGGCCACCAACGTGCATCTGAGCCTCGGAGAACAGACTGCCCTGCTGCTCGTCGCCATGGTCAGCTCCAAAGGCGCCGCCGGCGTCACAGGCGCCGGCTTCGTCACCCTCGCCGCCACCCTCTCCGTCGTCCCGAGCATCCCCGTCTCCGGCATGGCCATCATCCTCGGCGTGGACAAATTCATGTCCGAATGCCGCTCCCTGACCAACATCATCGGCAACGCCGTCGCCACCATCGTCGTCGCCCGCTGGGAAGGCCAGCTCGACATGACCCGCCTGAACGACGCCCTCGCCGGACGCCTCCCTCCCCCGCAAATCGGCGACCCGCTCGCCGAGGAAGACACCACCCCGAAGCCCGTCAGCCACAGCTTCCACTAAGCCACGCAGCCCGGACCTTCACCTCATTTCATCAGACAAACCGGGATCAAAGGGGCCACGTCCCTTTGCGGGTTTCAGGGCAGCGCCCTGACAAAACCCTGACCCGCGAAACACTCAGAGTTCCGACCAAAGCGGCAGCATCACGGGGCGCTGCCCCGAACCCCGGCAGGGAGCGCGGCTCCCTGCACCCTGATCTGTTTTAAATAAACCGGGATCGAAGGGGCCACGCCCCTTCGCGGGTTTCAGGGCAGCGCCCTGAGAAAGCAGAACCCCTGAGAAAGCAAAACCCCGGGGAAAACAGCCCCGAAAGAAAACAACCAATGACAAAGCATTATTTTTCAGCGGCGGAAGCATCTTCTTCCACCCCGATACGTTATCCGGCCGTAATAATACCACACGCCACAAGTGGAACGACAATGTTGCCAAAACAACACGCGCCGCAAACTCCGCTCCGTACACGATTTCGCTACGTGACGAAGCGTGACGACTTATGCAAATATTCTGGTGTCTGATATACGTCAATCGCATAGATCGATGACGGGCAGCAACAAAAAATAAGAAAGAATGATGCCTGCCATGAATACTTCATCCGCCTTCTCCGCCCCCGGAGTCCGTCGTCAGGGCCGGCTGCCGGCCTGCCTGATCTCATCAACCGTCTTCGGCGGCTTCGCCGTCGCCTGCTTCCCTCTGCTCACCCCCCTCCCGGCCCAGGCCGCCGAGACGGCTCCCAACGCCCAGATCAACAGCCACCCGCAGATCCCCGATGTTCACCGGAACAAGGCGCATCCCGAACCCGCCACGCCCCCGGCAAACACACAGACCGTGTCGCCCACTTCAATCATCAGAACCACCCCGTCCGGCACATTCTGGAACAACCGACTCCTGCCGCCACTCGAATCCCGCCCGGAAGCCTACGGTCAGCCACAGTCCCTCGCCCTCGGCCCCCAGCCCTCCGCCCTGATCCACCAGGGCCCCTGGGGCGTGTTCAACGCCAACACCGGCGCCGCCTCCGGCTTCGGAACCGTCGGCTATTACGCCGTGTCCCGCTGGGCCGAGGACTGGTCGAGCCTGCGCGACAAGAAAAACCGCATCGATTTCATGGACCCGCTCAAATACATCCCGCTCAACGAAGCCGGCGACATCTACCTGACCCTGAGCGGCAACTTCCGCCATCACGGCTTCTATGACGAAAAACCCTTCATGGGCACCATCAGCAAAAGCCCGTCCTATCGCTCCAACCTGCGCTGGAACGCCGGCGCGGACCTGCATCTCGGCGAACACGTCAGATTCTATGGCGAACTGATGAGCGGCCAGGCCGGCGGCATGAACTATTTCGGCTACAATAACGGCCGCTGGCGCAGCAAACTCGACGCCCAGCAGGCCTTCGTCGAGGTGCGCGGCCATCTCCTGAACGCCACCATGGGCGCCATGGTCGGCCGCATGACCTTCCTCGACGCCCCGCCCTACATCACCGCCGGCAGCGTCTATCCCACAATCCCGTATTCCTGGAACGGCATCCGCGGATACTCGTTCTGGAAGAATTTCCGCGTCGACGTGTTCGATCTCACCATGACGAACTGGGACATCCACAACGTCCCCTTCCACGATCAGGTCGGCTACCGCACCCGCTGGTTCGGCGCCTACACCTCCTACGCCGTCCCGTCCTTCAGATTCATGGGCGTGAAAAGTCAGGTCTTCGTCGACACCTTCTATTACGGATACCTCCTGGCCAGCGCCCCCATCGCCTCCGCGAAAGGCACCATCGCCGGCTCCACCCACCGCGACACACCAGGCGTCCGCGTCTGGGGTAACGCCGGCCCGATCGAATTCTCCCTCGGCGGCATGTGGCAGGGCGGCTCCTTCAACGCCGCCAAGGACGGCCCGTCCCGCCCCGTCAGCGCCTACTCGTTCAACGCCCAGGTCTCCTACCGCCTGGCGAAACTCTGGGGACGCCCCGCCATCGGCATCCAGGCCGACGACATCTCAGGCGGCGATTACCGCAAAAGCCAGACCAGCTCCTGGGGCAGCTTCCTGACTCCCTTCGTGCCCAGCGCCTACTATCTCGATATCAGCACCTATTTCGGCAACCAGAACCTGATCGACGTCGGCCCCATCGCCACCGTCGCCCCGACGAAAAACACCACCCTGCTGCTCAAAGTCCCCGTCATGTGGCGCAACAGCGTCTATGACGCCATCTACCAGAACCCCACCGCCGCCTATACATTCCGCCCCCATGGCGGCTATGTCGGAACCATCCCGCAAGCCAGCTTCACCTGGCGCGCCACACGCCACGTCACACTCAGCATCGACGGCGAGTATATCTTTGCCGGAAAAGCCCTTATTCAGGCCGGAGCCGCCTCCGGCGCCTACATCCAGAGCAACCTCGAACTGACATTCTGACCCCTTTTCCACCACGGACTTCATGACACAGAAAACCCCGGCCGAACTGACAGACTTCGAGCGCATACGCGGAATTTTCGCAGGATCGGCCGGTAACCTGCTCGAATATTTCGACTGGTACGTCTACTCCGCCTTCGCGCTCTACTTCGCCCACAGCTTCTTCCCCCGCAGCGACCCCACGGCCGAACTGCTCCAGTCCGCCGCCGTCTTCGCCGTCGGCTTCCTCATGCGCCCCGTCGGCGGCTGGCTCATGGGCCTCGTCGCCGACCGTTACGGCCGCAAAAAAGCCCTCACCCTCTCCGTCGGCGCCATGTGCGCCGGCTCCCTCGCCATCGCCGCCTGCCCCGGATACGAAACAATCGGCCTCGCCGCCCCCGTCGTCCTCGTCCTCGCCCGCCTCGTCCAGGGCCTCAGCCTCGGCGGCGAATACGGCGCCTCCGCCACCTACATCGCCGAAGTCTCCAGACCAGAGAACAGAGGATTCTGGTCCGGCTTCCTCTACGTCACCCTCGTCATGGGCCAGCTCGCCGCCATGGCCGTGCTCCTGCTCATGCAATATGTCCTTCTCACATCAGCACAGATCACCGCCTGGGGCTGGCGCATCCCCTTCCTCCTCGGCGCCATCGGCGCGGTCCTCATCTTCTGGCTCCGCCGCAACATGGAAGAAAGCAGTTCTTTCAAAAAAGTCGCCAGTGAGCACCAGGAAGGCGGACTGCACGTCATGCTCCGCCACCGGCGCGCCGTGCTCACCGTCGTCGGACTCACCAGCGGCGGCACCGTCGCCTTCTACACCTACACCATCTATATGCAGAAATTCCTCGCCAACTCCCTCGGTTTTGACAAGGAACAGGCCACCCTCATCTCCGCCGCCTCCCTCGTCGTCTTCTGCATCGCCCAGCCCCTCTTCGGCGCCCTCTCCGACCGCATCGGCCGCAGACCCCTCCTCATCGCCTTCGGCCTCGTCGGCGCCCTCGGCACCGTTCCCCTGATGAGCGTCCTCTCCCAGACCCGCTCCGCCTGGGGCGCCTTCGCCCTCATCACCCTCGCCCTGATGATGGCCTCCGGCTACACCTCCATCAACGCCGTCGTAAAAGCCGAACTCTTCCCGACAAGAATCAGAGCCCTCGGCGTCGCCCTCCCCTACGCCATCACCGTCTCCCTCTTCGGCGGCACCGCCGAATACATCGCCCTCTGGTTCCGCCAGATGGGACACGAAAACTACTTCGCCTGGTACGTCTCCGCCTGCGCCCTCATCACCCTCCTCACCGCCCTCACCCTCCCCAAAGGTGACACACAGCTCCCCGAAGACGCCTGATCCTCAGCGCACCACACTGTTCAGAGCCCGATAAATCATAAAAAAGTTTTTGGTGAAGCTTTTTTCAAAAAGCTTCAGAAGACGCTGCCTTTTTGAAAAAAGGCGGCACCCAAAAACTTTTATCTTTTTATGATTGAGTGACAGAACCAGATCATTTCACACAACAGACCAGACGCCCCGGCAGGAAAGCCGCATATCCCGCCAGTCAATGATGACGTTCATGAAAACCGTCATTCGCCGACAGACCGATCTGCTTTCTCGCTCTGTTCCGTTCTTTCATTTTCCTGATCCACAAGCTGGAACAGGTCTTCCACCAGTGTTCCCAGATCACGGGCAAGCGCCAGAGCCAGCGCCACGGAAGGGGTAAACACCCCGTTCTCCACCGTGTTGATCGTCTTGCGGGACACACCGATCCGACTGGCGAGTTCAGCCTGAGTCAGGCTCCGGGACTGTCGGATCTCCCTGAGCCTGTTCCGGACTTTCACCGGGGAAGATCAGCCTGAAGATCCAGCCGGTAATACGTAACAGCCGGCACAATCAGCGTCACCGTCAGCCCGACCGGACAGGCAAACAGGAGTAAAGAAGGCATCAGAACCGCAATGACGAACAGGACGAAAAGCACAATCACAGACGTCACATAAGCCGTTTTCATCGAACGAAACTGCAGAAAAGACTGCAGTTCGTCATCCGGATTATAAAGCATGCTGTCGCCCGGAAACATGAGACGACTCACTTCCACAAGAACGAACAGAGAAAAAAGACCTGTGGCTAAAGGAAGAAAACCGTCATGATGTGCGCCCGCACGGCCGCTATCAATCAGCGCAATGATCAGAATCAGTAACGAGCCGAGTAAAAATGTCATTCTGGCGGAAAAAGAAACCGGCCTGATCTGTCCATCAAGAAGATTCTTCCGCGTTTCCCGCATCTCCGCCCGGAAACCCGATTTCCCGAACGTCAGAGACCAGACAACTGATGTCACAAGAAAAACACCGGCACAGATCGCATATTCAGGCCAGCCGCCATGATTTCTTTCATAGTCACGAAACCCGAACAGAAACGCGAAAGGCCTGTAATATCCGGCAGCCACCATCACCCCGATCCTGATCGCCATTCCGGAAAATCTCCGGAAAAAACCTTCAGCGCGACCGGACTTACGACCCGACATCTCCATGGGATATCTCCGCCCTCAACGTGTAACCTATAGGTTACTTTTCCGGATCGATGTCAAGTCTTTTCACGCCCCCCGACCTCACGCACAGCCACCCTGAACCACACAGACCCTCCGTCCCGCTCAGCTCATATACCATCCGCCATTGAGGTTTATCGTCTGTCCCGTGACATACCCGTTCCGGATCGTCGCAACCGTCAGGTCCGCAACCTCCTCCACCGTGCCAAATCTCCCGATCGGGATCATGTCAGGCCGGATGGACAGATTATGCGCGATCATATCGCTTTCGATCAGAGCCGGCGCGATCGCATTCACCGTAATGCCTTCATGCGACAGCAGCTTCGCATAGGAATGCGTCAGCCCCAGCATCCCGGCTTTGGAAGCGGCATAATGCGGACCGATCACGCCCCCGGTCTGCGCGGCAATGGATGACATGTTGATGATCCGCCCCCACTGCGCCCGGCGCATCGCCGGAAGAACCGCCTGTGTCATCAGAAACGCCGATGTCAGATTGGTCCGCAGCAGATCTTCCCAGTCCTGAACCGTAACCCGATCCAGCGACACCTGACGGGAAATCCCGGCATTGTTGACCAGAATCGAAACCTCTCCGAGCGCATCAGCCGCTTTGCTCACCAGAGCGGAAACCTGCTCCGCCTCCCCGACATCGGCACGAAACGCAGCAGCCCGCGAACCGAGGACCTCAATCGCCTCGCACACCTCCCGCGCCGCCGCCTCGTTCGCATGATAATTCACCGCCACATGCACGCCCTCGCGCGCCAGGGCCAGCGCGACGGCCCGGCCAATCCCGCGCGACCCGCCCGTTACGACCGCAACACGATTTCCGAGAGTGTTGTCGACATTCGTTCCTGTATTTGACACCATGGTTTCAGACCTCCGGTTCATCCGCGACAGGTAAACTCACTATACCGCCTGTCCCGGCCCTGTGTCGAAATGCCCTGCGCCGAAATGCACTGGGTCGAAACGCACTGCATCGTCAGAAACAGGGAATCCCCGGCAACGGGAGAAAGCAATGAAACTGAAACATCTGGCCGTCCTGATAAGCGGCATCCTGTCCGCTCCCGCCCTGGCCCGGGACATGCCGCCGGTAAAAGACGGCACCGTAACGCTCGATCATTACCGGCTGGAAGACGGAGAAACCCTCGCGCCCGTCAGACTGCATTATCTGACAACCGGCACACCACAGCGGGACAGAACCGGACAGATCACCAACGCCGTGCTGATCCTGCACGGAACAGTCGGCACCGCACACGAACCGCTGTCACCCACCGGCCTGGCCGGTCTTTTCGCGCCAGGCAAACCGCTCGACACCCGACATTTCTATATCGTGGCCCCGGACGGCCTGGGCGCCGGCGAGTCCTCCAGACCCTCGGACGGCCAGTGCGACGCCTTCCCGCATTACGGCTATCTCGACCAGCTCGCCCTGGACCGGGACATGCTGGCCCGGATCGGAATCGTGCACGAAAAACTCGTCCTGGGCACATCCATGGGCGGGATGCAGGTCTGGCAGTGGGCCGAACGTTACCCCACGGACAGCGACGCCCTGGTCGCCGTCTCCTCTTCTCCCGCCGCCGTCAGCGGACGCAACATGCTCTGGCGACAGATGATCATGGAAGCGATCACGCATGATCCGGACTGGCACGACGGCCATCCGGACCCCGCCCACCCGCCCCGCCTGTGGCTGTACACGGCCTCGCCGCTGTTCGCGCTGATGACCAGCGACGCACAGCGCCTCCAGTCCGCCATCCCGGACCGGAAAGACGCCGCCCCGTTCGAAAACACAGCAATTGAGAAACAGGCGCGCGCACTGAACGCCTGCGATATCCTGCGCCAGTTTCAGAGCTCAGACGATTACGACCCCCGCCCCGGATCGGACCGGATCACCGCCCCCTTTCTCTCGGTCAATTTCGCCGACGACATGCTGAACCCGCCCGAACTCCTGCATCTCCCGCCTCAGACAAACGTCCATAAACTGATGATCCGCGATCCGGCGCAGCTTTACGGGCACATGACCATGATGCACACGGAAGTCTGGGAAGCCGGGCTGAAAGCATTTCTGCGAACAGTTCCAGGCTGGCCCACAGACTGATCCGGAACGCAGCGGAGAAGAAAAGTGTCACGTGACACTATACCAATACCCTGAAAGTGTTTTGTCCGGTTAAAACAAAGCCACGCGGACAGTCAGAGAAACTTCACGATAAACCTCTGACAAAACCAGATAAAAGTTTTTGGGTGCCGCCTTTTTTCAAAAAGGCGGCGTCCTCTGAAGCTTTCTGAAAAAGACGGCACCAGAAACTTCTCTATAATTCAAAGGCGGCTTCACAAAATTTCTCCTGAAACAGTCTCTCAGAAAATCCCGCCACAGGAGCATGAAGGAGAAGCATCGTCATGCAGCCCGGCCAGAACAGCACCCTCCCGTCATGCCCCGTCTGCGCCGCTGTCATCCGGAAAGCCGACGGCCCGTTCCTGATGGAACAGCTGACGCTCGCCCCGCCCCGCGATGACGAGGTGCGGGTGCGGATCGCCGCCGTGGGTATGTGCCACACCGATCTGGCCGTACGCAGCCGCATGCTGAAAACCCCGCTTCCGGTCGTGCTCGGTCATGAAGGCGCCGGGATCGTTGAAGAAACAGGCAGCAACGTCCGCAAGGTCGCCCCCGGCGACCACGTCATTCTGACCTTCGCGTCCTGCGGCCGCTGCGGCCCCTGTCAGAGCGGCCGCCCCGCCGAATGCGTGCATTTTCGCGCCCTCAATTTCAGCGGCCATCGCCCGGACGGCACGCATGCCCTGAGCGGAAGCCAGGAAACAACCCTCTCCGACCGCTTTTTCGCTCAGTCCTCCTACGCCACCCACGCGATCGCCACGGAACGCAATGTCGTGAAAATCCCGGCAGACATCCCGCTGGAACTCGCCGGTCCGCTCGGCTGCGGGATCTCGACAGGAAGCGGAACAGTTCTGAACGCGATCAGTCCCGGCCCAGGCGGCAGTTTTGCCAGTTTCGGCTGCGGCTCCGTAGGGCTCAGCGGCATCATGGGCGCCAGCCTCGCCGGCGCGACGACCATCATCGCAATCGACCGCAAACCCGCCCATCTCGAACTGGCCCGCGAACTCGGCGCCACGCACACCGTCAGCATGCCGGACGAGGATGTCGTCGCCACAGTGCGCAAAATCACCGGCAGCGGCGTGGATACCGCAATGGACACCACCGGACGGGTGGAGATCATCCGTCAGATGGTCGACGCGCTGCGTCCGGGCGGAAAAAGCGCCGTCGTGGCAGTCTCTCCGCCAGAAGCGCAGCTCGAACTCGACGCCAACGACCTGATGGCCTGCAACAAATCAATCCAGGGCGTCAGCCAGGGCGCCTGCGTTCCCGACATTTTCCTGCCGCGCCTGATCGAACTCTGGAAACAGAACCGTTTCCCGTTCGACAGAATCATTACATTTTACGACTTCGATCAGATCAACCAGGCCGTCGCGGATATGGAAGCCGGCCGAACCATCAAGGCCGTTCTGCGAATGCCCGGCTTTCCCTGAGACGCCGAAAAAAGTGTTTGTATGCTCGCAAATACACGTGGAGCAGTTTCTTTCAGGGCTTTGCCCCAAACCCCACAAAGGGACACAGTCCCTTTGATCCCGATCTGTTAAATATAAAGGGGTGAAGGGGTCCGCGACCCCTTCCGGGTGCAGGGCAGCGCCCTGAACACTCTCCCACTCGCAAATACACGTGGAACAGTTCCTTTCAGGGCTTTGCCCCAAACCCCACAAAGGGACGCAGTCCCTTTGATCCCGATCTGTTAAATATAAAGGGGTGAAGGGGTCCGCGACCCCTTCCGGGTCTCAGGGCAGAGCCCTGAACATTCTTCCACTCGGAAATACACGCGGAACGGTTCTTTCAGGGCTTTGCCCCAAGCCCCACAAAGGGACGCAGTCCCTTTGATCCCGATCTGTTAAATATAAAGGGATGAAGGGGTCCGCGACCCCTTCCGGGTGCAGGGCAGAGCCCTGAACATTCTTCCACTCGCAAATACACGTGGAACAGTTTCTTTCGGGGCTTTGCCCCAAACCCCACAAAGGGACACAGTCCCTTTGATCCCGGTTTGTTAAACATAAAGGGGTGAAGGGGTCCGCGACCCCTTCCGGGTCTCAGGGCAGCGCCCTGAACACTCTCCCCAGCCATTCCTCCGCGCCCCTGGCCTTTCCTCCACAATCGGGCCATGCTCCGCCCCCCATGACGCCAAAGGAGCCCCGTCCAATGAAAAAGCACGAACGAATCGCTCTCGACAGCCTCCTCTCCCGTTCCTCCACCGACGACCTCACCGGCCCCGCGCCCAAAGGTGAGGAACTGGAAACCATCCTCTCCGCCGTCATGCGCGCCCCAGACCACGGCAAACTCCGCCCCTGGCGCCTCGCCCTCATCCACGGCGACGCCCGCGCGAAACTCGCCGACCGCGTCGTCGCCAGCATGAAACGCATCGACCCCGAAGTCCCCGAAAAGAAAATCGAAAAGCGTCACCACCGCATGTCCACCATGCCGCTCACCATCGTCCTCGGCATGCACCTCCGCCCCGACAACAAAATCCCCCTCATCGAACAGGAACTCGCCGTCGGCGCCGCCGGCATGAACCTGCTCAACGCCATCCACGCCGCAGGCTACGGCGCCGTCTGGGTCTCCGGCGAAATCACCTACGACCCCGTCTTCGCCGCCGAACTCGGCTTCCCCGCCCCTCACGCCCTCGCCGGCTTCTTCTTCGTCGGAACCCCGAAACACGAAGACCACGAAGCAAAACGCCGCCCCGTCACCCCCTACATCGCCGAATGGAACGGCGAACCTGTGACCTTCGAAGCTGACAAAGACTGACCTCAGGACTCTGCCCTGAAACCCGCCAGAGGTCGCAGAGCTCCGGACACCATTTTATTAAAAACAAACCGGGGTGCAGGGGCCTGCGGTCCCTGCCGGGTCCGGGCAGCGCCCGGAAACTTCCCACCGCACAGACAGAACCTCAGGCCTCCCCCCCCCTGAAATCCACCAGAAGTCGCAAACTCCCGGACACCGTATTTATTTAAAAACAAATCAGGGCGCAGGGAGCCGCGCTCCCTCCCGGGTCCGGACAGCGCCCGGAAATCCCCACACCCACAACATAAGCCCCCCGCGCTTTTCCCCGGGCCAAAGCCGCACGCCTCTGCTATAACCCCGCCACCATGACGAACATGCCCGAACACGACGTCGCCATCATCGGCGGAGGCCCCGTCGGCCTCGCCGCCACCCTCTGCCTCGCTGACGCCGGGCTCTCCGTCACCGTCCTCGAACGCGCGAACGAACAGCAGTGGGCCGAACCCGCCTTCGACGGCCGCGAAATCGCCCTCACCTGGCACGCCCGCACCCTGCTCGAACGCACCGGCGCCTGGAAACACATCCCCGAAAGCATCATCTGCCCCCTCCGCGAAGCCCGCATCGAAACCGGCCGCGCCAGCCACCCCCTCATCTTCGACGCCGAAAACGCAAACAGCCCGACCGACGGCCCCCTCGGCTGGCTCGTCGCCAACAACATGATCCGCCGCGCCCTCCACGCCGAAGCCACAACCCGCCCCGGCATCACGCTGGCCCCGGACATCGCCGTCAGCACCATGCGCCAGGACGGCGACACTACCGTTATTCACCACTCAGCCGGCAAAACCCGCGCCCGTCTCACCATCGGCGCCGACGGCCGCTTCTCCCCCACCCGCCGCCGCGCTGGCATCGGCGCCGTCATCCACGATTTCAGACGGATGATGATGGTCTGCCGCATGGCCCACGAAGCCCCGCACCACAACGTCGCCCTGCAATGGTTCGACGAAGGCCAGACCATCGCCCTCCTCCCCGTCAACGGCGGCGCATCCTCCCTCGTCCTCACCCTCCCGGCCGAAGACATCGACCGCCTGATGCACGCCCCCCAGGACGCCTTCAACGCCGAAATCATGCAGCGCACCGGCAACCGCATGGGCGCCATGCGCCTCGTCAGCACCCGCCACGCCTACCCGCTCAAAGCCGTCTACGCCCACCGTTTCACCGCCCGCCGCCTCGCCCTCATCGGCGACGCTGCTGTCGGCATGCACCCCATCACCGCCCACGGCTTCAACCTCGGCCTCCGCGGCGCCGAAACCCTCGCCACCGAAGTCGGAAAAGCCTTCTCCCAGGGCCAGGATTTCGCAGCCCCCGCCGTTCTCCGCCGCTACGAACACCAGCACCGCGCCGCAACCGCCCCCATGTTCGCCGCCACCAACAGCATCGCAACCCTCTACACCCGCGACGCCGCCCCCTTCCGCGCCCTCCGCTCCCTCGGCCTCCGCCTCGCCGACGCCCTCCCCCCCTTCAAATCCGCCGTCACCTCCATGCTCATGGACCGGAACGCCGGAAGCACCTCTTCTTAGTGACTGCATCAAAAGCCTTCCTGTGAAACAGTCTCTGAATAACAAAGAAGTTTTTGGTGAAGCTTTTTTCAAAAAGCTTCGGAAGACGCCGCCTTTTTGAAAAAAGGCGGCACCCAAAAACTTTTATTTTTTCAAAAACTTATCTGGAATGCTTTCTGAAGCTGGCTGAAGCGAGCAGATAAACGAAACAAAAAACATAACATTATCAGCCAATTATGAAATTTCTTGTCCATTCCAGACTTTTGAAACAGTCGCCAAACCCCGGCCTCATTCCCATCCCGGAACATATTGTCCTCATCGACCAGATGCCGCAGACTCCTGCCTGAACACCGACCAGGACAGGACAGAAACAATGACATCCGTGCAACGCCGGACACTGCTGAACGGCATGGTGGCCGGCGCAACACTGCTCACCCTGCCCACCATCGCGTCCGCGGACACGTTCCCCGCCCCCCTGCCAGGAAAAGCAGCCCCCATCACAGCCGCCGAGCGGGAAGCACGGATCGAGCAGGCCAGACGCCTGATGCGCGCGCACGGCATCCGGGCCCTGATCGTGGAACCCGGATCGTCGCTGATTTACTTTACCGGCATCCAGTGGTGGCGCAGCGAACGCGTGACGGCAGCGGTCATCCCGCTCGAAGGCGATGTCGTCATCGTCACACCGTTTTTCGAAGCCCCGTCAATCCGTCAGACGCTGAGCATTCCGGCAGAAATCCGGACATGGAACGAAGACGAAAACCCGATGACGCTCATAGCCGGCGCGCTCCGGGATCGCGGCGCCGCCTCCGGCCCGGTGGCCATCGAGGAAACAGTCCGTTATTTCATCGTGGACGGTCTGAAAAAAGCCCTCCCATCGGTATCGGTCCTGTCCGGAGCCCCCGTTGTCCGGGGCTGCCGGATGCATAAATCCGCCGCTGAGATCGCGCTGATGAAACGCGCCACCGACATCACCATCGCCTCGTATCGTTACGTCATCCCGCGCGTAAAACCAGGAATGACACCCAGACAGGTCGGTGAAATGATGGACGCCGCCACCATCGCTCTCGGCGGCACCCCTGAATTTACCCTGATCCTGACAGGAGAAGCCGCCGCCTACCCGCACGGCTCACGCGCCCCGCAGGTGGTGCGGGAAAATGACATCGTTCTGATGGACTGCGGCTGCACCGTGGAAGGATACCAGTCCGACGTTTCGCGAACATTCGTGCCCGGCAAAGCAACCGACCGTCAGAGACAGGTCTGGAATCAGGTCCGCCAGGGTCAGCGCATCGCCTTCGCCGCAGCAAAAAACGGAGCACCCGCCGGAAGCGTAGATGACGCAGTCAGACGATATTACGAAAGCCTCGGCTACGGCCCCGGATACAGACTGCCCGGCCTGTCCCACCGCACCGGCCACGGCATCGGCCTGGACGGCCACGAACCCGTCAACCTCGTTCACGGCGAAATGACAAAGCTTGAACCCGGCATGTGTTTTTCAGATGAACCCGGTCTCTACATCCCCGGCGAGTTCGGCGTCCGCCTGGAAGACTGCTTCCACATGACAGACACAGGCCCCGTCTGGTTCAGCGAACCACCAGACTCCATCGACCATCCCGCCTGAGCCCCCTTTCATATCCGCTGCCACCTCCATACTCATAAACCCCAGCGAGAAAACACCTTAAACCTACTACATAAAGCTTCCCATTTCAGGCGAGCATAAACCGGGCTCTGCCCGGACCCGGCAAGAGGCGCAGTCCTCCTGCACCTCGTTTTATTTAAGAAAACAGGATAAATCCCACAGTTTTTATCATAACAGAGGTAATTTTTAGTTTCGCCTTGTGGACGCATTCCACAATGACTAAATCTTTACCCGCACCGTCCAAAAAGAATAGAAATTCGCGGGCAATTGTTCAGAAATTAAATCTATTCACAAACCGATTTCGGATTTTGTGCTGGACAATATGTATTACTTCCCGCCCACAAAAGCTCAGTTAGGGAACGGACCATCGTAAATAGGGATAAGCCCGACCTTGCCCCTGTCAAGACGAACCTTGCAAGACTCTTGTCCATCGACCACTCTTATGTGAATGGAACCAATTCCAATCGTTGTAAACTCCTGATATCCGGAGAACCGTATCTTCTCACCCCTCGGCTCTCCAAAGGCATTAATGCCCATCCCAACCTGACACGTGCGATCCGCCGGACAATTGACCGTCCATTCGGCATAGACGAATCCGTAGTCTTCGAACCATTTCCAGTCTTTTTCAACATACTTCGTGGCAATTTCGGTCATTTTTTCCTCTAAGCGGGAATTTTCGGGTCAAAACTGAGACAAACCGCAGGCCAATTCTTAACCATGCATAATATAAATATAAGTCTATTGAATACCCGGTTAAGTTGTATAATTCGTTTAGAAAACTACCTGTGACTTCCAGCCTGCCGTCACGCCCCAGCTGGAGATCTGAAATTCAGCCGGGGTTAGCACAATCTTGTAGGTACGCTCCTTGCTACCCGGCAGTGAAAATGTACCATTCTGTACTAACAACAGTTGAAATTGACCCCTGGCGACCTGGTCAAGGGGGACCTTGAAGCTCTGCGGAATTCCAAGATCACCAATATGCTGAAAACCAATACTCAATGTCATATTAACTGCTGGCGGCGAAGTCAGCGTCAGTTCCCAAGCCAACTCTCCAGAAGTCGCGACCTGGCTTAGCCTAAGATTCGCTGCGCCATCAAAACTTGTCTCACCGTGGCCACCAATGTCGCCGCCAAAACCGCCACCTGGCGGACATACCCTGATTTTAATACCCGCAATATTATGGTCGTAGCTCTTTCCCTTAAAATGCCAATGAGCATCGACCTGGGCCTTCAGATCAACATGCACTCCAAGATTTAGATTTCCGCTTTGCTGTGCCTTCGCACTCAGGTTTGAGAGTATTGCGCGCCCCCGAAGACCTTCAGCACGCGCCAGATACAGGCTTGAATTACACCAGGTCGGACCATCGGACCAAAGATCGCCGTTCAGGGCAATACTTTGAAGAACGATCGTACGCTCTGCTTCCGGGCGGTTATTCATGTTTGTCAACGCGGTCATCAGAGGCGCGTAAGGAAAGCGTATCTGAAAGTCGACGCCGCTGACGAGCATCGACGCTGACGCGGCAGTCATTTTGTTTCGGAGTGTCTCAAGCGTCCTCTCTGGATTAGGATCACTAGTTTCAGCACATGCCACAGATGAAGTTGCAGCCAGGAAGCCTAACGCGAACACGATTTTGGTTATCTTGACCATCTTCATACCGGCCTCACAACGCATGGATTTGGCCGACGATGTGAATTCCGTCGGAAAGGTAGATTATGCTGCTGACCTGGGTTGCTGCTTGGAAGACCATGCGGGGAGTGGACACAGCCACTACCGCACCCGTCACGTTTAGCGTCTGCGAAGTCGCCGGAAGATTGAAAGAAACTTCTTTGCTGAGTGGTACAAATATGTTGCCCAATATCCCGTTTCTGTTCAGAGCATCACTAACCTTCCCTTGAAGTAAATCATGCACAAGACCGCCGAGGCGAAACTGTAAAATGCTCCAGGAAACTATTGGAACAAGGCTATCGACATGAATTCTAAGACTAAGCCGATCTGACTCGACAGAATCTACAAAAGCATCAAGTCGCGCCGCCATCGCGACTGCAACGCGCAAATTTCCACGACTTACCGCCGCATCCACGACCAGTTGCGGGAATCCTGTCCGAAAATTGGCCTTTATTGAGTTTAATCGCAATACCGCCCCCTTTGGCTCCGCCAATGGTATGTCGATTCCCTCAAATCCTTTGAAAAGACCATTAATAAAACTTGATGAAATAAATATTGACACAGCATCAGAAGACGGCGTTTTACTCTGCTGGTCTAAATATGCCTCAAGCTTACGTAGCATGACAGTTTCACGCTGCACACTTTCTGCGTGCTGTCTGGTCAGTTCGTCTTTTGTATCACAGGAAGTAAGCGATAAAGCTGCCATTAGCGTTAAGATTACTCGACAGGATAGTTGGCGATGGGCCAGTCGAGTTGCAATTAGATGGTTTGACATGGCAATATCTCAAATAAATAAAATTCATATCATAATGTATTTATTTTATTAAATTTTTTCAGGAATTACATATTTATACTTAAAATATACCAAATATTTAAGACAGAAAATCCTGACAGTCAAAATAACATACTGTTTGCGGACTCCATATAGAGGCACCACCTTTTGAATGACAGCATCAACGAGCCAGATTGAAAACAGTTCCCGATCACACTCAGAATATCATTTTTCTTTCGCAATGCAGAAACATCCACGGCGAATTGTCTCCTTTCCCCGTGACAAATATCGGCTGATGCAGAAATTGTCTGGTTTCTTGCACCTTCGCTGAGCGGCGGACAATCGGCACCCTCTAGAATATCTATGTCGAAGTAATCGCATTTCAGTCATAATGAAGTATTGTCTTTAAAACTGTCAGGGGCCTTCTGACGTCTGAGATCCGGCACCTGGCCGTCACGAACGTCAACTATATAATGTCCACTTCTCTGACCATGCCGACGTGACAGCAGACACCCTATCTTTTTTACCACCTCAAATCCATTCCATAACAGAAACAAAACCGTCCACAACCTTCTGGAATCCGCCCTTCGTCCCCACCCGGGTCAACCCACCCCGCAGAAAATAAATCCCCATCACCTCCGACAGAGACAGGCTCACTAACCGACCATCACCCCAGGAGCCCGTCCCATGCCACCCCGCAGCCAGCCTCACCTCAGCCCCGATCACCCCACACCCCGGCCCCCGCCAGACCACACCGGACAACCAACCCGAAACAATCCGTGATCCGCCCGCAAAATACCCCCCACCTTCTGGAAAACCCAGCCCCCCAGCAACCATCCGACAAACCGGAAACCCAGTCACCGACGCCCCGCCTTCCACGCCGCACACCGCCGGTAAAACGCCTCGATCCGCTCAGCCTGCCCCGCCGGATCGAACGCCGACAGATCCCACCCCCGGCGCGAGGCCCCGCGCAGCCGACGCAGCCCCGCCGCCATCGCCTCCGCATCGTCCGGCGGCACCATGCAGTCAGGATAAGCCCCGAGAATATCCGGCACGCCCCCGGCCTCCGTCGCCAGAACCGGCAACCCCGCCGCCATCGCCTCCAGCAGCACCAGCCCGAACGGCTCCCTGCGTGAGGGCAGAACAAACGCATCCAGCCCCGCCAGATCCACCGGCAGGGATGTCCGGAACCCCGGAAAGAACACGCCCTCTCCCGCCCGCGCCTGCAACGCCCCGCGCTCCGGCCCGTCCCCGAACAGCACCAGCGCCGTATCCGCCAGCCCCGCCCGACTGAACGCCTCCAGCAGTACGTCAAACCCCTTCTCCGGGATCATCCGTCCCGCCGCCCCGATCAGAAACGTCCCGGCCCCCAGCCCCAGCTCCGCCCGCAGCCGCGCCCCGGCTCCCTCCACCGGCGCCGCCTTCTGCGTCCAGTTGGCAATCACCTCCACCGGCCCGCGAAACCCCGCCGGAATCCCCGCAAGCTGCCAGTTCGCAATGCAGATCAGCCCGTCATGCCCGCCGTAAGCCCGCTGCGAAAACCCCCGATGCAGCGTCGCCACCACCGGCGGTCCGCCCCCGCCCGGCAGTACCCGCCGCATCCGGCTGAGCAGCCCCGCCCGGAAACTCGCCGCCCCGACATGCGTGTGAATCACATCCGGCCGCCAGCGCCACGCCAGCCCGGCCAGCGCCGCCAGATATCCCGTCCGCCCTGCGCGCACCACCCGCACCGCCGGATCGAGATGCGGCACCAGATCCCCTCCGGTCAGCGAGTCGCGCGTATCCCGCGCCACCAGCACCGTCACCTCATGCGCCCCGGCCTGCATCCGCGCCAGCTCGCTCAGATGACGCTCCGTACCGGCGAATTCATGGGTCAGAATGCAGTGAAGAATACGCAAGAAGCCGAAACCTTTCCTGAGTTCCCCGGCCCGGACAGCACAAAGCAACCCTTTATCAATCTTTGAACGGCAGTCTCGCCCTGAAGGGAGCGCCCGCCGAATGGACAATACGACCTATATCGCGCTGTCACGCATGGATACCCAGATGCGTGCGATGAGCGTTCTGGCCAACAACCTCTCTAACGCGGACACCCCCGGCTACAAGGCCAGCCACGTCCTGTTTTCGGACTATCTCGTCAAACAGAAAGGCAGCCAGGCCACCGGCGAAGCCGATGAGGCCTTCAACCAGGACCGCGCCACCTACCGGGATTTCGGCCAGGGCACCCTCCAGCAGACCGGCAACCCGCTCGACATCGCCATCACCGGAGAAGGCTTCTTCTCCGTGATGACCGCCCAGGGCGTGCGCCTCACGCGCAACGGCCGCTTCCAGCGCCTCGCGGACGGCCGGATCACGGACGACGCCGGCAACGTCCTGCTCGACCGCACCGGCCAGCCGGTCCAGCTCCGCCCGCAGGACCGGACCATCAGCCTCGCCTCCGACGGCACGCTCTCGACCGAGAACGGCGTGGCCGCCGAGATTGGCCTCGTCACCGTCGATAATCCCTACACCCTCGTCGGCGAGGGCAATCAGATCTTCCGGCCCACCACGCAGACACGTCAGCTCGACAACAAGGAACTGCGGCAGGGCATGCTCGAAGGCAGCAACGTCAACTCCATGACGGAGACGACAAATCTGATCCAGCTCCAGCGCGATTTCGAAGTCGTCTCCAATCTCGTCGAAAGCGAGGCGACCCGTCGCCAGAACGCCATCGACAAGATCATCCAGACTCAGTCCTGAACCGACACAGACGGAAATTTACTCCTATGATGCGCTCTCTCGACATCGCCGGCACCGGCATGCAGGCCCAGCAGACGAATGTTGAGGTCATTTCGAACAACATCGCGAATATGACCACGACGGGCTTCAAACGCCGCGTGCCGGAATTTCAGGACCTGATGTATCAGGATATCCGCCGCGCCGGTACCATGAGCTCCGACAGCGGCACCCTCGTCCCCGCCGGCGCCCAGGTCGGTCTCGGCGTGCGCACCGCCGGCATCTACCGGATCAACGAACAGGGCACGCTGGAGCAGACCAGCAACAGCCTCGATCTCGCCATCGAAGGCTCGGGCTACTTCCAAGTCACCCTCCCATCCGGCGAATACGCCTATACGCGGGACGGCACGTTCTCCCTCTCCGACACCGGCCAGATCGTCACGGCGGACGGCTACCCGGTCAGCCCCGGCATCACCGTCCCGAACAACGCCCAGACGATCACCATCGATCAGACCGGCCAGGTCCAGGTCACCATTTCCGGCCAGACAACCTCCACCGTCGTCGGCCAGCTTCAGATGGCCACCTTCCAGAACGAGAACGGTCTGGCCGCCATGGGTCAGAACCTGTTCACCGAAACCCAGTCCTCCGGCAACGCCATCACCGGCACCGGTCAGAGCGTCGGCTTCGGCAGCGTCCGTCAGGGATATGTCGAGGAGTCCAACGTCAACGTCGTCACGGAAATCACCAATCTCATTACCGCCCAGCGGGCCTATGAGATGAACAGTAAGGTCATCACCGCCTCCGACGAGATGTTGCAGACTCTGACAGGACTGAAATGATCCTGAAGGCGCGCCTGATTCTGGCGGCTGTGGCCCTCGGCCTCTCTGTCGCATCTCTGCCATCAGCCGCCGCGACGCTGCGCCGGGCCGCCATCGTTCATCGCGCTCAGGTGCGCCTTTCCGATCTTTTCGCCGATCTGACCCCGGGCCAGGACTGCGATATCGGCCCGGCTCCGGCTGTTGGCCAGAGTCAGATCATCGAAGGTCCGCAGCTGGAAGCCATTGCCACCCAGTTCGGGGTGGACTGGCCCGACGCGTCCGAAACCGCACGCATGACGCTCACACGGGCAACGCGGACCATTACCCGCGACGAAATCATGCCGCTCATCACCACCGAACTGAAAAAACGCGGCGCCGCCGATGACGTTACGATCGACGTCCCGAATTTCTCCGGCCCCGCCATAGCCGAGGAACAGGGCATAACGCCGGAACTGGCCAGTCTCGTGTATGACGCATCGCACGGCCGCTTCTCCGCATATTTCACCATCCCGGCTGACGGAGGGACATCGACCTCCTTTCGCGCGGACGGCACGGTCAGCACCCATGTCGACGCCGTGACGGCGCTGCATGACCTCTCGCCCGGACAGGTCATAAACCGCGCCGACATTGACGTGGAGAGCAAGGATTCCCGCACCCTGCCAGCCCATGTGCTGACCGACCCGGACGCTGTCATCGGCCAGGCCGCGCGCCACGCCGTCTCCGCGGGCAACCCCCTGACCTCCGAACAGATCATTCACATCGATCTGGTCGAAAAAGGCGCACCCGTCATTCTCGATGTCTCATCGACAGGACTTCACCTGACCGCAACCGGCATCGCCGTTGATTCCGGCGCTCTCGGCGAAAGAATTCACGTTCTCAATCCGGCATCACACATGATCGTGGTTGGCCAGATCGTCGACCGGACCCGTGTGGAGGTTCTGCCCGGCAGCACGCCGATGCCTGCGGACCAGCACGTTCTGCGTGTCGCGGGAGTAAGAACCCAGAAAAATATCTGAAATTTCCGTCCCCAGGCATTAAACAACTGATGAAAAAATCTTTTATTATTGTGAGTGCTCTTTTTTTATCAGGCTGCAACGGCTTTGGAAGTCTGACTGAAATCGGCCATCCTCCCACTCTGACACGCACACAGGACCCGACACGCGACACCAGCTATCGACCGGTAACAATGCCGATGCCGCCGCTCCAGCCGCCGCCGGCCGAGGCCGCCAGTCTGTGGCGCCCCGGCAGCCGGGCATTCTTCAAGGATCAGCGGGCGTCACAGGTCGGCGACCTGGTCACGGTAATCGTGGACATCACCGATAACGCCACGATGGTTGATAACACAAGCGCCAGCGGTTCCGGCAGCGAAGCGATGGGAATGCCGAATATTTTTGGCTTTCACGGAAAGACAATTTCGCGTCTGACGAGTTCAAGCGCGCTGTCGACATCCAGTGACAGCTCCAACACGGCTGCGGGCCGGATCGGCCGCAGTGAAACCGTGACCATCCGGGTTGCCGGAACCATCACACAGGTTCTTCCAAACGGAAACTTCGTTCTCGTCGCAAGACAGGAAGTCCGGGTGAACAGTGAACTGCGTGAACTGCTGGTAACCGGCGTAGTCCGCCCTCAGGACATCACAGCCGATAACACCGTCACCCATGACAGGATGGCCGAAGCACGTATTTCCTATGGTGGTCGTGGCCAGCTGACAATTCTGCAGACACCGCGTTACGGTCAGCAATTACTTAACGCAATCGCACCGTTCTGATGACAGGCTGTTTTTCACGATCATCTCATGCCACGAAACCGGATACCAGGAACACCGTCATGCAGTCACGTCCGCGAATATCCACAACGACGCCACACAGATCCTTTTATCCAAGAATCTGTCCAATAATGCGCGCGGTATAGTCGATAACCGGAATAATACGTCCATAATTGATTCGCGTCGGTCCAATAACGCCGATCGCACCAACAATACGATTGGACTCATTCCGCGCCGGCGCAACCACCATGGACATGCCCGAAACACCGAACAGCCCGCTCTCCGCGCCGATGAAAATCCGCACACCATCAGAATCTTCGGCAAGTTCGAGCAGACGCAGCATCGCGTCCTGTTTTTCCAGGCGCTCGAACAGCATCTGAATTGTCGAGAGCCGTTCAATCTCAGTGACGTCGGTCAGGAGATGGCCCTGCCCGCGAATAATCAGCGTGCCACCACCGCGCCCCTCGTCACTCCAGGTCGCCAGTCCACTGGCGACAACAGCGGTGGCAAGCTGATCAAGCGCCGTCTGATCCGCCGCCATCTCCTGATCCACCTGCGTCCGGAGTTCCGCAAGCGTACGACCGGCCAGCCGGGCGTTCAGATAATTTGCGGCCTCGCTGAGCGTCGAGGGCGGCATACCGGCAGGCGTTTCAATAACCCGGTTTTCCACCTGCCCGTCCGAACCGACCAGAATGACAAGCGCCCGGTTGCCGCCAAGCGCCACAAACTCAATGTGCCTGACCGTCCCGTCAGCCTTCGGCGCGAAAACGAGACTCGCAGCCTGTGAAAGACCGGACAGCATGGTCGAGGCTTCCGCCAGCGTATCTTCCAGCGATCGCCCGCGCGCCTCAAGCGACGTCGCTATGGACTCGCGCTCGCTCTCCGTGAGGCTGCCGAACTGGAGCATACCATCAACGAACAGGCGCAGACCCTTTTCCGTCGGCAGACGTCCGGCCGAGGTATGAGGCGAAAACAGAAAGCCGGCCTCGGTCAGATCAGCCATAATGTTCCGGACAGTCGCCGGCGACAGCCCCATCGGCAGACGATGCGCCAGAGTACGGCTGCCCACAGGTTCGCCGGTCTCCAGGTAATGCTCTACAAGCTCCCGCAGAATCGTCGCCGAACGCGAATTCAGATTTCCCGCCAGCGCTCCCGGACCCGGCAGAAGGCCAGACTCCCTGAACGGCTTGTCATGACTACCGGATATCGTCGTATCCTCCCGCAGACTCAGTTTCTGACTGTATGACTTTGGGGACGACCACCGGGCCTGACAAGGGGTCAAGCCAGGCGGCGGGCACCTCCGAACGGCTTACATCAGGCCGCACGCATCTGCGCCATATGCCTCATCAGCATCAGTAACGCCTTCATCCGCACACAGGAAATCCAGCAGCAGACCCGCTCCTGATTCCCGCCCGTGGTGTAGACAGTTCAGCCATTACCGATACAAATTCCCTGCTGACCGCCAGCGACGGACCTTACGGCACCAAAGGAAAACCATTTTCAGTTACTGAATTCTTTACACGACCCGTTACCCGACCCGGCGAAACAGAAAACAGAACAGTTCTCCGCACCACAGAACGCACCCATCAGCGAGGCAGAATCACGATGAACACCCGTTTCCCTCTCCCCCGTGGCAGCCGCCTCGTCCTCGCCAGCCACAACAAAGGCAAACTCGCTGAATTTTCCCGCCTGCTGGACGGCTACGGCATCACCGTGGTTTCCGCCGGAGAACTGGGACTGCCGGAACCCGACGAAACAGCAACGACATTTTCTGGAAATGCGGAACTGAAAGCTCTGGCGGCAGCAAAGGCGGCAAATCTCCCCGCTCTTTCGGATGATTCCGGCCTGTGCGTTTCAGCACTGGGAGGCGCCCCCGGGATCTATTCCGCCCGCTGGGCCGGGCCGGACAAGAATTTCCCCGCTGCCATGCAAAGAATCGAAGAAGGAATCGGCGAAGACGAACGGAACGCATGGTTTATCTGCGTGCTCTGTCTCGCCTTCCCGGACGGAACCTCGCACTGCTTCGAGGGACGGATTGACGGCAGTATCTCACCGGAACCACGCGGCAGGGAAGGCCATGGCTATGACCCGATTTTCATTCCATCCGGCGAAACACGAACCTTTGCCGAAATGAGCGATGCGGAGAAAAACAGAATCAGTCATCGGGCGCGTGCTTTTGAGGCATTCCGCACCGCCTGCCTCGCCTGAACCATTCCTTTCAGGACTTTGCCCCGAACCCCACAAATGGACGCGGTCCCTTTGATCCCGGTCTGCCAAAAAAGGGACCGTCATGCGCCATCGCGTGGCACCCCCTTCCGGCGCAGAACAACGCCCCGACCTGTCCCTGTCTGCAAAACACAGAAACACGGGCGGACTCCGCCCGAACCCGGCACTCCGATATCCTCATTGCACCGGGCTTCCGAAGCCCGCCAGGCCTCCGCCAGTTCCAGGGTCCGGAACAGCGCGCTGAACCGTCCCGACACCGACCGCAACCGCAGGTCAACGTAAAAAGAAATCCATAGTCTTTCTCAGGAAAGATCACAGATCTCCGTCAGATATCCTCATAAACACGATGACATCGCCCCGGCCACATCGGCTCAGGGAAATACTCCCGACATCTCATCGCCAGGAAACACTGCCCGTATAATTTTCCGGCGGTCTCCAAAAAAAATCCTTGCCATGAACCATGCACAACATGCTACCTGTCATTGCAAGGTTCCTGTCATGAACCATATGCAGGGAGATCCCCGTTCCGTGGAGCCAAATCTCGTTCAGTTCAGAAAGGGCGTTCTGGAGCTGTGCGTTCTCGCACTTCTCGAACGTGCCGACGCTTATGGATATGAAATCGCAAGCCGTCTGGCAGAAGCGATCGATATGGGAGAGGGCACGATCTACCCGCTGATGCGACGTATGCAGAAAGAACAGCTGGTTTCCACATACCTTGTGGAATCCCCGTCTGGCCCCCCCAGAAAGTACTACCGCCTGACCGAACAGGGACGGCAGAATCTCCAGCGGCAGAAAACCGCCTGGACAGAATTTACCCGTGCTGTGAACACCGTGCTGGAAGCCGGTCAGGATGGAAAATCATGAACGAAAAAGACGATTTCATGCGCCGGCTCGCCAGAGGCCTGCGCGGCATGCCCCAGGATGCCGCGCAGGATATTCTTTCGGACTATGAAGGTCATTTCGAAGAGGGAAGACGGGCGGGCCGCAGCGATGGCGACATCGCACGAAACCTCGGCGACCCGACGCGGCTCGCCCGTGAACTGCGGGCGGAAGCCGGCATCCGGCGCTGGGAAGACGAACGCAGCATGGCAGCGGCGCTCGGCGCCATCGTCGGCCTCCTGGGGCTCGCCGCACTCGATCTGTTCATCGTTCTGCCGCTCCTGATCGCCATCTTTGCTGTCCTGCTGGGCCTGACCGTGGCAGCCGTCTGTGTCAGCCTTGCCGGGCTGATCCTGCTGCCATTCGCCATCCTGAATATGATTCCGGTATCAGACGGGACATGGCTGCAGAATGTCCTGTTCGCCACAGGGCTTTTCAGCGCCGGCATATCGGCGGGCGCCTTCTGCATTCTGTTCGTCATCGGACTGACCGATCTTCTTTCACGTTATACCCGCGCGCATTTCCGGCTGATTTCTCCGGCCGCAGCCATATCGACAGGAGTCTGACCCATGATGATTCGCAGACTTGTTATCGTCGCCGCAGGCAGCGCTGTTCTCTCGATGGGATGCTTCTCCGTCCTGCACGCGCTCGGTCCGGTTTCCATGATCGACTTTGTCGCATCAGACAATCACCATGGCCCCCGGACACAACGGGACATCCCCTGGACCGGATCGAAGAGACTCGAAATTGCCTGCAATGCACAGGTCATTTACACACAGGCATCGGAAGCCACAATCAGGCTGGAAGGCCCTCAGGATCTGATCAGCGACGTCACGCTGTCAGATAATGTCATCCGGGGTCCGGAACACCACTGGTACCGGGGCTTCCATCATCATGACGGCATCACACTGAGAATCACAGCCCCGGCAGTCAGCGATCTAGCCATCACCTCCGCCGCCTCGGTAAGACTGAACAATATCGCACTACCTGAACTGAAACTTTCAGTCGACGGCGCCGCAAGCATCATCGGCAACGGAAAGGCCGACCGGGTCATTCTGTCCTCCGACGGCGCCAGCAGCGTAAATCTTTCCGACATGGCCATAAAAGATGCCGACATCAGCATTTCCGGCGCAGGATCTGTGAAAGCAGGCCCGACAGACCACGCCAGAATTTCGATCGATGGCGTCGGATCAGTGAAGCTGACCCGATCCCCCCTCACACTCGACAAACATATTTCAGGTGTCGGCTCGGTTTCCGTTCCGTCAAAATCCGCTGACACTGACAGGAACGATACAGACGAAGACGGCGTATCACTCTGACGGCCCCGGACACCGGCTTCATCGATACTCCGGGAACCGTCGGCACACCGTTCAGGCCGGCAGCGCTTCCGGCTCCGTCCGGGCACGCTTGACCAGCAGCTTGTTCAGCGCATGAACATAGGCGCGGACCGCCGAGACAACCGTATCGGCATCCGCGCCCTGACCGTCAACCATCTTGCCCTCTTCTTCAAGCCGGACAGTCGTCCGCGCCTGCGCGTCAGTCCCCTCCGTCACCGCACCGACGGAATACAGCGCCAGACGGGCCGTATGCGGATAAGCACTGCGAACCGCATTGAAAGCCGCATCAACCGGACCATTGCCCGTCGCGGTCGCCTCAACCAGTTCGCCGTCGATTTCCAGTTCGAGCGTGGCTTCGGCCGGACGACGGGAACCGGCGCTGACATCCAGCGACAGGAACCGGATTCGCTGATGATCGCGAACCTCATCGTCAACCAGAGCGACGATATCGTCGTCGTAAACCACCTTCTTCCGATCGGCGAGATCCTTGAACCGCGCGAAGGCATCGTTCAGCTGATTATCGCCCAGCGTGTAGCCCAGCGCCATCAGCTTGTCCCGGAACGCCGCACGCCCGGAATGCTTGCCCAGAACCAGCGAAGATTTCGACCAGCCCACGCTCTCCGGCGTCATGATTTCATAAGTCGCCGCGTTTTTCAGAACACCATCCTGATGAATGCCGCTCTCATGAGCAAAGGCATTGCGTCCCACAATGGCCTTGTTCGGCTGCACGTCAAAACCCGTGGTCGTGGACAGCATCCGTGACAGCTTCAGCAGCTTTTCCGTCTGGATCTGGTTCGTGAACGGATACTGGTCATGGCGGGTACGCAGCGCCATGACAATCTCTTCCAGAGCGGCATTCCCGGCGCGCTCGCCAATCCCGTTGATGGTACACTCGATCTGACGGGCGCCACCACGCAGCGAAGCCAGCGTGTTCGCCACACCCAGCCCCAGGTCGTTATGGTTGTGAGCCGAGAAGATCACGCTGTCGGCGCCAGGCACCCGGCTCTTCAGCATGGCGAAGATCCGTTCCATATCCTCAGGCGTGGCATAACCGACAGTGTCAGGGATATTGATCGTCGTCGCACCCGCCCTGATCGCGGCCTCAACGCAGCGACACAAAAAATCCGGTTCCGTGCGGGAGCCGTCCTCAGCGGACCATTCCACATCATCCGTCAGATTACGGGCGGCCTTGTTGCCGGTCGTGACGATCTCGAGAACAGTCTCCGGCTCCATCCGCAGCTTGTATTTCATATGCAGCGGAGAGGTGGAGATAAAATTATGAATCCGGCCCCGCTCGGCGTGAGCGATCGCCTGGCCGGCAGCCGTGATATCGTTCTTCCCGCCCGAACGGGCCAGCGCACAGACAACAGCGCCACGAACGACCCGCGCGATCTCCGCAACCGATTCGAAATCCCCTTTCGAGGCAACCGGAAATCCCGCCTCGATCACATCCACCCCGAGATCCGCGAGCGCTTCCGCCATACGCAGTTTCTCTTCGAGATTCATCGAAAAGCCAGGGGACTGCTCGCCGTCACGCAGGGTTGTGTCAAAGATGAACACCCGGTCATCGGTGACGCGGCCAAAGGAAGGATGATCGAAGGTCGTCATAAAAGCCTCAAAATCTCTGTCTGCGCGGACATCGACAGTCCGCTCCCTGATTCCGGCCGCAACCGGCACGAAATACGCTCTGTCACTGATCCCCTGAACGTGCCGACATCACATCGGTCTGCTCGCTCAGGGGCGGATAAGTCGAAGGGGAAGCTGAGAAAGAAGAGGCAGATGACGGGCACGCGTCGCCGATGCGCGGAAACGCGACATCGAATCAGAAAGGACGCGGGCAGAAATCATAGACGCGTATTACGCTGACCGGAGCAAAAACACAACCGGAACAGAGAAGCGGAGAACATCTCCTTCACCCCGTTACCGGCTGTGCCGGCCGGTCCCGTTCAGACCAGCCCCTGAACCCATGCCTTGAGCTGACTCTTCGGCATCGCGCCGACCTTGGTCTCCACCGGCTTGCCGTCTTTAAAGAGAATCAGCGTCGGAATACCACGAACACCGAAATTCGTCGGAGTCTGGGGGTTCTCGTCAATATTGACCTTGGCAACCGTAAGCTTGCCTTTGAACTCCGCGCCGATCTCATCAAGCGCCGGAGCGATCATCTTGCACGGGCCGCACCATTCCGCCCAGAAATCCACGAGAACCGGGCCAGAAGCCTTCAGCACGTCGGTCTCGAATGTGGTGTCGCTGACCGCAACCGTATTTTCGCTCATAATGGTGTTCCTAACTGGTGTGCCTGAAGAGTTGGGCCGACCGGGTTACAGGTCAAGACCCCGGTACCAGAACTCAGTATACGGAGGTGCGTCAGGTTTCACAGATCCGATCGCCGCGCCTGCCACAACGGGCCGTTTGCCTTCGCCGATTCACGCACCGGCACCATGTTCTGCCCGGAATCGACAACGATCAGCGCCTCTCCGGCAATCGGCGAGGGCACCCGCCCCTTCGGCAGCAGCGCCTTAAACCGTTCATCGTAGCTCGCCGCCTGCTCATACTCGACATCGAGCAGCCCGTGATGATCCAGAAAGACATTGAACGCCGCCGGAATTCTCACACAGCCCTCAGACGCCGGATGCCCCAGACGACTCTCCAGAAAATCCGGGTCCGTCGCATGCATCTCCAGACGAATGTCTCCGGTCTCACCACCGGTCAGCCAGCCCTTGACCGCATTGTGCCAGCCAAAATCCCAGACCCGCATCCCCTTCGCGCCAATCCCGCGAATCCCATGCTCGTTCTTCGTGCCTTCCGCCCGATACCCCAGCCGGTCCGTCGTGTTCGGAAACACACCCGTCGGCGTCACATAGTAATATTTCCGCCCGCGCGTGCCCGTCGAAACCTTCACGCTGCCGATCACATGCCAGTCCGCAGAATCCGGCAGCGCCAGAATCAGCGCCAGCTTCTGCACCGCCGGATTCCGGTCCACCACCACAAGAACCTGTGCCCGCGTAATCTGAAAATCCGACGCCGCGATCATCTCACGTGCCATCCGCACCCAGTGCAGACGCTGCGCCTGTGTCAGCGGAATCAGATGCGGCACCTCCCGCTGCAAAGCCAGCCCGAGACGATCCGCCTCGGCCCGCGCGGCGGCATCGTCAAGCGAAGGCAGAGGCGGAATGACAACCGGCGGAGCTTCGGGCTGCGCTGATTGCTCAGTCATCGCCTCAGAATTCGTCGCCGGATTATCCGGCAGAGGCGGTGCAGACGGAACAGGCGCTCCTTTTTGACAGAATGCCGGCTGAATACAGACCGCAGACGCCAGTACAGTTGCCGCAACGCCTGTCCACAGCACTTTCATACTCTGCCCCGTTCCTCTCCGGCATGGTCACCTGTTCCACGGGTTACAGGGTTTTCCGCAAAATGGACATGCCCGCACGGTCTCACCCTTACCCCACAACCCGTTAAGGAATCCTGCTGCGTGTTATTCCGAACGCGGTCCAAAGCCGGCGGATGCAGGCATCCCATCGGAAAAGCAGGGCAACAGTTTCCTCCAGGGCTCTGCCCCGGACCCCGCAAAGGGACGCAGTCCCTTTGATCCCGATTTATTAAATCAAAAAGGGTGAAGGGGTCCGCGACCCCTTCCGGGTGCAGGGCAGAACCCTGCTCACTCCCCAAAAAAGAAAGGTGTTTGTATACTTTGCAAATACAGACGAGATGGCTTTCAGGGCTTTGCCCCGAACCCCACAAAGGGGCACAGCCCCTTTGATCCCAACCTGTTAAATCAAAATGGGTGAAGGGCAGAGCCCTGCTCTGTCTCCTGTTTGCAAAACACATGAACGCCAAAAGAAAAACGCGCCGCCAGGACACCCCGGCAGCGCGCTCTCCAGAACCGGCGGACGCCCGGAGACGCCCGCACACTCACTCAGATATTCAGCGACATCCCGTTCACACCCAGCGCCGCTTCCTTCACCGCTTCGCTCAGCGTCGGATGCGCATGGCAGACACGGCCGATATCCTCGGACGAAGCCCCGAACTCGATCGCCATGGTGCACTCGGCAATCAGCTCGCCAGCGCCCGGACCAAGGATGTGAACGCCCAGAACCCGGTCGGTCGCCGCATCGGCGATCACCTTCACAAAGCCGTCCGTCATGCCCATCGCACGGGCACGCCCGTTGGCCATGAACGGGAACTTCCCGACCTTGTAGGAGACGCCCTTCTCCTTGAGCTGCTCTTCCGTGAAGCCAACCGTCGCCAGCTCCGGCCAGGTGTAAACCACACCCGGAATCGCGTCGTAGTTCACATGCCCGGCCTGACCAGCCAGCAGTTCCGCAACCGCAACGCCCTCTTCCTCGGCCTTATGCGCCAGCATCGGCCCTTTGATGACATCGCCGATCGCATAAATGCCCGGAACATTGGTGGCGTAATGCTCGTCCACCTCGATCCGGCCACGGTTATCGAGCGCAATCCCGGCTTCAGCCAGTCCAAGCCCCTCACTGGCAGCCGTGCGACCGATCGCCAGCAGCACAACATCAGCCTCAACCGTCTCGGCCGCGCCGCCCTTGGACGGCTCAACCGTCAGCACCACGCCCTTGCCGGTCTTGTCGGCCTTCGTGACCTTGTGACCCAGCTTCATCTGCAGACCCTGCTTGATCAGAATCTTGCGGAACGCCGCCTCAACCTCGTTATCGGTGCCCGGCACCAGACGGTCGAGGAACTCGATCACCGTCACTTCCGCGCCCAGACGATGCCAGACACTGCCCAGCTCAAGCCCGATCACACCGCCGCCGATCACGACCATGCGCTTCGGCACAGCCGAAAGCTCCAGTGCGCCCGTCGAGGTGACAATCACCTTCTCATCGACATCGACGCCCTTCAGACCCGCACTGTCACTGCCCGAAGCAATCACGATATGCTTCGCCGTCACAGGCTTGCCGGCAACCGTCAGACGACCCGTGCCCTGGACCTTACCCTCACCCTTCAGCCAGGTGATGCCGTTCTTCTTGAACAGATACTCAACGCCCTTGACGTTGGCCTCAACGATCCCGGCCTTGCGCTTCTGCATCTGCGCCAGATTCAGCTTCACGCTGCCGATATCAACGCCATGCACCGCGAACTCATGCTCAGCCGCATGGAAATTCTCGGAAGAATGCAGCAGCGCCTTGGACGGAATACAGCCGACATTCAGACAGGTGCCGCCCAGCGTCGCGCGCTTCTCGACACAGGCCACCCTGAAACCAAGCTGCGCCGCACGGATCGCGCAGATATAACCGCCCGGACCGGCGCCAATGACCACGATGTCATAATCGGTCTCGGACGGCGGCGCTTCAGCCGCAGGTTTTGCCGCAGCAACAGGTGCGGCCGCCTTAGCCGGAGCCTCAGCCTTCTTCTCAGCCGCCGGAGCCGGCTTCGCAGCAGGCTTGCCGCCCTTCGCACCCGCATCCAGCATCGCCAGAACAGCGCCGACCTCAACCTCGTCGCCTTCCTTCACGACATGGCTTTCCAGAACCCCGGCCGCCGGAGCCGGAACCTCGACGCTCACCTTATCGGTTTCAAGCTCCACAATGGGATCGTCCACAGCAACCGCATCGCCCGGCTGCTTCAGCCACTTGCCCACGGTGGCCGATGTCACACTTTCGCCCAGTGTCGGAACCTTGATTTCGATAGCCATATTTCCCCGTCCCGATTGAAGCCGGCCGGCGTCTGTGATGCCGCGCATCCCCGCGCCGCCCGCCCGGTTCGTGCCCCGGCATCCCGGAGCCGCAGCACCTTATGCGGTCACTGCAAAAATCAGAAAACCTCCCCGCGGAAAACCCGCGGGAAGGCTCCGCACTCTCAGAGGCCGAGCAGCAGGCTGCGCGGGTCCTCAACATATTTCTTCACGCTGACCAGGAAGCTGACCGCCTCCTTGCCATCCACAATCCGGTGATCGTAGGACAGCGCAACATACATGATCGGCCGGATCTCAACCTTGCCGTTCACCGCAACCGGACGATCGACAATGTTGTGCATGCCGAGAATACCGGACTGCGGCGCATTCAGGATCGGCGTGGAAAGCATCGAGCCATAGATGCCGCCATTGGTGATCGAGAACGTGCCGCCAGCCAGATCGTCGATCTTCAGCGTGCCCTCGCGCGCCGCCTTACCGAAGCCCGCGATCTTCTTCTCGATCTCGGCATGGCTCATGTTTTCGGCGTCACGCAGAACCGGCACGACAAGACCGTTCGGACCACCAACCGCGATGCCGAGATTGACGAAATGACGATAGATCACGTCCTCGCCGTCGATCTCCGCGTTGATCGCCGGGAACTCAGCCAGAGCCGCGATCACCGCCTTCGAGAAGATCGACATGAAGCCCAGCTTCACACCGTATTTCTTGACGAACATATCCTGAAACTCGACACGCATCTGCTTGGCGGCCGTCATGTCGATTTCATTGAACGTCGTCAGCATCGCCGCCGTGTTCTGCGCATCCTTCAGACGACGCGCGATCGTGCGACGCAGACGCGTCATCTTCACACGCTCTTCACGCGGATCGTCCTGACGCGGCGGCTTCGTCGAAGCCGGCGCCGCAACAGAAGGCTGCGACAGGAACGCCAGCACATCACCCTTGGTGATCCGGCCGTCCTTGCCCGTGCCCGTCCCGACCTGATCCGCGGAAACACCCTTTTCCGCCATCATCTTCCGTGCCGCCGGAAGCGCCGCCGAAGCATCCACCGGAGCGGATTTCACCGGAGCCGGCGCGGCCTTCGCCACAGGAGCCGGAGCCGCCTTCGGTGCCTCAGCCTTAGGCGCCTCTTTCGCAGGAGCAGCCGCAGGCTTCGCGGAAGCCTTGCCGTTCGGGTCCAGCGTGGCCAGCAGCGCGCCAACCTCAACCTCATCACCTTCCTTGGCGACAAGGTTTTCCAGAACACCGGCCTGCGGAGCAGGAACCTCAACCGTCACCTTGTCGGTCTCCAGCTCGGCCACGGGCTCGTCAGCCGTCACCGCCTCGCCTGCTTTCTTCAGCCACTTCGCAACTGTCGCCGTGGTGACACTCTCGCCCAGCGTCGGCACCTTGATCTCGACTGACATCTCGCTTCCCACTTCCCTTTTCGAATCCACGCCTTAACAGATCCACCAGACCTGCGACGTACCGTCATCGCGTTATGCCGCCAGTCTGCGGCGTTCGGAATTCACTCGCCAGAGACCTGCCATCACGTCTGCGAGACGTATCCCGCTCCGCACAGGGCAGGCATAAACAGCGCACAAAGAAAAACCGGGTAACCCTGCGGCCACCCGGTTTTTTCAGAAGAGCCTCAGCTCAGGCCCAGCGCTTCCTTCACAAGAGCGACCTGCTCGGCCGCATGAGTCTTCGCCAGACCCGTCGCCGGACTGGCCGCCGCCGCACGGCCGACATAAACCGGACGCCCGACCTTGTGACCCGCCTTCTCCAGCGATCCCTCGATCAGACGATCGACAAAGTTCCAGCCACCACCATTCCGTGTCTCTTCCTGACACCAGATAACGTTTTTCGCCGCCGGATACTTCTTCAGCTCAGCCGCAAGCTCCGCCTCAGGGAACGGATAGAACTGCTCCAGACGGATGATCGCCGTCGTGTCAGATTTCTGATCGCGACGCTCCTGCAGCAGATCGTAATAGACCTTGCCAGAGCAGATCACGACCCGATCCACCTTGCCCGCATCAATCGGATCGATCTCACCGATCACCGGCAGGAACGTCGTTCTGCCCTCGAAATCCTTCAGCTCGGACACCGCCAGCTTGTGACGCAGCAGCGATTTCGGCTCCATCAGGATCAGCGGCTTGCGATAGGACAGTTTCAGCTGACGACGCAGCGCATGGAAGTAGTTCGCCGGCGTCGTGATGTTGCAGACAAACATGTTGTCTTCAGCACAGAGCTGCAGATACCGCTCCAGACGCGCCGAGGAATGCTCCGGCCCCTGGCCCTCATAACCATGCGGCAGCAGCATCACCAGACCGGACATCCGCAGCCATTTCGTCTCACTGGACGAAACGAACTGATCGATGATCACCTGCGCGCCGTTCGCGAAGTCACCGAACTGCGCTTCCCACACAACCAGAGTGTTCGGATTGTGCATGGTGTAGCCATACTCAAAGCCCAGCACACCGAATTCGGAAAGATGCGAATTCCAGAACTCGGCTTTCGCCTGATCCGCCTCGATGTGATTAAGCAGCGTGTAAGGCGCCTGCGTCGCCTGATCGAAAACGACCGCATGACGCTGACTGAAGGTGCCGCGCTGCACATCCTCACCCGAGAACCGGACCCGATGCTTCTCAAGCAGCAGCGAGCCGAGACCCAGCGCCTCACCGGTCGCCCAGTCGATGCCTTCGCCCGTCTCCATCGCCTTCGTCTTGGCCTTGAGCTGACGGACGATCTTCGTGTTGAGATCGAACCCTTCCGGAACGGTCGTGATCGCCTTGCCGATCTTCTTCAGCACATCGGCAGACAGACCGGTCTTCGGCTGCGGCTGATCCCCGGCCTTCGGCGCTTCAAGCCCCGACCAGTTCCCCTCAAGCCAGTCAGCCTTGTTCACCTTGTAGGACTGAGCCGCCTTGAAATCCTCGTCCAGCTTCGCCTCGAAAGCATCCCACTGCGATTTCACATCGTCTTCGGAAACCACACCCTCTTTCACAAGACGATCGGCATAGACCGTATGCGGCGTCGCATGGTTCGCAATGGCATGGTACATGATCGGCTGCGTGAACACCGGCTCATCCAGCTCATTATGGCCATGACGACGATAGCAGATGATGTCGAGAATGATGTCGCTGGCGAATTTCTGCCGGTAATCGGCCGCAAGACGGGACGCATAAACCACGGCGTCGGCATCGTCGCCGTTCACATGCAGCACCGGCGCCTCAATGGCTTTCGCCATGTCGGACCCATAGATGCCGGAATGCCCGTCAACAGGATTGGTCGTAAAACCGATCTGATTGTTGACGATGATATGGATCGAACCGCCCGTGCGATAGCCTCTCAGCTGCGACATCGACAGCGTTTCATAAACCACGCCCTGGCCGGCAAAGGCCGCATCGCCATGGATCTGAATCGCCATGTGCGACAGACGTGTTTCCGTGTCGCCGTCATCGTCCTGCGCCGCGCGCACCTTGCCGCAGATAACCGGATCGACCGCCTCAAGATGTGAGGGATTCGGCTGCAGCGAGATATGGACGGCATGACCGCCGATCTCGACATCCGTCGATGATCCAAGGTGATATTTCACATCGCCCGAACCGGCGACATCGTCAGGCTTGAACGACTGCCCGGCGAATTCGCTGAACATGGCGACGTAAGGCTTGCGCACGATGTTGACCAGCGTGTTCAGACGGCCACGATGCGCCATCCCGATCGCCACCGATTTCACACCCTGCTGAGCAACCTGATCGATCACGGCATGAAGCGCCGGAATCGAAATCTCGCCGCCCTCAAGGCCGAAGCGCTTCGCGCCGACATAGCGCTTCTGACAGAAACTCTCGAAACCTTCCGCTTCGGTCAGATGCTTCAGGATCGTCTTCTTTTCCTCGACAGGAACGCCGGCCTGCCAGTTGTCGCCCTCGATACGGGACCGGAACCAGTCGCGCTGCTCTTCCGAACGCGCATACATATATTCCGCGCCGATCGCGCCACAGTAAACATCCCGCAGCGCCGCCACGATTTCCTTCACCGTCGCCGTATCACGGCCGGAAAGGAGCGGAGACAGCACCGTGCCGATATAAACCGGACGATCGAGATCGGCCGACCCGAAACCATAGGTCGCCGGATCAAGCTCCGGCGCCGGCTTCGGAACCTTCAGACCGAGAGGATCGGTCTTCGCTTCCAGATGCCCGAATTCACGGAACGCCCGGATCAGCTGCGCAACAGCCAGACTGTCGGAAGCCGCAAGACCCGAACCCTTCCCGGCCGCCTTGCCAGCCGGAGCCGGGGCCGGCTCATCGCCCGTGATAATCGATTTACGCGGCGCCCAGGACGCGCCGGACGCATCCTGAAGAATCGACGCCGCCTCGTCATCCAGCGAGCCGAACAGGGTCGCGAACGACGGATCGACGCTTTTGGGATCCTCCGCCCACCGTGCATAGAGATCCGCGACGTAAGCGATATTGCTGCCGCTCAGCGCCGCCGTAAGGAGATCGGTGCCCGCCATATCAGAACACTCCCATGTCTTGTCGCAAGTCCGCGGGAATGGGTTCCGGCGCCGCCGAAAGCCTGTCCACAGGCCGTTCCCGCATGACTGTTGTCCGCAAAACTGAAAATCCGGTGACCGGACCGCTGGAGGACCCCTTCAGCAGAGACAGCCGGTCTGAACATGAACGCATCTCCGCCTCGCCTCCGTCAGTTGTCCGGGCGGTCACCCGACTCAGACCCGGAATACGCCGGGCCACTGGCGAATTTGCTAGACCCCGCGCACAGCCGGAACAAGACCGCCGGCTGTCACGGTCTGGAGAGGCAGCCCCCCGGAGCATGGGCGCGGGCCAGCCAGCTCTCGCTGCTCATCTCCACCAGACGGGAGGCCGTCCGCGCGAACGCATCCGCCCCCTCACCCTCCGGGAAAAGCTGGTCCGGCGTCGCATCAGCCGAGACAAACAGCAGATTGCCGTTGTCATACAGCGCGTCGATCAGCGTGATGAACCGCCGCGCCACATTCGCGTCATCCGGACCCAGCGACGGAATGTCATCGATCACAATCACCGGAAACCGCTTCGCCACAGCCAGAAAATCGCCGGGTCCAAGCGGCCGGCTACACAGAGAAGTGAAGTCGAACCGTGCAACCGGACCCTGCGCATGATCGACAGGCAGACTCCGCCCGCTGAATTCCAGCGTCACCTTCTCCGGCTTATGCCCCTCGCCATAACGCGCGACCACCTTGTCCAGCCTGTGCCGCGCCGTCTCGTCCGCCGGCACGATCCAGGTCGTGTCGTCCTGCTCCCGCCCGCGCCGGTAATCCGTCTCCGAGTCCAGCGTCTCCGTGTCGAGATTGCGGTGAATGATCGCAATAAACGGCTTGAACGCATCCGCCCCCGGCCGGTTCTGGAACAGATCGCCCGGCACCGTGTTCGACGTCGCCACGATGATCACATGCTCCCGGAACAGCGCCTCGAACAGCCGCCCCAGAATCATCGCATCCGCAATGTCGTTGATCTGAAACTCATCGAAACACAGCAGCGTCGCATCCTGCGCGATCGTCCGCGCCAGAGGCGGAATCGGGTCCGACATCCCCGGATTGTCGATCTTCAGCTGCCGCAGCCGCTGATGCACCTCCTGCATGAACGACAGAAAATGAATCCGCTGCTTCTTCTTCAGCGGCGCGCAGGAAAAGAACAGATCCATCAGCATGGTCTTGCCACGCCCCACACGGCCCACAATGTAGACCCCGCGCGGCGGCGGCGCGTCCTCCTGCTCCCGGTGCAGCAGCCCCGGAATCCGGCTGACCACAGAAGACAGGAACCCCTTTTTCCTCACCGGCTCCGGCGGCGGAACAGCCGGCGGATGATACCCCTTCAGCTCCGTCCACAGCCGGTCCAGCCGCCTCGCAACACGCTCCTGATCGGGATCGGGTCTCAGCAACCCTTCCGATACACGGTCCTCATAGAGCGCAAGCGGGCCGACATCCTGCCCCACGATCGCGGAAGCCAGGACTTTGTCGGAAACACGGTCGGAGGTATTGTCATTGATGGCGTTCATACTCAGCCGATAGCGAGACCAGCGCCCGTCAGCAAGATTCGCACGGCCGCCCACACCGTGTCGTGAAAACCAGCTCACGCGCTGGTGAATAAACCGGCGCTGTCCATTTCCACCTGCAAGGCGTTACCTCTGAAAAAAGAAGCTCTGGCGTCCACTCGCAGGACGTCAGAGCCATCCCTCTCCACGGAACGCGTTCCGTCCCTGCCGGAGCGCGTAACCGGGAGTTCGTACCCATCCGAACACAAAGGTGCCGCATCGTGACCGACTGGACAGACTGGAACGCCCGCCGCGAACATCTTGGCAAAGCCATCGGCGACTACGCGAAAGTTTCACCGGATACCGTCTCCTCCGTCCTCGCCCTGAACGGCGCCGGCGAAAAAACGAACCACCTGGACGCAAAAACCCGCGAACTGATCGCCCTCGCCGTCGCCGCCACCACACGCTGCGACGGCTGCATCACCATCCACGCCGCCGAAGCCGCCAAAGCCGGCGCAACCCGCGACGAAATCGGTGAAGCCCTCAGCGTCGCCATCGCCCTGAACGCCGGCGCCGCCCTGGTCTATTCCACCCGCATCCTCGACGCCTTCGACGCAGTGAAAAAGGAAAGCTGACCCCCCGTCAGCCAAACCGGGATCAAAGGGGCCGCGCCCCTTTGCGGGTTTCAGGGCAGAGCCCTGACAAAACAGACCGGCCTGAAACCTGCATTCCCGACATAAACAATGCCGGTGACAACACACCGAAACGGCCATTACCAATATCTGGCAACCCGGATCAGATCCCGGGCTCCACCCGGACCCGGCAAAGGTCGCAGACCTTTGCAAACCCGTTTATTTTAACAAACCGGGATCAAAGGGACCGCGTCCCTTTGCGGGGCGCGGGGCAGAGCCCCGCAAACCCGCTCCCGACCTCACAACGGCGCCCGTCCCCGCTCCTGACGCGGCATCAGCCGGTTCCATGCATCCAGCGCCGCGATTTTATACGCCTCCGCCAGCGTCGGATAATTAAAGGTGGCGTTAAGAAAATAATCGAACGTTCCGCCAAGGTTAAGAACAGCCTGCCCGATATGGATCAGCTCCGTGGCGCTCTCGCCAACAATATGAACTCCGAGCAGCTTCCTCGTTTCCCGTGAAACAACCAGCTTCAGCATCCCGCTGCCCAGCCCCATCACATGCCCGCGCGACGTCTCCCGGAACCGCGCGATCCCGCATTCATACGGAATCTCCTTTTCGCGCACCTGATCCTCGCTCATCCCGATCGTCGAGATCTCAGGCACGGAATAAATGCCATACGGAAACACCTCCTCCGGAGCCGGCAGCGCACAGCCAAACGCATGACACGCCGCAATCCGCCCCTGCTCCAGAGACGTCGCCGCCAGAGACGGAAACCCGATCACATCCCCCGCCGCGTAAATCCCCGGCACCGATGTCTGCAATGTCACGGGATCGACCTTCAGCCGCCCCCGCGCATCGGCCCGCAATCCGCACGCCTCCAGACCGAGCCCGTCCGTCGCCCCGACCCGCCCTCCCGTATAGAGCAGCATATCCGAGCAGACATGACGTCCGTCCTCCAGATCCGCCACCGCCTGACCCTTGTCCACGCGAACGGAAGCGACCCGCACACCCGTTCGCAGATCCATCCCGCAGTCACGCAGATGATGCATAAAATCGTCGACGATCTCACGATCGATGAACTCGAGAATCGTGTCCCGCGCATCGACCAGCGTCACGCGCACATCCAGAGCCGCGAAGATCGTGGCGTATTCAATGCCAATCACCCCCGCGCCAATCACAGTGAGAGAACGCGGCAGCGTCTCAGGTGTCAGAATGCTGTCGCTGTCAACAATAATGCGATCATCGAAAGGCACGTCATCCGGCCGCAAAGGCCTTGTCCCTACAGCAATGACAACACAGCCGGCAGACACGACACGCAAAGGCTGCTCCGGATCTGAAACAATCCCGATATGATGGGAATCGATAAACCGCGCCGCCCCGTGCGCGACCGACACGCCGTTGCGTGCGAACTGATGATCGAGAACGTCAACCTCGCGCCGGATCGTCTGATCGAGACGCATCCGCAGATCAGCCGCCGTGATGTCTTTCTTGACCCGCCAGCCAGCCCCGTAAATCCCGCGCTCCCGCCAGCCGGTAAGACTGAGCACCGTTTCCCGCAATGCTTTCGACGGAATCGTGCCGGTATGAACACAGGCACCCCCGACCGTGCTGCTTTTTTCAACAACGAGAGCGGAATGCCCCAGCTTGGCAGCCTGCACCGCCGCGCGACGCCCCGCAGGACCACTGCCAATCACAACGATGTCGTAATCCCAGGCGCCAGCCATATGCGTCTCCTGACGATATGGACATCAGACGCACAGCAGACCCGCCGGTTTCCCGAAATTCAGGATTCCGGCATCAGAACCGTCATGAGGTCGTCCGGAGAAAACCCCGAACCAGCAATACGATTCAAAAAAATCGGGATATGACATAATACGAAACAAAGAGCGTTTATGTATGTTGCGCATCCAGGCGAGGTTGCTTCTCAGGGCTCTGCCCTGAAACCCGCAAAGGGACGCGGTCCCTTTGATCCCGATTTGTTAAGTATCTATTTCAAAAGATTTCATAAAGCCGATAATATTATGTTTTTTCGCCCCAGACAGAATCAAAGGGCACCCCCACGATAAATTCCTGATAAAATAATAAAAGTTTTTGGGTGCCGCCTTTTTTCAAAAAGGCGGCGTCTTCTGAAGCTTTTTGAAAAAAGCTTCTCCAAAAACTTCTTTATGATTCAAAGAGGGTTTCACGAGAAAGCTTTTGCAGCAGCCTCTGAAATAAAGACGTTTATATATCTTACGAACAGGAGAGAGAGCTGGAACCCTGCTCTCCACTTCTTAATTTCAACAAACCGGGATCAAAGGGGCCGCGTCCCTTTGCGGGGTTCGAAGTAAAGCCCCGAAAAACACCACGCCGATATCAGCAAACTATACAAACACCAGACAAAAAAAGCCGGTATCCCGACATAAAACCCCGAAACGGGGGAACCATGTCAGAATACCGGAAACAAAAAGGCCGCGGATCAGCTGCCGAAGCCACCCGGCGTGATCGTCGGGAAAGCAATCGTCGAGGCGGCAACCACAGAACCGCACTTGCCGAACGTCTCAGCACCCTGAATGGCAGAAATCGTCTGCTTCAGAAAACTGGTGGCCGCCGAAACCGACATGTTCTGCGTCGCGGAATAGCCGAGCTTCATATCCGTTCCCACATCCTGCCAGGCGCTGGCGATCGTGGAGCAGCTCGCATGATTGAAGTAATCCGCCTCAACATTATACATGCCCGCGAGGAAGCCCGCATACGCTCCGATCATCCCGGACACCGAAGTGGACGGCGCACATGACGGATGAGGCGCACACCCGCCAGAAAAAACCTGGCAGCCGCCGGATACGGCATCGAGTTCAGAGACAGACAGTTCGCGCATGGTGGACATCGTGTTTCACTCCGTTTCCTGAAGCATGTTTCAGGGTCATCTGATAAAAACGATGTAACAGTCCGCCGCGAAATATCCCAAGATAATAAAACGTTAATACTTATATTACCTCAAAACAGAACCAGATCATGAACCCGGAACAGGAAATTTATTTATATAAATATACCATAAATTATAATAAATATATCATAAATCTGAACTTTATACTTAAAATAAGCCATTAAGTTACAGAAAACACTCGCTCAGAAAACACATTCCCCCGGTAAACCGCTCCGCCCCTGTCGGAAACGCATCATCACCTCCCTGCAATGCCCCGTTCCCACACGCCGAAATCCACCCTGAACACCCGCCAGCACGACCATGCCAGTCAGAACAGAGCGTTCATATATTTACGGGCAGGAAACAAAACAGGCTTCATCACGCGAAAATACACAGAGCATAACACCCTCAGAAAAGCTCTCTCAGAAAACGCAGAAAAAAATTCACAACAAACTGATAATATTATGTTTTTACATCACCCTCGCCTGCCTGCCTCAACCCGAAAAACACCCCACGCAAATCCCCGATAAAAAAAACAAAAGTTTTTGGGCGCCGCCTTTTTCCAAAAAGGCGGCATTCCCCAAAGCTTTCCCAAAAACCCTCCCCAGAACCGCCTTTATAACTGACAGAAAATTTCACAATCAGACTTTCGAAGCAGTCTCCAACAGACCGAATCAAAAAGCCCCTTCCCTTCGCCACCCCCGAACAAAACCCGAAAACCTGCTCTCCGCGACCCGCATCCCAGGACAACTTTCAGAACAGAAACCCCGGCCCACCCGCGATTTCGCCTAATCTCCTCTTGCCTTCCCCGCCTCTCTGGCCGACATCACCGCGCATGACATACTCCGTGAAGGAACTCTTCCACACCCTGCAGGGCGAGGGCGGCCAGACCGGCCGCGCCGCCGTGTTCTGCCGCTTCGCCGGCTGCAATCTCTGGACCGGCCGGGAAGCCGACCGGGACAAGGCCACCTGCCAGTTCTGCGACACGGACTTCATCGGCACCGACGGCCCCGGCGGCGGCCGCTTCGACAGCGCCCCCAGCCTCGCCACAGCCATCGCCGCCACATGGCCCGCGCAAGGAAGAGACCGCCGCTTCGTCGTCTTCACCGGCGGCGAACCCCTGCTCCAGCTCGACACCGCCCTCATCGACGCCGTACACGAACAGGGCTTCACCATCGCCGTCGAAAGCAACGGCACCATCGCCGCCCCGCCCGGCATCGACTGGCTCTGCATCAGTCCGAAAGCAGGCAGCACACTCGTCCAGAAAAGCGGCCAGGAACTGAAACTCGTCTTCCCCCAGACCACCTTCGACCCGCAGGATTTCCTGGCACTCGATTTCGAGCAGTTCTGGCTCCAGCCCATGGATGGCCCCGATCAGAAAGCCAATACAGATGCCGCGACACAGTACTGTCTTGAACACCCGCGCTGGCGTCTCTCACTGCAAACCCACAAACTGATCGGAATCCCCTGATCATGACCGCAAGCTCCATCCCCAGCCCCGCCCCCGCTTCCGGCCAGAACAGCGCCCTCGTCGTCTTCTCCGGCGGCCAGGATTCCGCCACCTGTCTCGCCTGGGCGCTCGACCGCTTCGACCGCGTGGAAACCCTCGGCTTCGATTACGGCCAGCGCCACGCCGTCGAACTCGCCTGCCGCGACACCCTGCGCACCGGCATGACGAAAATCGACCCGTCGTGGAAAGCCGCCCTCGGCCCCGACCACACCATCGCCCTCGACGCGCTCGGCAAGGTTTCGGAAACCGCTCTCACCCGCGAAACCGAAATCACCATGAGTGAAAGCGGCCTGCCCAGCACCTTCGTCCCCGGCCGCAACCTCATCTTCCTGACCTTCGCCGCCGCCCTCGCCTACCGGCGCGGCCTCCGCCACATCGTCACCGGCGTCTGTGAAACCGACTACTCAGGCTACCCCGACTGTCGCGACGACACGATCAAAGCCATGCAGGTCGCCCTCAATCTCGGCATGGACACGCGCTTCGTCCTGCACACGCCGCTAATGTGGATCGACAAGGCGCAGACCTGGGCCCTCGCCGAAAGCCTCGGCGGCACAAAGCTGGTCACGCTCATCAACCACGAAAGCCACAGCTGTTATCTCGGCACACGCGGCACGCTCCACCCCTGGGGCCATGGCTGTGGCACCTGCCCCGCCTGCAATCTGCGCCGCAGCGGCTGGGAACAGTACGAAGCGGCGCTGACCGGTCACTCTCCGGACCAGATCCATGCCTGACCTGATCTTTACCCGCCGCTTCTCCATGGGCCACCGCCTGATCCACGGCGCCAGCGAAAGCTGTGCCCTGCCCCACGGCCACAACGAGTTCGTCACAATCCGCCTCGAACCCACGGCCTCAGCCCGGCTCGACGGCCACAGCAACATGCCGGTCTCGTTCCAGCGCGCCAAAAGCGGCTGGCACCGCTTCGTCGACGAACATCTCGACCACGCCCTGCAACTCGCCGAAGACGACCCCCTGCTCGCCTGGTTCCGCACACACGAACCTGCCCGCGCGGCCCGGATCATCGTCACCCCCGGCGATCCCACAACCGAACTGATGGCCTGTCTGATGAAGGCCAAACTCGACACCATGCTCCTCGCCGACGGCGACCTCCTCCGCTGCAAAACCATCACCCTGCAGGAAACACCCACCAACACCGTCGAATTCAGCGGCAACCCGCTCGACTTCCTCCCCGCCCCCAGACCACCGGAACAGTGCTGGTGGCGACGCGCCGACATGACCATCGCCGATACCTGACCAACCGGCTCAGATTCCGGGCTCTGCCCGGACCCGGCAAAGGTCACAGACCTTTGCAAACCATTTATTTAAACAAAACAGGATCAAAGGAGCCGCGCTCCTTTGCGGGTTTCAGGGCAGAGCCCTGAGAAGACCCCAACGCGAATCCACCATTTCCGGCATAAGTCAGTACCCAGGCGCAGCGCACCGATACGACCACCACTAACAGCCCGCGTCAGACTCCGGGCAGAGCCCTGAGAAGACCCCCAACGCGAATCCACCTAACCCTCTGAACTTCCACAACTCCTCCACCCAAAACCCATTATTCCCGATATAAATTCAGATATATCTTGACGTAAGATATATCGAGACCTATATCGGTGTTCATGAGAAACAGAAACAGACACGCAGACGGTCGTCACCGTCACTTCCTCTCTCCTGAAACCGGCGACGCAGGTGGTCGCCACCGCCCCATGCGGGAACGCGGCGAAGGCCCGTCCGAAGGCGGCCGCGATGATCGCGAAGGCGGCGAGCGCAAACGGGGCGGCAAAGGCGGCCCGCGCGGTGAAGGCCGGGGCCGTCATGGCGGCGGTGGCCGCGGCGGACACCGGCTCTTCGATTACGGCGAACTCCGCCTGCTCGTCCTCTCCATGATCGCGGAACAGCCGCGCCACGGTTACGAACTCATCCGCGCCATCGAAGAAAAATTCGGCGGCAGCTACACGCCAAGCCCCGGCGTCATCTACCCGACCCTCTCCTGGCTGGACGATTCCGGCTACGCAAACATGGTCGTGGACGGAGACCGCAAGAGCTACCACATCACCCCGGAGGGTCAGGCGTTCCTCACGGAAAACCGCAAGGCCGCCGACGAAATCCTCTCCCGCTCCATCCCGCAGGGCCGCAAAGGCCGCGACAACGCCCCGCCCCCCGTCATCCGCGCCATGGAAAACCTGAAACTGGCCATGCGCCTCCGCATGAGACAGGGCGAAATCGATCAGGATACGGCCGAAAAAATCGCGGCCGCGCTCGACGCGGCAGCCCAGGCCATCGAACGCAGCTGAGAACTTTCAGCAGGCACAGACTTTGTGAACAGAAGACCGGCCCGGAAAAAACCAGGCCGGCAAAGGTCGCAGACCTTTGCAGACCCTTGCTGAATCAGCCGGGATCTGAAGGCAGCGCCCTGCCCCCCCCTCACCGAGGAGACAACATATGGATGAAAAACTCTCCGCCGTTCTCGACCTCTATCACGAGCGGATGCGCGCCGAACGCAGCCAGCCCCGCACCGAACCACCCGGCGGCCGTGACGGCGGCCAGGATCAGCGCATGCGCGCCATCGGCCCCGACACAGGGCAGCTGATGAACATCCTCGCCCGCAGCCTCGACAAACCCACCATTCTCGAACTCGGCACATCCTTCGGCTATTCCGGCCTCTGGCTCGCCGACGCCGCCCGCAGCACAGGCGGAAAACTCATCACCATGGAGCTGCACGGCTACAAATCGGCCTATGCCCGCGAGATGGCGGAAAAAGCCGGCCTCGCCAACTATATCGACCACCGCGTCGGCGATGCCGTACAGATGATCGGCGACCTCACGGAGCCGCTCGATTTCGTCTTCGTCGATCTCTGGAAAGACCTCTACGTCCCGTGTCTTGAGGCCTTTTACCCAAAGCTCGCCCCGGGCGCGATCATCGTCGCCGACAACATGATCCGCCCCGGCACGGAAGACGTTAAAAAATACAGCCGCGCCATCCGCGCCAAACCCGATATCAGCAGCGTCCTGCTGCCCGTCGGCACCGGCATCGAAGTCAGTCGTTTTAAGGCGGACTGACGCCTCAGGGCTCTGCTCTGAAACCCGCAAAGGGACGCAGTCCCTTTGATCCCGGTCTGTTTACATCAGCAGGGGGCCGCATCAGCTGCGGGAGCATGGAACGGAGCCGCGAAACGGCCCTCAGTCCGGCACGCTGCCCAGAACCTCGCAGGCATGGGCCAGCTTATCAGCCGGATTATGCGTCTCGCAGAGACGGCGCGCATCCGGGCCACACATCTCGATCGCATTCTCATAATCGGATTCGAGCACATCCTGCGCAACGGCAAGATCCTGATCCTTCGTCCGCTCCTGCTCCGCCTCCAGCTTGCCCTGCGTTTCGTGCAGCTCCTTCAGCGCGCCGATACAGGCCTCACTGGCCTGATCCGGCATCGTCTGAAGCACAGCAAGCTCTTTCTGCAACTGGGCATTGGGCACAGTACTGCTGCTGTGACCTTCGGACAGATCGTCGTCAGCCAGAGCCGGCGCGGAGAAAAAAACAGCAATCAGACAAAGACTGAACAGGCGGGCTTTCACGTTTTGGCCTCTTTACAGGTCAGTTGCGCGGTCACCCGCCTACTGAGATTGTTTTAACTTCATCACGAAACATGGGGAAGCTCCCCCTTCGTCATGTCACACCGGCGTCATGTCACAGCGGCGCCATGCCAAAGCGACACGAACCAGGACCGGAACGCCGGAAAAGAAACACCGGACGCAGAAACATCCGGCCTGAGAAGCTGACCGGAGAAACCGGCCAGAGAAATCCGAACACCGGAACCATACAGCAGGGACATATAGACTGGCAGGCGGCCAGGCCCCGGCATCCCCGATGATCCGTTCACAGTAAGGCGACCACATTCCCTCTCCCGGCTCCCGATACGGGGCAAGGGGCCACGCCGGTATTTCAGCTCTCAGTCCGATTTTTATTCCGTAATGGTTTCAGGAGACTTTATGTCCAGCATTTCCCGCCGCGCCCTTTTCTGCTCGACCGTCAAAGCCACCGGCGCTCTCGCCGCCGCCTCCGCCCTCGCCGCCTGCACAACCACAACCAGCGGCGGCACAACAACCTACACCGTCAACGTCGCGAAACTCCTGTCCATCATCAGCAGCATCGAAGCCGGCCTGACGGAAATCGCCACCTCCGCCACCGTCACCGGCATCATCGGCGCAGCCAACGTCACGAAACTCACCGCCGCCATCAGTTCGGTCAGCGACGTCACAGCCCAGGTCGCCGCAACGGCAGCCAGCACCGTCAGCCTCACCGTCGCGCAGAACTGGATCGCCACCGCCGAAAGCGCGGTCGAAGCCGCCATCGGCATCCTGCAGGACTTCCAGAGCGTCCTCCCGTCACAGGCCAACCTCGTCATTCAGGCCGTCGCCGCCCTGCTCCCCGCCCTGGAAGCCCTGATCGGCGCCGTGTCGGCCTCCGCCACCACCCTGACCCCCGCCCAGGCCCAGAACATCATCGCCCAGGGCCTCTGAAACTCCCCCACCCCTCGCAGATAAAAAGGGATCAGAGGGGCCACGCCCCTTTGCGGGTTTCAGGGCAGCGCCCTGAATAAAAACAGTTACCCCGGGGCTTTGCCCCGGACCCCACAAAGGGACACAGTCCCTTTGATCCCGATCCGTTAAAATAAACGGAGATCACAGGCAGATCCCCGCCCCGGCTGGCATTGTCGCCATCCCTCGACTATGCAGGATCGTCCCGGCACAAAGCCCACCGCCTCCGCCGGGTCTGTCCGAAGCAGTCGCGAGTTCTCAATGCCCACAGCCCTGATCACCGGAATTACAGGCCAGGACGGCGCCTATCTCAGCCAGCTCCTGCTCTCGAAAGGCTACCGCGTGGTCGGCCTGCTGCGCCGCTCCGCCAGCGCCGACGTCGTCGGCCTGCGCCTGCACTGGCTCGGAATCGCCGATAAAGTCGAACTCGTCGACGGCAACCTCACCGACCTCTCCAGCCTGATCCGCATCATCCAGGACGTAAAGCCGGACGAGGTCTACAATCTCGCCGCCCAGAGCTTCGTCGCCGCCTCCTGGCAGCAGCCCCTCCTGACCGGCAACGTCACCGGCATGGGCGCCGCGAACGTCCTGGAAGCCGTCCGGATCGTAAACCCCGGCATCCGCTTCTATCAGGCCTCCTCCTCGGAAATGTTCGGCAAGATCCAGGATAAGGTGCAGTCCGAGAAAACCCCCTTCTACCCCCGCTCGCCTTACGCAGTGGCCAAGCTCTACGCCCACTGGATGACCGTGAACTACCGCGAGAGCTTCGGCCTGCACGCCTCCTCGGGTATCCTCTTCAACCACGAAAGCCCCCTGCGCGGCATCGAATTCGTCACCCGCAAGGTCACGGACGGCGTCGCCCGCATCAAACTCGGCCTCGCGAAATCCCTCGCCCTCGGCAATCTCGACGCCACGCGCGACTGGGGCCACGCCCGCGATTACGTGGAAGCCATGTGGCTCATGCTGCAGCAGGACAAACCGGACGATTACGTCATCGCCACCGGCCGCACCACCAGCATCCGCGAATTCTGCCGCATCGCCTTCAGCCATGCCGGCCTTAACTACGCCGATCACGTCACAACCGACCCCGCCTTCCTCCGCCCGGCGGAAGTCGATGTCCTCCTCGGCGACGCCTCAAAAGCAAAAAACACGCTGGGCTGGACCGCGAAAACCTCCCTCGAAGACATGATCGCCGAAATGGTCGAGGCCGATCTCGCCCGCCACCGCGCGAAACTCGCCGGCTGAACCCGTCATGGCGACGCGGATTCTGGTGACCGGAGCACAGGGTTTTGTCGGACGGCATCTGCTGCATACCCTCCGCCACACCCACCCCGCCTGCACTGTCGAAGCCGGCCGTTTCGACATCACCGACGCAGACGCGGTCACCGAAGCGCTGACCCGCGCCCGCCCGGATCTGTGCTTCCACCTCGCCGCCATCTCCAGCATCGGCGCCGCCCGCAGCGACCCGGACGAGGCATGGACCGTCAATCTCCACGGCACCCTGCGACTCGCCACCACACTCCGGCACGTCTCTCCCGCCGCCACCTTCGTGTTCGCCTCAAGCGCCGAAACCTACGGCGACAGCTTCCGCGGCGGCACCCCTCTCGACGAAACCGCCGCGCTGGCCCCCGCCAACACCTATTCCGCAACAAAAGCCGCCGCCGACCTCGCCCTCGGCGCCCTCGCCCACGAGGGCCTGCGCTGCCTCCGGATGCGCCCCTTCAACCATACCGGTCCCGGCCAGACAGCGGATTTCGTCGTCCCCGCCTTCGCCCGCCAGATCGCCCGCATCGAAGCCGGTCTCCAGGAACCCGTCCTCTCCGTCGGCAATCTCGACGCCGAACGGGATTTCCTCGACGTCCGCGATGTCTGCACAGCCTACGCCGCCTGCCTCAGTCACGCCGCCGAAGCCGAAGCCGGCGCCATCCTCAACCTGTGCTCCGGCCACACCCGCTCCATCCGCAGCATCCTCGACGACCTGATCCGCCTGTCCGGCGCCCGCGTGACCGTCCGGACCGACCCGGAAAAACTCCGCCCCGTCGATCTCCCCCGCGCCGCCGGTTCCGCGCAGCGCGCCGCCGACCTTCTCGGCTGGCGCCCCTCGATCGCATGGGACGACACCCTCCGCGCCGTCCTCGATGACTGGCGGCAGCGTATCCGTCACGAAGCCTGACCATGAACGCCAGCCCCCGTTTCTGGATCGATGTCGAAGACCTGTTCGATTACGCGCGCGACAACGCCAGACCAAGCGGAATCCAGCGCGTCGGCGCCGAACTCTGCCTCGCCATGCTCAGCCAGGAGGATTTCCGCGACCGCATCGGCTTCCTCCGCCATAACGGCGCCGGCACCGGCTTCGTCTCCGTCCCGTGGGACGACGTCCACGCCCTCTACCGCCGCCTCACCACCGGTACCGACACCCCTCCCGTTATCGAAACCGGCAGCACTACTCAGCATGAACCAGGACGCCTGCGCCGCCTCGCGCTCCGCCTGCCGACCCTTCTGCGCATCCCGCTCGGCCGCTTCATCGCCCACCAGACCCAGGCAGCAAAAGACGCCGCCACGCTGCTCCGCGCCTCAGGCCAGATACTCGCCAGCGCCGTCCACGCAAAAGAAAAATCCCGTCCCGATCAGGATTTTTCACCATCGCCCGGCGACGTTCTCCTGTCCCTCGGCGCGCCCTGGTCCCACGCCAGCTATGCCTCTCTGTTCCGGAAATGCCGCGAGACATACGGCATGCGGACCGGCCTGCTCATCCACGATCTGATCCCGCTGCTCTGGCCCGAATGGTGCCAGCCCGGCCTGCCCCGCGTCTTCCGGCGATGGCTGGACGCGCTCCTCCCCGAATGCGACAGGATCTTCGCCGTCTCGCACGCAACGCAGCGCGACATCGTCGCCTATGCCAGCCGCACGTCCATCCCGCTGCGTCACCCGGTCAGCGTCATCTCCATGGCGAGCGGTTTCACCACACAGAAAACCGGCACGCCCGCCCCCCCGCAGATCGTCCGCGATCCCGGCCGTTACGTGCTCGTCACCGGCACCATGGAAGCGCGGAAGAATCACGCTCTGCTGTTTCGCGTCTGGCGTCGTCTGATCGTCGAAAACCCCGGTAAGGACATCCCGAAACTCATTTTCGCCGGCTCACCCGGATGGCTCGTAGACGATCTGCTCCGGCAGATCCGCAACAGCAATTTCCTCGACGGTCATCTCGTGCTGATCCGCTCGCCCTCCGACACCGTGATGGATTCGCTCGTCCGGAACAGCCTTTTCACGGTCTTCCCCTCATTCTACGAAGGCTGGGGCCTCCCGGTGACAGAAAGCCTCGCACGCGGTCGCCCCTGCCTGATTTCAGACCGCTCATCGCTCCCCGAAGCCGGACAGGGCCTGGCCGACAGCTTCGATCCCGATAACGCCACGGAAGCCCTGGCAAAAATCAGCCGCCTCCTCTTCGATGAGTCCGCCCTCGCAGCCGCCACGGACCGGGTCAGAAAAGAGTTCAGACCAGTTCCCTGGACAACAGCCGCCCGACAGATCCTGACGGCCTTCTGAAAAAACAAAAGTTTCTGGTGAAGCTTTTTTCAAAAAGCTTCAGAGACGCCGCCTTTTTGAAAAAAGGCGGCACCCAAAAACTTTTTATAGTTCAAAACAGATTTCACAAAAAACTGCCCGGAACAAACCGGGACGTGAAGGGGCCGCCGCAAGCAGCCCCGTCCCGTTAACGTACCGCCGGCGCCGGCCCGGACGACCGGCGGATAAATGCCGCGACGTTATCATGAAGCTGCCTCAGCGCCGCTTCGTTCGCATAAACCATATGCCCCGACTCATACTGCGCAAACTCAATATTCTTCCGAAGCTTTTCCGGAACCGGCACATGCTTCATCTCGTAAATCCCCTCGTAATAGGGCGTCGCGAGATCGAAGAACCCGGCATTCAGCATCACCTTCAGCGTCGGATTCGTTTTCATGGCATAGGCCAGATCCGGAATCACGTTGGGCGCACCATCGGATTTACCCATACCCGGAACAGAATGCTTCGTCTCCCAGTCGGCATTGATCCCGGCCAGATAGCTCTGCCCCTGCCCGAATCCCAGAACCTTGCGGGAATAATCGTTAAACGCCGAAACATAGGCTGAACTGATCGCCGAGGACTGCGGATCATACTCCGCGCTCTCACTCATCGGATCGAGCGTCGGACCGGAAAAGCGCGTATCGAGCCGTCCCGTCGTGGTGTCCGTGTCCCCCTGAAGCGTCTTCTCGAACTCGCCACCATCAATCCGCAGATCGGCCCGCAGAATGTAGTCCACCGGAAGACCCGTATAATCATGCAGCCGGTCGGCGATCGCCTTACGCCGCTCCGCACTCAGATCGGAACCCTCCTGCAGGGCCAGCAGATAATCCGTACTGGCGAACTTCTCCACCTCCGTCAGGAACGGCCGCAGCGCTCCCGTATGCGCCGGCAACCGATGATGATACCACGCCGTCGCGGCATAGGTCGGCAGAGCCAGAACATAAGGCTGATCGTTTCCCGGATTCATCCTTGGCTCGTCAGCATTGTTGTCATAGCTGAGAATCTGGGACAGCAGAATCACACCATTGAAATCGATGTTGTCGTCGGTCTGAAGATCGTTGACAACCACCGCCGAACGCAGCGTCCCGTAGCTCTCGCCAAACAGATATTTCGGTGAGTTATACCGTCCGTAAACAGCCAGAAACTGCGTAATGAAATTCGCAAACGCCCGGCCGTCCGCATCCACGCCCCAGAAGGACTTTTTCTTATCCTTGCCCGTGATCCGCCCGAACCCCGTGCCCGGCGCATCGATGAACACAAGATCGCTGACATCCAGAAGACTGGAATCGTTGTTGATCAGCTGATACGGCGCCGCGGGATCATGCGAGTCGTTCATCGTCACAATCCGGCGCGGCCCGAACGCCCCCATATGCAGCCAGACAGTCGCCGAACCCGGCCCGCCATTATAGACAAAGGTGATGGGCCGGTCTTCCGCTTTCGTATCCTTCCGGAAATACGCGACATAGAACATCGCCGCCGTCGCATCCGGATTGCCGTCATCGGATTTCGCGTCCGGTTTCGCATCCGGCTTCACACCCGTCCGGGCCGCCAGAACACTGGCGGAATCGTCCCACCCCTCCGGATGAACGATCAGCGTCCCCGCGACCGCGCGATAATCGATCCGCTTCCCCCCGACCGTCACGCTCCCCGACGATTCGTGCCGCGCCGGAATCTCCCGCGCCATATCGGTGGCGGAATCACCTTCCGTCTGATGCGCCGGCACGGACGAATCCGCCGCGCGGGCCGGAAGCGAACCACCCGGAAGAACACCTGAAAAAACGCCCGACAGAACGACGGACATCAGGGAAACAGAGAGACCAGACGTCAGAAAGCGACGCGAACGCATATTCGGCAACGACCACACTCCTTAGAATCATCCCTCCTATACCCTCACTCGCCAGCGGCGGGAAACCGGCCCCGCACGATCACAACCCCGCCCCGGACCCCGTTCCAGACCTCACCCCCGGTCTTGACTTCGACACCCTCCATAGTGCCAATCCCGCGCATGCGTATCGCCTATGTGATCAATTCACTTGAAGGCGGAGGCGCGGCCTTCCCGGTCCCCTCCATCACCGGCGTCTTCCGTGAAGCCGGACACGAAGTGGCCATCTTCGCTCTCGCCCGGCGCGACGGCCTCGCGGAGCCCCCCATGCGCGCCGCCGGGCTGGACGTCTTCACCTGCACCGCCGGACTGCACGATCACCTGCGGGCCAGCCTCTGGCTGACGCGGACCCTGCGCGCCTGGCGGCCCACCCATCTCTGGACATCCCTGACCCGCGCCACGATTCTCGGCCAGCAGGCCGGCCGCCGCCTCCGCGTCCCCGTCGCCAGCTGGCAGCACTCCGCCCGGCTGAAGCCAGGAAACCGCCTGCTGCTCCGCGCATTCCGGAATCTGTCCTGCTTCTGGGTCGGCGATTCCCGCTACGTCACCGAAGTCACGCGCACCTCCCTCTCCATCCCCGCCTCCCGCCTCGCCTGCTGGCCGATCTTCTGCGCAAAACCTTCCGCGCCACAGGCCAGACCATGGACACCCGGTGAAACCATCCGGCTCGGCTCGCTCGGACGCCTCCACCCGGTCAAAGGCTACGCCGAACTCCTGCACGCCATCGCACGCCTGAAAACAGCGGATCTCCCCCGCTTCGAACTGATCATCGCCGGCGAGGGACAGCAGCGCGCCGAACTCGAAGCCATCATCGCCCGGCACGGCCTCAGCGACCGTGTCCGCCTGCCCGGCTTCACCGCCCGCACGAACGAGTTTCTGACCAGCCTGCACCTCTATCTGCAGCCCTCCCGCTGGGAAGGCTTCTGCATCGCCGCCCATGAAGCCATGCTCGCCGGCCTCCCCGTCATCGGCTCGCAGGTCGGCGAAATGAATTACTCCATCGAGGACGGCCTCACCGGCTGGCACGTCCCCCCCGAAGACCCCGCAGCCCTCGCAGCGGCCCTGCACCACGCCCTGCAGAAACCGGACGCCCTGGCAGGAATGGGAACGCAGGCGCGTGAACTCGTTCTGTCACGCTATGGCGAGGAAATTTTCAGAAAAACCGGCTTCTCATTGCTGGAACGTCTGGAACGATCCTCACCGGCGTAACAGTCTTTCGGACCGTAGCCCGCACCCCACAACAATCCCTGAAAAAACAAAAGTTTTGGTGAAGCTTTTTTCAAAAAGCTTCAGAGAACGCCGCCTTTCTGAAAAAAGACGCCCCCCGGAAACTTTTATTATTTTTTATCAAAAGCCTATCGCAAAGTATTCTCCGGATCTGGCTGAGGCAGGCAGATGGCCGGAACTCAAAAACTCTCATAACATCATCAGTCTGTCATGAGAGTTTTTGTGCATTTAAGGCTTTTGAAACAGCCTCTGATGAACCTGCTTCGCAGGCGGCAGCTTCCGGCTCAGCAGATCGACAATCTTCTGCTCCAGACGCGGAACATCCACACTCCGCACCACAACCTCCTTCTGCTCATCCATGTCCGGCTGATAACCCGGCCGCCAGGACAGCATGTCGCCATACCCCGCCCCGAACTGGCTGTTCACATCCACATAAAGCTCCTCACTCTTCGTTATCAGCTTCGGATCGAGCCAGACCGCCGCCGCAATCTCATCCCAGAGCGGGAAACCCGGCTGCTTCCGCTTCACCGCATCCGCGAAAGCCGGATTAGCCGCCGCCAGACGACGCAGAAGCTCCGGCGTCACCTCCGTCGCCGTCGACGGGTCCACCGGAACCGACACAATCCGCTTCCAGGGCGCCCGGAAAACAATGCTCGCCGCTTCCGGATCAAAGCGGAAATTGAACTCCCGCCGCGGAGAATTGGCAAACTCCCGCGCAAACTCCGCCGCCGCGGTATCGCCCCGGACCTGCTGCGGATTCAGACTGCCCCCCATATAGACCAGCTCCTTCGCCAGCCCGGCAAAGGACGGATCAATCCGCTGCGCCAGCGCCAGATCCGTCATCGGCCCCGTCGCAATGATCGTCACCTGCCCCGGAAACTCATGAACCTTGCGGATCATAAACAGAACCGCCGACTCATCGGACGCCTTCGTCACCGGATTCCCTTCCGGCAGATCCGGCACCCCATCCGGCGCATGATAGGACAGCAGACCCTGCGCGGTCGGCTCGACCCACTGCTTCATCCACGCGCCTTTCCAGACCAGCTTGCCGTAAAGCGCCTCCCAGCGATCCGTCAGCTTCTCCGAATTCAGCAGCGGATAAACAGCGCCTTTCAGAACCGGAACATCGGTGCGATGCGCAATCTCCACACCCCGCAGCGCCTGCGCCACCCCCTCGTCACGCCAGACATCGCCGCTGACCACCGCAATCCCGAGCACATCCACACCCGGCGCCTGCAGCAGCATCCACTGGGCGAGACCAAATCCGTCATCGTCCACAATCACCTTGCGGGCCGGCTCCGCCGCCGCAGACACGCCAGCCGTCACACCGGACACGGACAGACAAAGCCCCATCGCCAGCCCGAAAGCCAGCCGCCTCACGCTCCGCATCTCAGCCCTCACCGCCGGCATCCGCGGAACATTTCGTATAACGCCCTTTCGCGTCACGGCACTTCACCGGCTTCTTCGGCGGACACTTCGTAAATTTGCCCTTGTCATCCCGGCACGGCGCCGCAACCGCCGTCCCGACCAGCACAGACGGCGCAACCGCCGCCGTCCCGATCACCAGCGCCAGAAACCCCGAAAAAAGCCCTGCCTTCATGAAGATAACCCTCTGCCCATCTGGTCTGTCCAGGCCCGCCACAAAACCGTTTCGAACCCGTCCTCATCCCGGACGATGCCCGAGGACCACACCGCCCGCAAGGCGCGATCGTCCCGACTTCGTGACGATCGCAGAACCGGTGTATAACCGCCGGAACAACCACCACCCGACAGGGCACCTCCAACAGGGCACCCCCGACAGAGTACCCGGAGAGCGCCCGCCCCCCGGCGAGACAACCGCGAGTGAGACACCGTTGAACTACCGACACGCCTACCACGCCGGCAACTTCGCCGACGTCATAAAACACGCCCTGCTCGCCGCTCTCATCGGCGCGCTCCGCCGCAAGGCCACCCCGTTCGCCGTTCTCGACACCCACGCCGGCATCGGCGCCTACGACCTCTCCGGCCCGCAGGCCCAGGCCACCGGCGAATGGCGCGACGGCATCGGCCGCCTGCTGGAAACCAGCCCGGACGCGCCCGACCTCGCCCCGCTGCAGCCCTGGCTCACCATCGTCCGCGACACCATCCGCGCCCATCACGGCAAACTCGTCTACCCCGGCTCCCCCGAACTGGTCGCAAAACTCCTCCGCCCCGGCGACACCCTCACCTGCTGCGAACTCCACCCCGAAGACCAGCGCAGCCTCAGATCTCTGTTCCGCAACAACCAGGCCGTCTCCGTCCACGCCCGCGACGGCTACAGCGCCCTCACCGCCTTTCTCCCGCCCCGCACGGCAAAACGCGGCCTCACCCTCATGGACCCGCCCTTCGAACAGGGCGACGAATTCGCCCGCCTGGCCGACGCCATCGTCACCGCCCGAACCCGCTTCCCCGGCGGCATCGTCGCCGCCTGGTACCCGATCAAACACCGCGCCCCGCCCCGCGCCTTCCTGAACAGGCTGAAAGACGCCGGCCAGCGCAATCTGCTCACCGCCGAACTTACCCTCCGCCCGCCACTCGACCCGACGAGACTGAACGGGTGCGGCCTGCTCATCGCAAATCCCCCCTGGCAGTTTGAAGACGAAGCCCGTTCCATTCTCAGCGCCCTGCGCCCATATCTCGCGGAAGACGAAACAGAAACCAGTGTGGAATGGGCCGTGGAATGGGTCGCACCGGAATGAAGCGGATCGCCGTCATCGGCGCAGGATCATGGGGCCTCGCGCTGGCCCTACAGGCCGCCCGCACCGGCGCGGACGTGCATCTCCAGGCCCGCAACCCCGCCGCCCGCCTGCCGAACGGCGCCATGCCCCGCCTCCCCGATCACCCGCTCCCCGATCTGATCCGCATCAGTGGCGACAGCCCCGGATACGCCGACATGCTCCTCATCGCCACGCCGATGCAGTATCTCCCGGCCACCCTCGCCCGGATCGAAGCCACCGCCCCCATCGTCCTCTGCTGCAAAGGCGTCGAACCCCACAGCCTGCGCTTCCCGCTCGACATCCTGCGCGACATCCACCCCGAAGCCACCGCCGCCGTCCTCTCAGGACCCAACTTCGCGCACGAAATCGCCGCCGGCCTCCCCACCGCCGCCGTCATCGCCTCAGAGACACCCGGCCTCGCCCGCGCGCTCGCGGACATGCTGGGAACCCCCTCATTCCGCCTCTACGACAGCGCGGACACAGCCGGCGTCCAGCTCGGCGGCGCGGCGAAAAACGTCATCGCCATCGCGGCCGGCGCCACTATCGGCGCCGGTCTCGGTGAAAACGCCCGCGCCGCCCTCGTCACACGCGGCCTGGCCGAAATCAGCCGGCTCGCGGCAGCCCTCGGCGGCACCCCGGCAACAATCGCCGGCCTGGCCGGCATGGGCGACCTCCTGCTGACCTGCACCGGAAACGCATCGCGAAATTTCCGCACCGGCCTCGCCCTCGGCTCCGGCCTGACACTGGACGAAACCCTCTCCACCCTGGGCGGCGTCGCGGAAGGCGTCCCCACCGCCGGCGCCCTCGCCGAACTCGCACGAACCAGAACCGTCCCGGTCCCCGTCATCGACGCCGTCGCCGATCTCGTCTCCGGCGCAATCACCGTCGGAAACGCCATCGAACGCCTGCTCGCACGCCCCGTCGGCGGAGAATACCCGGCCGGATAATCCGCCCCAAACCACGACAGTTTCTCATGGGAAAAACAACAACAGGACGAAAGATCGAAATATATGTCTTTTCTGAAAAGAGAAATCTGCCACAAATATCAATAAGAAAGATATATTATTAAAATACAATCGCCATATATTTTCTAAATGCACAAATTTGCACGCATGAAATCACCTTTTATTAAACATAATTACCAACACATAACACGATGTAATTCAAAGAAAGAATAAAAATCACACATCACCATGAATTCGACCCCGTTCGCAGAGCGATTATGCTGAAATTAAGGCATTACGCCCCTGAAATTCCGCCATGATGAAAAGTTAATCCGAGACAGTCCGGCAACACTATGATAGACGAGCCTCCAACTGGTTTCAGCCCGGTACACGCGGATGCTTCCGCAACCAGAGGTGGAAGCCCGTTTGTGTTTACTGGAGACTGTTCCATGAAATCATCCCGTCTTTTCGCGGCCCTGTCCCTGATCGCCCTGACCGGCGCGTCAGCCGTCCCTGCTTTCGCGCAGACCGCCACAGCCGAGCCGCCGCCGGCCGCCCCTGCGGAAACAGCACCGGCAACCACGACCGCGCCGGCCACGGACGCAACCGCCGCGCCCGCCACCACGTCGGAAGAAACCGATACGTCAAAAAAGAAGACCCGCAAGCACCACGGCAAGCATCACCATAAGAAGAAAAAAGCCGCCTCGACGGAAGACACGTCCACGACATCTTCCCCGAACTGAGACTGCCGACACCTCTTCCCCGCTCCGCGCGGAAAAACGGTGCAGAGAAAGGCCGGGGATATCCCCGGCTTTTTTTGCGTTTACAGCTTTTGCAGACACATAAATTACAGCCCGGCAGTTTTCCGGGGCCTTGCCCCGACCCCCACAAAGTGACGCAGTCCCTCTGATCCCGGGCCTGCCCACGCAATATCCTGATAAATAATAAAAAAGTTTTTGGTGAAGCTTTTTTCAAAAAGCTTCAGAAGACACCGCCTTTTTGAAAAAAGGCGGCACCCAAAAGCTTTTATCAGTTTTTCGCGAAATACCCGCCCGACCCAGCGCACCCCTTACTGAACCCACACCTTCGAAAACAGCAGCCCGTACACATTCGTATAGAAAAAATTTCCCAGCCGGCGTGACGTCAGCGACACCACATTCATTTCAATAACCGGCGCAATCGGCGACAGCCGCATCACACGCGCATCCGCCTCACGCCAGAGCTCCAGCGTCTGCTCAGCCGACAGCGAAACATCCGATTTCGCCCGGTCCATCACCGCCTGCACGGCCCGGTCGCAAAACCCCGGCATATTGACCGAACTGTCCGAACCCGGATGAAAATTCTCACACCCCAGCAGCGCATCGAGAAAATTCGACGGCGAGGGATAATCCGCCGCCCAGCTCTTCAGAGAAATCTGCACATGATTCGCGCTGTTCTGAATATAGGGAAACATAATCCCCGGACTCAGCGCCCTCACCGAAGCCCGGTAGCCAATCTCCTCCAGCGTGTCCCGCATGTAGTTCCCCATCGCAAGATCAACACTGCCATTGGACACAATCACCGTAACTTTCTGACCGGCAGTGCCGCTTTCCCGAACCAGAGCCTTCGCCCGCTCCAGGTCGGGAGCCTGCCACCGGGCCGCCGGATGCCCGAAATCAGCCCCGGCGGAATACGGACAAAGCTCCACATGCCCCTGAATCGCGGACGGAATCATGTCACAGAGCGGCCGGGCCAGCGCGGAACCGCCATAGAAAATGACCATCGCCTTACGCCCCATGGCATAATTCACAGCCTGCCGCGCCTTCTCGTTCGAGAACGGCGGAATATTGACATTCATCGGCGCAAAATAAGCAACCGGATGCGGACTCACATGCGTCTGACTGGTAAACCGCGCCCCCAGTTCACCAAGCCGGTCCAGCGGAAGCTGGTCATACATCCAGTCATACTGACCATTTTCCACCGCCGTCACCGCGCTCTCATCCGGAATCCCGAACGTATACTCAATCCGGTCCGCATAACCGTCCGGCTGCGCATCCCCGCTCCAGAGCCGGAACCACGGATTGCGCTCCAGCCTCATCCCGCCATTCGGATCATAGGACACAATCCGGTAAGGCCCCGTCCCGGCCACCGGAGTGTTCCCGATATCATGATCCGGCGTCCCGACCGGAAGAATACTGGCATGCGTGAACGCCAGCTTCTGCAAAAACTCGTTATCCGGCGCAGTCAGATGAAAAGTAACCGTGTTCCGCTCCGCATCCGTGACCACGCCGCCCTCCAGCATGCACCGCTCCGGAGCCTTCATGCAGAGATCCGCACCGACAATCGCCGAATAAAACGCCCCCGCCGTCGGAGAGCCGATCCGGAACAGACGCCGCATCGAGGCAGCAACATCCGCAACCGTCACCTCCCGCCCGTCCGAAAACCGGACGCCCCGCCGCAGCGTAAACACCCATGTCCGGCCACCATCCCGCGGCACAGGCAAAGCCTCCGCGAGATCCGCCACGACATCATTGCCGGAATCGCCCAGGGATTTGCGAAACCCCGTCAGCCCGTCATACACATTCGCAAACAGATCGATATACTGCGCGGAATAGTTGATCTGCGGATCAAGCGTGCCGGCAGAAGCGGACGCCACCAGCCGCAACGTGCCCCCACGATGCCCCGCATCCGCCCCAGGGACATTACCCGCGTCGGACGCCCGCGCCACCCCGGTCAGCGCAGCCACCGCACCGCAAAACACAAGCGCAATACAGGCCCTTCCCGGACCAGCCTTACGCCGCATCCGCCGCCCCGCTCCCCTCAGCGCCACCCGGCCAGCCGCCGCAGCCCCTCACACCCGGACCCCGCGCCCGATCCGCCGGATCGTCCCGGCCACCGTCGCCGCCAGCATCCGATACGCCTGCGCCGCCTCGCTCTCCGGCGCCCCGATCGTAATCGGCACCCCGCTGTCCGCACTCATCCGGATATCCGCCAGCAGCGGAATCTCACCCAGAAATGGCACATTCAGCCGCATCGCCTCGTCCCGCGCCCCGCCATGCCCGAACAGCTCCGTCCGGTGCCCGCAGTTCGGACAGCAGAAATAGGACATGTTCTCCACCAGCCCCAGCACCGGAACCCGCGTCTTCTCAAACATCGCAATCCCGCGCCGCGCATCCAGAAGCGCAATGTCCTGCGGCGTCGAAACAATGATCGCCCCCGACAGAACCGCCTTCTGCGCCAGAGTGAGCTGCGCATCCCCCGTCCCCGGCGGCATGTCGATCACCAGCACATCCAGATCGCCCCAGGCCACATCCCCCAGCAACTGATTGATCGCCCCCATCACCATCGGCCCGCGCCAGATCATCGCCTGCGTCTCGTCCACCAGCATCCCGATCGACATCGCGCTGATCCCCCAGGCCTGAACCGGCATCAGCAGCCCGTCCCGCACCTCCGGCTGCCCGGCCGTGCCCAGCATCCGCGGCAGCGACGGACCATGCACGTCCGCATCCATCAGCCCGACCGACAGACCCTCCATCCCGAGCCCGACCGCCAGATTCACCGCCGTCGTGGACTTGCCAACGCCGCCCTTGCCGGACGCCACCGCAATCACCGCGCCGACCTGAGGCAGAAGACGCTCCGCCGGCGCACCCCCCGCACCAGGCTTCCGTCCCACACCACCCAGCGGCCGGTGTCCCCCGCCCGCCTGAGCAGGCGCCGCCGGTGCCGCCCCTCCGGCCGCCGGCCCGGAAGGCGCGTCACGATGCGCGGTCAGCAGAATCGACGCCGTCAGCGGCGCGAACGCCGTCGACAGCGCCTCCTCCGCCCGCGTCACCGTCGGGCCAAGCTGCCGCGCCATGTCGGCCGAAACCGCCAGCGTCACCCGCAGACGACCATCCGCGACCTGGCAGGCCTCCAGCCGGGCCAGCTCCGGCAGCGGCTTCCCGGTCGCGCCATCCACCATTCCACCAAGAACACGCGCGACGTCTTCCCGTGCAGGAATATGTATCTCCGTCATGACCATGCCCTTTTTCTGTGTCATCGGTTGCGTCCGTCATCCGGCTGTATGGCGAAAATCCGGGTCGCCTGCCAGCCGCGCTTAACAGCCCTGCACGCAATATGGGGCCATCAGAGCGTTATCCGTAGTGTAAGAAAGCGCAACCATGCTGGCCATCCATCCGCCGCCAGCCGATATACAGCGCGGCGCCACCCCCACCCGGAACAGTGCACGCGCAGGACAGGATATGACGCTCTCGCCCTCCTCCGTCTCCTTATCCGCTTCCGGGACAGACCGCTCCGCACCGCCGGACGCGGCCACAGGCGCCGACAGGCGCCCCGCCGCGCCCGGAACGGCGCCAGACAGTGTGGCGGACAGTGTGGCGGCCAGTAAAGCAGCGGCGGCCAAAGCAGCGACCGGTAAAGCCGCAGACACGAACCCGGCCTCCGCGCCGGCGGACAGAACCCGCACCCGCGACCACCGCGTCGACGCCCTGCGCGGCCTCGCCCTGCTCATGATGTTCGTCGACCACATGCCGCAGAACCTGCTCAACCGGCTGACCCTGCGCAATCTCGGCTTCGCCGACGCCGCCGAAATCTTCGTCCTCCTCGCCGGCTACGCCTCCTGGCTTGCCTACGGCCGCGGCTTCCCCAAAAACGGCGCGAAAATCACCATCATCCGCATCGCCAAACGCTGCGGCCGGCTCTATCTCGCCCAGACCCTCATGCTCATCGTCTGCGTCGTCACCATCCGCACCTGGCGCAATTACTCCCCCGTCCCCGTCGATTTCCTCGAACCCGAACTCGCCCACGGCTTCTCCGACCTCTGGCGCGTCCTCCTCCTCGACGCCCTTCCCTCCAATCTCAACATCCTGCCGCTCTACATGGTGCTGCTCGGCGCCTTTCCGCTGCTCTACGTCCTCATCCGCGCCAACCGCTTCCTCGCCCTCGCCCTCAGCATGGCCCTCTGGGCGCTCATCAACATCAACCCGGACATCAACTTCCCCAACTGGCTCGACCCCGACGGCTGGTATTTCGACCCTCTCGCCTGGCAGTTCCTCTTCGTCCTCGGCGCCTCCGCCGCCATCGAGGCCGGCCGCCACAACGGCGATCTCCCCGCCTTCCCCTGGCTGAAAATCGCCTGCGGCCTTTACCTCACCTTCTCCCTGATCGAAGCCTTCCCCTGGGCGCAGTGGGGCCTCCCCGTCATCGCCCCCCTCTCTGTGCCCTCGCCCGACAAAAGCACCCTCGCCCCGCTGCGCCTGCTCGACGTCATGGCCATCTTCTACCTCGTCCAGTCCTCCCCCCTCGCCCGCCGCTTCTCCGAAACCCGCCTCGGCCAGGCCCTCGCCCTCTGCGGCCGCCACTCGCTCGAAGTCTTCACCGTCGGCACCATCCTCGACCTGTTCGGCCGCCTGATCTTCACCACCTTCGGCGACGCCTGGCCCTTCCAGATCGTCATCAACGTCACCGGCCTCGCCATCCTCTACGGCGTCACCGTCGTCTACGAACGCAAACGCAACGAGGCCCGCGCCCGCGCCAGAGCAGCAACGGCAGCCGCGTGAGATGACGCTCCGGCCTCAGGGGCTTCGCCCCCGAACCCCCACCAGAGGCCGCGGCCCTCTGGACACCGCTTTTATTCAGACAAACCGGGATCAAAGGGACCGCGTCCCTTTGTGGGGCCCGGGGCAAAGCCCCGAAAAGCAACGCCAGTCACCGCTGCATAACTCCCGCCAGACAGCAGGGCTCCCCCCAGCCCGCCCCGGACCCATTCAGCAAACCGGTTTGCAAAGGTCCCCGACCTTTGCCGGGTCCCAGGGCAGCGCCCTGGCCTCTTTTTACGGACCACCACGCAGGAACCCCCACGCATGACGCATTTCCCGCATTTCACCCGCCTCCTCACCGCCGGCGAGCCCGTCCGCATCTGCCTCTTCGGCTCCTCCACCACGGAAGGCGTCGGCGCCAGCACCCCCGACCACGGCTTCGGCCCCGTCTTCGAACGCACCTTCGCCCCTTACGCCCCCGGCGGCCTCACCGTCATCAACCGCGGCATCGGCGGCAACGGCGCCCGCGAAATGCACGACCGCCTCCAGCAGGTCATCGAAGACAAAGCCGACCTCGTCATCTGGCAGGGCGGCACCAACGACGCCTGGCAGAACGTCCCGGTCTCCTACTTTATCGACACCACCCGCGACGATCTGAACACCCTCCGCCGCCACGGCAGCGACCTCGCCATGATCGGCCCCCAGTGGTGCAAAATGCTGGAGGAATGCCCCACCTTCCCCCCCTTCCGCGACGCCCCCGCCGCCCTCGCCCTCGAAATGGGAATCCCCTACTTCGACCGGTACACCCGCATGAAATCCTGGTGCGCCGAATACAACGTCACCAGAGAAGACCTCTCCCCCGATAACCTCCACATGCAGGATTTCGGCTACAAACTCCTCGGCGAGTCCGTCGCCCACTGGCTCACCGACCTCACCGGCGCCCCCGGCACCGACGCCAACATCTGATGCTCGTCTTCCGGCGGGGACCAGCAACGGGGGTCCGCCCCGAACCCCGCCAAAGGCTCGCCTTTGGAAACCTTTAGGTAATACAATCGGTTTCACCTTTATAGCGGTCAGTCGAATATCATACCCTGGGCGTTTCGTCGGCTGACACCGATGGCGGCGAAAACAAGCTGGACGGCATTGAGAAAAAGATGATTTCAGCTTGTCATAACGTATTGCGATACTCCCGAACTGCCTCAGTCTTCCGAAGAAGCTTCGATTTCGTTTCTCTCTTTTTAAAATGAGAAACGAATTTTACGTGTATTAAGGCAGTTCTTCTTTGATAAAATGACCGGAACGACAGTCTGTTCTTTGAACTTTTTGATGAGCAAATCAGCGGTATAAGCTTTGTCAGCGATAAAAGCTCTTGGGAGCGCCTTCATTCAGCAAAGGTTCTGCGTCGGCGATACCGGCCCGCTGATCAGTTGTCAGTTACGACGCCGACCTCACCCATCCTCTTTTTCCGCTCCCATTGACCATCACTCCGTGTTCGTCTTCCTTCCTGACAAAAAGGAAAAACATCACAGATCGAATGGAGGACAAGGCCAATGCCGCCGGACCCTGACTGACAATACGCCCCAGGGACAACAGACGTGCGCTTACCGCATACGGAAGTATTTAATGGTTTTTTAACGACATACGAACCAATTATTTTGTGCGGCGCGCTATAATAATAGCGATAACATCCTCCCAGAATGCTCGATTGTTGCTGTAACGCCGAGGCAAGTCGTAAAGCCCGGAAAATTTGAGTTTCAATACGTCAACAAGCGCAGAAAATCGAGGCTTCCGAAACAATTCAAGTCTTGATCTGTAAAACCCGGACATATCCTTGTAAACAGAAAGAAGATAATTATCCTCATATGCTTCACCGCATTCAGAAAGATGTATAACAACATCATTCATCACACGAGAAATTTCTCTTCTCTTGTATATGTAATTATTGTATTTATAAAAAACACTTTTAATTACTGAAAATTTACTCTTTTTTCTGAATTCCTCACTGCCAGCAAAGTTATTCCCATGCTGACGATAAAGCGCAAGCGGACGAGAGTCATAAACGACCAGACCCGTGCTTGTTGCAAGAAAATATATCCAGCGATCATGTGCCAGCAGTCGCCCGTCACTTATTAAATCAATCGGGCGTTTTCCGGAATCCCATAATGCAAGAAGAGAGCGTCGAAATACACAGGAAAATCCAAAAAAAGCGTTCAGCGGATCAAGATCTGCAAGTCGATAGCAACCATCCGGTATTACGTATTCAGGTTCCCGAAGTGCTGCCCCCGAGGCAGAAATAAGCTGACAGCCATGAGAAAACAGCATGACCTGACTGTTTACAAACGCGTTAGCAGCAACCTCAAGTTTTTCAGAATTCCAGATATCATCCTGATCACAAAAGGCAACATAGTCTCCCTCACAGAGAGCGGAAGCCTTCATGAAGTTATCAGCGTAACCAAGATTGGTCTCGTTCTGCAGGATGCGCACAGGAAAGGGAGAGGACTGCGCAAAATTTCTCAGAATATCAATAGTTTCGTCCCTGGAACCATCGTCGCAGACAACCAGTTCATATGGAAGAAAACTCTGTTCAGCCAGGGAGCGTAACTGCTCTTCCAGAAAGAGCGCTCCATTATAAGTGGCCATAGCAATCGAAATTGTAATCTTCTGCAAGAAATTTACTCTCCAGAGTGAAAAACAGCCTGATTGATTGCCAGCTCTTCTGTCTTCAAGGCATACGCTTCTTTCTAAAGCAAATTTTGACGCTTATATCAACCTTAACCCAAAATATATCCAGAGAGTGTTATGTACTTTCTGGCACGACCGGCGCAGCAGAAATGGATGATTACTGCACTAAGACCGTATCAGTCTGATATCAGCGACGAGGAGTGCGCTCTCTGATTGTTCCGTATCAGCTTCTGATGGAAGAAGCCGCGGAACAGCACCATCATGCTCTGCGGATTATGCTGCGTATTGCATCCGGACGCTGCGATCTGCACCGGAGAGCGGCCCCCGGAGCAGATATGATAGCGCGAAAAAAACCGAAGCTACACATGGCGGCCGATACCCCAGACATCTTCTGACTTTACACATAACCCCGGCAAACAGAGATGACGGGCAAAAGCCGGACGACTGGCTGAAACCATTCCGCAGACCACTCAGGGAAATGTCGAACTGGCATGGGCTAATCAGAACTATACCGGATCAAAAGCGGCACAAGCCCCTGAAAAACAGAATATCGCATTCGAAATCATCAAACATGCCGGAGATGCGTGAGGGATTACGAACACTACGCTTCAGTCCTCGCTGTCATGCACATCACAGCATTCACATACTTCATGCTCAGAAATACCACCGCAATCAGCCAGATTACATAATCCCTCCAGACCAGGAAACGGAATGTCTGGCTGCCGACGCTTCATACGGCGTTTGTATAACATCCGTTTTCTGAGCCGATCGGAAGCAAACTACATGCTCCCCGGACATATATTCGTTCCACATCCGAAAAAATCGTCACGCAAAGGCACGATTCGTGCAACGATTCTTTCATCCCATTTTACAAACATATCGGAATCAGAGAGACCGCGTTCTTTTGCGGAACCTGGGACAAAGCCCGGAAAACCGCGTCTCTACAGGCCTTGCGTCTGCAAAGCCTCGGACTGTCCAAAGCCTTTCATCATCCCCGGGACGAAAAACCCCTGGCCTTTCCCGGCAGAGACACGTCCTCCTGCCCCGAAACCACCAAAAGACCGCACATCCGCCCTGCCGGAACAAGCCCTCCTGCCCCCCATCCATCTGGAAAACAGTCACCCCTGATCTGGTCAAACCCAGACCGAACCACTTGCAAACAAACAGCTTTTTCATTCCATAAAAGAAACAAAATTGTCCATAACTCTCTGGAATCAGCCCCCCAGCCGCCCCGTCCCCGAAACGAACCCACAACAAAAACCCCTGGACCCGCAGTACGGAGACACGTCCCCTGACCACACCACAAAACCCGGAAGAAACCAGACTCCGATGCCGAACAGCCTCCCGCCGGCCTCTCAGCCGCCGGAAACCACCCGTCCCCGCTTCGCCCCGCGCAGCGCATGCATCGTGAACACCCCGATGCCCAGCAGCACCGCCGCAAAGGTCTGATGCACCGTGCCCGCCCAGACCGGCACGACCAGCAGCAGCGTCGTCACGCCCAGCGCATACTGGATCAGCACCGCCCAGCCGAGCAGCGCCACACCCGCATGAGCCCGTGGCCCCAGATTCGCCCGGACGCCCGACAGCACAACCGCCCCGATCATCAGCACGGTCACGGTCGCCAGCAGGCGATGATCGAACTGCACGGCCGGAATATTCGCAATCCAGTTGAACCAGAACGGCGACAGCTTCGCATAGCCCTCAGGGATCAGATGCCCGTCCATCAGCGGGAAGGTATTGAACACAAACCCCGCATGCGTCCCCGCCGTGAACCCGCCGGCAATGATCGTCAGCGCCACCAGCCCCAGCGCCCCGTGCAGCAGCCCCCGCGTCCGGCGGCCCGCCACCAGATCAGGCACAGCCTCAGCCCGCGGCCACCGCACTGACAGCGCCGTCCACAGAATGGCGACATACAGAATCAGCGCCGCGCTCAGATGCAGCACCAGCCGCACCGGCTCCACCGCCGTGCTGCCCTCGCGAAAGCCCGACGCCACCATGAACCAGCCGATCGCGCCCTGAAGCCCGCCCAGCACAAAGAACACCACCAGCCGGATGATCAGCCCCCGCGTCAGAACGCCCTGGACCGCAAACATCACCAGCCGCACCATCAGATAAATCCCGATGATCCGCCCCCAGAAACGGTGCGTCCACTCCAGCCAGAAAATCTTCTGAAACCCCGCCAGCCCGAACCCGTCATGCAGAATTTTGTACTGCGGGATGTTCTGATACAGCGCGAACTGCCGCTCCCACTCCGCATGGCTCAGCGGCGGAATCATCCCCGTCACCGGGCGCCAGTCCATGATCGACAGACCCGACCCGGTCAGCCGCGTCGCACCGCCAAGCGCAATCATCCCCAGCAGCATGACGCAGATGGTCAGCAGCCAGTTGGAAACCCGCCGCCGGTCGCGAATGCTCATCCCGTCGATAACGGTCGCATCAGGAGTCCGGGCAGTCGCGGAGGAGGGAGAAATCGTATCAGGCATGGCGCCGTTTAACGCGCACTTGCAACGCTGAGCAAGGAGGTGTTACCGCGCCTGATGCACAAAGCGTCAGATCTGAATGCCCGGCATGGCTCACAGGCCGGTCGCGGCGAGACAGACCCGGACCACGAAGCGGGCCGGCCGGCGCTTCTCGCAACCCTGATCCGCCCCGCCCTGATGCTGCTCCTGCTGACCGCCGGCGCGGTGCTCTTCCGCGAAACCCCGGCCCTCAGACATGTTCTCGACAATACCGGAACACTCCGCCACGGACTGACCGGGCGCCTCCTGTTCTGCCTCGCCGGAACAGTCTGGTGCCTGTTCGGCCTGCCAAGGCAGATCCTGTGTTTCGCCGCCGGACTGGCCTATGGCTTCTGGGAAGGCTCATTCCTCGCCACCCTCGCAACCACCGCCGGTTCCATGAGTTGCTATGGCTGGGCGCGCTGGGGCGGCCGCGCCTGGGCAACCAGGCGCCTGGAAGGCAGCGAAGCAACCCCGAAGGCGCGGCGCGGCATAAAGGCACGGCTTTTTCGAATGAAGCGGACATTACGGCACCACCCCTTCGCGTCAGTCATCACGCTGAGGCTTCTTCCGGTCGGCTCTTCTCTGCTTCTTAATCTGTTTGCCGGACTATCCGGCATCGCAGCCATGCCTTTCGCCGTGGCAACCCTTATCGGCAGCCTGCCGCAGACGATGATCTTCGTGCTGCTTGGCTCGGGAGCGAAGATCGATGGCACAGACCGCATTCTCGTCGCAATCGTGCTGTTCGCCGTTTCAGGAGCACTCGGCCTGTGGCTGCTGCGCCGCACCGCGCCGGAGCTCACACCCGCTCCATCCGGAACCGGACTGATCCGCCCGTCTTCCTGAGCCGCCCTTCTGATCCGTGCGGGTAATGACTTGCCAGCCAGGGCCCTCACGCCTTAGGAGAGCGCCGGCAGATCACCGGTCCGAAAACCCGGCTTCCCCTCCCGGCAGGGCTGCCATCGCGGATTGACGGGGTCAAATCCGTTTCCGTCCACCCTACACCACCTTTTCACAGCCAACAGAAAACCGGAGCGTCCGCATGGCCTCTGATGTCCGCCCGTCCCTCACCGGGGCCGGCCGCACCTATGAGACCCCCTCGGCCACGGCCTGGTGGCTCCCCGTCCTGCTCGGATTCCTGACCGCCGTCGGCCCGATTTCGACCGACATCTACCTCCCCGCCTTCCCGGCCATGGAGCGGTCCCTGCACACGTCGCTCGGCTCCGTGCAGATGACCCTGTCGATCTGGTTCGCAGGTCTCGCCATCGGCCAGCTCACCGTCGGCCCCATGTCCGACCGCTACGGCCGGCGCATGCCGCTGATCGCCGGCAACGCCATCTTCGCGCTGGCCTCCGCCGTCTGCGCCGCCGCGCCCGATATCCTGACCTTCAGCGCCGCGCGATTCGTCGCTTCCATCGGCGCCTCCGCCAGCCTCGTCATCCCGACAGCCTGCGTGCGCGATCTCGTCCCCGACCGGCGCGAAGGCGCGCGGATGATGTCCAAACTCGTCATGGTCATGGGCGTCGTCCCCATCCTGGCCCCGATGCTCGGCGGCATCGTGGTCACCTGGGTCTCATGGCGGGTGATCTTCTGGGCCTCCGCGGCATACGGCCTCATCTGCGTCCTGCTCGTGGTCCGCGTGCTGCCGGAAACCCTGGCGCCCATGCGCCGGGCACGGCTCTCCCCGATGACCCTGCTCACACGATACCTGTCGCTCCTCAGCCACCGGGACTTTCTGTCCCACGCCCTGATCGCCGGTTTCTCAACCTTCATGTCATTCAGCTATCTGACCGCCGCATCCGCGGTCTTCATCGTCGTGTTCAGATTCACCCCGCTGCATTTTTCGATGCTGTTCGGTGTATTCGCCGTGTTCATGATCGGAGCGTCACAGATCAATGGAGCGCTCGTAGGCCGCTTCGATCCCGGCAAAATCCTCACCGTCTCGGTCCTCACCTCCGCCATCGGCGCCGTCGCCCTCATGGTGGTGTCAGTCTGGGTCGCGAAACATCCCGTCACGCAGGGCGGTCTGCAGCCGGTCGTCATCGTTCTGATCGCGACCATGGTCGTCACGCTCGGAGCGACCGGCCTGATCTATCCGAACGCCACCATGGGCGCGCTGGCCGAACATGCCGAAGTCGCGGGCGCCGCCTCAGCCCTGGCCGGCACCATGCAGTACGTTTTCGGGTCGGTGGCCGGCATCCTGATCGGACTCATGCCGACCGGCACCCCCGTTCCGATGGCCACCGGAATGCTTCTCGGCGCCCTGATGATGGTGGCCGCGCTCCCGCTGAGACCCCGGCACAGCTGATCAGGACTTGACGGCGCCCGCGATATGGCGAGGGTATCGTCCCGCGAATACCGACGGAACAACAGATGGCGCGCCACCCAGCCAAACGGGCCCATGTGCTCGCGCTCCTCGGAGCGGCTCTGCTTATTGTCACATTCGGCACCCTGGCCATGCAGCTGGGGAACGAAATGGCCCGGCACGGCCAGATCGACAGACAGAGCGTCGGGTCAGACCAGTTCATTCACTCTGTTGACCGCGCGGTAAACGAAGCGCGGCGATGTCACTTCGCCTGGCTTGCCACCCGGAACCCGGACAACCGGGCCTGCTTCATCAGTTCCATCGACCGCATCGCGGATGCCCGCGCCGGCTTCCCGGCCGTCGAGCGCCTGCAGGAGCGGCTCAACCGCACGAACACACCCAGCCTGGACCAGGCCCGTACCGCCTTCGACCAGATCGCCTCCTGGAAAACCGCCCCGGAAGACGCTCTCCGCCGCGCGGATACCGATATCGTTCTCGGGAATCTCGACCTGGCCCTCACGCGGCTGAGCAGCGCCGACACGGAAGAGCGCGCCGGCCGCCTTGCCGACATGCTGCGAAACACGAGCTGGCAGAAACGGCTCGACGTACTGGGCATCATCATCGGCGTCCTCGTCATGATCACGGCCGGATGGATTCTGGACCGGACCTCCCTCGCAGCCGCCCGGGCCGAGGCTCGAAATCGTAATCTGGCCCTCCAGCTTCGCGCCGTTCTGGACAGCCTGACGATCGGCGTCGCCGTGTTCAGCACCGACGGCGAGCTCAGACACTGGAATGACCGGCTCAGCGCCATCCTCGGTCTGAAAGAGGGCTTTCTGCGCGCCGGCCTGTCATACGACGACCTCAGCGCGGCCCTCATTGTCGACGGACGCCCCCTGCTCGAACCCCTCTCCCATGTGGAACGCGCCCTTTCGAACGGAAAAGGAGCGCCGCCTGTCGTGGCCGAATGCAAGGGCATCAACGACGCCGATCTCGAACTGTGCCGCACGCTCTTTTTCGCCCCGGACGGCAGCGTCGATGTCGATGACCGGCGCGGCTTCGTGCTGACAGCCAACGACATCACGCTGCGCCTGCGAAGCGAACGCGCACTCGGCGAGGCGCAGAAACTCCGCGCCGTCGGCCAGCTGACGGCCGGTATCGCACACGACTTCAAGAATCTGCTCACCGTTATCCTCGGCAATCTCGAACTCGCGACAGAAGCCGACCAGTCGCAGGCCCCCTCCCGCCGGCAACGCTGCATTGACGCCGCAACTCATGCCGCCCGGCGTTCCGAGACGCTGACGGGGCAGCTGCTTTCCTTCATGCGCCGCGACAGACCGGCGCCCGATATGGTGCGGCCCGCCGATATCTTCCTGCTGACAGCCGGTCTGCTCGCACGGGTCATCGGTCCCCGCATTACTGTCGAATGCGCGGACGCCAGCACAATCTGGCCTGTGCAGGTCAATCCCGCACAGCTGGAAAGCGCGCTTCTCAACCTCGCCATCAATGCGCGCGACGCCATGCCGAAAGGCGGGACGGTCCGCATCCAGGCCACGAATGTCACCTTCCCCGCCGGCGTGGATCTTCTGACCCTGCCGGTCGAGAATGACCGGGGATTGCGGGTTACATCCGACAGCTCACCGCTGGCGGCCGGGGCATGGGTCCGGATCGACGTCACCGACTCCGGCTGCGGCATGGGACCCGAAATTCTGCAGCAGCTCTTCGAACCCTTCTTCACCACCAAGGAGGAAGGCGCCGGCACGGGCCTCGGAATGGCCATGGTCGTCAATTTCGCCCATCATTCCGGCGGCCGCGTCGTCGTATCGTCAGCCCCGCAACACGGCTCCCAGGTCACGCTCTGGCTGCCGCGCGCAAGCATCAGCGCTCCCTCCTCGCCAGCACTCGTAAAAGCCGAAGCACCGGCGGCGAAAACCGCTCTCAAGGCGCTGGTGGTCGAGGACGATCCGGCCATCCGGGACATCGTGGCGACCATTCTGGGCCTCGCCGACTACCGCGTCAGTGAGGCGGCTGACGGTGAAGCCGCGTTCGACCTGGTGACCGAAGCCGGCAACCATTACGATCTGCTGGTCACCGACGTGCAGCTGCCCGGACCACTGGATGGCTTCCGTCTCGCGCACCTCCTGGCAGAGCGGCTGCCGGATCTTGGCATTGTCTGCATGTCCGGTGACTTCACAGCAGACATGCCGCGTCCCGCAGCAGCGCCCCAAAATGCCCGCCTTCTGCCAAAACCCTTTCGCCGCGAAGGTTTCCTGAAGGCGGTGGCCGCGGTCATGGGCGAGAAAGTCGCCTCCTGACCGCAGCTTCCGCAGCCGGAAACCTCACTCAGGCCATCGGATATAAGGTGCCGTCGCAAGGTTGCGGGAGAGTCTGTCAGAAGCTAGTGTCCGCGCCTCAGCCGCAGCAGTCATTCCGTCCCCTGAGAAACAGTTCCTGTTTCACACGCATTAAGGGCGGTTCTGGCCCTGAAGCGGACTGTCCGATCAACCCGCTTCAGGCACGGCATCATGCAGGACATTGACCTCAGACAGTATATTCGCGGCATCCCGGATTTTCCGAAGCCCGGTATTCTTTTCTACGATATCTCAACCCTGCTCCGGAACGCTGACGCGTGGCAGCTTGCGACCGCTCGCATGGCGCATGCTGTGTCACCATGGCAGCCCGATCAGCTCGCGGCCATCGAATCGCGTGGCTTTCTGACCGCGGCCCCACTCTCGACGCGCCTCGGCTGCGGTCTGATCATGCTCCGCAAACCGGGAAAACTCCCCGGAGACACGATCTCCCTGACCTATGCACTGGAATACGGCAGCGACAGCCTGCATATTCAGGCCGATGCCATCCTGCCCGGCCAGCGCGTCGTCGTCACAGATGACCTGCTTGCCACCGGCGGTACGCTCGCCGCCTCCGTCGCCCTCCTGCGCAAAGCCGGAGCCGAAGTCGTCGGAGCGTCAGTCCTTGTCGAACTGACATCGCTCGGAGGACGTGAAAAACTGGATATTCCCGTTCACGCCCTGCTGTCCTACGATGAATAAAGCAATGCTGGCCGGACAATCATAAAATCCGCCACTGTCGCCACTGTTATTTCCCACTCTTCAGGAAATTGAGTTATTCGTTTCACCAATACATGGTTAAACCGGGCATGGTGTAAGCGGGCATCATGATGTTTGCTTACACCAGCTGCACGAGGCATGGGCATGAGTGATGGGGCGATCCCCAAAAAAAAGCCCTTCACGGCCCTCCTGACAAACTTTCTGGCCCGCACGGGCCTGTCGGCGCCGCTTCTGCCAAGGCTGTTTGCGCATGTCCGCTGGCTCATCGCGCCGAATCTCTACAATTTCGGTTACGCGCTTCGTACCACGATCGCCTCTCTGATTGCACTCGGTATCGCTCTGTGGTGGGAACTCGGCAGCCCGCAATGGGCTGCGCTGACGGTCTGGATGATCGCCCAGGGCTCACGCGGCAAGTCTCTCGCCAAAGCCCGCTGGCATATGTTCGGCATGGTGGTCGGAACACTCGCGGCCATTGGAATTGTCGCCGTCTCACCGCAGCAGCCGCTGCTGTTCATCCTGCTGCTCGCGACCTGCATCGGCTCGTTCTGCTTTATCGGCACTCTGCTGCCCGGTCCCGCGACCATGACCAACTATCGTATCCACGGCATGCGGGCGAGCGGCTTCACCGTCGCCATCATTGCGCTGGACGGTTCCGCCGATCCCGACCATATCTTCATGATCGCGATGTCGCGCGCGACCTATATTACGCTCGGCGTCGTCATTGAAACCGTCCTGTCCTCGCTGTTCCAGTTCCGCCTGAACGAACGCGCCCGGGAACGTCTCGCAGGCAATTTCATCAATGCCGTCGGCAATGCCGCCCAGGCTCTCGCCATGACTCTGACAGGCGACCGGAAGGCGCTCCGAAACTCACCGGAGATGCTCGCCTCACTGGCCTCGCTGGGAGACCAGATCGAGTTCGCGGAAATCGAAATGGGGAAGCATGGCCACGAGGGTGACCACGCCCGCGCCGCCCTCTCGGATATAGCTGCTCTGTTTTCCCGCGCACTCGATCTGTCGGCCCTGATGGACGATCCTTCAAGTTACGGGACAACGTGGCAAAAGGTCGCCGATCGGAGTCACGATTTCCTGCTGTCGCTGCCCGACCGTCTGAAGGATCCGCCGGAATTTCCGGGCCTGATGGCCGAACTCGCCTCCCTGCGCGCCGATTGCCGTCTCGATGCCGCGACCTGCCTCGACATCGAAATGAATATGGTCACACATCCGCCCGTGAAGGTCTCAGCCGAAATCGCCGTTACACGGGAAGGCCAGGCGCTCCACGTGCTCGGTGATATGCTTGACCAGCTCCAGGAAGCCCTCACTCAGTTCGAAGCCAGCCGCAATCCGTTACCTCACGACCGGTTCCATTTCGCCATGCGCACCTGGCGTGACTGGCGTATCGCCTTCGCCAACAGCCTGCGGGCCAGCGTGTCCATATTCCTGGCTGGCGTTTTCTGGTTTGCCACGGCATGGCCGGACGGAATTGTTTTCGTGATGTTCGTCTGTATCGTCTGCGCGCTGTTTTCAACCCTCGAAACACCCGCCATGGCCAGCCGCGCCTTTCTGCACGGCGCCCTGTGCGTCTCCGCCGTCGCCATGCTCATCACCTTCTGGGTGGTGCCCGCTGTCACGGTCTATGAAATGCTGGCGGCAGCCTTCGTGCCGTTCATGATGATCGGCGGTCTGGCATTCTCCAATCCGTCGATGATTCTCGGAGCAGTCGCCTACAATCTGTTCCTGACCATCCTCGTAGCTCCCCTCAATCAGGGCCGCACGGACGAAATTCTGTTTTTTAACACTGCCATGCCGCTTTGCCTTGCTATGGCATTCTGTACCTGGATGTACCGCGTTTTTCTGCCACTTGATCCTGACGGCGTTCGCTGGGATATGCGGCAGCAGATTCTCCGGGGATTGCGTAATCTTGCCCGCAAACCCCATCCGACCCTGCCCAGGGATGTCGTGGGGATCAGCGTCGAGCGTATGGTCCGGCTGCTGAATACGGTCGCCGGGCGGCGCGGCCCGGTCATCGACGCATATCTCAGCGGCGTGCTGTCGGGAATGACGGTCGGACTTGCGATCCTGAACCTGCGCGGCATTCTGACACGCGCCGAACTGCCACCGGCGGCAGCCCATGACGTGCAGCAGATGCTGGCCAGGATGGCGCAGTTTACCGGTCGTTACGGGGGCCATTACGGCCGTACTGAAAGAGCCACACGCCTTGCGGTGATTTCTCTGGAGCGCCAGGAACAGGTCGAAACCAACCTGTCACAGCGTGTCGAAATTCTCCGTGCCCTGGCCAGTCTGCGGGTGATTTCCGCCGAACTCACCAGCAACAGGCTCTTTTTCGACGCGTCCAGCCCCTATCTCGATCCGGTCTTTTCATAATCCGAAAACACCGGACCTTCGACAACCTGCCTGTCCTGTAAAATCAGACTGAACAGACTTTCGGTCTGCACCTGATTTCAGGACTGACCCCTGAAATTACCGTCCGGACAGACGGAAACCCCACTTTTCGTTCACCCCTGCAGCTTGTCCAGCTCACGGACAATGGCGTCCCCCATTACATCCGTGCCGACTCGCGCCATACCCTCGCTCATAATGTCAGCCGTACGCAGACCCGTCCCCAGCACGGCGGCAACAGCGTTCTCAATCATGTCAGACTCCGCCTGCATGCCAAACGAGTACCGCAAAAGCATCGCGAATGAGAGAATCTGCGCGATCGGATTGGCAATACCACGCCCCGCGATATCCGGAGCGCTGCCATGAATCGGCTCATACAGCGCCGGGCGACGCCCATCGGAATGCACGGCGCCCAGCGTCGCGGAAGGCAGCATCCCGAGGCTTCCGGTCAGCATTGAGGCCAGATCAGACAGCAGGTCACCGAACAGATTGCCGGTCACGATGACATCGAACTGTCGCGGATTACGGACCAGCTGCATGGCGCAGTTATCGGCCAGCATATGCGACAGAGTGACGTCAGCGTATTCACGGGCATGAAGGTCTGTCACAACCTCTTTCCAGAGCAGCCCGCTCTCCATCACATTGCATTTTTCGACTGAACAGACAGAATTCTGCCGTTTGCGCGCAAGATCAAAAGCGACACGCGCGACACGCTCGATTTCGTGCGTTGTATAAACCTCGGTATTGATTCCGCGCCGCTGGCCGTCCGGCAGTGTCTCAATCCCGCGAGGCTCTCCGAAATAAATGCCGCCCACCGTTTCGCGGACGATCATGATGTCGAGGCCTTTCACGACATCCGGCTTCAGCGTGCTGGCATCCACCAGCGCATCGAACACCTTCGCCGGACGCAGATTGGCAAACAGCCCAAGTTCCTGGCGAAGCTTCAGGATCGCGATCTCAGGACGCTTATCGAACCCGACATGCGCCCATTTCGGATCACCCACCGAACCGAACAGCACGGCATCAGCTTCACGTGCTTTCTGAATGACCTCCTCACGGATCGGCACACCATATTCTGCCAGAGAGGCCCCGCCGACCAGATCCTCGGAAATATCGAACGTAATTCCGCGCCGTCTGCCAAGCCATGCGGCAACACGTGCGACTTCGCGCATGACTTCGGGGCCAATGCCGTCACCGGGCAGAATCAGCAGTTTCTTTGTGCTCATGAGAGTCTCCGGCAAGATCGCGTCTCTTCTCAGAGACTACGGCAGCCGGAACGTGTCGCCTCGCTCCGGCATTGTAAACAGGTTCCAGGAATCACCGCCTGAGCGCGCGAACCCGATCAGAAAAATGGCCAGCTCAGGACCCAGCTCAAGACATAAATCGATGACGCACGCTTACCAGCGCGACAACGGGCTTTCAATGCGGGTAATCCGTGTCTCCGGCGCCAGCGCCGGATCAGCGGCCCGACCGTCCCTCGATCCCCGGCCGGAGCGTGGAAGGTCCGTCGTATCCCCACGGACGATCACGTTCTTCCGACGCGTGAGCGGAGAAACGTGTCTGCGGAAATGCTTCCGGGCAGTTCTGCCGTATCCAGGACACGATCCTTTCGCGTATCGCACAGCGCAGATCCCAGCTGCGAACGGCAGTACGCGCACCGGCGGTAATGCGAATCATGATGGTCCGCTCGCTGGCATCGGCGACCTGTACGCTGAAATCCTTGCCATTCCATTCCGGACAGGCCTCGACGATCTCCGCAAGCCGCGTCCGGATCATGTCCATCGGCGCCAGAAAATCGAGGTAGAGATAGACAGCCCCGACCAGCTCGGCAGAGTTGTAAGTCCAGTTCTCAAAAGGATTATCGAGAAAATAGGACAGGGGCACAATTCTGCGCCGCTTATCCCAGCAACGCAGCACCACATAGGTCGAATTGATCTCCTCGACCCAGGTCCAGTCCCCGTTGAAAGCGATCATATCGCCCATGCGGATGGGCTGCGTAACCGCAATCTGGGCACCGGCGATAAGATTGGTAAGAACCGACCGGGCTGCGAAGCCGACGATAATCGACGCGGCACCGGCCGAGGCGAGCAGACTGAGGCCGTATTGCCGTACGGGATCGAACGTCATCAGCGCCGCGCCGATCGTCAGCACGCCGATGATGATTTCCGCCATCCGCTGCAACAGCCGGACCTGTGTCAGGTGCTTGCGCCCAAGAATATCTTCTTCGCGATCATCGGCTGAGGCATCGAGATGCGAGATATAGCTTGTGGCGCCGACGCGCGCGCTTTTCATCAGCCCCAGCCCGAAAGCCAGAACAAGGATCACGGCAAACAGATGCGCCAGACCACCGGCCATCGGGATCGGAAGATCAAGAGCCGGAATAGCGAAAATCATGAGCGTCGACGTAACGGCGATCTGCACGGGATGGCGCAGGGTAACGGCTGCGGTGCGGATCAGTGACCCTGATCTGCGTCCCGGAATACGTGCCAGAACCCGCCGGATAATAAAGCCACTGATGATGGCGGCAAGCGCCCCGAGCATGAAGAGAATGAGCAGCGAAGCGAGAGTTGGTGGCATCCAGCCAAACCAGGACCGGATATCCGAAAGCGAAGAAAAAAAAGTTCCTCTCAAACCGCGTCATTCTCCTGTTTTCGGGACGGAAAAAACAAAGCTCACACAAATATCCTGCGAGGAACGAACGCAAAGCACGCGTTCACGTTCCCGTAAGAATGTCAGCAGTGTGAAAGAGCACTCCGCAGAACGGAAATGCGGGCGCGGCTCCGGCAAAGCAGAAAGCGGCGCGAAATTCCGGAAACACAGACAGGACGCGCCTAACATGGCGCGCCCCGCAAATAGTCAGCTCAGTCTTTCTTGGATGAACGCTCGTTTTTCTTGCGCTCATGCGGATCGAGATAACGCTTCCGCAGACGGACAGCCGAGGGCGTGACCTCCACCAGTTCGTCATCCTCGATATAGGCGATCGCCTGCTCAAGGCTCATTTTGCGCGGCGGGGTCAGTAGCAGAGCCTCATCCTTGCCGGCCGCCCGGATGTTGGTGAGCTTCTTTTCGCGGACACAGTTCACCTCGAGATCATTCTCGCGCGAATGCTCACCGATGATCATGCCGACATAAACTTTCTCGCCAGCGCCCAGGAACAGCGTGCCGCGATCCTGCAGCGAATACAGAGAATACTGCGTCGTCACACCGTCTTCCGACGAGATCAGGGAGCCGTTCCGGCGCCCCTCGATCGGACCGGCATAAGGCTGATACCCAGCGAACAGACGGTTCATGATGCCTGTGCCGCGCGTATCGGTCAGAAACTCGCCGTGATAGCCGATCAGACCGCGTGACGGGATCAGGAAGGTCAGACGCACCTTATCGCCGCCAGAAGGCCGCATGTCCTGCATCTGCCCCTTACGCAGGGACATCTTCTCAACCACAACGCCCGAATATGGCTCGTCAACGTCGATCAGAACCTCTTCGTAAGGCTCCTCACGCTCGCCGGTTTCTTCGTTCTCACGGAACAGAACCCGGGGACGGCCAATCGTCAGCTCAAAGCCCTCGCGACGCATGGTCTCGATCAGAACGCCCAGCTGAAGCTCACCACGACCGGCGACTTCAAATGCCTCGCTTTCCGGGCTGTCGGTGACTCGAATCGCAACGTTACCTTCCGTCTCCTTGAACAGACGGTCACGGATCTGCCGGGACGTGACTTTCTTGCCCTCACGGCCACCAAGCGGGCCATCATTCAGGCGGAAGGTCATCGACAGAGTCGGCGGATCAACCGGAATGGCAGGCAGCGGCCCGGTCACTTCCGGAGAGGCGATCGTGTCAGGAATGGTGGTGTCGGAGAGACCGGCAACCGCGACGATATCGCCGGCCTCGACCTCATCAACCGGCACCCGCTCAAGACCACGGAAAGACAGCAGCTTGGTCAGGCGTCCGGTCTCAACGATCGTTCCATCCTGTCGGATCGCACGCACCGGCATGTTGACCTTCGCACGACCCTGCTCAACGCGACCTGTCAGCACACGGCCGAGGAAGTTGTCGTATTCGAGGATCGTCGCGACCATCGCGAACGGTTTGTCCTTGTCGAGAGCCGGCGGCGGCACGTGGCTCAGGATCAGATCGAACATCGGAGACAGATCCTTGCGGGGTCCGTCCAGTTCCGTGTCGGCCCAGCCCTGACGACCGGATGCGAAAAGCATCGGGAAGTCGAGCTGCTCATCGTTCGCGCCCAGAGAGGCGAACAGGTCGAAGATCTCAGTGTGAACCTCATCGGGACGAGCGTCGCCGCGATCGACCTTGTTCACCACAACGATCGGCTTCAGGCCACGGGCCAGCGCCTTGCCGACCACGAATTTCGTCTGCGGCAGTGCACCTTCTGCAGCGTCGACCAGCACGATCGCGCCGTCCACCATGCTCAGGATGCGCTCGACCTCACCGCCGAAGTCAGCATGGCCCGGGGTGTCGATGATGTTGATCCGCGTATCTTTCCAGACCACGGAGGTGCACTTGGCGAGGATGGTGATGCCACGTTCTTTTTCAAGATCGTTGCTGTCCATCGCGCGCTCAGAGACCTGCTGGTGCTCGTGAAAGGAGCCGGACTGTTTGAGAAGTTCATCAACGAGCGTGGTCTTGCCATGATCGACGTGAGCGATAATGGCGATATTGCGGATTTCCATCGTAAAGCGGGCCTGATCTTTCCTGCACACAGACCCGCCACAGACTGCAGGAGTCTGCGGCGGGCCCTCATTGCTCGCAGTCCATAGAGAGGACAGCGGCAGAATGCACGCGAAACTTCATCTCAGCGGCGTGATCGTGCTTCGCAAAAGGCGCTTTCCGGTGACTCAGTTCGTGACAGGGAAAGTAACGGCGGCCTGAACGAGACCCGGCACATCCGTTCTCAGACAGAAGAGTCCCCCGGTCTGCGGTTCGGCTGTCAGCACGGCATCGGAGAGACCTTTTCGGGCCGTGGTGACAAAAACCGTGCGGCCTTCCGCGCCACCGAAAGCCACCTTCGTCACATTTCGGGCCGGAATGGCGATCGGGTCCAGGCGCGTTCCGTCCGGGCGAAAGCGCTCGACCCGGCCACCACCCCAGACGCCGGCCCAGAGCGTTCCGGCACGGTCCATTGCGAGTCCGTCAGGAGCCATATCCCCGACTTTCGCGAAGATCCGTCTTTCGCTCAGCGTGCCATCCGGCGCGAGATCGAATGCGTAGATCGTGCTCAGCCCCGAGTCACACTGATACAGAGTCCGGCCATCCGGGGAGACGGCAGGGCCGTTGCTGACGGTGTAGCCGTTATGATGACGGATCAGCCTGTGACCGGCCCCGATGCTGTACAATGAGCCCGTGGGATTTTCCTCGGCATCGTCCATTGTGCCGAACCACAGGCGGCCTGACGGATCGACATGCCCGTCATTCACTCTGTTCCCGGGCAGGTCGCGCTCGACAGCGAGAACGTCGTCGAATTGTCCGGTGGCCGGAGCAAACCGACGAAGTCCGTCTTCCATGCCGCAGAGCACATCCCCGCCTTTCAGCGGGACGAGGAAGCAGGGCCGGACCGGCGTGTCCCATGATCGTGTCGCGGCGCTGACCGGATTGTAACGATGAATTTTGTGACCAAGAATATCGACGAACCAGAGAACTTTCTCCGCTTCGCTCCAGACTGGTCCCTCTCCCAGTTCCGCTTTCAGATCCCAGATGCAGACCGGGGCATTCAGCGCCTTATCCCGTGGATCGAACGGCACAGCTTCCGCTCTTCTCTCTGCGGTCATGTCGTGCGCTCCCTTTATCCGTCAGACAGGCAACGGAACGCCCCTCCCCGAAACAGGGTTGCGCTCCCGTTATGCCCGTCCTGCCAGATTCATCCCGCATCGCACAACACGCCAGGATGGACATGAGACGGAGAAGGAAATAGGTATCATTCTCAACTCTGCACAGGCGGACAATCCGCAGCCATGCGCCTGAACGAACTGTCACCCGGATCTGAAGCGATCATAGACCACATCGAGGACCGTGAGGCCGATGATGTCGTCGCCGTGCGCCTTCGGGAACTCGGCTTTGTGCCGGGCGAGCCGGTCAGGATCATCGCATTCGGTCCGTTCGGCGCCGATCCGGTCGCAGTGAAAATCGGCTTTACGCGGTTTGCACTGCGCCGGGTGGAGGCTTCCCGCGTGGTGTTGCGGGATGCGGCCTGATCATGGACGCAATGGTCGAAAATCTTCCGCTGCGGGCCGCTCTGGTCGGCAATCCGAACTGCGGCAAGACAGCTCTGTTCAACCAGCTGACGGGCAGCCGGCAGAAAGTTGCGAACTATGCGGGCGTAACGGTCGAACGCAAGGAGGGCCGGCTGACCACGCCGTCGGGTCGCGCCGTCCGGCTGCTCGATCTGCCGGGCGCCTACAGTCTGACGGCGACCAGCCCTGACGAAGCCGTCACGCGGGATGTCTGCGCCGGGCGCTACCGGGGTGAGCCGGCGCCGGAACTGCTGATCTGCGTTCTGTCCGCGACCAATCTGCGTCTGCATCTGCGTTTTGCGCTGGAAGTCCGGCAGCTCGGTCGTCCGATGATTGTCGTCCTCAACATGCTGGACGCAGCCCGGAAACAGGGACTGGCCATCGACGTCCCGCGACTGCAGCAGGAACTGGGCGTTCCTGTCGTGACGGCGGTCGCGATCCGGAAGAACGGGGCGTCTGATCTGCTGGATCTGCTGGATCACCCGCCGCTTGTCGGCCCTGCTCCCCTGCCGGGAAATGAGGACATACATGCGACGGTGCGGCGGCTGCTGGCCGACTGCGTGACCCGCCCCTCCGCTGTTGCCGAAGAAGTAGAGGACCGGCTGGATCGCTGGGTGCTGCACCCGGTCTGGGGGTTGCTGATCCTGTTCGCGCTGATGTTTGTCATGTTTCAGGCGGTCTTCTCCTGGGCACAGCCTCCGATGGATGCTGTCGATGCCCTGGTGACCGGGTTTGGCGAGACGGTGCGGCATATTCTGCCGGACGGCGTACTGCAGAGCCTTCTGGTGGATGGCGTGATCGCAGGGGCAGGCACGGTTATCGTCTATCTTCCGCAGATCCTGATCCTGTTCCTGTGGATTCTGGTGCTGGAAGAGTCCGGCTATCTGCCGCGTGCGGCGTTTCTGCTTGACCGGATCATGGCATCGGCCGGGCTGTCCGGACGGTCCTTTATTCCGCTGCTGTCCAGCTTTGCCTGCGCTGTGCCGGGGATCATGGCCACACGCACCATTCAGAATCCACGGGACAGGCTGACGACCATTCTCATCGCGCCGCTGATGACCTGCTCGGCGCGTCTTCCGGTTTACACGCTGCTGATCGCCGCGTTCATTCCGGACCGGTCCGTGGGAGGCCTGTTCAACCTGCATGGTCTGGTGCTGTTCGGCCTGTATATCGCTGCCATTCTCAGCGCACTGATTGTCGCATGGGTTCTCAAGCGTGGCGGCAAAGCGACCGAGCATCCTCTGCTGCTTGAGCTGCCAGCCTATCGCCTGCCCAATCTGAGAGATCTTGGCCTCGGGCTGTGGCAGCGGGCAGTCATCTTCCTGTCCCGTGTCGGCACGATCATTGTGACGGTGAGTGTGCTGCTCTGGGCTTTATCAAGCTTTCCCGCGCCACCGACGGGCGCTACGGCACCTGCGATCGATTACAGTCTTGTCGGGATGATCGGACACTGGATTCTGCCGGTCTTTGCACCGATCGGATTTACCTGGCAGATCTGTGTGGCTCTTATCCCGGGTCTGGCGGCACGTGAGGTAGCTGTCAGCGCTCTGGCAACCGTTTATGCCACCGGCGGCTCTGATACGGATGCCGCCGCGCAGCTGACCCCGATCCTTTCGGCGCAGTGGAGCCTGGCGACAGCCCTGTCCCTTCTGGCCTGGTACGTGTTCGCGCCCCAGTGCTTTTCCACGCTGGCGGTGATCCGCCGTGAGACAGGGGGCTGGAAAATGGTTACCGTGACCGCCACCTATCTGTTCGGGCTTGCCTATGCTGCATCCTTCGTCACCTGGCGGGTTGCGCTGGCACTGGGAGGAGGACCGTCATGATCGAAGCGTTTATCGTCAGTGTCGCAGTCGTAGCCTGTGCTCTCTACTGGATCGGACGTCTGGCTCCATCCGTGACGCGCACATTGTGGCAGGGAGCCGGCAACGTTCTCGAAGTCGTACACGCGCCAGCCCCATTGCGTCACGCCGTAGCCGGACTCATCACGACCAGATCCGGAAGTGGATGTGGTGGATGTAAGGGCTGCGGCAAAGATGGCGGAGGCTGCCACTAAGAACATATTCGGCTCAGCCAGAGTCGAACCTGTTTCCGGTCATCTGCCGCGTTTTATCTTGCAGAGCCATTTGCCAGTCACCGCCACACTATCGGGTGGCACCTGCTGCTTTCGCCAGAGCGCGGAACTGTTCAAGCGTTCCCGACAAAAGACGCCAGTCGCAACGGATCGATATTGATACCCGCAAGTGCCTTGCGCCATTTGACAGCGTGATCCGCTCCGAAGACGATATCCCGTGTTGCCGGCGCAAGCAGCCAGGCAGAGTCACGGGCAATCTCCTCCTCAAGCTGACCGGCGGCCCAGCTCGCATGTCCGAGCGCGAGAAGCGCATCCCGCGGACCTGAACCCGAAGCTATGTCCTTGAGGATTTCCAGACTGGCGGTCAGACACGTACTGTCATCGACCGTCAGGCTGCCTTCCCCGTTCCAGTCTGAGGAATGGAGAACGAAACCACGTGCTGACTCAACGGGACCACCGGCACACAACCCTATACGGCGGCGTGGCGGAGCCGGAGCGATGTCGAGCTGCAGCAGGAGATCATCGAAGGCTGGCTGAGGGAGGCGCCTGTTCACTACAATTCCCATTGCGCCGCTGTCAGCCGAATGAGCGCACATATAGATCACCGACTGCGCGAACCCCGTCTCGGACAGGGAAGGCATTGCAATCAGAAGTTGCCCGGTGAACGAATCCTCTGTTCCGCCGGAAGTCAGGGTATCAGTCAGGGATAGAGACATACTTCGAGATATGGTGCGCCCCGCGACATTTGACAACACGGCAACTGACGCGGGCTAATGAACAGGAACGGACGATAGAAGGAGAACACATGATGGTCGGGACAGTTCTGGTCACAGGAGCCACAGCCGGTTTCGGCAAGGCGATTGCTCACCGGCTTGTCAAAGACGGTTATCGTGTGATCGGTACCGGACGCCGCCAGGAACGGCTGGACGAACTGAAAAGCGTGCTTGGTGACGCTTTTCTGCCATTCAGACTTGATATGGATGACACAGCCTCACTGCGTGCGCTGCCTGACAATCTGCCGAATGGCTGGCAGACCGTGGATGTGCTGGTCAACAATGCAGGCCTCGCGCTCGGCCTCGATCCGGCGCAGACGGCGAATATCGATGACTGGGAGCAGATGATCCGCACCAATGTATCGGGGCTGGTGGAGATCACGAGGGCGCTTCTCCCCGGTATGGTCAACCGCAATAAGGGGCACATTGTTTCAGTCGGCAGCACGGCCGGGACTTACCCTTATCCGGGAGCCAATGTTTACGGCGCAACCAAAGCCTTCGTCTCACAGTTCATGCGCAACCTGCGCTCCGATCTTCTTGGCACCCGCATCCGGGCGACCAACGTGGAACCCGGACTCTGCGGAGGCAGTGAATTCAGCAACGTTCGTCTTCGCGACGATGCGAAAGCCGCCGATGTCTACAAAGACACACATCCGCTTCTGCCGGAAGACATTGCGGAAACGGTTTCCTGGATCGTGAAACTTCCGGCACATGTCAATATTAACCGCATCGAGATGATGCCGGTCTGCCAGGCATCCGCCGGTCTCGCCGTCAAACGCGGTGTGGACTGAGTTCCATCGGAGCTACAGGAGACAGCATACATATGACGGAACACCCCGGAAGCACCGCCGCACCATCCGACATCCGGTCGGCCCTTCTCCAGCGCTTCAGAGTTGGAGAAGAAAAACCATTCCACCTTTCTGATTATGATCCGGCTGATACCGCCGGACTGCCTCTCGACAAAGCTCAGGGCAAAGCTCTGCTGAAGATCGCCAAAAAGCGGCTTTTCGAACTCCAGGAGCTTCTCTACGCCAATGGCACAACATCCCTGCTGATCGTGCTGCAGGGAATGGATGCCGCAGGGAAAGACGGCACAATCAAACATGTCATGTCCGGGGTAAATCCGCAGGGCGTGAGTGTGACGTCTTTCAAACAGCCCGGACCGCAGGAACTTCTGCATGGATTTCTGTGGCGTATCCATATCAACGCGCCCGCAGCCGGACGCATCGTCATTTTCAACAGAAGTCAGTATGAGGACGTCCTCGTCACGCGTGTACACCCGGAGCTTCTTGACCGGGAACATCTGCCCGGCGACGTCGGCACCCCGGCATTCTGGAAAGGGCGCTTCGAGGATATCCGGCATTTCGAGCATTACCTGTCACGCCAGGGTACGCTCATCCTGAAATTCTTTCTCCATATCTCGCGGGAGGAACAGCGCAATCGTCTGCTCGCCCGTCTGGACGATCATGACAAGAGATGGAAATTCTCTGGCTCCGATGTGAAAGAGCGCGAGTTCTGGGATCAGTATCAGCATGCCTATGAGGAAGCGATCGGGCATACATCCCGGCCTTACGCGCCGTGGTTTGTCGTTCCGGCCAACCATAAATGGTTTGCCCGTCTGACCGTTCTGGAAACCATCATCGGCACGCTTGAAAAACTGGCTCAGAAACCTCCGGTCATGGACCCGGTATTTTCCCACTCTCTTGATACCTGGCGTGCTCAGCTGGGAGAGGAGAAAGAGTAAAAGCGGCGGGAATATCTGAGCCTGTTCCTACAACGAGCCTGACAGGTTCCGGTGCGTCCCGGATGGAAACAGGAAGCGTCTCCACAGAATCACCATCTGCCTGGACCGGCAGACCCTCTGGTGCCGTGATCTCGACACATGAAGCCCGCAGGGATCTGAGACCAGGCAGATGGGTCATTTTGCCACAAGGAAGTAACAGACCTGCCCGCAAAGCCGAAAATGCACCCCCGTTTTCAAAAAGCAGCACGGAAAACCCCGGTTCGACCGGCAGCGCGTCCGGTGCCACGAGATAGGGTCCTCCGTAAAAACGTCCCTTGCTCACGATGACACCTGCCGCGTGGTAATCCATACCATCGACACTCACGCGCAACGATGGAAAACTGTATCGCGATAATTCCCGCAAGGTCTGCAGGACATAGGCGCCACGTCCAAGACAACGTTTGACACCCGGATCGATGTGATCAACGACGTGCGCGTCAAATCCGACCCCCACCATCTGCACGAACAGCCGCATCCGGTCAGCCCCCTGGATGAGACCAGGCCAGAGTGTAACGCTTTCTGCTGAGGTGAGTGCGACAGCCAGGGCTTTTGAATCCGACGGCAGACCAAACTCGTGCGCCAGCACATTCGCTGTTCCCAGCGGAATGATCCCGAGCCGGGCAGCGGAGCCCGTCATACCTGCCACAGTTTCCGCGATGGTGCCGTCGCCACCAGCCGCAACAATCACATCCGCACCGGAACGGGAGGCATAGCGGGCCAGTTCAGTGGCGTGACCTCCGGACCGTGTTTCAAGGACACGCACCGACACTCCATGATCCATCAGACAATCCAGAACGGCCCAGAGTTTGCCAGCATTCCGGCGACCGGCCGTCGGATTGTGGATGACAAACATGACCTTCGGCATCGACTGACTCCATCTCCCGCCCGCACTGTCACCGCATCAACGCGAAAACACCAGGGGACGATATGACTGCTCTGCACAAATCATCGAACTGTCACGTAATTTACGCTGAAGATCACCTATTACCCTGACAGGATTATCAGCCGCACATCGCATGAGCGGGGCGCCATGAGCTTTGATACGCCATTTACCGGTCTGACGTCACATCGCACGGTGTTTCTTTCCGATATTCACCTCGGGACGAAAGGAAGTCGGGCGGGACTTGTCGCAGATTTTCTGAAATCTGTTTCCTGTGAAAGACTTTATCTTGTCGGAGACATTATTGACGGCTGGCGGCTGAGACGATCCTGGCACTGGGACGCAGATCATGACGAACTGCTCCGCGTGGTGCTGCGAATGGCGCGACGCGGTACGGACGTTATCTACATTCCCGGAAACCATGACGAGATGTTTCGTTCCTGGCTCCAGATGGAACTTGAAATCGCCTCCGTCCGGCTTCTGCCCCGGGCAGAACATACAGCAGCCAACGGGAAACGATATCTCGTGATGCACGGCGACGAATTCGACAGCGTCGTACGTTATGCTCCGTTTCTGGCTCTTCTCGGGGACCATGCCTATTCCACCGCGCTGGTCATGAACCGCTGGATCAATGCCGTCAGACGACGCCTTGGCCTGCCCTATCGCTCGTTTTCCGCCTGGGCCAAAAGACAGGTCAAAGGCGCGGTCAGGGCCATCGACCGGTTTGAGGAAGCGCTCGCACGCGAGGCGCGCCGGTGCGGTGCTGACGGCGTTATCTGTGGTCATATTCACAGTCCGGAAATCCGGGATATCGGCGGCATTACCTATATGAACACCGGTGACTGGGTTGAAAGCTGCACGGCACTTGTTGAAAACCAGAATGGCACTTTTACTCTGATCGACTGGCTCGTGGAGTCGAAAGCCTCCTACACGCAGGCATCCTTTTTTCAGCCTTTTCGTACCGGCAAAGGCATGACGATGCGCGCTGACCAGCGTGAAACAATAACGGAATAATTTTATGACGAAGATCACGTCTTGCGCATTCTGATTGCAACGGATGCCTGGACGCCACAGATCAATGGCGTCGTGCGGACAATGACAACGATCGTCGCCAGTCTGCGTAGCAGGGGCCACCAGGTTCACGTCGTCGGACCGGACAGTTTTCTGAGCGTGCCCTGTCCAAGCTATCCGGAAATACCGCTTGCAGTATGGCCCGGACCTCAGTTCGGACGTATTGCCAGCTCATTTCATCCGCAGGCGATCCATATCGTTACGGAAGGACCGGTTGGCTGGGCTGCATGGCGCTGGGTCCGCAGACGCAGACTTCCTTTTACCACTTCGTATCACACGCGGTTTCCGGAGTACATCCAGACCCGGCTCAGTATGGGAGCCGGACCAGCCTGCGCAATACTCAGGCATTTTCACAATGCTGCCGGAGCCACGCTTGTCGCGACAGCCAGCCTGCAGGAAGATCTGGAAAAACATGGCTTCACCGGTCTCGCTCCCTGGACGAGAGGGGTCGATCTTACACGCTTTTCACCCGAACCCCGGCGCGACTGGAAAGCGGAACGCGGCATTTCCGGGCCTGTTTTCATCAATGTCGGCCGTGTGTCGATTGAAAAAAACATCGACGCCTTTTTGTCGCTTGACCTTCCGGGAACAAAAATCGTCGTCGGCGACGGACCTCATCTTCCGTTTCTGAAAAAAACCTTTCCGAAAACAATCTTTACCGGTCGCCTGCAGGACGATGAACTTTCCTCCGCCTATGCAGGTGGCGATGTTTTTGTCTTCCCCAGTCTGACCGATACATTTGGCCTGGTTGTCCTGGAAGCTCTGGCCTGCGGCACCCCTGTTGCCGCCTTTGATGTGACTGGCCCTCGCGACATTCTGGCCTCTGCTCAGGGAAATGTCGGAACTGCCGGCAAGGATCTGCGGGAGGCCTGCCTGTCAGGCCTTACGGCCAGCCGGAAAGCCTGTCGTGCGCATGCTGAACGTTTCACGTGGGACGTCTGCACGGATATGTTTGAAAATACCCTGATCCCGTTCGGCTGAACGCAGCCGGCCTGTCAGTAGGCCCGTTTCTGAACCCGGACAATCAGCGTGTCCAGCGCAGAAAGAAACCGGGAACGATCAGCCTTCGTGAAGGCCGGACCGCCTGATGTCATCACACCGGCAGACCGAAGGTCGGTCATCAGATCCCGCATTGCCAGCGCCATACCGATCGCATCACCATCAAGATGCTTTCCCTTCGGATCCAGCACCTCAGCCCCGCATGCCACACAGCGTGAAGCGAGCGGAATATCGGTCGTGATCACCACGTCTCCTGGACTGGCATGTTCAGCGATCCAGTTATCCGCGCAATCGGGGCCAGCCTCGACAATAATCCGTTCGATATCCGGGCTTTGTGGTACCGCGATCATCCGGTTCGACACCACAGAAACCGGAAGACTGTACCGGGCAGCCACACGATAGACCTCGTCTTTTACCGGACAGGCGTCAGCATCAATGAAAATCCGCGTCATCTCTCTTTCCTGCCGCAGAGAGTCCCTGCAGGTAAAGAGGATGAAAGGAAAAGAGTATCGGTGCCCTCCTGTCTCGCGCCACGAAATGCTAGAATGAATATTCTATGACCGATATGCCTGCCTCCTTTCCCGCACTGCGCCGTCTTCCGGATGACGTGATCAATCGGATTGCCGCCGGTGAAGTGATCGAACGTCCGGCAGCAGCACTCAAAGAACTGGTCGAAAACGCCATCGATGCACACGCACGACGCATCCGGATCGCCATTGTAAATGGTGGCGCGGACCGGATTGTTGTGACCGATGACGGCATCGGAATGACTCCGGACGAACTGGAACTGGCTGTCCAGCGGCATTGCACCTCGAAGCTGACCGATGAGACACTGGTCAGAATCGCCAGTCTTGGCTTTCGTGGTGAAGCGCTGCCTTCCATCGGGGCTGCTGCCCGTCTGACAATCACATCACGGAAAGCCGACAGCGAATGCGCCTGGCGCATCCATGTAGCCGGAGGACAGATTCTGCCGCCGGAGCCATGCGCGGGAGCGCCTGGCACCAGTCTTCTCGTGGAAGATCTGTTCTTTGCCACGCCAGCCCGGCGTAAATTTCTGAAAAGCGCCCGCGTTGAAGGCAGGCACGCGGAAATAGCGGTGCGTCGTCTTGCTCTCGCGGCACCAGACGTCGCCTTCTTTATGGAAATCGATGGACGTTCTGTGCTCGACCGTCCGTCCGAGACACCAGAAGCGCGCGCAGCCGCCCTTCTCGGTATAGCGGATGCCGACGGCCTCCTCACACTCAGCGGAGAGCGTGGCAACATGCGTCTGACAGGATTCGCCTGCAGCCCTTCGGTGCATCGTCCCACAGCAGCCGGACAGTTCATGCTCGTCAATGGCCGGGCGGTCGTCGATCCTCTGCTGAAGACAGCGATCAGGGTTGCTTACCGTCGTGTCATCGAAGCAGGCAGACACCCTGTCGCGATACTCAGTCTGGCGCTGCCTTATGACCAGGTCGACGTCAACGTCCACCCGGCCAAAACAGAACTGCGCTTCGCAGATGAAGCCGGTGTGCGGTCCCTGGTCATCGGAACGATCGGACGGGCTCTCGGGACCGGCGCTGGTTCAGTCGGCGTGCGGCCGGACTTTACACCACCCCGTACCGCCAGAATTTTTTATCCGCCGGATGAACCTCCCCGCCAGCCCGGATTCGCTGAGCCGGGCCTGGCACTCAGCTCAATACCGACCGCCCGAAGCTTCATGGCTCCCGAAACGCGGCCGGAGTCGTCCCGGCTGAGCGAGCCAGTACAAACGAAAGACATAGAAGATCTGGTGGCCAGTCCGACTCCTGAGTCTGATTACCCGCTGGGCGCACCTGTCGCACAGATTCTCGATACCTATATCATTGCCGTAACCCGCGATGAGAATATGATCCTGGTCGATCAGCACGCGGCTCATGAGCGGCTGACTCACGAGGAACTCCGTCAGCAGTTTCTGGGTGGCACCATCCAGGCGCAACGCCTTCTGGTTCCTGATGTCGTGGAACTGTCCCGAAGTCAGGCGGAACTTCTGGTCTCCCGCACCTCTTCGCTCTCAAAACTCGGAATCGATATTGAAGCCTTCGGCCCGGGAGCGATACTCGTACGTTCGTTACCGGCTCTGCTCGGCAACACATCCCCGGTCGAACTGTTGCGTGATCTGGCCGAAGAACTGGACGCGGATGAATTCGCCACGATCGACGAAACACCGGCACTGGATGCACGACTTGATGCGGCCATCGCGCGCATGGCCTGTCACGGCAGCATTCGCGCGGGTCGAAAACTATCGATCGCCGAAATGAGTGCGCTGCTTCGCCGCATGGAGGCAACTCCACGCGCCGGAACCTGTTCTCATGGCCGCCCGACATGGGTCAGAATGACACGGAACGATCTTGAGCTTCTTTTCAGAAGACGCTGAAACAGACGACCGGATCAGAGTTTTTTCAGAGCGCAGAACACCATTTACGTGGCAGTGTCTGCCTGACAGCAGCTCTGGCCTGCAATTCCAGATCAAGAACGAATTTCAGTACAGTTGCCGAGAGACGAATCATATCCTCGGTTGTCTGATCTTCTTCAGCCAGGTTACCGGCACATTGCTGCGCCCAGGCCAGGATAATAGGATCGGTTGACGCAAAACGGGAGACAGATGAATGCAGCGCAGTCAGTTCGACGGTCTTTGGCTGCCGCACGTCGCTGTCCGGATGATGGTCCTGAAACTCCATTGATATGTCAAACCCTTACGGAAGTCCTTTCGATCCGGCAGAGTGTTACAGAGAAGATTTAGCATCAGGTTAAACATAGTCCGGGGCTGCCAGGACGCTATTTTCTCAGTCGTCCCGTTCTGCGAAAAAAGTCCGTATTTCCGCTGCGGCCGCCGCAATCCCCATTCGCCTCGGCGCGACACCGGCTGGAAACGCACCCAGAAGACGCGATGGTGTCCGCCGGTCCAGCAGCACAAATACACCCCTGTCATCACGGGCCCTGATCAGACGCCCGAAAGCCTGCCGAAGACGCAGACGGGCAATTCTGTCGTCATAAACTCCGGGCGCCCCATGAGAAAGGTGCATCCTGCGCTCCCGGTGCAGAATATCCGGTCGCGGCCAGGGCACACGTTCAAATGCCACCAGCCGCAAGGCGCGGCCAGGCACATCTACCCCGTCCCGCATGGCATCCGTGCCCAGAAGGCAGGAATCCGTTTCGGTTCGAAACACATCGACCAGAGTGGTATTATCCATTGCATCAACATGCTGCGCGTAGAGCGGAATGCCGTTTTCCTCCAGCGGCGCGGCAATCCTGCGATGCACGCCGCGCAGTCTTTCGATCGCTGTAAACAGCCCCAGACCGCCGCCACCGGACGCCAGAAACAAGGTGCGATAGGCGGCGGCGAGAGCATCGAGATTATCGTGCGCAACGTCATTCACCAGGAAAACCCGTGTCTGCGACGCGTAGTCAAACGGACTGGTCAGCGCCGCACGCAGCGCTGGCATCGGCAGGTGATTTGCGCCCACGCGCGCTTCTGCCGCCTCCCAGATTCGCTCGGCCTCGCCGTCCTGGACCGATCCCGTCTCATCACGCAACGTCGCAGAGGTGATGAGCAGTCCGTGCGCTGGCGTCGCGACGACAGCCGCAAAAGGAATAGTCGGATCAAGCCAGTGCTGGTGCAATCCGACATCCTGCTCGCCACGCCGCTGTCCCTCTCTGGTTTCTGTCCGGATGAACCGGATGAACCGGGGCGTGATCTCACTGTCCTGAGGTTCAGCGACCGTCGCCAGCATGGCCACCCAGCCGTCCAGCCGGGAGAGGGCACGGCGTCGGATTGTACGGATCATGGCCTCGATTCGCCCACGGGACGTCGAATCAAGTGTTTCCGTTTCCTCGCGCAACCGCTCCTCAAGACGGGTAACCAGCGTTCTCAACGGTTCAGAAATCCTGCCCAGCGCCCTTGCAAGCGTCGCTGCCGCATCGCCGAGACCGGGAATCAGCGGATAAAGGTCACATTCCCTGCTGCCGTACCGTTCGCGCCCGGAGCCCGGTGTGCGGGCCTGAACCTGTTCACGCAGCAGCCTGAGAAAAGTCTCGGTGGGATTGACCGTCACAGGTTCGGATACAGCCTGCTGAAGCGGCAGCAAAAGCGCAGGTAACATGGCCACGGGCTCCGAATCTTCAGCTACTGGCTCTTTCTCTTCATCTGGCCGGAGACGTGCTGACCAGCCCGGAGCGGGGAGAGCCTTCGCGGCCAGCAGAGCCGCGTCAAGTGGTGTTTCAAGGCGCAGAAAACCGACAACCAGATCGTCAAGCCGTCGCTTCAGCCCGCGCGCCCGGGAGCGACTGCCTTCGGCACCGAGAAGCCATCGCCGTAGCTCCGCTGCCTCGAGCCCTGAAAGCTCAAGTGCAAACGCACTGTCTGCTGCATCAGCGAGGTGGTGACCTTCGTCGAAAACATAGCGTGTCGGCAAACCATCTTCGTCCGGAACCGCCTCCTTTGCCTGCCGGCCACCACCGTCCGGATCACCCCGTTCCACAGCGTGCACGCCCTGTACCTGCGCCCAGGCCGCCTGTGACATTACCAATGCGTGGTTGGCAATAACGAGATCGGCCTCCTGCGCCCGCCGGATCGAATGTTCGACAAAGCAGCGCTGGTAATGCGGACAGGCCCCATGAATGCATTCCCCCCTGCGGTCTGCCACAGCGAAGACGACACCATGACCGAATACCTCTCCGAACCAGCCCGGCAGATCGCCGCCAAACAGATCCCCCTCCGCTGATGCCACTCCCCACCGCGCCAGAAGAGCGAGCGCGATCACCGCAGCGTTCCCGCGTGTGGGAGCCACGTTTACGGCCTCTTCCATGTTAAGCAGGCAAAGATAGTTTTCACGCCCCTTGCGGACGACGACGTGATGACGTCGAATCGCTGCATCGGGATACAGCCGGGCCGTCTCAGCTTCGATCTGGCGCTGAAGATGTCGTGTATAAGTACTGACCCACACAGCACCACTATTTCGTTCTGCCCAGACACTTGCCGGCGCGATATATCCAAGCGTCTTGCCCGTACCCGTCCCGGCCTCGGCGAGCACTACCTGTGGCAGGCCAGGACTTTCCCGGGGAGCGAAAGCTGTCGTCGCCACATCAGCAAAATCAGCCTGTCCGACGCGGATTTCGGCGCTTGCCCCAAGAAGCAAAGATAAACGTGTACGCGCCTCGGCCGGCGTCACCGGCTTTGATCCCGGTGGGGGCCGACGCGCCGTTTCTTCCCATTTTGGCAGATTACGCCATATACGCAGAGCATCGCCGGGTTGCATGACTTCCTTCGGCAGCGGCGCGCTCACACCGAGCACATCCGTCACCGCCTGGCCCCATATCCATCCTGCCCTCGCAAGACGTACCGCCAGCGCTGAAACCAGTTCTTGTTCTTCCGTTCCCCTCACTCGTCCCAGATCGGTCAGCAATCGCGCAACGAGACGTGGCAGCAGACCAGCTTCAATACGTCCGTCGGCAACATCATCGATATCCAGCGCGAGCGCCAGACCACGTGGTGTCGGCACAACCGGACGTGCAGGATGGACGAAAGCGAAGAGTTCAAGCAGGTCAAACCATGGTGAAGGCTGGCCTGGCGCCGATACTCCCAGCATTCTGGCTGTGGCGGGGGCATGTACGACAAGCAGAGCGTCTTCCCGTTCCACGAAGCGCCGCGCCATCTCTCTGTCGAGCGACAACACTTCGCCATCCTGCGTCAGACAGGAAAAAAAACCATGCCCTGCGATGAGGGCGGGTGCATCATGAGGAGAAGGCGTTACCGGCGACATTCAATCTGAGTTTAGACGAAGATCGCCCGGTCGCAATCGGCATATATCAGGCTGTGTCGTCAGGTCATTATGAAAGCAGAGATGTCACTCCCGCTTTTCCGGAAACTGGCTAATCGGCGATATTCGCATATTAATGCGTACAGTCCGTATTCAGCCCTTTCTTCGACAATGTTCTGATGCCTCACACGCCCCCATAAATCGTCGTACCTGCATCGTCAGTCATAAATGTAATCACCGTGGTCTGTCCGGCAATCGTGCTGACCACAGGCGTCACACCCCCCTGATATTTTGCCGGGGGCAACGTTACAGTGACCCCTCCTGATGCAGGCTGCCGGAGTATCAGCGTCAGCCGCTGCAAAACGCCCGTTGTGCCACCAGTAAGTGTCAGAGTGAGTGCCGTGTCAGGAGTTACATCCCATGTGATGTCGCCTGTTGCGGCGAACGCCAGCGTCAGCCTGGCTCCCGGCTTCGTCACGACGTTCGACGGCACTCCTGAACTTCCGCCGGCGGAACCGGCAATCAAAGATTCAGTCAGAAACGATACACTGGGAGCGGCAGCATTCCGGGCTGCGAACTCACGCGGATCAGCTCCTGTCTCCGGCATAATGGGAGAAATGCCAGCCTCTCGATCCGTTATCGAAAGGTGATGTTTTTCATCCATGCATGAAACTTTCTATCAATATAAAGAGCGGCTAAAATGAATTTCAGAATAAAATCAGATGAATTTAGTTGAAATCAGGCAATCATGTACAGAAACGGATAATATACCAGACCCGCATCTATATATTCACCCTTTCTGAGACAATGCGAGAAGATCAGAGTTCAGCCACAGTGATGTGCCGTCCCCCGGATCGTCCTGTGGCAAACTCTGCAGCAATTGTGACATCAGTACATTCAGCTGCGCCAGCGTAAGCGCCCCGGATCCGTCACCACTTCCCGAAGCAGAGGCCGGCATCAGAACGCCATCCACAATTGACAGCGTCTGACCGGCAATAACCTCTGCGCCATCTGCGGTCAGACCAAGAGTATCGTCGGCTGCAAAGACTTCTCGTGTCTCGATCAGAAGCGACAATGCTTCAACAGGGACTGTATATGTCTGTCCTGAAGCGATCATCTTCGGCCTTACGCCCCATGATGCAACAGGAGATGCATCAGCTATAAGACTGGAATAGATACGAATACCGGTTACAAGTCCCCAGTCCTCCGTCGCAAGCCCGAAACTATAGGATGAAGAAACGGCCCTGGTCAGCCTGCCATCACCCGGTGACGTGAAGCTGACCGGCTGCCGCACGTAACCATCGCCGCTTGCCTCACCCGCAATATCCGCGGGGCCGTCGACTACGAGTCCCATAAAACCTACAAAGAACGGCACACCTTTCTCTCCTCACAGCATCCTCAACGGGGCAGGACAGCCCGGTATATGGCAACAATGAAGTTACTATCGCTGTCCCAGAGATTATGTCGTGGTAAAGAAAAGAATATGTCGGGTCTTTTCTGACTCAGATCTTCAGAAAAGGCTTCCGGACTGTGCGTCGCAGATCAAAAAAGTGCCGGGCAGGCGAAAGACTGATGCGTTTCGCGTCAATCAGGGTAACCGGCCCTGCGCCTGAAAGTGTGTGAAGCCCGCTTGTCCACGGCGCAAAAGAAGCTGGTGCGGCAAGATGACCGCTGACAGAAGCCTGAAATCTGTCGGGAGCAAGATCAGTTATGGTCAGCAGAGAAATCGCGCCGCCATAAGTGAGCGAACAATCCTGAGTCGGCAGCACCAGACCTGCCGACGTTACAACCGGCGTTCCGCCCGGCCGCGCCGAAGCCAGATCGTGACGCAGAGGATTTCCCGGATGAAGATACCATGGTCCCGTCAGCTTTTCCGCCCAGGCGGCACACAGTAATGACTGTCTTTCCCGCTTATTTCCCGAAGGTGAGAAGAACATCCACCATAAACCGTCATACAGGACCGGAGAAGCATCAATAGCCGCTACCGGAAATGACCAGTCTGTAACCGGTTCCCATCTCGCCGGAAAAGAAACTGCGCGATAAAGCTGCAACGTTCCGGAATTCCACGCTTCGGGGAGCATGAAAATGTCACCGGCATCCTCGATAATCACAGGGTAGGAAAGGTGCCACGGCATGCTCAGGACCGTCTGACGCCCGAGAAGCCTCAGATCGGAATCAAACGCCAGATGATCAATTCGCCCATGTCGGTCACGATAATCATAGGCCTCGGCGAAGACATGCAGGGTTTCGTCGCGCCAGAATCCGAAAGGATCAGCCAGAAAGCGGAAAGAATGCGTGTCATTCAGCCAGGTGACTGACCGGCCTTCCAGTGTCCCTGCTGACACCAGGTCTCCGACAGGCGCATGCACCGCAGCGCAGCGCCACAGATCGGTCCGCATGAATGGCATAACGCGCCCATTCCTTTGTCAAAGTTCTGCCAGCGTCCCGTCACGCAATGTCACCACGCGATCCATCCGGGCGGCCAGATCGTCATTATGCGTCGCAATCAGCGCACCGAGACCCGAGCTCCGGACGGCCCGCAATAATTCATCGAAGACGATATCAGCAGTTTTCACATCAAGGTTGCCTGTCGGCTCATCCGCCAGAAGCAAGGAAGGTTCGTTGGCCAGCGCACGCGCAATTGCAACACGCTGCTGCTCTCCTCCCGATAGTTTACCCGGAAGATGATCCAGCCGGTGATCAAGTCCAAACAATCCAAGCAGCCTGTCCGCGCGCGCGCGCGCTGCACGTTGTGATTTTTTTGCGATCATCTGAGGCAGCATAACGTTTTCGCGGGCGGTGAACTCACCAAGCAGGTGATGAAACTGATACACAAAGCCAATTTCCGAACAGCGCACTGCCGTACGGTCATTATCGGCGAGGCGTCCGGAATCGCGGCCACTGATCTCGACAGTCCCGCTGTCCGGCCGGTCCAGCAACCCGGCAATATGTAGCAACGTGGATTTACCGTTACCGGATGGTGCGACAAGCGCGACAATCTCTCCGGTGCACAGAGAAAAGTTGATATCGCGAAGAACGTGCAGTGTCTCATCACCACTGACATAAGATCTCGCTACGTCGCGCAACCGCAGCACCACCTCTCCTACCGCTTTAACCATGACGCAACGCTTCCACCGGGTCCGTCCGGGCCGCACGCCAGGACGGCCAGAGCGTGGCCAGCAAGGAGAGGATCAGCGCCATGGCAATTACTTCCAGAACCTGTCCCCAGACCAGTTTCGCAGGCAGATGCTCCAGGTAGTACACCTCTGGATTAAACAGATTTGTTCCTGTTATTTTCTGAAGAACCTGTCTGATACGCTCGATATTTTCGCAGAAGACGACTCCGGTCAGCGTACCCAGAATTGTTCCTGTAACGCCCACTGACGCACCACACATGAGAAAAATCCTCATGATTGCTCCGCGTGTGGCCCCGAGTGTCCGCAACACCGCTATGTCAGTCGTCTTGTCCTTTACCATCATAATAAGGGACGAAATGACATTGAATGCTGCCACAAGAATAATCAGGGTCAGAATCAGAAACATCACGTTCTGCTCGACCTGAACCGCTCCGAAGAAGGCATTGTTACTGTTCGTCCAGTCCAGAACCCGGATACGGGGATCACCCAGCGTCTGCTCAATCGCCCGCGTAACGGGCCTGACATTTTCCGCATCCGACGTCATAACAACGATCTGAGATACGGCTCCAGGTTTCTGAAAATACACCTGTGCCGCTGGCAGGGGCAAAAACACGTAGCCAGCGTTGTAATCGTTCACACCGGCGTCAAAGATTGCCACGACCCGGTAAGCCCGCACGCGCGGCATTGTCCCGAATGCTGTCGCGGCGCCATTCGGCGAAACCAGTGTGATTTTTGACCCGATTGACAATCCGGCGCGGTCCGCCAGCGTCACACCTATTGCGATCGCATCATCACCCTGAAAATCGTCAAGAGAACCGGCGATAATCGAAGAACTGATCGCTTTGAGATCCAGCAGACCCTCGCGTGTCATGCCGTGAACGACCCCGCCCCCACTGTAAGGTCCGGCACTGAGAAGAACCTGCCCCTCAAGCAGCGGCGTGGCACTCAAAACACCGGGCACCTTGCGAACCTGCGCTGCAACATCTTCGTAATCCGTGATTGAACGCGTCACACCATAGAGCGTGAGGTCGCCGTTCAGCCCGAGAATACGTCCCATCAGATCGGAACGGAATCCATTCATTACCGCCATGACGATGATCAGTGTTGCTACACCGAGCGCTATACCGGCAAGGGAAAAAATCGCGATGACCGAGACAAAACGCTCACCCTTCCGGGCCCTCAGATACCGGGCGGCAACGGCACGCTCGAATAATCCGAACATCAGCGACTGATGACTCTGGCCAGCGCCTCATCGGCCGGCAGTTCAAAGCGCTCACCTGTCGCGCGGCGCTTCAGTTCTACTTTCTGTTCTTTCGCTCCACGCGGTCCGACAATCAGTTGCCATGGGTGCCCCATCAGGTCCGCGTCAGCGAATTTCGCACCAGCCCGATCCGTACGATCGTCATAGAGAAACTGCTCCGGGGCCGCCGCATAAAGCTTCTCGCACAGCGCGTCACAGGTCGCGTCCCCAACCTTCAGATTGATGATCACCGCTTTGAAGGGTGCCACGCTGTCAGGCCAGATAATTCCGGCTTCATCATGGCTGGCCTCGATGATGGCACCCGCCAGACGCGAGACGCCGATGCCATATGATCCCATTTCCGGATATATCGCCTCACCTTCCGGTCCCGCGACGGAAATATCCATTGCCTTTGTGTATTTGGTGCCGAAATAGAAAATGTGCCCGACTTCGATGCCGCGCCCCTCACGGCGCCTGTCGCCTGACACCTGATCCCAGGCATCTTCATCGTGCTTTTCATCGGTCGCCGCATAGTAGGACGTCACATTCGAGAAGAACTTGTCGAGTGAAACCCTGTCAGCGACATCGACCGGCTCGCCGAGCCAGTCAAGCGTCTCCAGTTCGCCATCATAGAACACCCCGCTCTCGCCCGTGGGAGCCAGAATCAGGAATTCATGACTAAGGTCGCCTCCGATCGGACCGGTATCGGCAACCATAGGCACTGCACGCACGCCAAGACGCTGAAAGGTGCGCAGATACGCCAGCATCATACGACGATAGCTGTCTACGGCCGCCTCGTAGCTGACATCGAAACTGTAAGCGTCTTTCATCAGGAATTCGCGACCACGCATCACACCAAAGCGCGGACGAACTTCATCCCGGAATTTCCATTGAATATGATAAAGAACCTGCGGCAGTTCCTTATACGATTTCACGCCCTGACCGAAGAGATCCGTAATCATCTCCTCATTGGTCGGCCCATAAAGCAGATCGCGCTCGTGGCGATCCCGGATACGCAGCATTTCCGGCCCGTAAGCATCATAGCGACCTGAGCGCTTCCACAGATCAGCTGACTGCAGTGTCGGCATCAACACTTCCTGCGCGCCGACTGCGTCCTGCTCTTCCCGGACGATCTGAGCAATATTACGCAGCACACGAAGCCCCGCCGGAAGCCACGCATAGATTCCGGATGCGGTCTGCCTGATCAGCCCTGCCCGCAACATCAGCCTGTGCGAGACAATCTGGGCCTCAGAAGGTGTTTCCTTAAGGGTAGGCAGAAAACTGCGTGACAGGCGCATAATGGCGATTCTCGTCCCTGAAAAATGAACCGGCGGATACCGGCCAGATGGAAACGCATGACGACGTGAAGAGCAATGCATCAGCGAGTCATCCGTGACCGGCATAAACAGGTCAGGCGTCACTAACCGGCATGTTTTGCCCGGTTCGTAAGCCGCCTATCTCCCACGAGGACCCCCGATGCAAGCATCATTGTGCATACCATCACACACACCGGCTTGTGATCACATGCCTGCTTGCATCGAAGGCAGATAGTGGTAGATTTATATGAAATAAGAATAAGAAAAATACGATCACTAAATGAGAATGGCGCTCCGGATTATCGGAGCGCCATTCTCACTTTTATCAATGTCAGACCCGCAGCACATGCACATCCACAAGCGGACGCTTCTGAATCTTCCGGCCCAGCGCACGACGCAGAGCCGTTTTCGCAGCTTCACGGAATGACTGATCATCCATCCGCAATTCATCCGGAATCTCGTCTATTGCGTTGGCAAATTCTTCACGAACGCGAATACTTTCCGGCTCATCAGCATCAAGCAGACCGGGAGCGCTGACCTTCGGTTCACCAATCACATAGCCTTCATCATCCACCGCAAAACTTGCAAGAACGATGCCATTGAAAAGCATCTTTCGTCGTGCTGCCAGAACGTCGCCGTTCATGGCAAGCAGCCTGTTGCCGTCCACAGCAAGGCGACCAGTCGGCGCCGTATCAATCACCTCAACCGCACCAGGCGCCAGATTCAGGATATCGCCATCTTCCAGCAAAATCGCTGAAATGCCCTTTTCCTGCGCAAGTGCCGCATGAGCAGTCAGATGACGCCACTCGCCATGCGTCGGAACCGCATATTGCGGCCGGATAAGATCATACATCGTCCGGACATCGTCCCCGGTCGCATGACCGGAACAATGAACCATCGCATCACGGTCAGTCAGCACCGTTACACCACGACGCGTGAGGTTATCCTGCACCTGCATGATCGCCCGCTCATTACCGGGAATCATGCGGCTTGAATAAATAACGGTGTCACCCTCGCCAAGCGCCACGTTCGGATGCACATCCGACGCAATACGGGACAACGCCGAGCGAGGCTCACCCTGACTCCCCGTAATGATCATCACAACCTGATCATCCGGCAGGTCATTCACCTCCTGCTCGGCCAGGAACGGCAACACACCGGACAAATAGCCGCATTCACGCGCTGCAACATCGAGATTTCGCAGTGAACGTCCGACCAGCACCACGGTGCGACCAGCCGCCTGCGCCGCCATAGCGATCGTCTCCACACGCGCAACATTGGACGCAAAACAGGTAACAGCAATACGCCCCTTCAAAGAGCCGATCAGTGCTGTCATGCCCTCCCGAACTTCGGCCTCAGACCGCGAGGGACCCTGCGTCATGACATTCGTACTGTCACCAACCAGCGCAAGGACACCTTCGTCACCGATCTCACGAAGCCGCTCAATATCCGTCGGCGGTCCGACAAGCGGCGTTGGATCAAGCTTCCAGTCGCCCGTATGAACAATCAGACCGTGCGCCGTCCGTATTGCAAGGGCCTGCGCTTCAGGCACGGAATGTGTAACCGGGATAAACTCGATATCGAATGGCCCGACATTGAAACGGCCGCCACATCTGATCGTATGGATCTTAACTTTCTGATCCAGCCGGGCCTCTCCCAGCTTGCGGCGCAACACCACACTGGCAAAAGGCGTCGCGTAGACCGGACATTGCAGTCGTGTCCAGAGATGTGCAACGGCACCGATATGATCTTCGTGTGCATGCGTGATGACCAGACCAGCGAGCTTCTCGCGCCGCTCCATGATAAATGTCGGATCCGGCGTCAGAATCTCGGCCTCAGGCGTGTCGTTTCCCGAAAATCCGATTCCGCAGTCGATTGCAAGCCATGTATCGTCCAGCCTGTACAGGTTGAGATTCATGCCAATCTCACCCGTTCCGCCAAGAGGCAGAAAGGCAAGACCGCCGTCCTTTTCTGTCATTTCTGAAAATTATCCTTCTATTGAATGGTCTCTGTCGTGGCCCGGAACCGGCTCGGGATTCCTCTCGGCCAGAAAGCGCAGTCCGTTGATCGTCAGTTGCGAATCGATATGCTCGAAAACGCTGGTTCCCTCCGAGAAGAGCGGAGCCAGACCACCGGTCGCCAGCACCTTCATCGGCGCTCCAAACTCCCGCCTGATCCTCTCAACAATCCCCTCAACCAGCCCTATATACCCCCAGAACACACCAGACCGCATTGCCGCGTTCGTGTTCTTCCCAATGACCAGCCCGCCTTCAGGGCGCCCCACACCGATTCGTGGCAATCGTGCCGCCGCACTGTGCAACGCTTCGACCGAGAGATTGATCCCCGGCGCGATAACGCCCCCCTGATAACTTCCGTCCCCGCCCACCACATCAAATGTAGTCGCAGTCCCGAAATCAATGACGATCAGCGGACCGCCATACATCCGATGCGCTGCCAGCCCGTTCAGCAGCCGGTCCACCCCGATTTCTCCCGGATTATCGAGTGCAATCCGGAACCCCCAGTCGAGACGGGCCGATGCAATCAGTGGTTCAACCCCAAAATACCGGCGGCACACCTGCCGTAAGTGATAAAGGGCAGCAGGCACGACGGTACCAACGACAGCATGACAGACATCTGTCGCCGACAGCCCTTCGATCTCAAGCAGCATCCTCAGCCATACAGCGTATTCGTCGCTTGTACGCTGAGTCTGCATCGAAATGCGCCACGACCCACGCCATCTCTCACCATCATGGACAGCGAAGACAACGTTCGTATTACCGGCATCAATGACCAGAAGCACAATCGGCTTCCATTTTCCTCAACGAGAAATCACCATAAAAAATTTCACCGGTCACAAAGCGTTCCCGCTTCCCTTCCCGATCCAGAAGCAGTTCCCCGCCCTCACCGAGGCCCATAAACAGACCGTGAGAATAGGTTTTTCCGTCACTGACCACAAGAGGCGAGCCGATCGGCAGCGAACGGGCAAGCCAGGCTCGCTTTATTGCGTCAAAACCATCCCGCTGAAAGATACGTCTCCAGTGCGTCAGGCGCTCCAGAATACGCGGCGCGATAATGTGCGGATCGCATATGGGTACATGCTCCGCCAGACAGGCGAGGTGACGTCCACTGATCCGCGGTGAGCACACGAGATTTGCACCAAAGCCAATCACAACATGTTCCGCAGGAGTGCCGTCAACCTCGACGAGCAATCCTCCCAGCTTGCGCCCATCCAGCAGCACATCGTTTGGCCACTTGATACGCAGTCGATGCGAAATACTCCCGTTCGCCAGTCCGTCATAAAACGCCACCGCCGCGATAAACGCCCAGAATGTATTACCGGCCCGCTCTGTATCATCAGGCCGCAGCAACACGGAAAGTGCCAGGCTGTCACCCGGATCAGCCCATATACGTCCCCGACTCCCGCGAGCCCGGGTCTGGCTGAGCGCCAGAATCGCGAGCCCGTCAGCCTCGCCTTTTCCGGCCCGCTCTATGCAGGCATCCGAAGTAGACGGCAGTTCATCATAACACTCGAAACGCCACGATGACGGCTCTGATATCACCGGTCTTCCGTTTCCAGCCCCATGCCGGGGTATCATGCTCTAACTGGCAAGCGCCTGAGCCGCAGCCTGAGCCGCAGCGCTGATCGGCCCAAGACCAATCAGAAACAGCACCGTTGCAAGCCCCATTGCGACAGAAACGAACGACACAGAAGGCGCTGGCCGGTCGAATGGCGCTACTGCAGGATCAAAATAAACCACCTTCACCAGCCGCAGATAATAGAATGCTCCGACAATCGCTGAGACCGCTCCGACCGCGACCAGAGGATACAGGCCAGCGTGCCACGCCGCCGCAAAGACCATGAACTTGCCAAAGAACCCGGCCATCGGAGGCACCCCGATCATACTGAACATGCAGACCGCGAGAATGAGGGCAAGACAAGGGTTGTTTCGTCCCAGCCCGGCCAGATCCGAGATTTCCGTCACCTCATGACCACGACGCCGCATTGCCGTGATAACGCCAAACGTCCCGGCATTCATCACCAGATAAGCCGCGAGATAAACCAGCGTCCCGGTGGTTCCGGCAGGAGATGCAGCCGCCAGCCCCATCATGGCGTAACCCATATGACCTATGGAGGAATAAGCCATCAGCCGTTTGATATTGCGCTGTGGAATAGCGGCAAAAGAACCAAACAGCATCGACAGAGCCGCAATGACTTCTATCAGGAGCTGCCAGCGCAATGACATTGCGCCAAACGGGCCACTCATAATACGCAGGATAAGAGCAAAAGCCGCGAATTTCGGCGCTCCGGCCATGTACGCTGTCACAGGCGTGGGAGAACCCTGATAAACGTCCGGCGTCCACATATGGAATGGTACGGCGGAAAGTTTAAAGGCCAGACCGACGATGATGAATACTGTGCCGATCACCAGTCCGAGAGGCACCATACCCGAGCTGTTAATCTCTGCCGCAATTGGAGCGTAATCCATCGTACCGGCATAACCGTAAACCAGCGACATACCATAAAGCAGCAGCCCTGACGCCAGCGACCCCAGAATGAAATATTTTAATCCGGCTTCCGCCGCGGCAGGACGATCACGTTCAGTCGCACAGAGAACATAAATCGACAGGGAGGATAATTCGAGCCCGACAAACAGAGTCATCAGACTGGAGGACGATGCCATCACCATCGCACCGAGCGTCGAGAACAGCACAAGGACCGGCATTTCAAATGGCAGCCTGCGCCGCCCGTCTGAGTAACCAACTGACAATGCTATTGCCGCCACGCCACCGATAATAGCCAGCAGTTTGATGAATCGTGAAAACGCATCGACCACGAACATGCCGTTATAAGCAATGCCATCCTGCTCCCCGGCCACCAGGAAACCAGTGACCACAAACGCACCGATACTGAGCATCGCACACGGCAGGAATGCCTCGTCCTTCTTCTGCAGCACGCCCGCCGCAAGAATAACAAGAGCACATAATGCCAGCACCAGCTCCGGCAGGCTGAGTAACCAGTTCATCGCCTATTCTCCCCGATGCCAGCACTAAAAAGTTTCCGAAATTCTGTCATTGGAAGAACACCACTGTGGTTACGAGAACCACCAGCCCGACCAGCATCGTCAGCGCATATACCGCAATCGATCCGGTCTGAGTACGGGTCGCGACAACCGCGCTGTCCCAGGTCACCCGGGCAAGTCCGACAGGAACTTTCTCGACCATTCCCTCATCGACCCCTTTCCACAGCGACCGTGCAATCGCGCGATAAGGACGAACAAAGATGTGGTCGTACAATTCGTCGAAATACCACTTATTGAGCAGAAACAGATACGCAGGACGGAAAGACGCGGCGAGCGAGGAAGGAAGCTCCGGACGCGCGATATACAACACGTAGGCCACACCGATTCCGAGCAGTCCGACGACACTCGGCATCAGTCCGACCAGCATCGGAACGTCCTCAAGTGACGCGATAACCGTATTCCCGGGCGCATTGAAAATTGCTCCCCCCCAGAATGCCGCCTGCCTGCCGCCAATATAGAACGGGGCCAGCGCCAGGCCGGCGACGATCGCGCCGAGTGACAGCAGCACGACCGGCACGAGCATGACAGGCGGACTTTCATGCGCACCTTCATGCAGATGTACGTCACGAGGCTGGCCGTGAAACACCAGGAAAATCAGACGCCAGCTATAGAAAGCGGTAATGAAAGCCGTGACTGTACCCATAATCCAGCCATAAGTGCCGACACCGCTATGTGAGACCCAGGCCGCATTCAGGATTGCGTCCTTTGACCAGTATCCCGCGAAGGGAAACACACCTGCCAGCGCGAGACTGCCGATCCACATCATCGCATAGGTGACAGGGATTTTTTTCCACAGGCCGCCCATGCGGAACATATCCTGCTCATCATGCACGGCATGAATGACGCAGCCGGCGCCAAGGAACAGCAGCGCCTTGAAGAAGGCATGGGTCGTCAGGTGGAATGCGGCTGCCTGGTAGGCGCCGACACCCACGGCCATGAACATGTAGCCAAGCTGGGAGCAGGTGGAATAAGCGATCGTCCGCTTGATATCCGGCTGCACCATGCCGACGGTTGCGGCGAAGAAACAGGTCGTGGCGCCGATCAGAACGATGAAGATCCGGGTGTCGGGGGCGAACTCCACCAGAGGCGACATGCGCGCCATCAGGAAGACGCCAGCCGTGACCATCGTTGCGGCGTGGATCAGTGCGGAAACTGGCGTCGGGCCTTCCATCGCGTCCGGGAGCCATGTGTGCAGGAAGAGCTGCGCGGACTTACCCATTGCTCCGATGAAGAGGAGGGTCGCGATAATTTCCAAGATCGAATGCGTCGAGCCGAAGAGCTGATAGCCCGTCTGGACCTGATCAGGCACCATGGCGAAGATATCGTCGTACTGAACTGTGCCGAATGTCACGAAGATCAGGCCGATTCCCACAAGGAAAAACAGATCGGCGATACGGTTGACGACAAATGCCTTGATCGCGGCAGCGGTAGCGGAGGGTTTGTTATACCAGTACCCGATCAGCAGATAACTCGCGAGACCGACGCCTTCCCAGCCGAAAAACAGCTGGATCAGATCGTTCGATGACACGAGCATCAGCATCGCGAACGTAAACAGCGAGAGGTACGAGAAGAAGCGGTAACGCGGCATTGAGTCGTGCGCCATGTACCCCAAGCTGTAGATGTGAACGAGCAGCGACACTGTCAGCACCATGGCTGTCATCGTCACCGACAGCGTGTCGAACCGTAGGGCCCAGTTCGCGTGGAATGAACCGGCGTCGACCCAGTGCGCCAGAAGCGCGACGCCCGGCATTCCGCCGGAGACCATGCCGCCCATCAGCGCGCCGTAGCTGCAGAGCGTCGCCATACCCATGAAGAGAATGGTGACCGCCTGGGCCGGGCCATCGCCGATGCGACGCCCCGCCAGCCCGGCGATGACCGCACCACCGGCCGGCGCCAGCACGGCAATCGCGAAAAGGATCAGTGCCGCCTGCATGTCCGCTCAGCCTTTCATCGTCGCAACGTCCTCGACCTGAATCGAGCCACGGTTGCGGAAATAGACAGTGAGGATGGCGAGACCAATCGCCGCTTCAGCCGCCGCGATCGTCAGGGTGAACAGGACCATCACCTGACCGGAGAGGTCACCGAAGGCTCCGGAAAACGCCACGAAATTAAGATTCGCCGAAAGCAGGATCAGTTCCATCGACATCATGATGATGATGATGTTTTTCCTGTTCAGGAAAATACCGAACACACCGAGCACCAGGAGTGCCGCGCTGACGGTCAGAAACGGACCGAGTCCGATCTGGGCGATCGCGGAATTCATTTCGCCTCTCCTTCTCCGCTGTCTGACGACGGAATCCCGTAAGACCCCGGAACAGCAGTGTCGTAGTACGATCCCGGTGGGCGTAGAAAGCCACCATTGGCGGTCGTTCCGTTGCCAAGCGGAAGATCAAGCATCTCCAGCGTATTTTCCCGCATACGGCCGTGCTGCCTGTCGATCCGCTGACGACGTCCCGTTGGTTTCTCCCGCAGCGTCAATGTAATCGCACCGATCATTGCGACGAGCAGAATCAGACCGCAAAGCTGAAACAGCAAAATATAATGCGTGTAGATCAGGGTCCCCAGCGCGGCCGTATTGGTCATTGGACCACCCGGCTCACCGAGACCGCCCGTGATCGGCGCTGGCACTGCCGGCGATGTGACCCAGTGCAGGCCGGCCATCACCAGTTCCGCAAACAGAACGCAGCCAACCGCAGCCCCGAAAGGAGCATAACGCTGCAACCCTTCCCGCATCTTCGTGAAATCGATGTCGAGCATCATCACGACAAACAGGAACAACACGGCAACAGCGCCCACGTAAACGATGACCAGGATCATCGCGAGGAATTCTGCTCCGGCAACGAGGAAAAGACCCGCCGCGTTAAAGAAGCCCAGAATCAGAAACAGGACCGAGTGAACCGGATTGCGCGCACTGATCACCATTGCCGCTGAAGCGACAAGCACAGTGGCAAAGACATAGAAAACCAGCTGAATCATTCCGGTTCTCCTCCGGCACGAAGGACAGAATCCTTCAGGATAACAGGTGCGGAACAATCCGGGCGGGAATGATCCGTCATGAAGAGTCGCGGCTCAGCGATAAGGCGCATCGAGTTCGAGCCTCCGCGCCAGCACACTCTCCCAGCGGTCTCCATTAGAGAGCAGCTTTTCCTTGTCGTACATCAGCTCCTCACGCGTCTCGGTCGCGAACTCATAGTTCGGCCCTTCAACAATGGCATCGACCGGGCACGCTTCCTCACAGAGGCCGCAATAAATACACTTCGTCATGTCGATGTCGTAACGCGTGGTACGCCGCGAACCATCATCGCGCGGCTCAGCCTCAATCGTGATAGCTTCCGCCGGACAAGCCGCTTCGCACAGTTTGCAGGCAATGCAGCGCTCTTCTCCGTTCGGATACCGGCGCAGCGCATGTTCTCCACGAAAACGAGGCGATAACGGGCCTTTTTCGTAAGGGTAGTTGATGGTCACTTTCGGTTTGAACATCGTCCTGAACGTCGCCGCCATGCCGGAGACGATTTCGGTCAGCAGAAATGCCTTCAGTGCACGATCCATGCCGGCCATCAGCTTACTCCCTGCGGCAACAGTCCGGTCGCGAGCAGGAACCCGGCTGTCGCAATCATCCAGAGCAGCGAGACAGGCAGGAAGACTTTCCAGCCAAGGCGCATAAGCTGGTCGTAGCGGTAGCGGGGGAAAGTCGCACGCGTCCAGATAAAGACAAAAAGACAGAAGATAATTTTGGCGATCAGCCAGAGGGGGCCGGGAATCCATGTAAACGGCGCGATTCCGAGCGGCGGCAGCCAGCCCCCGAGAAACAGAATGCTGACCATGCCGGACATGAGGATCATGTTGGCATATTCACCCAGAAAGAAGAGGCCGAAGGACAGCGAGGAGTATTCGACAAAAAATCCCGCCACCAGTTCACTCTCGCCTTCCGGCAGATCGAACGGCGCCCTGTTCGTCTCAGCAAGCGCCGAAATGAAGAAGACGATGAACATCGGAAACATCGGCACACAGAACCAGATATGCCTCTGCGCCAAGATAATGTCGTTGAGGTTCAGGCTGCCTACAGCCAGGAGAACCGAAACTATTACCAGTCCGATCGAAACCTCATACGAAACCATCTGCGCCGCTGAACGAAGTCCGCCCAGAAACGCGTATTTGGAATTCGACGCCCAGCCCGCAATCAGGATGCCGTAAACACCCAGTGACGAAATCGCCAGCAGATAGAGAATGCCAACATTGATATTCGCGACGGCAAGCCCGTTTCCTGTCGGAACCACAGCCCACGCCACCATTGCCAGCGAAAACGTCAGAAACGGCGCGAAAAGAAACAGAAATCTGTTCGCACCCGACGGTATGATCGTTTCTTTCGTGATCATCTTGATCGCGTCGGCGAAAGCCTGGAGCAGACCGAAAATACCGTTCACATTCGGGCCGCGACGAAGCTGCATCGCCGCCATGACCTTACGTTCCATCAGCGTCAGGTAAGCGACCGCAATAAGCAGCGGCACAAGCACTGCCAGCGCCTCAAGAACGATCAGAATGACGTGGCCGATAACCGTATCGAAGAAAAAATGCGCCACGTTCTTACTCCGCCGCTACAGCCGTGTGCGGTGCGTGAACGCGTGCACACTCATTCATCGTCGGACTGGCCCGGCTGATCGGATTTGTCAGGTAATATCCCTGTGTAAGGGAGGTGAAAGGACGTGCATCAAGGCCGCTCTGGCCACCCGGAACATCCGGTTGCACAGCCTCGGCATCATTCCCCAGACGCAACCTCTCACGGAGCGCCTCCAGCGTGTCATAGGGCAGCGTATGCCCGAGGACCTCGGAAACCGCCCTCAGAATACGCCAGTCCTCCCGGGCTTCACCCGGTGGAAATACAGCCTGAAAACCTCGCTGAACCCGCCCCTCTGTATTCACCCAGGTGCCTGATTTCTCCGTGTAGGCAGCCCCCGGCAAAATTATATCGGCCCGGGCCGCCCCGGCGTCACCATGATGACCCTGATAGATCACAAATGTCTCAGGACCGATTGCATGCACGGGAAACTCATCCGCGCCAAGCAGCCACAAAACGTCAACTCCGCCGCTCAGCATGCCACGAACACTGCGGCCACCCGGGCGCGGCAGAAAACTGAGATCCAGTCCCGCCACACGAGAAGCTGCCGTATGCAGAACATTCAGACCATTCCATCCTTCAGCAATGGCCCCGACGCTTTCCGCAAGCTGAGTGCAAAGCGCCTGTACATCTGCAGCGTCCTCACGAGCCAACGCTTCCTGACCGATAATTATCATCGGCTTCTTTGCGTTCTTCAGGATTTCTGCAAAAGCATGTGAACCAGCGACAAAGTCACGAAGCGCACCAGGCCCGTCACCGAGGCGTTCGCAGGCCCAGGTCGGGTCAGCACCGACATCGCCGATTACACCAATCGGGAAACCACCGCGTCCCGCCGCCAGATAGCGTTTACGGATACGCGCATTCAGTACCGGTGCATCATGCCGCGGATCAGCGCCGATCACCAGCAGGGCATCGGCCTCATCAATGCCGGCGATACCGCTCGCGAAAACATAACGTGACCTGCTGGATGTATCATACAGCGCACCGTCCTGACGGCAGTCGAGATTCGGTGAACCCAGAGCCAGCATCAGATCACGCAATGCCATGATGCTCTCTGCCTCGCACAGATCACCGACAATTGCACCAATGCGTGAACCAGACACACCATTGAGGCGCCGTGCGATAGCGACGAATGCATCCTGCCACGATACGGCCTGTAGTTTACCGTGTACCCGCACCCAGGGCCGGTCGAGACGCCGACGCTTCAGACCATCGACCGAAAAACGTCCCTTATCGGAGAGCCATTCTTCATTGATATCATCATTAACCCGCGGAACGATCCGTTTGACTTCGCCTCCGCGCGCCTGGATCTGAATATTCGTCCCGACTGCGTCCATGACGTCAATCGCGTCAGTTTTCTTCATTTCCCATGGGCGGGCTTGGAATGCACCAGGCTTTGATGTGAGAGCCCCGACCGGGCAGATATCAATCAGGTTTCCCGAAAGCTCTGAGGTCAGAGCTTTCTCTACATAGGTGGTAATCTCCACGTTCTCGCCACGCGAGACCGCCCCGAGTTCCGGCGTACCGGCAACCTCTGTGCAGAACCGCACGCAACGCGTGCATTGAATGCACCTCGTCATGACAGTCTTGACCAGCGGGCCGAGATTTTTATCGGTCACAGCCCGTTTTTCTTCATGATAACGGGAAATACCGGAACCGTAGCCGTATGCCTGGTCCTGAAGATCACACTCACCGCCCTGATCACATATCGGGCAATCAAGCGGGTGATTGATCAGCAGGAACTCCATTACCGCCCGCCGCGCCTTCCGGACGACCTCTGTGTCCGTCAGAATCTGCATGCCCTCAGCCACAGGAAACCCGCAGGACGCAACCGGCTTCGGTGCCCGCACAACCTGCACAAGACACATGCGGCAGTTACCGGCAACAGACAGACGTTCGTGGAAACAGAAACGCGGGATTTCCTTACCGGCAGCTTCACAGGCCTGAAGCGCAGAAGACCCGGCAGGCACATCAACAGGAATACCGTCGACGATCACTCTGACCATCTGCTTTACTCCGCTGCCAGAGTTGCAACCGGAGCGCTGGCAGGTACCTGCACCTGCTTAGCCCCGCCATGCTGTTGTTTGTAATTATGAATCCGCTCTTCCATTACCGGCCGGAAATGACGGATCAGCCCCTGAATCGGCCATGCTGCAGCATCACCAAGAGCGCAGATTGTATGACCCTCCACCTGACGCGTGACCTGCTCAAGCATATCGATTTCCTCGATCTCGGCCCGACCTTCGACCATGCGGTTCATCACACGCATCATCCAGCCCGTCCCTTCACGACAGGGCGTACACTGTCCGCAGCTCTCGTGTTTGAAAAACTGAGAGAATCGCGCAATCGCTTTTATAATATCAGTAGATTTGTCCATGACGATCATGCAGGCTGTTCCAAGTCCGGAACGTTCAGCACGCAGGCTGTCATAATCCATCAGAACGGTCTCACAGATCTCCTTTGGCAGCAGGGGCACCGAACACCCGCCTGGAATAACTGCGAGCAGATTATCCCAGCCGCCTCTGACACCACCGCCGTGTTTTTCGATAATTTCTTTCAGAGGAACACCGAGTTCTTCCTCAAATACACAAGGTGTATTCACATGCCCTGAAATGGCCATGAGTTTCGACCCGGTATTATTCGGACGTCCCAGACCGGCGAACCACGCTCCGCCACGACGCAGAATTGTCGATGCAACAGCAATACTTTCAACATTGTTCACTGTTGTAGGACAGCCATACAATCCCGCCCCGGCCGGAAACGGGGGCTTCATGCGTGGTTGTCCCTTCTTTCCTTCCAGGCTTTCAAGAAGCGCTGTTTCTTCTCCGCAGATATACGCACCAGCTCCGCGATGGATATAAAAATCAAAATCCCACCCGGTTCCGGCAGCATTTTTCCCAAGAAGACCTGCTTCATAGGCCTCGTCGACAGCACATTGAAGATGCCGCGCCTCATTATAAAACTCACCGCGCACATAGATGTACGCCGCGTGAGCTCCCATCGCGAACGATGCGATCAGCGCACTTTCGATCAGCTTATGTGGTTCATGACGCAGGATTTCGCGATCCTTGCAGGTTCCCGGTTCAGATTCATCGCCATTTATCACAAGATAATGTGGTAACGGCCCATCGCCTTTCGGCATGAAGGACCATTTCAGGCCCGTCGGAAATCCGGCACCTCCACGCCCGCGAAGTGAGGAGGCCTTCATTTCCGCCACGATTGCATCGCGGCCTTTTCCGAGGATTGCTTTCGTGTCGTTCCAGTCTCCGCGTGCGCGGGCTCCGGCGAGCCGCCAGTCGTTCTGACCGTAGAGATTGGTAAATATCCGGTCTTTATCGCTCAGCATCGCCGCTTTCCTCACCCCTGCCCGGAACCGGAAGCGTCATGAACCGTCTCCAGCAATACCTTACGCCCGCCTTCCGGTGCCGACCCCATCCGGTCAATCGTCGGACCCGGTTCAGGCCGCTCACCCCGACGCAATGCCTCAATCAGCGCTTCAGTCCGCGGACCATCGAGATCTTCATAATAATCATCATCAACCTGCAGAATCGGCGCATTGGCACAGGCGCCGAGACACTCCACTTCACTCAGAGTGAACAGTCCGTCCGCACTGGTCTCACCAAAATGCTTTATCCCCGTCGCCTTTTTGCAGGCTGTCACAACATCATCCGATCCCCGCAACCAGCAGGATGTCGTCGTGCAGGCCTGCAGATGGTAACGACCGATCGGCTTCGTGTTGAACATGAAATAGAACGTCGCGACCTCATAAACCCGGATCGGCGCAATCTCCAGCCGCTCGGCTATCCGGTCCATAGCCACAACCGGCACCCAGGCACTGCCCGTCTGACGACCCATCTGCCGCTGGGCGACATATAGCAGAGGGAGTGATCCGCTTGCTTTCCTCTCAGGAGGATACTTCGCGAGAATTTTCGTAATTTCTGCTTCACTGATCTCGTCAAATTCGAAGTGCTCAGGCTGCTCGCGATTCACGTCGCTCATCTGTCCACCTCACCAAACACCAGATCCAGCGATCCGATGATCGCCACCGTATCCGCCAGCATCGACCGCCGTGAAAGTTCATCGATCGCCTGCAGATGAGAGAAACCCGTCGGCCTGATCTTGCATCGATACGGCCTGTTGCTGCCATCCGCCACAAGATACACCCCGAATTCTCCCTTCGGCGTCTCCACAGCGGTGTATGTCGCACCCGGAGGCACATGATACCCCTCGGTAAACAACTTGAAGTGATGGATCAGCGCTTCCATCGATCGTTTCATGACAGCACGTGGCGGGGCAGAAAATTTTGGATCCTGAATCTTAACCGGGCCTGGTTTAATCTGCTCCAGACCCTGCCTGATAATTTTCACACTCTCGCGCAGTTCTGCGACCCGGATGAGATACCGGTCATAGCAGTCACCGTGCCGGGCGACCGGCACGTTAAACGTCACCTTGTCGTAATTATCATAAGGCTGCGAGCGACGAAGATCCCACGGCACGCCGGATCCACGCAGACAAGGTCCACTAAATCCCCACGCAAGAGCCTGCTCGCTGGTAAAAACACCGATACCGACTGTACGTTGTTTCCAAATCCGGTTTTCTGTCAGAAGACCCTCAAGATCATCAATCCAGGACGGAAACTCTTCTGCCCAGTTCGCAATTTTTTCTTCAAGTCCCGCTGGCAGATCTCGCGCGACACCACCCGGACGGAAGTAATTGGCATGAAACCGGGCTCCTGACGCCGCCTCGTGAAACTCAATCAGCTTCTCACGCTCTTCATAACCCCACAAAGCTGGTGTCACCGCACCGCAATCGAGCCCCATCGCTGTCAGATTAAGGATATGATTCAGAATCCGCGTGATTTCAGCAAAGATAACCCGAATCCACTTTGCACGTTCCGGAGCTTCAATTCCCAGAAGCTTTTCCGTTGCCAGCGCGAAAGCATGTTCTTCACACATCGGAGATGCGTAATCGAGCCGGTCAAAATAGGGCAACGCTTTCTGATACGTTTTATATTCGATCAGCTTTTCCGTGCCACGATGCAAAAGACCGATGTGAGGCACCGCCCGGGCGACAACCTCTCCTTCCATCTCCAGAACCAGCCTGAGCACCCCATGCGCTGAGGGATGTTGCGGGCCAAAATTCAGCGCATGACTGTCAATTTCGACGGTGCGCCGCTCGACATCATCAGCAACATCTTCGGGCAGAAGAGATTCCGGAAGACGACCTTCACCAAGAAGCTCAGACTCAAGATCCTGTTTGACGGTCTGTGTCATGAAAAAGCTCCTGTCACTTCAGCTTCTGCATGATCTGACGCAACTCATGCGCCCGTTCATCGCCGGGCAGGGTAAGAACCCCCTCCCACGGAGAAACGAAGTCAAAGTCACGAAAATCCTGGGTCAGCGATACGGGCTCACGCACGATCTGTCGCCGTTCGGGATCGTAGCGAACCTCGACATAGCCGGTCAGCGGAAAGTCCTTACGCAGGGGATGACCTTCAAATCCGTAATCCGTCAGAATACGGCGCAAATCAGGCTGCCCCGAGAACAGCACACCATACAGATCGTAGCATTCCCGCTCCCACCAGGTCGCGCATGGCCAGAGCGTGTGGACAGAAGGCACCGGCTCCAGTTCATCCGTTGTCACAATCACACGGACCCGGTGGTTATGACTGACAGACAACAGATTATAGACCACGTCGAAACGTTCTTCGCGTTGCGGAAAATCCACACCACACAGATCCATCAGTTGCTCACAGCGGAAACGCGGATCATCGCGCAACAGAAGCATAAGCGGAGTGAGGCGCTCGCGATGGGTGCGAATCACCAGTTCGCCGCCCTCAAGTGCCGCTGAAGAAATTCCCGGAAGAGAAGTCGACAGCACAAAGGCAAGATAGGACAGACTGGAAGATGCCGGCGCCTGCATGCTGACCGGGGCCTGATCGTCAACCACGCAGAATCGTTCCTGTCCGACGGATTTTCTTTTGCAGCAGCATGATGCCGTAAATCAGCGCCTCGGCAGTAGGCGGGCATCCCGGGACATACACATCGACCGGAACCACGCGATCACACCCCCGGACAACCGAATAGGAGTAATGATAGTAGCCACCACCATTTGCGCAGGACCCCATCGAAATCACCCAGCGTGGTTCAGCCATCTGGTCGTAAACCCGCCGCAACGCCGGAGCCATTTTGTTCGTCAGGGTCCCTGCAACGATCATCACATCCGACTGACGCGGCGAGCCGCGCGGAATGACGCCCATACGGTCAAGATCGTAACGCGGCATATAGGCGTGAATCATTTCCACCGCGCAGCACGCCAGCCCAAACGTCATCGGCCAGAGACTTCCCGTACGTCCCCAGTTGACCAGCTTATCGAGACTCGCGACCACGAATCCCTTTTCACTGATCTCACCGGTAATTCCGCGAACAATTGCCTCCTGTTCCGGGCCGGGAGGGACCATGTCGCGGTTCCACACCACGTTCTCCGCTGATCCGCCTGCACTGTCACTGCTCATTGCGCGCACCTCTCATTACCGCCCGAAAGCCGGCCAGCCTCATCAATCCCAGTCCAGCGCGCCCTTACGCCACTCATAAAGAAAGCCGATACCAAGCACACCAAGGAAGGCCATCATCGAAAAGAACCCGAACGCTCCGATCCGTGAAAGGCTGATCGCCCACGGAAAGAGGAACGCCACTTCCAGATCGAAAATGATGAACAGGATCGATACAAGATAGAACCGCACATCAAAACGGCGCCGGGCATCATCAAATGGCTCAAAGCCGCATTCATAAGCCGAAAGCTTCTCGGCATAGGGTTTCTGATGGCCGCAAATCAGCGAGGCGCCCAGCATTGCCCCCGCGATCACCACAGCCAGAATGCCGAAAATCAGAACGGGAAGGTAATCATTAATAACCGAATGCAAAGCCGCCCCCGTAGCTTACTTCCTGTCACACCTGAGTTTCCTCAACGGAATCTGCTGTTGTGACGACAGGCTGAAACTATGCCTGGCGACGTTCCCTGGCCAGAGCCTTAGCCACTGATATCAGGAACTTTCCCGTGAACCGTGCAGCGACATGTGATTCGTGGGCGGGATCTGTTCAACACAAATCTGAGATCAGACAGAAGACAGATGCCAAGGACAGAATAGCTTGCCCGCGTTTTCGGTTATCGTCCGAAAGATTTGACCACAAAGCTGACCAGATAAATGTCCAGATGCTACGACTACGGACATCAGATTTAAGGAAGTCAGACTGATTATTAAAATAAGCTGGCACTGATAATATTTATTCGCAATAATACAAAATTATATAAATTATCGTATTTTATTCCGCAAAATCAATAACTCTTACCGCAAAACACGGTTGCCGCTAAAGCAGCGTGTCCACAGGTTCGTATTATTCCTGCTATTTCATGGAATAAAAAATGGTGGGCGATGACGGGATCGAACCGCCGACCCTCTCGGTGTAAACGAGACGCTCTACCGCTGAGCTAATCGCCCGTCGCGTTGCATTAAACATATCAGAACAATCAATCAACTGTTCCGACAGGTCACCATGCTAAAATCTACTGCAGGCCGGAAAATTCAGTCCTGTAAAAAAACGAGCAGGGTAAAAAATACCCTGCCCACATTAATATGAGCGTTAATCAGCTCACAGCGTCTTTCAGTGTTTTACCTGGCTTGAATCTGACAGAAGTTGATGCCGGAATATCAATCTCCTCGCCCGTACGCGGATTACGGCCTTTGGTCGCCTTGCGATGCGCTGTAACAAATGAACCAAATCCAACGAGACGAACTTCCTGCTTCTGCTTCAGGGACTTCTCAATCGCAGCGAAAACGGCATCCACCACTTCGCCAGCTTTCGCTTTCGGCAGGTCAACTTCATCCGCAACGATCGAGACGAGTTCCTGCTTATTAAGCGGCTTATCCATATATACGCCTTTCTCTGTTCAGGTCCTTGTCGCGACCTGACGTCGCGACGGACATTCCGCGGCGCACTATGAAGCCGTTTTTCGCCACGTCAACTGGCTCAGCGCCCGGCAGGAAGGCAAATTTTCCTTCCACCGGGAAGCCTCCCCCGGTCAGTGCGCAACCGCGCTCGTCGTACCCGGCGCAGCAATCTGGGTCATCACCTCCGCCTCATCCTCCCACTCGATAGGAACAGGAACTCTGACAAGCGCCCGGTCAATGACCTCATCGACATGGGAAACAGGGACAAGTTCGAGATGTTTCTTCACAGCATCGGGCAGTTCTGCCAGATCCTTCTCATTGTCTTTCGGCAGAAACACCGTTTTGATCCCGGCACGCATCGCCGCAAGCAGCTTCTCTTTCAGTCCGCCAATCGGCAGCACCCGACCGCGAAGTGTAATTTCACCCGTCATCGCCACATCGCGCCGGACAGGAATGCCGGTCAGCACGCTGACCAGCGATGTCGCCATCGCAATACCAGCAGACGGACCATCCTTCGGAGTCGCCCCCTCCGGCACGTGGACATGAATGTCACGCTTCTCGAACAAAGTCGGCTTAATACCAAACTGGGTTGCACGGCTGCGGACATAAGACAGTGCGGCCGACACACTTTCCTGCATCACGTCTCCCAGCTTACCAGTCTGCCTGACCGCGCCCTTACCCGGCACCATCACGCTTTCAATGGTCAGGATCTCTCCGCCCACTTCTGTCCATGCCAGACCGGTCACGACACCGACCATGTCCACAGCCTCGGTTTCACCATGGGAGAAGCGTTTTACACCAGCGAATTTCCCCAGATTTTTAACAGTGATCGCAACCTTCTTTGCCTTGCCCGTCACGATTTCCTTCACGACCTTACGAGCAAGATTGGCGATCTCACGCTCCAGACTGCGGACGCCGGCTTCACGCGTGTAGGAACGAATCAGCTCCATCAGTGCGTCATCAGAGATAGACCATTCATCCGGCTTCAGATTATGGGCTTCGCTCTGCTTGGCAATCAGATGCCGGCGCGCGATATTCATCTTCTCTTCTTCGGTGTAGCCGGACAGACGGATGATCTCCATACGATCCAGCAAAGGCTGAGGCATGTTAAGGCTGTTAGCCGTGGTCACAAAGAGCACATCCGAGAGGTCATAATCGACCTCCAGATAGTGGTCCGAAAACGTCGAATTCTGCTCAGGATCCAGAACCTCAAGCAAAGCAGATGCCGGATCACCACGCCAGTCCGCACCAAGCTTGTCAATTTCATCAAGAAGAAAAAGCGGATTCGAAACCTTCGCTTTCTTCATTCCCTGAATGATTTTTCCCGGCATGGACCCGATATAAGTCCGCCTGTGTCCGCGAATCTCAGATTCATCGCGAACTCCGCCAAGCGACATCCGCACATAATGACGTCCGGTCGCCTTAGCGATCGACCGTGCCAGTGTGGTCTTACCCACACCCGGTGGTCCGACGAGGCAAAGAATCGGCCCCTTCAGCTTTTGTGACCGGCTTTGCACAGCCAGATATTCGAGAATACGCTCTTTGACCTTTTCAAGCGCATAGTGATCTTCATCCAGAACGTGTTCCGCTTCAGCCAGATCGTTTTTAACTTTCGTCCGCTTCTTCCAGGGAACACCAAGCAGCCAGTCAAGATAATTACGGACAACTGTCGACTCGGCTGACATCGGACTCATGGCACGCAGCTTCTTAAGCTCGCCCATGGCCTTTTCACGGGCTTCCTTACTCAGCTTGGTTTTAGCAATCTTCTCCTCAAGCTCGGCTGTCTCGTCTTTCCCATCCTCACCTTCGCCGAGTTCCTTCTGGATCGCCTTAAGCTGCTCGTTCAGATAATATTCACGCTGCGTTTTCTCCATCTGCCGCTTCACCCGGTTCCGGATGCGCTTCTCTACCTGAAGAACGCCAATTTCGGCTTCCATATGCGCCAGAATTTTCTCAAGCTGCTTCGTCACAGACGGCAGTTCGAGAATTTCCTGTTTTTCTGAAATTTTGAGATTCAGGTGGCTGGCAACCGTATCTGCCAGCTTCGACAGATCGCTAATCTGATTCAGCGAGACCATCACTTCAGCGGCAATCTTTTTATTCAGTTTGATATACTGTTCAAACTGACCGACCACCGCACGCGCAAGCGCTTCTGTCTCCTCACTCGCCGCGGATTCTTCCGGAACAGACTCAATTTCCGCTTCGAAATGCCCATCCACTTCCAGCAATTTCGTGACGCGAGCCCGCTGATTTCCCTCCACCAGCACTTTTACAGTGCCATCCGGAAGCTTCAGGAGCTGCAGAATTGTTGAGACAGTACCAAATCGATAGACATCGTCCGGTCCGGGATCGTCCTGAGCCGCGTCCTTCTGTGCAAGCAGCAGAATATGCTTGTCGTCTTTTGTAACAGACTCAAGCGCTCGAACCGATTTTTCACGTCCCACAAAAAGCGGCACGATCATATGCGGGAATACAACAATATCGCGGAGCGGCAAGACCGCCACCCGATTCACTGATGAAGATGCAGAAGATGCCGACTCTCCGGCCACCATGGCTTCCACCGGCTCAGCCTGTTTGACGCGTTTACGGCGCGGAGCCGGAGTCTTCTTTTTTTCTGTCATGATATAGGCGACCTCCTGAAGGGACGATCCTGCGATTCGCGCCCGATAACGGCACACGTATCGCGAACCTGCCTGTAGAGCAGACTCGACGCGGGCACGATGCAAAACATCTCACCCAAGTCTCGCGCATAATTACTAATATCGGGATGTTTTTTATCCCCGCAAGGGCCGCTCACGCGTATGCGAGAGCGGCTGCAGAGATGTTTACGATCCGTCAGGCGGACTGCTCCGACGGAATTTCTTTCGACTTACCGTAGACATAGACAGGTGACGCCTTACCTTCGGCGACTTCCTTATTGACCACGACCTCGTCGACATTATCGAGCCCTGGCAGATCGAACATCGTAGACAGCAAAATACTCTCCATAATCGAGCGCAAACCACGAGCACCGGTTTTCCGCTCAATAGCCCGATGTGCAATCGCCTTCAGCGCGTCATCCGTAAAGGTGAGCTTCACTCCTTCAATCTGAAAGAGCTTGGCATACTGTTTAACCAGTGCGTTCTTTGGCTCTGCAAGGATCTGCACCAGTGCTGCCTCATCAAGATCGTCCAGCGTCGCCACAACCGGAAGACGTCCGATAAACTCCGGAATAAGACCGAATTTCATCAGATCTTCCGGCTCCACTCCGCGCAGAATTGCACCGGTCCGGCGATCTTCAGGCGCCTGGACGTCGGCACCAAAACCAATTCCCGACCCCTTACCTCGCGCGGAAATAATCTTGTCCAGACCGGCGAACGCGCCTCCGCAGATGAAAAGCATATTGGTTGTATCGACCTGCAGGAACTCCTGCTGCGGATGTTTGCGTCCCCCTTGCGGCGGAACGGACGCAACCGTGCCCTCCATGAGCTTCAGCAACGCCTGCTGCACACCTTCACCACTGACATCGCGCGTAATCGAAGGATTGTCCGATTTACGCGAAATTTTATCGATTTCATCGATATACACGATGCCACGCTGAGCCCGTTCGACATTGTAGTCGGCGGCCTGCAGAAGCTTGAGAATGATGTTTTCAACATCCTCACCAACATATCCAGCCTCAGTCAGCGTCGTCGCGTCAGCCATCGTGAACGGCACGTCGATAATTCTGGCAAGGGTCTGGGCAAGCAATGTTTTACCAGTACCGGTAGGCCCGATCAGAAGAATATTGGATTTTGCGATTTCGACATCATTATTCTTCTGGGCATATGCCAGACGCTTGTAATGGTTGTGAACGGCAACCGCGAGCACCTTCTTGGCGTCGAACTGACCGATCACATAATCATTCAAAACCGCGCAGATCTCTTTTGGAGTCGGGACTCCGTCACGAGATTTTACGAGCATCGTCTTATGCTCTTCACGGATGATATCCATGCAGAGCTCCACACACTCATCACAGATGAACACTGTCGGACCCGCGATCAGCTTGCGGACCTCATGCTGCGACTTCCCGCAGAACGAGCAATAAAGCGTGTTCTTGGAATCGCCGGACTTCGCGTTCATCTGCCGTCCCCTGACATTGCCCGGACCGGGCTTTCCGGCTGTGCACCGGATAAATTAAAAATCGTAGCCATCCCCGGAGCTATCATCAAGTCGCCCGCAGAGGACGCGTACCGGAGCTCCAAATCGCGAGAGCCCGCGCTTCTAGGACTTTTCCGGAGACTGAGCCGCGTGATTCCTGATGACCTCATCCACAATACCAAACGATTTAGCCTCCTCAGCAGACATGTACGAATCGCGCTCAAGCTTTCGCTCAATATCTTCAAGCGACTGTCCGGTGTGCTCCCGGTAGATTTCGTTAAGGCGCTGCCGAATGGTCAGAATTTCCTTTGCCTGGATCTCAATATCACTTGCCTGCCCCTGCGCCCCGCCAGACGGCTGATGAACCATTACACGCGCATTCGGCAACGCATAACGATGCCCGGCAGCCCCCCCGGCCAGAAGCAGTGACCCCATGGAAGCTGCCTGACCGATGCACACCGTGCTGACCGGACTCCGGATGTATTGCATTGTGTCATAGATCGCGAGACCTGCTGACACGACGCCACCCGGACTGTTGATGTAGAACGAAATTTCTTTCGTTGGGTTCACACTCTCCAGATAAAGAAGCTGCGCAGAAATCACAGACGCAACCTGATCGTACACCGGTCCTGTCAGGAAGATGATACGCTCCTGAAGAAGTCGCGAATAGATATCGAACGCACGCTCTCCACGGGAGGTCTGCTCAACCACCATTGGCACAAGCGCATTGTTGTAAATTTCGACAGGGCTTGAATCCCGCATCACATCATTCCCGACTTCTGTACGCCACGTTCCGGACCGGATTCCGAATCGACGCAGCCAAGCTCCGTCTTCAGCCCCACCCCGGTAAAAGGCCCGGTTTGTTTAAAATAGAGATAAACGGCACCGACGCTAGCCCGTCCGGCGAAAATCACCTTATCCCGCCCACTCGATACCATCAGCACAAAAACTTACGGCACCTTTCTCCCGAAAAGGAGAAAGGTGCCGCCCGTCCGACTCTCAGGAATCGCGCTGACAGATCAGACGCTGGCCGGAGGCATGTCAGCCAGTTCTTCCGGTGTCACTTCCTTGTCTTCGACTTTCGCCAGTTCGATCAGATAATCGACCACTTTATTTTCGAAAATCGGACCGCGCAGGGACTCGGCAGCCTGCGGATTTTTCATAAAGAAATCGAACGCAGCCTGCTCCTGCCCACGATACCGCATCGCTTCCGCACGGATCGCACGTGCCATCTCGTCCTGCGTCACGGTGATACCTTTTGCACGGCCAATCTCAGCCAGCAGAAGACCCAGTTTAACGCGACGTTCGGCAATCTTCCGATAATCTGCCTTCAGTGTATCTTCGTCTTTATCCTTGTCTTCATCGTCAAGTTCGCCTGCCTTACGATCAGCCTCGACACGAGCCCAGATCTGCTCAAACTCCGCTTCGACCATGCTTTCAGGAGCAGGGAAATCTGTTTTTTTCGCCAGTTCATCAAGCAGATCACGCTTAATTCGCAGACGGGACAGCTGCTCATATTCATCGGCAACCTGCTTCGTAATCACTTCGCGGATCTTGTCGAGATTCTCGAACCCGATTTTCTTCGCCAGATCATCATCAACGGCAATCTCAACCGGCTTCTTCAGACCCTTCGCGGTAATGTCGAAGGTAGCAACCTGACCAGCCAGCTCCTGTGCACCATAATCTTCCGGGAAGGTCACAGTGATCTGACGTTCTTCACGCGGCCTGATACCCTCGATCTGTTCGGCAAAACCCGGGATAAATCCTTCGCCGCCGATTTCGACATTCACATCCTGCGCTGTGCCACCATCAAACGGAACACCGTCACGTTTGCCAACGAAATCAACGACAACAACATCGCCGTTTTCCGCCGCGCGGACTTCTTCCACATCCACAAACTCACGCTGGCGCTTTGCAATATCATTCAGCGCCTTATCAACCGTAGCCGCATCCGGCGTCGCTTTAAGACGAACGAGCGAAAGATCGGACAGGTCAGGCTCGGCGATTTCCGGCAGGATTTCCATATCGACCTTGAACTCAAGATCGCCTTTTCCATCGCCACCAGAGACCAGATCAACCTTCGGCTGCTGCGCCGGACGAAGTCCGCGCTCCTGCAACAGATCACGCACGCCATCGGAAACCGCCTGCTCCAGCACTTCGCCCTTAACCGCGGCACCGTAACGCTGGCGCACGATTGCCAGCGGAACCTTACCTGGACGGAAACCCGGAAGGCTGGCCGAACTGCCCACTTCCCTTAGGCGGGCCGTCTCCCTGCTCTCGAGTTCGGTCGACGGAACAACCACGGTGAAGGCGCGCTTCAGGCCCTCGGAAAGCGTCTCAGTAACCTGCATATGCCCAGGCCATCCTCTCGTACGAACTCGGTCAACAGACAAAATACGGCCCGGCTGGCCGCAGAAAAAAACGGTTCGGCAAAACGGATCGGGATGCAGCCGCTGCCAGCGGCGCGGAGCCGATGGTACGGGCGGAGGGACTTGAACCCCCACAGCTTGCGCCACCAGAACCTAAATCTGGCGTGTCTACCAATTCCACCACGCCCGCATGGCGTTACAGCGCACCCCAGGTCGCCGAAGGCGCCCGCATTACCGCAGACCACGGGTCTCGGCAAGGTCAACCCCGGATTCTACCCTTTATGATCGACACGGCGCACCGGAAGGAACCCGAAGTCCGTCCTGTAAGCGGGTCGCGGTCTCCCGTGCTTCACCCAGATATGTATCAAGATCCTCAGCGATCAGCCAGTTGCCCACCCGGATTCCGGCATCGCCATGGAGCCAGACACCGGCACAGGCCGCGCTCCAGTGTTCCATTCCGGCAGCCAGCAATGCTCCGATCACGCCGGACAGCGTATCTCCCGATCCCGCCGTCCCCAAAGCAGACGTGGCATGAACGTTAAGCGCCGCCCGCCCGTCAGGCGCGGCAATGATCGTCGTCGCTCCCTTCAGCACCACGACCGCCCCGGTTCTGACCGCCGCAGCACGCGCTGCCGCAAGCGGGTCTGCGCCAGGCGCTCCAAATACCCTTTTAAATTCGCCTGCATGTGGTGTGACAACCGCCACACCATGCAATTTTTCCGGATTATCTGCTGCCCAGGCGAATGCCCCCGCATCAGCCAGCACACATCGCCCCGACGACAACAGTTTTGGCAGAACTTCCCCTACTTCCTCCGGCAGCAGGCCCGGACCACAGATCCAGACTTTGCGGCGCTTATCTGCCAGCAAATCGTCGAGCGGATTTTCATCAATAATCAGTCCAGGTTCATTCATACGGAAAACCGCTGCCGCTTTTCCGGCGGCGATCCGCACGAGACCAGCCCCGGTCCGCCGTGCTGCCGTCGCTGCGAGTCTGGCGGCACCCGGCATTGCTTCACCCGCCGCCACGCTGACGACGCCCCGGCTATATTTATATGCCTCAAGCCCCGGCACAGGCAGTTTCCACAGACCCGGCTCGTTCTGCCATGTGAGGACTCCCACACTATCCATCACTGCCTCAGGAATCCCAATGTCGTGCACTTCCAGTGCACCGACATACTCCCGGCCCGGCAGCAGCAGATGACCAGGTTTCGCCCGAAAGAACGTGACAGTGAGGTCAGCCCGTGGCGCATAACCTCGTATCTGCCCGGTAGCTCCATCGATTCCAGATGGCATATCAACAGCTACGATACGCTTCGCGGCAGCCAGCACCTCAGACACCGGACCCGCAACGTCCCGGCTCAGCCCTGCACCAAAGACGGCGTCGATCACCATATCGGCACGCGCGACCTCGTCCGGCGAAAACGGCACGCATGGCCCCCTGAACCGGGCCGCAACCGCGGCTGCATCGGAGCCGGGACGTGGCGCAACAAGGAATGCCACGGCAACAGGCCAGCCAGCCTCAGCAAGATAACGCGCCGCCACATACCCGTCGCCGCCATTATTGCCCGGCCCGCAAAGGACCAGCACTCTGCAGGGGCGTGTAAAACGCCGCACCGCGCGTGCAACGGCACGTCCCGCATTTTCCATAAGTACCGCCACCGGCACTGAGGCAGATGCGAGGTGATCGACCCTTCCCATTTCCGCCGGAGATGGAAGAGCAAGCAGATTCCGTTTATCCGACATGCAGAACTCCTTATGACCGGAACCGGTGCCGGACATTCCACCAGACCCCGACATCCGGCGATGTCAGCATACGCGACGTGGACAAGCGAGGCATGTTACCGGGTGATGGCAGATGCTTGCGTTCATCTGCCGAATTGGCGATCAAGCCGGATATCAGTTTCGTTGTTACGCCGCCTGGAGTCATCATGCCCCATATTTTCTGGAGTATCATTCTGGCCCTCCACATTGCGGGAATGGCAGTCTGGATCGGGGGTGCTGCTTATGCCGCTCTGATTCTTCGCCCCAGCCTGACCCTCCTCGACACCGCTCAGCGCAATGCTGTTCATCTCCTGACTCTGAAAAAATTTCTTCGCGTCGTGTGGCATGTCATGCCGATCGTACTTGTCACGGGCTGGCTTATGATAATTCATGAAGGCGGCTTCGCGGTCGTGCCCTGGACGACCAACGCCATGCAGCTTTTCGGCCTCGTCATGGCAGGTCTGTTTCTGCGCATATTTTATGGTCCCTATCAGAAGGCACGACGCGCTATTCGCCCCCAACCGGCAACGTTCGACTCGATACGCACACTTGTGCTTGGCGTCGCCGCCTGCGGGATGCTGACGATCCTTTGTGCATCGCTTGGACATGGATTCTGAGACTCCGGTAACCGATGTCTGTACCGGACCGGTTTTTCACAAAACCATGTCCGGCTCCCGGCGAGATGCTTGATTTTTTAGTCAGGACAGCCTACCGACGGGCACCGGGTTTCCCGCCCGCGTTTCAGCGCGCCTTACATCTTCAGGTTTCAGCCATGTACAGGTGCCAGACCAACGCCTTTGTGCGGCCGACAAGTTTGAGAGCGATTTGAGCCCCAAAACGACTGATTCATCCGAGAAAAAACCGCGGAAAGCCGTTGCGCGTCCGCGCACCCGTAAAGCTGTTTCGGCTCAGCCCGAAATAACGGAAGCTGCCGTGGAAGATACTCCGGCGGGAGAGCCCGTCAGGAAGAAGGCTGTCACACCACGGAAGCGCATCGCCACATCCGTAAAAAAAACGGCAGCAAAAACTGCTGAGAATACTGCGCCAAAAGAGGAAAAGCCGGCTCCGGTCAAAGCCGCGACCAGAAAAACGGCAACAAAAAAAGCAGCCCCGACAGGCTCCGCTCCAAAGAGCCGGACAACAAAAGCACCACGTGTCAAAGCCGAACCTGTTGCTGAAGACACAGCACCTGCCGCAGCGGACGCGTTACCATCTGCCGGACGAAAAACCCCCGCGACAAAAAGCAGGACAGACAAATCCGCAGCCACAAAACCGCGCACACGCAGGAAAGTCTCCAGGCCTGCAAAAGAAACCGTTGCTCCTGTCGCGACCAGCGACAAGACTGACGCTTCTCCCGAAATTCCGGATGCACATCCGCTTCATATCACCGGCGCTCTGGATATTTCTGAGGAAGTCCCGCCGGTTGAATCCGTAGTAGTCGGGGAAGAAACTGCGCCGACGGCTGAAGAGCATATCGAACCGGCTAAAAAGACGGATGAACCTGTCTTCGCTGATCTCGGTCTTTCCGAACCGATCCTGCGTGCAGTTTCGGAAATGGGGTATATCCACCCGACACCTATTCAGGCTCAGGCAATTCCCGCTGTTCTGCACGGACAGGATGTTCTTGGTGTTGCACAGACCGGTACCGGAAAAACGGCATCCTTTACCCTGCCAATGCTTGAGATTCTGTCTGGCTCACGTGCACGTGCCCGTATGCCGCGTTCGCTGATCCTTGAACCGACACGCGAACTGGCGCTGCAGGTCGCAGAAAACTTCGTTAATTATGGCAAACACCTGAAGCTGAATCACGCTTTGCTGATCGGCGGCGAAAGCATGGCTGATCAGAAAGACGTGCTGAATCGCGGTGTCGACGTACTGATAGCAACGCCAGGGCGCCTGATTGACCTGTTTGAACGCGGCGGTCTGCTGCTCAATCAGACCCGGATTCTCGTTATCGACGAAGCCGACCGTATGCTCGATATGGGCTTCATTCCCGACATCGAACGGATCGTCGGCTTGCTGCCCAGAACACGCCAGACACTCTTCTTCTCCGCCACGATGGCTCCGGAGATCAAACGTCTTGCGGATGCTTTCCTTCAGTCCCCACGCGAGATCACGGTCAGCCGGCCATCCACGGTGGCGACGACGATCGAAACCGGTCTCGTCATTGTCGATGAGCATGACAAGCGCAAAACACTCCGTCGCCTTCTTCGGGCCGAGAATGTACAGAATGCAATTGTATTCTGTAACCGTAAGCGTGACGTGGATATTTTACTGAAATCGCTTGTGAAACACGGCTTCGAAGCCGGTGCGCTTCATGGCGACCTGCCACAGTCCGTCCGCTTTCAGACACTGGAGAAATTCAAATCTGGCGAACTGAAAATTCTCGTCTGCTCGGATGTCGCGGCACGGGGCATAGACATTGGAGGCTTATCGCACGTCTTTAATTTCGATCTGCCTTTCCATGCTGAAGATTACGTTCACCGCATCGGACGTACCGGTCGTGCGGGACGTGAAGGTCGTGCATACAGCCTCGCCACGCCGTATGAGCATAAATTCGCTGAAGCAATCGAAACGCTGACCGGAAAGACAATCCCGCGTCTGGAACTGGCCGGCGTAACGCAGCTCGACTGGTCAGACGAGGAGCGACCGAAAGACAACCGCGGAAGAAAAAAACGCCGTGATGACCGTGGGAAGGGAAAAACCACATCTGAGCAGCTGAAAGAATCACCGGACTCGTCCCGTAAGGAGCAGGAGACGGCTTCTGCTCCGGCTGTACAGGAAAAAAGACCTGAGCGAGACAATGCGCGGCAGCAGGACCGTCGACGGGATCGTCGCCCGCGTGGCTCAGAGATCCCTGACGCAACCGCTGAGACAGTGACCGGTTTTGGCGTCGATATGCCGGCTTTCATGTCGCTGCCACGTCGCATCCCCGTTCACGTCGACAACATGGCTGAGGATGCGGCAGAGAGCTGAGCGGGGCAGACGTCCGGCCCGACGACAATCAGGCTACAAGCGTGAATCCATCCCGCGCCAGGCCCAGCTATTCGACGTGATAACTCTTGGGAACGGCGGCGACGGTCTGGCCCGCCCAGTCGTTCCGTCGGAAGACAATACAGACCCCGTCTTCATCCCGTTCACCGCTCCCGGTGACCGCGTTCTCGCACGTCAGACCAGCCGCGACCGCGCCATTCCGAAACAAATTATCGTAGCTGCACCGGAGCGGATTGATCCGATATGTGCTCTGTTCGGGCGCTGTGGCGGCTGTGCACTTCAGCATCTGCCCATGGCCTGGTCGCTTGAGTGGAAAACCACCCTATTGCAGACTGGCTTCAGAAAAGCGGGCGTTTCTGATCTGCCGGACATTCATCAGATCCAGAGCCAGCCAGGCAGTCGTCGTCGGGCCGATCTGGCTCTCAGACGGCTACCCGGTGCCATTACGATCGGCCTGCATCAGCGCGGCGGCGATCCTGTTGATCTGACCGGGTGTCATCTCCTTCATCCCACCCTGATCAGTCTGTTGCCCCCGCTTCGGGATCTGCTCCTGAAAACGGATCTGTTAAAGCGTGAAGGGGATCTGCTTATTAATCTTCTTGATTCAGGCCCGGATCTTCTGTTGTCCACGGACACTGCGCCCACGACATCAGACCGCTCCTGTCTTGCGGCCTTCGCCACGCAATACGCTATCCCCCGCATCGCCTGGCGCCGTGCCGGAACACTGGATGATCCCGAAATCCTTACACAAATCGCGCCGGTAAGGATTCACTTCGGTGATGCCGAGGTCGAACCGCCCCCTGGAGCTTTCCTGCAGGCCAGCCACGATGGGGAGGCTGCAATCCAGGCCGCCGTCATAGCCGCTCTTCCACATATTTCGGGACGAAAAGCACGTGTGATCGAGCTTTACGCCGGTTGCGGCACACTGACTTTTCCGCTGGCAGATCATGTTCATGTTGAGGCGTTTGAAGGTCACCCTGCGGCGGTCCGGGCTTTGCAGCAGGCTTCGTCGGGCAGACGCATCGACGTTTCGCTGCGCGATCTCAACCGCCAGCCGGTAGAAAGCCGGGATCTCGCCAGTGCCCTTGCCGTCATTCTTGATCCGCCTCGCAGCGGGGCCGGCCTGCAGATGACGCAGATTCTGGACGGAAAACCGGATGTGCTGATCTATGTGAGCTGCAATCCCAAAGTTCTCTTCCGGGACACAGCCACGCTGCTTGCCAAAGGCTATCGGCTCGACAGTGTGACCCTGGTTGATCAGTTCCTCTGGTCGGCGGAGATTGAAACTGTGTGTCGTTTTTCGCGGTCACGCGGGCGCTGACAGGCGTACCTTCCCTGAAACGGCTAAAAGAATATCATAACCCTTCGGAATGCCCTCTTACCGTTCGCAGTCTCACCATGATCGGCTGATGATCCGACGCGAAGACCGGCAGAACACTGGCCTGTTCGCAGACCATTCCCCGCACCAGGCAGCGGTCAATTCTGATTGGAACGAGATCTGCCATCCGGTGAGTCGGCTCGCGTGGACCAACATCATCGAATCCGGGAACGAGAGCCGGACCAACAAGATTAAAATCGCCAAGGATAGCAGCCGGGGCAGGAAGAACTGCCGCAAGTCGGCGCAACTGCCTGCGGTTCATGATCTGCCCGTGTGAAAGATGCACGTTCGCAACAGTAAAACTGTCAAAATGCACGATCTGGGCAACACGCCGCACGAGAGCTCCGGACGGAATCACACAGGCTCGCGGCTTACGGACAAAAGGAGTCAGACTCCAGCAGGCCGGCCCGTGAATCCGTCCCGGCAGCGGTGTCCGGGCATAGTACCCTCCCACGTGCTCAGCCAGTATATCCAGCCCGGCAGTTGCTTCCTGCATCAGCAGAAGATCCGGTTTCTCCTGCCGGATCAGCTCAATTACATCATTGATCCGTGCACCCACGCTATGCAGCAGATTCCAGCTGACAACTCTGACCGATGGTCCGGCGGCACCGGATCCGGCACCTGCCATCTCGCGGCGCATACTCCCCGGCCTGCGCAGATTACGACTCAGAAAGCGGGAATCTCTCAAACCGGTTTTCATTCGCCTCGCTCCCCGTCCACCGGAGCCATGGCTGAAACCCGACCTGCGGCAAACTCCACTATCAGCGTATACCCTACAGCGAGAAGAACCGGCCCTATAAAGATACCCAGTCCGCCAAACTCCATCACCCCGCCTATCACACCGATAAGCGTAAGCAGGTAAGGCAGCTGTGCCCCCCGTGCGATAAATACAGGCCGGATAATGTGATCCGCTCCGGAAATTGCAATCACGCCATAAAGTGCCAGAGCCAGTCCCCTCCAGAGATGATGGGACGCGACAAGCCATACTGCCGCGGGAATCCATACGAGGGGGGCGCCGACCGGCAGTACGGAAAACAGAGAGGCGACAGCACCAAACAGCACTGGCTCCGGTACACGCACGATGGCAAACCCGATACCCGTGAGTGCACCCTGAACGAGGGCTGTTCCGAGTACACCGTAAACCGTGCCCCGGACCGTTCCTCCGATAATTCTCACCATCCGGTCAGCATGCCGCCCGGCAACGCGCCGGATAAGCGCCACCAGCGTTCGCCCCAGCGAATCGCCGCTCATCCAGAAGAAGAACGCGATAAAAAGCGCCATCACCAGATGCAAACCACCGCTTGCCGCCTGAACAAGCAGAGAAATAAGCGACTGAGCAATGTCCCCCGCGTATGGACGCAGACTTTGCTTCAGGTGAGTGACGTCATTTGCAGCCTGCCCCCACAGGTGGACCAGGTCGGGTCCGGCAAGTGGCATCCTTGCTATCCATGTGGGAACCTGAGGAAGACGAAGACTCGGCAGAAGGGAGTCCGTCACCATTGCAATCACCTGTGGCGCATCAGCGACCCCTTTCGATGCAATGAGGATGACTGGCAGCAGAAAACCTATCGCGCACAGCAGTGTCATACAGAGCGCTGCGGTCACCGGCCGGACACGCTGTCTCAGTGCACTCAGTACCGGCCATGTCACAAATGCGAGAATACCGGCCCATAGAATAGCAGTTAAAAACGGGGCTGTAACAATCACGCATCCATATGCGACACCCAGTATCAGCAATCCCGTAATGATGCGCTCCGCGTTCATGGGACCCCTGACATCGCGTTCTGCACCCGAGTTTTCTCCGATGTCCGGACCAGGACCACCCGCCGGGATTCATAACTGTTACGCTTGTGCCGCATATACCGGAATCTGACCAGATATCCGGGCTGCAGCAGAACGATCATGAACAACACCAGAAATCCGGTGGAAAAATACGGATGATTCCTATTTGAGATGGCTTTACACGAATGGGAATTAACGTATTATTGACGAACCAAATCTTGGTTTCGCGTCCGGAGAATGATCAGACATGGCTGCTGTGACTATGCGTCTCAGCGAGATCGGACAGCAGCTCCGTGCTTTCCGTCTTGAATCAGGAATGCGCGCAGATGAAATTGCGGCCCGGCTCGGCGTATCGCGTGCTGCGCTCTATCGCTATGAAAAAGGCGAGGTCATCAAGCTCGACACTGTTCAGCGTCTCGCAGAGCTCCTGAGAGTCTCACCCCTTACCCTTCTGGGTATCGGAGTCGAATATTATAGCCGGCCTCTCAGCTTTTTCGAGCGTGCCAGACAGGTCGAAGAGGAAGCCGATCAGATCCTGCAGATTGCCGATCCGGTCGCTTATCTCGTGACATCGCAGGAATATGACCGGCTTCTGTCCCGTGTGATCACCGATCACACTGACGATCTGCAGCTTGTCGAACAGCATCTCGCCATTCTTACAGCGAGAAAAGAGTCATATCGCGTTCGTCGTCCGACAATGATCACCATGCTCAACGAACTGACGATTGAGCGATTTCTTACTCGTGGCGTTGCCGAATCGATTCCAATGTCCGACGACCTCCGGAACGAATCCAGGATAATCGCGGCACAGGAAATCGAAAATATCATCGGGATGATTGAAGCCGAGCCGATTGGCCTTCAGTTCAGCCTTCTCTCCGATGTTGATAATCCGACAAACTGCATGCTCATGCGCGGACGGGAACGTATGATGCTGGCCATCAATCCCTTCCGCTGTGATACCAGCCCCTCAGCCGCGACCGGTGTGTCTCTTGTTACGAGCGCTCCGGAGGCGGTAAACGCCCACCAGCGCGTCATCGAAGTTCTCTGGCGGGAATCAATCAAGGGCCGGGACGCTGTCGAGCGGCTCCGTGAGCTGCTTGCACAACACGCCATCCAGTGATTCACTCTCCTCCCCCGTTCTGAACAGACGCTGGGGAGGAGATGCTGTAGTGACCCATCCGCTCATATCTGCCCGTGATCTCGTAGCCGCCCGGCAAGAGCGTAATATTGTCCTTCTTGACGCCACGGCGAGACTCCCGGGGGATCAAACCGATCCGGAAAAAGCTTTCGTCTCGGCGCATTTGCCGGGTGCCCGACGCTTTGATATCGAAAAATTTTCAGATCCGGAAAACTCTCTTCCCCATATGATCCCGTCTGCCGCACGCTTTGCACGGCTGGCCGGCGAGCTTGGACTCACCCACGACACGGAAATCGTGTTTTATGACCAGGGGAACATCGCGCCATCTTGCCGCGCCTGGTGGCTCGCCCGTCTCTTCGGCCATGAGCAGGTCAGCGTCCTTGATGGAGGTCTGCCCGCCTGGCAGGCCGCAGGAGCCGGGATCGAAACAGGTTTACCCCGACCGCCAGTCTGTGAGAAATACGAAACACGCATGAACGTGCGTCTCCTCCGGGGACTGGGCGATGTTCTGGCGCTCTGCTCCACACCGGGTGAAGCCGCTATTCTGGATGCCCGGTCACGCGGCCGGTTCGAAGGCAGCGCTCCGGAGCCACGCCCCGGCCTCTCTTCAGGTCATATCCCTGGATCGGCAAATCTTCCCTTTAGTGAGCTTCTTACACCGGAACGATTGTTCCTGCCCCCCTATGCTCTCCGCACACGTTTCGTGGAGGCCGGTGCGGATGGCACCCGACCGATTGTTGCAACATGTGGCTCCGGCATGACCGCCGCAGTCATCGTCTTCGCAGCAGAAATCGCCAGTCTCGGGCCAGCTTCTCTTTATGACGGCTCATGGGCCGAATGGGCTGCGACACCCGAAGCCCCAATCGAAAAAACTGTCAGTCCGGAAAGTATCCCAGGGCCGGACAGTGAGAAAAGCAGATGACCACAGATGAAGACAGGGTCGCCGCAGGCTGGGATCGGCTCAACTCCCTTCTCGTACACATCGGCCGGCCAGACCCTCGCGACGAACGATTCAGGAGCATCGGCACCCAGGTCAACACGCCGGTCACACGTGGCTCGACAATTCTGTTTCCCAACCTCGATACGATGCGTAAAGTCGGGACAGAACGTTACGGGCACACAGCAATTTACGGTGCCATGGGCACGCCGGTACAGCATGACCTCGAACGGCTTACAGCTGCCATAGAAAAGGGACGTGATACTCAGATCGTTTCGTCAGGTCTCGCCGCCTGCACAACGGCGCTCCTGACCTGGACCAAAGCCGGGGACCACTGCCTCATTCCGGACTCATGCTACGGCCCGACACGCCGTTTCGCGGATAGTATGCTCCGCCGCTTTAATGTGGAGACAACCTATTATGATCCGCTGATTCGGGAAACCGATCTTCGCGCTCTCATGCGCTCCAATACACAGGTAATATTCGCTGAAAGTCCGGGCAGTCACACATTCGAAATTCAGGACATCCCGATGCTCGCCCGTGTGGCCCACGCGAACGGTGCCCGCCTTCTCCTCGACAATACATGGGGTTTTGGAATCTTCGCACCGTTCGACCACGGTGTGGACGTGTCGATCCAGGCCCTGACCAAATATCCCGGCGGTCATTCCGATACCGTACTTGGCGCGATCACTGTCGCGTCCGAAAGTGAATGGCATCATCTCCGGGACGCCGCGATCCAGCTCGGACAACTCGCCGGACCTGATGATTGCTGGCTGGCACTTCGTGGACTGCGAACGATGGGCGTCAGGCTGGCACGCCAGGCCCGTACAGCACTGAAGATCGCGAAATGGCTGACCAGCCGTCCCGAGGTCGCCCGTGTGCTTCATCCCGCCCTGCCGGACGATCCGGGACACACGCTGTGGAAGCGCGACTTTTCCGGAGCTGGCCCGCTGTTCAGCGTGGTGCTCCAGCCTTCCTGCACGCGGAAGGCCATGGAGACGATGATCGATTCCCTCACACGCTTTGGTATCGGCGCCTCATGGGGAGGCTTTGAAAGTCTTGTTCTCCCGACCACCGGTGGCATCGTCCGGTCTCTGCCGGGTGGCCTGTCTGAGAGTCCTGCCTTCCGGCTGAGCATCGGTCTCGATGACCCGGCTGATCTGATTGCCGATCTTGAACACGGTCTGTCACGCCTCTGAAGAACTGATTTGCGGAAAATGTGGCCGCTATCAGAAGGTGATGAGATGAGACGGCTATTCTTGGACAAGGCCCGCGCGGGGCCATGTCACCGTCCAGGAAATCTGTATTCATGCAACTCATCGCCGTCTGCACGTCTTCTGATGCGCAGAATGTTTCTGCCTCCTTCTCTTTGCCCGTCCCACGCGAACTCCGGATTCCGGTGCGATGAAAGCGGAACAGCTCCACGTCATCACCGCACGTGCCAACCCGCTTCGCTGGACTGTTCCCGACCGGATCTACCGTGACTGGGCTGAACATATTCTCGCCAGCGGGGCTGCTCTCACCGTCGTCGAATGCCAGTACGGAGACCGTCCGTTCACCTGCCAGATTCCAGGCGTCAATCATGTCGGCGTCCGTGCACGTACTCTTACCTGGGTCAAGGAACGCTGCCTGAATATCGGAATTTCCAGCCTGCCGCAGGACTGGAAATATGTTGCGTGGATCGACAGCGATATCTTTTTCCGTCGCCCTGACTGGGCAGGCGAGACCGTCGAGGCGCTACAGCATTTCGACGTTATTCAGCCCTGGTCAGATTGTTATGATCTCGGTCCAAACGGCGAACACATGTTCCTGCACCGCTCCTTCTGCCGTCTCTGGATGGATAATGAGCCGATCATGCAGGGACCTCGTGCCCACCGTTCGCCCTACCGGTTCGCGCATCCAGGTTACGCCTGGGCGGCAACACGCGGTGCCCTTGATCGTCTGGGAGGCCTGATCGACACCGCTATACTCGGTTCAGCCGATCACCATATGGCGCTGGCACTGATCGACCGTGTGCGGCAGAGCTATCCCGCTGACATCAGCGAAGGTTATAAGCGGCCTTTACTGCGCTGGCAGGACCGGGCACAGAGACACATTGCCGGAAACATTGGTGCCCTGACAGGAACAATCGAGCACCGCTTCCACGGTTCAAAACGCGACCGCGCCTATCAGAGCCGGTGGGAAATCCTGACAGGTAATCACTTTGATCCGGACACAGATCTGATTCGCAATATCTGGGGTGTATGGGAACTCGCCGGCAACAAACCCCGTCTCCGGCGTGAAATTGAACGCTATTTCCGGTCCCGCAATGAAGATGCAAACGTCTGCTGAGTTGGCATAAGACAGGCGGTCAATTTATGAAGCAGAGCCACCACACGTTCGGCTTTCCTGCAAAAGAGAGCCGGAGACACTGAATTAACTGCCGGACAGAATATCAGCCGGCATCTCAGTCCAGCACAATGAAGGGGAACCAGGGTTCGTCCTTTTTCCTCTTTGTCTCGAACATCTCAATCGCATCCTCATGCTTCAGTGTCTGACCGATATCGTCAAGGCCTTCCAGAAGCAGATGCTTACGAAGCGGATCGATTTCAAAAGGCAACTCTGTCCCGTCCGGACGGATTACGACCTGACGGGACAGATCGACTGTGATCCGGCTGTTGGCTCCGAGTTGCGCATCTTCCATCAGAGTATCACAGATTTCCCGAGGAAGCCGGATCGGCAGGATGCCGTTCTTGAAACTGTTATTGAAGAAAATATCCGCAAAAGACGGCGCGATCACGCAGCGGATTCCGAAATCAAGCAAGGCCCACGGCGCATGTTCGCGGGAGGAACCACAACCAAAATTTTCATGCGCGATAAGAATCTGCGCTTTCCGGTAAGGTTCGCGGTTCAGCACGAAATCCGGATTTTCCGAACCATCCTCACGATAGCGCATGCTGTCAAACGCATGAACGCCAAGGCCGGTACGCTTCGTCGTTTTCAGAAAGCGCGCAGGAATGATCTTGTCGGTATCGATATTGGCTTCCGGCAGCGGTGCGGCGATGGCCGAAAGGGTCGTGAATTTCTCCATCGGTTATGATCCTTTCTGCCGTATTAAGTCGTGAGTTCGCGTGCGTCGGTCAGAACACCGGTCACGGCGGCGGCGGCGGCCATGGCCGGAGAAAGCAGATGGGTGCGCCCTCCGGGTCCCTGCCGGCCTTCAAAATTCCGGTTCGAGGTCGATGCGCAGCGCTGACCCGGCGTCAGCCTGTCAGGGTTCATGCCGAGACACATGGAGCATCCTGCCTCGCGCCATTCAAAGCCGGCATCAAGGAAGATCTGGTCAAGACCTTCTTCCTCGGCCTGCGCTTTCACAAGGCCGGAACCGGGGACGATCATCGCCCGGACACCGTCAGCAACCTTGCGCCCGGCAGCAATCGTTGCGGCTGCCCGCAGATCTTCAATACGACTGTTGGTGCAGGAACCAATGAAAACAACATCGACCGGCGTACCAGCAATTTTCTGACCGGCTTTCAGATCCATGTAGTCCAGCATACGCTGGAGCTGAGCACGTTTGGCCTCATCAGGCTCACTCGCAGGATCCGGGACTGTGCCGCCGATCGGAAGCACCGTTTCCGGGCTGGTGCCCCAGGTCAGGCAGGGTTCGATCTCTTCGGCGCGCAGCGTCACTTCGGTGTCGTAGACTGCTCCGTCATCAGACGGAAGCGTGCGCCAGCAAGCGACAGCGGCATCAAAATCAGCCCCTTTCGGAGCAAAGCGACGACCGCGGATATACTCAAATGTGGTGTCGTCCGGAGCGATCAGACCTGCGCGGGCGCCTGCTTCAATGGCCATGTTGCAGACCGTCATGCGGCCGGCCATATCAAGGCCGCGGATCGCAGAACCGGCGAATTCGATCACATGACCCGTTCCGCCGGCCGTGCCGATTTTGCCGATGATCGCCAGCACAATGTCTTTTGCCGTCACGCCGGGATCCAGCGCGCCGTCGACGGTGATGCGCATATTCTTCGCCGGCTTCTGCAGAATGGTCTGCGTCGCCATGACATGCTCGACCTCAGAAGTGCCGATACCGAAAGCAAGAGAACCCATCGCGCCATGCGTCGAGGTATGGGAATCGCCGCAGACAATGGTCATGCCGGGCAGCGAGATTCCCTGTTCGGGTCCGACGACATGCACGATGCCCTGGTTTGCCGAGAGCAGCGGAAAATACGGAACGCCAAACTCTTTCACATTCCGTTCGAGCGTCTCGATCTGATTCCGGCTGTCCGGTTCCTCGATCGGCTTCGTCCGGTCAGACGTCGGGACGTTATGATCGACAACGGCGATCGTGGCATCGGGATGGCGCAGCCTGCGACCGGCAAGACGCAGACCTTCAAAGGCCTGCGGGCTGGTCACCTCATGAACAAGGTGGCGGTCGATGTAAAGGATAGCCGTGCCGTCCGACAGAGTATCGACGACATGGCTGGCCCAGATCTTGTCGAACAGTGTGCGCGGCGACGACATGGTTATTCCTCAGGTCAGAGCAGAGCGGCGGGGCGGGAGTTCAGAAGGCAGTCTGAATCCCGGACAGTCACTGATCCGGTCTCACTGCGGGACAGGTCTCTCCGGCGCGCATACGCTTTTTCGGTAAATCAGTTCCGTCCGGACATTTAACAAGACCGGACGGACAAAAACAGATTACTTGCCGGCGGCAGCTTTTCCGCTCGTGTCACGGGCGCGCTCGGCGATACGGGCGGATTTACCGCTGCGGCCGCGCAGGTAATACAGCTTCGCACGACGGACCTTACCGCGACGCACAACCTTGATTTCAGCAATGGTCGGCGCATAGAGCGGGAACACACGCTCGACGCCTTCACCGTTCGAAATTTTGCGAACCGTAAAATTGCTGTTCAGGCCCTTGTTGGAACGGGCGATGCAGACGCCTTCATAAGCCTGCACACGCTCGCGCTCGCCTTCCTTCACGCGGACCGACACGCGAACGGTGTCGCCGGCCTGGAAAACGGGAACCGCGCGAATAGCGCTCAGACGCGCGATTTCGTCGGCCTCATACTGCTGGATAATGTTCATATCGGATGTCCTTCCTGAACAGATGAACGGGTTGTATTCGACAGGTGGGCTGCCCACAGATCGGGTCGGCGCTCGCGCGTGACCCGCTCGGATTGTTCGCGCCGCCAGCGTGCGATGGCGGCATGGTTGCCGGACAGCAGAACGTCCGGCACCGCACGGCCATTCCACTCGGCCGGGCGGGTGTAATGAGGATATTCGAGAAGACCGTCCGAGAAGCTCTCTTCGACACCGCTTTCAGCCGATCCCATAACACCCGGCAGAAGCCGGACGCAGGCATCAAGCAGAACAAGCGCCGCTGTTTCACCGCCGGAAAGGACATAATCCCCGATGGAAACCTGCTCGACAGAGCGGGCTTCGAGAACGCGTTCGTCCACCCCTTCGTAACGGCCGCAGAGCAGGGTCACCCCGGAACCTGCGGCGTAACGACGGATATCAGCCTGAGTCAGTGGCCGGCCACGCGGCGTGAGATAGACGCAGGGCGCGCCATCATTCCGCGAGACCGAAGCCAGCGCGGCATCCACCACGTCCGGCCGCATCACCATGCCTGCTCCGCCGCCACAGGGCGTGTCATCCACGGTTTTATGCCGTCCGAGGCCAAAAGAGCGCAGATCATGCGTCTCACAGCGCCAGAGACCGGCATCCAGCGCCCTGCCAGCCAGAGACTGACTGAGCGGACCCGGAAACATTTCCGGAAACAGCGTCAGAATCGCAGCCGTCCAACTCATGCCTCGCCTCCATGGGCTTTCGCCCGTTTCGGCTCCTGACCGGCTTCTCCGATAACCTCGGCCGGACGCGAAATGGTCAGGATGCGGTTTGCGAAATCGATCTCCGGCACGCAGGCGCGGGTGAACGGAATAACCAGACCGGAATCAAGCTCCAGGCTCGCTCCGGCGCCGTAATCATGCACGATCACGACGCGACCGGCAGTCTCACCGTCCTCCAGCGCCTCCAGACCGATGAGATCCGAATGATAGAACTCGTCGGCATCGGGTTCCGGCAGTCTGTCGCGACTTACATACAGCCTGCGATTGACGAGCGCCTGAGCCGCCGTGCGGTCGGCAAGAGGTTTCCCGCCCGCATCACGCAGTTCCGCCACACCATCACCGCGCCATGACAGGGTCCAGTTCGCCCCATGATCATCCGTCAGCACCCCGTACGAAGCCAGAGAGGCCGGATCGGCGGCCAGGCTGTGCACATGCACAAGCCCGCGCACACCGTGCGGTCTCCCTATAACTCCGAGCTGGATACGAGCGTCTGTCATGATGCAGGAACGGCTTTACGGTCTTTCTGGTCCTCAGGCGGCAGCAGCAGCTTTTTCAGCAGCAGCGGCGCGTTCCTGAGCTTTTTTCTTCGGAGCGGACTGCTTCGGCTGTTCGTTCCAGGTCGGTTTGGCGATCAGGCCGGCATTGCCAAGGAAGCGGGCAACGCGGTCAGTCGGCAGGGCGCCCTGCGACAGCCAGTGCGTGATGCGCTCGCTGACCAGACGCACGCGCTCAGCATGGTCGGACGGCAGCATCGGGTTGTAGGCGCCAACCTTCTCGATGAAACGGCCGTCACGCGGCGAACGGCTGTCAGCGACCACGATGTGGTAGTAGGGGCGCTTCTTGGCGCCGGCGCGGGCAAGACGAATTTTAAGGCTCATTCAGACTACTCCGGAGATTGTCGGAAAAGGAAAACGGGTTGAGGGATCAGGTCAGCCGAAAGGTGGCCGCCCGCCGGGAGGGCCGCCCCGGCCCCCGCCGCCCCCGGACATGAGCGCGGATGCCTGACGCATGAGGCCTTTCAGCCCCATTTTGTTGATCCGCTTCATCATGGTGGACATGTCATCGAACTGTTTGAGCAGCTTGTTGACGTCCTGAACTGTGGTTCCAGACCCCGAGGCAATACGCTTCTTGCGCGACGCCTTGATCATGGCGGGCGTTTTGCGCTCCGCCTTCGTCATGGAGGAAATAATGGCCTGGTGACGTTTGAAGATGGTCGTGTCGATGTTCTTCTCGTCGACCATATCCTTCAGCTTGCCCATGCCGGGCAGCATGCCGAGAATGCCGGAGATCGAACCCATCTTCTGGATCTGCTTAATCTGGGAGACATAGTCATCCAGATCAAACTTGCCGGCCATCATCTTTTTGGCCAGTCGCTCGCCTTCTTCCTGGTCGAGCGTATCGGCGGCCTTCTCCACCAGACCGGCAATGTCACCCAGACCGAGAATACGGCCGGCGACACGCTCCGGGTGAAATTCCTCAAGGGCGTCGAGCTTTTCACCCGAGCCCGTCAGCTTGATCGGCGCGCCGGTGATGGCGCGCATGGACAGCGCCGCGCCACCGCGGGCATCGCCGTCCATACGGGTCATGACGACGCCGCTGACCCCGATCGCCTCATTGAAGTGTTTCGCGGTGTTGACGGCGTCCTGACCCGTCATCGCATCGACGACAAGCAGGGTCTCGGCAGGCGATGTGGCATCGCGAATCTGCCGGACTTCCTCCATCAGCGCTTCATCGATCGACAGACGGCCGGCGGTGTCGAGGATAACGACGTCATATCCCTGGCTGCGGCCGGTCTCCATCGCGCGCTTCGCGATCTCGACCGGCGTCTGGCCAGAAATAATCGGCAGCGAGGTAACGCCGGCGCGCTCCGCAAGCTGCTGCAGCTGAAGCTGCGCGGCCGGACGCTGCGTATCAAGGGATGCCAGCAGAACCTTCTTCCGCTCGCGGGTGGCGAGACGAAGGGCGATCTTACCGGATGTGGTGGTTTTGCCCGAGCCCTGGAGACCAACCATCAGGATCGGCACCGGCGGGACGGCATTGAGGTTCAGCGGAACCGCGCCGGCGCCGCCGAGCGCATCGATCAGCGCGTCATTGACGATTTTGGCGACGGCCTGACCGGGAGAAATGCTTTCCAGCACTTCATGCCCGACCGAGCGTTCCTTAACCTTGTTGACGAAGTCCTTGACGACCGGCAGCGCGACGTCGGCGTCCAGCATAGCCAGACGGACTTCGCGCATGGCTTCCGCGACATCGGCCTCCGTCAGCGTGCCACGCTTGCCGAGATCGCCGATAACACCGGAAAACTTGTCGGAAAGAGATTCGAACAAGAACCGTTCACCCCAAAAGATTACGCGCCACTGCGCGAACACTCGCGAGGTGGCGGGACTTATGCTGTAGCGGGCTTTACGCGCCGGAGGGGCGTCATGTCAAAGGTTTTTACAGGTGAGCCCTGCATGACGCACGAAAATACCCGACCGCCTCCTTCCGGACGCAGAGAGGCCTTGGCGACTCGCTGTGAATATGACTTCTATACCGGCGGCCTGCCGCCATGCTTGTTTCCGGGGGATTGCCTGATGAAAATTGCTCTTGGCCAGTTTGCGGTGACCGCCGAATGGAGCGCCAATCTTGCGCAGTGCGTCGCTTTCGCTGAACGGGCCGCCACTGAAGGCGCGAAACTGCTGGTGCTGCCGGAAAGCATCATCGCGGCGGATGTGAAAGACCTCGGCATTACCGTACGGACAGCGCAGCCGCTGGATGGTCCGTTTGTGACCGGTCTGGTGAAGGCGCTTGAGGGGACGGATCTGACGGTGATCGGCTGTATCTCCGTGCCGGCCCGGCCCGGCTTCGCCTATAATACGCAGATCGTCGTGAACCGGACTGGCGTGATTGCTGCGTATCGCAAGCTGCATCTGTATGACGCCTTCTCCATGAAGGAATCCGATCATTACGTGCCCGGGGATGAAGTGCCCGCACTGGTCAGGATCGGAGACATCAATGTCGGTCTGATGACCTGTTACGATGTGCGTTTCCCGGAACTGGCGCGACGGCTGGCGCTTGATGGCGCGGATCTGCTGACCGTTCCGGCCGCCTGGGTTCGTGGCCCTTCCAAGGAATGGCACTGGGAAGTCATGGTCACCGCGCGGGCGCTGGAAAACACCTGCTATGTTGCGGCCGTCGGAGAGTGTGGGCCCCGGAATATCGGGTGCAGCATGATGGTTGACCCGCTGGGCGTCGCAGTGGCACGCGCCGGAATCACACCGGATCTGTTGTTGTGCGAGATCCATCCGGACCGGATCGCTGCGGCAAGGCAGGCGCTGCCGGTCCTGGCGAACCGGCGGTTCGCAGAGCCGGAACTGCGGATACAGAATGCGGCGGAAAGTCATTGATCCACGTCATTCTTTTGCCGGAACGCTGCTTTTCGGCGTTGTGACAGCACGGGTGCCCAACAGCGCCGGTTCACTTTAGAGTAACGGATGTAAAGCCGGGCTGCGTATCCGTTCTGTCGTCTGATGAATCGCGCCGCGCCTCCCGGATTTCGTTATATCCAGGGTGCGGAGTGATCTGATGTCGAAGATTCCCGTGCTTCCGGACGCCGCTGCGGAGGACTTTGTCCATGTGCGGGGCGCGCGGGAGCATAATCTGCGTGATGTAAGCATCGATATTCCGCGCGACAGACTCGTGGTGTTCACCGGCATTTCAGGGTCGGGAAAATCTTCCCTGGCGTTCGGAACGCTCTACGCCGAGGCGCAACGCCGCTATCTGGAGTCCGTTTCTCCTTACGCCCGCAGGCTATTTCAGCAGATGCCCGTTCCGGATGTTGATTCTGTTGACGGACTGCCTCCGGCGATCGCGCTCCAGCAGCAGCGTGGCGGAAGCTCCGGCCGATCCTCCGTCGGCAGCATCACAACGCTCTCGAACCTGCTGAGAATGCTTTATTCCCGCGCCGGCACATACCCGGCCGGGCAGGGAAGACTGGAAGCAGAATCTTTTTCACCGAATACGCCGATGGGCGCCTGTCCCGAATGCCACGGTCTGGGTCGCATTCTGGATGTGACGGAGGCGTCGATGGTACCGGACGACAGCCTGTCCATCCGTAATCGCGCCGTAGCATCATGGCCGACAGCCTGGCAGGGGCAGAATCTGCGGGATATCCTCATTACCATGGGGGTGGATGTGGACTGCCCCTGGCGTGATCTTCCGCGTAAAACGCGGGACTGGATTCTGTATACGGATGAGACGCCCACGGTTCCTGTCTATCCGGGGCTAACCTATGAACAGGTGCAGGCCGCGATCCGACAAAAGAAAGAACCCGGATATAACGGGACATTTACAGGCGCTCGCCGGTATATCCGCCAGACTTTCGCGAATTCGCAGAGCGCGACAATGCGCAGGCGGGCGGAATCTTTCATGACGGCAACGGAATGTCCGGCATGTCATGGGGAGAAGCTGAATGCCGATGCGCTCCGTGTGACCTTTGGCGGCCTGAATATCGCTGCACTGACGGCCCTGACGCTTGAGGAGATCGCCACGAGATTATCGGACGTCGCCGGGAAACTTCAGAGCGGCGCAGGACACGCAAAAGGAATTGTCGCGCAGCGTATCGTTGAGGATATGAGCGCGCGTATCGGCGTGCTGCTGCATCTGGGGCTGGGTTATCTGCAGATGGACCGCAGCGTGCAGACATTGTCGCCGGGCGAGTATCAGAGACTAAGGCTCGGTACACAGATCCATTCTAATCTGTTTGGCGTTGTGTACGTTCTCGATGAGCCGTCATCGGGTCTGCATCCGGCGGATACAGAGGCGCTCCTTGAAGCGTTGTCAAAACTGAAATCAGCAGGAAATTCTCTTTTTCTGGTCGAGCATAATCTCGATATCATTCGCAAAGCCGAGTGGATCGTGGATGTCGGACCGGGCGCCGGAGAGGCCGGAGGACAGGTGCTGTATTCCGGCCCGCTCAGTGGCCTGCGGGATGTCACCGATTCCAGCACACGAACCTATCTGTTCTCGCCACCACGACCTGCCCTGAGAATACCGCGAAAACCCACAGGCTGGCTGAAGCTGAAGGGAGTAAGCTGGAATAATCTTGAGAACCTTACAGCGTCTTTTCCGCTTGGCGTCTTCACGTCCGTTACAGGTGTATCAGGATCAGGAAAGTCGTCGCTCGTCAGTCAGGTTCTCACAACCGTTGTCTCTGAGGCTCTCGGCCAGGCGTTGCCGGAGACGGAAGAGGAGGATGCTGAGACCCTGTCCGCGCTGACGTCATCCGGACACCCTCAGGGGAAAATCACCGAAGGACTGAATGAAATCCGGCGACTGGTTGTCATCGATCAGAAACCGATCGGCCGGACCCCACGCTCCAGTCTTGCGACATATACGGGACTGTTTGACACAATCCGCAAACTCTATGCGCGGACCAGTCTGGCGCGGGAGCGAAAATACGATGGCGGGTGGTTCTCGTTCAACGTCGCCAAAGGGAGGTGTCCGCATTGCGAAGGAGCCGGATCGGTCATGGTGGAGCTTCTGTTCCTGCCCAGCGTCTATACGCCATGCCCTGTTTGTCATGGTTCCCGGTACAAGCCGGAGGTTCTGGAAGTGAAGTATCGGGGGCAGTCGATCGCCGATGTGCTCGCAATGAATGTCGCGGAAGCCGCTGCCTTTTTCGCCGATGATCCGGCGCCCTCGGCAGCGCTGACGACCCTGATGAAGGGCGGCCTGGGACATCTCCGCCTCGGCCAGCCCGCGACGGAGCTTTCAGGCGGAGAGGCCCAGCGGATCAAGCTGGCGACAGAACTGCAAAAACAGAGACGGGGTCATACACTATATATTCTCGATGAACCGACGACAGGACTGCATCCTCTGGATGTGGATCGTCTGATGGACCATCTTCAGGAACTGGTTGACGACGGCAATACCGTGATCGCAGCGGAACATGATATGCGGCTCGTGGCGCGCAGTGACTGGGTTATTGATATGGGGCCGGGCGCGGGCAGCAGCGGTGGCCATATTGTTGCTGCCGGACCGCCATCCGAAGTGGCGCGCGCAGCCGGGAGCAGAACAGCTCCTTTCCTGAAAAACTATGTTGAAGAAAAGCCTTTTTCAGAAGAGAAAATCTGATCTCTTTTCAGAACAGTGCCCTGAACCAGCAGAGCACTGTTCTTCCTGCGGCTTCAGAGCACGCAATGCGACCGGACGGGGATCAGACGGCGACCTTTTGTCGTTCCAGCGGGTGATCGGCCGGCCTCAGAACACGCCCGGTGGATGATTTTCCGAATTCCGGTGTATACGATCCGTTATTCCACAAAACCTTCCCTGATATCATCACGTGTTTTACCACACCGGTCGGACGGTTGATCACCTGCCGGCAGCCGAACTGTCTTCTGTAGATGAGCTCATATGTGCTCTCGGGGTCCCACTGACGAAGCACTTCCGGATCGATCAGACACAGATCAGCCTGGGCACCGACACGCAGCACACCGGCATTGACACCGAAGAAAGCCGCCGGAAGTCCCGTGAGTCTGTAAACCATTTCAGAGACTCTCTGCAGACCATCTTCCTGCGCGATTTTCAGCGCACGCAGATTCCCGTCATAGAAAGCGATATTGGCGAGGTGAGCGCCGCTGTCATTAAACCCGGGAACTGTCTGAGGATGAAAAAGCAGCTTTTTGACGGTTTTGGGATTGCAGTTTGCAACCGTGGTTTCCCATCTGAAATCCGTATCCCAGACGCGCAGAAGATGAAGAAAGAATTCCGCATCATCAACGATGGGATCAGGAAACTGAGAAAAGAATTCTGCTTCGGCCACGCTGGCCGCGCCACGTTTTCCCCTGGATGACTGCCAGCGCAGCAGGCGCTGCCAGGGAGCTTCAAGCGTCTCCCCGTTCCAGTTTTCCAGCGGACAGTCGGAAACGATCATATCTTTCAGATTGCGGGTCAGAACAACATCTTCCAGACGAATCAGACGCTGCAGCCGGGCCAGTGAGATGCCCTTTTTCCCCTTAAGCCACATTTTCCGGAAATCTCTGATCCAGTCAGGATCGTTCAGAATCTTAGCCCTGCCTTCCCGGTCTTCCGGCTCCAGCTCATTTAGGGTCCGGAATTCGTGAATCTCATCGGCCATCAGGTTGATGGCGCCATCACTCCACAGGCGAAAGGATGACGGCATGGCCTGAAAGTGAAAAGCGCCTTTAATCAGGCGGGAATTCAGGATTTTTGAAAGCATGAGACACAGCGCGACAGCAGAGCGATTTGTCTTCAGATCAATCGCTGCAAGCACGGTTGTTTTCAGCGGACGGCCAAAAATGCGGCCGCTGGTGAGGAGAAAACTCCTTACAGCGTCAAAGATATCCTCTTTTGGCGGTGTCGCCTGCCATACGCGGCCATGTCGCCGGACGACGCTCGTCAGCCGAAAGAGCTCGCGGAAACTGGCATACTGGGTGGGAATTCTTTTTTTCTTATGCGGGTCGTTGGCCAGAAAATGGAACGGCAGAGCGTCCGTCGAGAGCCCCGCGTAACCCTGAGCCATTCCGGCTTCAACCATGTCCTGCATGCGCCGGAGTTCACGGCGGGTGGCAAGGCGTTCGATGGAGTTGTCCAGCCCCATAACGGCAACACGCAGCATGGAATGGGGGATCAGCGGAACGACATTCGGCCCGAGCGGAAGGCTTTCAAGATGATCAAGATAGCCCTGGGAGTCAGTCCATGTGCAGGCGTCCGCGACTTTCGTCAGAACGCATTTCGGCATGTTCTCGACACGTGCGAAGCAGGAGACGATCGGATCGTCCCCGTTGCGGCGCAGATTGCCGTAGGTCACGCCAAGGGAACAGTTGCTGATGACAACCGTTGTGGTGCCGTGCTGTACGACTTCCGGAAGTTCCGGCGCAATTTCGATTTCGAGATCGAGATGTGTGTGGATGTCGAGAAGACCCGGGATCAGCCACAGGCCTTTGCAGTTGATTTCGACCGTTGCGTCACCAGCTTTGAGATGAGGGCCGATTGCCGAGATTTTTCCATTCGATACGGCAATGTCGGAAATAACCGGGTCAGATCCTGTGCCGTCAAAAAAAAGCGCGTCGCGATAAACGATCTCTGTCACTCATGCCTCCGGGGGTGGCGATCGGATCACCATGGCAGCCATAACGCGGCAGGTCGATGCCTGTTTATGTCAGTGGCGATGCCGGATTGCGTCTTATTATAACAAATGAGACACAGGCCGGTTCCGGTCGCGTCTACTCGCGGAAATCAGTGACAGAGTAGCCCTGCGCGAACAGTGCGCTGCGGAGCGATGTGTGGTCAATGCGATCTGAGATTTCCCTGCGAACGACAGGCTTTGCATGAAATGCGATGCCCAGTCCCGCGGCGCGAAGCATCGGAAGATCGTTGGCGCCGTCCCCGATGGTCAGGGCGTCGTTCAGCGTCAGACCGGCCGCGGCCACGATACGTTTCAGGTGATCAAGTTTTGCATCAGGCCCGAGAACGGGCTCCTCCACGGTTCCGGTCAGAGTGTCGCCCGCATGAATGAGACGGTTGGCATGGTTCTCCGAAAAGCCGCAGAGTGCCGCCACGCGGGCAGTAAAAAATGTAAAGCCGCCCGAGACCAGCGCCGTCACAGCGCCGCTGGCGCGCATCGTCGCGACAAGCGTTCGCGCTCCCTCATTCAGTGAGAGATGCGTCGCTGCCGTGTCGAGCAGTGAGGACGGCAGATCCTTCAGAAGAGCAACCCGGTTGCGAAGCGAGGTCTGGAAATCGATCTCGCCGTTCATTGACTGACGCGTGACTGCAGCGACAGCCTCGCCAATACCCGGACGAAGCCGTTCCGCCCCGGCGGCAATGTCGTCAAGTGTCTCGTTTGCAACCATGGTGCTGTCCATGTCCGCAACAAGAACCCGTTTGCGCCGGTTGTGCCGGCTGGTCAGCAGAATATCGACCGGCCGGTCACGCAGGGCGTCATGAATGGCTCCGAACTGCGCTGGCGAAACAGCGTGGCAGGCGATATCCACGGCCTCACCGGGAGAAAGAACGACTTCCTCGCGGCCGCCGGACAGAGCTGAAACCGTCTCGATGTCCAGAGGCGTGAGCGATGTAGCCGCGCGGTCCGCGACAAGTGTCAGAATGGCGTCCATAGCCCCCTGCGTGTGACAGGGTTGAAGTGAAGAGGCAAGCGGACAGGAATGATGGACAGAGAACAGGCCGGACGGGTTGCCCTGATCGTGGCCGGACCGACCTGCTCGGGAAAGTCAGCCCTGGCGATCACGCTTGGTGAACGGTTCGGCGGAACGATCATCAATGCGGATTCGATGCAGGTGTACCGCGAACTGCGGATTCTGACAGCGCGTCCCTCTCCGCAGGATGAGGAGCGTCTCCCGCACCGGTTATACGGGATCAGCCCGGCTGCGGAGGCGCGCAGCGTCGCCTGGTGGCGTCAGCAGGCTCTTTCGGCGATGGATGAAGCCTGGAAGGCGGGACGGCTGCCGGTTCTGTGCGGAGGGACGGGCATGTATCTGCGTGCTCTGACCGACGGTCTGGCGGAAGTTCCTGACCCCGGATCTGAGGCGCGAGCCGAGGCGCGGGCGCTGTCCGCTGACCCGGCGTCGCTTCATGCCCGGCTGATGGAAGCCGATCCTGAAACGGGGCAGGGGCTCAGACCGACCGACACACAGCGACTGGCGCGGGCCTGGGAAGTATGGCGCGGCACCGGACACGGGCTCTCATGGTGGCGGGCGCAGCCCGGTCTGCCCCGTGCTCTCTGTCGTTTTGTGGCCGTAAGGCTGGCTCCTGACCGCAGCGAACTGCGCAGGGCGATTGCGGCCCGTTTCACGGACATGATGACGCAGGGCGCGGTGGAAGAGGTCCGGGCTTTGCTCGCTCTTGAACTGAGTCCGGCCCTGCCCGCAATGCGGGCTCATGGCGTGCCGGAACTCGCGGCGATGCTGCGCGGAGAGACGGATGAACAGGAAGCTGTGGCGCGGGCGGTACAGGCGACCTGCCGTTACACCAAACGTCAGACAACCTGGTTCGGCCATCACCCGCTGGCAGAAGAACATGATATGGTTATTTCTGAAAACAGAATAGGATCATCTGAGCAATATATGAAAAGAAAAATCGAGAAAATTATCTCTTTCGTGCATGAGCGCATTGACGCAGCGCCGTCAGGAGCCTAAACCCGCGCTCCCGCCACCGGTATCGGGTCCGGAGGTGAACCGCCTGATCGCAACAGAAGCAGCAGCAGATCGTCAGGCCCAGACAGCCCGGGGGGAATAAAGGTCCCCGGGGGAGAAGATGACATGAACGCCACCACACAGATGACCGCCACTCAGCCTGAGTCCGCCACGATGCTGACCGGAGCCGAAGTGCTTATGCGTGTTCTTGTGGACCAGGGCGTCGAGGTCGTCTTCGGCTATCCGGGCGGAGCGGTTCTGCCGATCTACGATGCGCTGTTTCAGCAGGATCGCATTCGCCACATCCTGGTGCGTCACGAACAGGCCGCCGTTCACGCGGCGGAAGCCTATGCCCGGTCGACAGGCCGCGTTGGCGTGGTGCTGGTGACCAGCGGCCCCGGAGCGACCAACGCAGTGACAGGACTGCTTGATGCGCTGATGGATTCCGTGCCGGTTGTGTGTCTGTCCGGTCAGGTGCCGGTTCCCCTGATCGGGAATGACGCCTTCCAGGAAGCGGATACGACAGGAATCACACGGCCGGCGACGAAATATAATTACCTGGTCAAACGCCCGGAGGACCTGGCGCCGGTCGTGAACGAAGCGTTCGAGATCGCCCGCTCCGGCCGCCCTGGACCGGTCCTGGTGGATCTGCCCAAGAACATCACCGTCGGACCGGCCCCCTATGAACCTCCGTCCGGCACGACCCGCCGGTCCTATCAGCCCCGGACCGAGCCGGACCGGGACGCCGTTCAGCGTGCCGTCGCGGCGATGAAGCGGGCGAAGCGGCCATTGTTCTATGTCGGTGGTGGTGTGATCAACGCGGGTCCGCAGGCCTGCGCCGATCTGACGCGCCTTGTGCATATGACAGGCTTTCCCTGCACCGAAACACTGATGGGGTTGGGCGCATTTCCGGCCAGCGACAGGCAGTTTATCGGCATGCTCGGCATGCACGGAACCTACGAGGCCAATCTGGCGACGCATGACTGCGACGTCCTGATCGCGCTCGGCTCGCGTTTCGATGACCGGGTGACCGGGCGTGTCGATGCATTCTCGCCGCATTCATTTAAAATTCATGCGGATATCGATCCCTCCCAGATCAACAAGATCATCCATGTGGATGTGCCGGTTGTCGGCGATGCCGGACGCACCATCGCAATGATGATCGGGGAATGGGAAAAGGATGCCACGCAGCCGGATCAGACGGCCCTGAAAACCTGGTGGGCACGGATTGATGCGTGGCGCGGGCTGGACTGTCTGCGCTTTACGCAGGATCAGGCCCCGGATGCGATCATCAAGCCGCAGCAAGCAATTAAGCGGATTTATGAACTGGCCTGTGAGACCGGACGCGATACATTCGTGTCCACGGAAGTCGGGCAGCATCAGATGTGGGCTGCACAGTTCTTCAAATTCGAAAAACCGAACCGCTGGCTGACCTCGGGCGGTCTGGGCACGATGGGTTACGGCCTGCCCGCCGCGGTCGGCGCGCAGGTGGCGCATCCGGATGCCCTGGTCATCGACGTGGCAGGTGAAGCCTCGACCCTGATGAACATTCAGGAACTCGGCACCATCGCGCAGTACCGGCTGCCTGTGAAAATCTTCATCATCAACAACCACTACATGGGCATGGTCCGGCAGTGGCAGGAACTTCTGCACGGATCGCGTTATTCCGAGAGCTACAGCGACGCCCTGCCGGATTTTGTAAAACTGGCCGACAGTTTCCATGCAAAAGGATTCCGCGCCACAAAGCTGAGCGAACTGGACGAAACAATCCGGGCAGCCCTGACGCATGACGGTGCCGCGCTGATCGATATCTGCGTCGCTGAGGGAGAAAACTGCTTCCCGATGATCCCGTCCGGGGCGGCGCATAACGAAATGATTCTCGGTCCGGAGCAGGAGGCGCAGGGCGCGCAGATTACAGATGAGGGCAAGATGCTTGTCTGATCACCTGCCGGCCGTGCCACAGGGCGCGGCCCCTGCAGAGTGACGGGCTGATACGCCCGTCACTCTCTTCCATTTTGTTCCGGTGGCCATTACAGCCCCCGGGACGTCGTAACGGATCGGATTCCGGATTCAGTCGATGAAATATACTCCCGGCCTGCCCCCGATGGTGGCACCGTCTTCCCCTGAGGCCTCCGAGGACACGCCCTGCCGGGCCGTGATGTCGGTGCTGGTCGATAACGAAAGCGGCGTGCTCGCACGTGTCGTCGGCCTGTTTTCCGGACGGGGCTACAATATCGAAAACCTGACCGTGGCGCCGGTTGCCGCCGATGGCGGTCTGTCCCGGATCAATATTGTCACCTCCGGCACACCGGCGATCATCGAACAGATCCGGGCTCAGCTTGAGCGTCAGGTCCCGGTTGCCCGCGTGGCCAATCTGACAACACTCGGTCCGCATATCGCCCGTGAAATGGTGCTGGTGAAAGTGGTCTCCACCGGTGAGGCCCGGACGGAGGCCCTGCGTATCGCAGAGGCCTTCCGGGCCAGAGCGGTGGACACCACGGCAAGCTCGTTTGTTTTCGAACTGACGGGCGCGAGTGACAAGCTCGACAGTTTTGTCGAACTGATGACGCCGCTGGGTCTGGCTGAAGTGTCCCGCACCGGTGTTGCGGCCCTCACGCGAGGTCCCCGCACGCTCTGACAGGTTTCCCGGTGAGAACAGTACGGCCGGAGGCGCTGCGCCCCGGATACGTCTCGCCGCTTTCTTTTGACTGAAAGGTAGAAAATACAATGTCCATGCGAGTCTATTACGATCGCGACGCCGATGTGAATCTGATCAAAAACAAAAAGGTCGCGATCATCGGTTATGGCAGTCAGGGCCATGCGCACGCCAACAACCTGAAGGACAGCGGCGTAAAGGAGATCGTGATCGGTCTTCGTCCGACATCTTCAGCAGTCGCGAAAGCGGAAGCCGCCGGTTTCAAAGTGATGACTCCCGATGAGGCCGCAAAATGGGCCGATGTCGTGATGGTTCTCACGCCGGATGAAGGCCAGGGTGCGCTCTATAAGGAATCGCTCGAGAAGAACCTGAAGCAGGGCGCCGCTCTTGCGTTCGCTCACGGCCTGGCGATCCATTTCCGCATCATCGAAGCCCGCCCTGACCTCGACGTGTTCCTGATCGCGCCGAAAGGACCTGGTCACACAGTTCGCTCCGAATATCAGCGCGGCGGCGGCGTGCCGTCCCTGGTTGCCGTGGCACAGAACGCATCGGGCAACGCGCTTGAGATCGCCCTGTCCTATGCTTCCGCGAATGGCGGCGGTCGGGCCGGCATCATTGAGACCACGTTTAAGGAAGAGGTCGAAACTGACCTGTTTGGCGAACAGGCCGTACTTTGTGGTGGTCTGGTCGAGCTGATCCGCGCTGGTTTCGAAACACTGGTCGAAGCCGGTTACGCCCCCGAGATGGCGTATTTCGAATGCCTCCATGAGATGAAGCTGATCGTGGACCTGATCTATGAAGGCGGCATCGCGAACATGAATTACTCCATCTCCAACACGGCGGAGTATGGTGAGTACGTCTCGGGTCCGCGCGTTATAACGCCAGAGACGAAGGCCGAAATGAAGCGCATCCTGACCGACATTCAGGACGGAACATTCGTGCGGAACTTCATCCTTGAGAATCAGTCCGGCAATATTGGCTTCAAGGCGACGCGCGCCCGCAATGACGCGCACCCGATCGAAGCGACCGGTGAGAAGCTGCGCGCGATGATGCCCTGGATTGCCAAATCGAAGCTCGTCGACAAGACAAAGAACTGAAGCGTCATAAGGCCTGGCAACAGGTCTGCAGGGGGATTGGCCCCTGCAGACCTGTTGCTTTGACGAGGCCGTTTCTATGGAGTGACGGGTCCGATGGCCAGATGCTCAGGACACAGCTGTGCGTTCACTGAGTACGGATGATTATTCGTCCGTGAGTTTTCCCTGCCAGAAGATTATCCGCTGCCCCGATCGCGTCTGAGAGAGAACATTCACTGACGACGCTTTCTAACTCCTTCGCGTCAATCAGTTCGGCCAGCCGACACCAGGCTTCCTGGCGTTCCTTGCGCGGGCAGGATGTGCTGTCGATTCCGAGCAGGCTGACACCGCGCAGGATGAAAGGGGCAACGGTGAGCGGAAGATCCATTCCGCCCGCAAGACCACATGCTGCGACCGCGCCGCGAGGCTGAACTGCCGCGCAGACAGAGGCCAGAATCTGACCTCCAACAACATCGACCGCACCGGCCCATACAGCTTTTTCAAGCGGTTTCCCTTTATGGGAGAAAGTCTCACGTCCAATAACTTCCGCAGCCCCCAGGCTTTTCAGATAGTCCGTTTCAGACGGGCGACCCGTAACGGCAACGACCGTATATCCCAGTCGGGAGAGCAGCATCACGGCGATACTTCCGACACCACCGGACGCACCTGTAACCAGGATCGGCCCCTTATCCGGACTGACTCCCGCCCGCTCCAGCGCCGTGACACACAGCATTGCTGTATATCCGGCTGTGCCAACGATCATAGCTTCACGCGTTGTAAAGGCCAGCGGAATCGGGGTCAGCCATTCACCTTTGACACGGGCGTGCTGAGCGAGACCGCCCCAGTGCTTCTCACCGACACCCCAGCCATTAAGAAGTACCCTGTCACCGGGTTTAAAATACCGGGATTTTGATTCAAGCACTTCGCCGGCAAAATCGACACCGGGAATCATCGGGAAAGATTTCACGATCGGCCCTTTGCCGGTAATAGCCAGAGCATCTTTATAATTGATCGTGGACCATTCGACACCGACAAGCACGTCTCCGTCCGGAAGCATCGTGTCATCAATCTGTCGGATTGACGTCGTCTGCGTCTCTCCGTTTTTCTCAATCATCAATGCATCGAACATCTGCCAGCTTTCCTTCACAATGCCCCGGAATTGCAGTTTTCGGGACGGTTCTGGTTTGTGACGATCCAGACTGTTCTGCCTCAAATACGTCCGTCATTTTATCGGGCTATGAACGCCTGACCCGTTCCACAGATGCATATGTGGACGTGATCCGAAATCCCGGCGCCTATTACGGATTCTGGTCTGTTCTTCCTGACGAGCGCGCTGACACCGACGCTTCATTATATTAAGCAGAGTTGCAGGGGCAGATTTTTTATGAAAGCAGAATAATCCCTGAGGCGACAGACACTACGCCTGTTTTATCCGGAGAGGTAAAAGTTCAATGACCATCAAGCGTCTGCTGCCTGAAGAACGGCTGAGCGGTGCATCGATCTGTAATAATATCGTCTATCTGGCGGGTCAGGTTGCCGATGATACAACTCTGGATGCCGAAGGACAGACAAAGGATATTCTGAAGCAGATTGACGCGTTGCTGGCTGAAGCCGGAACCAGCAAGAGCAATCTGCTTTCAGTGCAGATTTTTCTGGCGGATATAGCCGATATGGCAGCGATGAACCGTGCATGGGATGCCTGGCTGGATACGGCCAATATGCCTGCCCGCGCGACGGTTGAGGCAAAGCTGGCAGATCCGGCATGGAAGGTGGAAATCACCGGGATTGCGGCGATCCGCTAAAATCTGCCGCCCGCTTCTGTACGGGGAAGACCCGTCAGAGGAAATCCTCCGCGTGACGTACAGCACAATAAATCAACTGTCCTTTTATCGGCGTTTGTATATTTTGCAGCTACAGGCGAGGTGGCTTTTCAGGACTTTGCCCCCACAAAGGGACACAGTCCCTTTGATCCCGGTTTGGTAAAACATAAAGTAAGTTACGCTCCCTTCCGGGTGCAGGGTAGAATCCTGTTCTGATTCTGTTTTCAGAATACATAAACACTTTTTTATTACTCCGGCCTTTCGGCTGAGCACCTTCGTTCCCGGTGTCAGCCTCGTCCACGCAGGCGCGCAAGCCTGCGGCGGACAGGAAGAGCCGTTCGCCAGAACCAGTAAACTGGCATCAGCAGCCTCTTATGCCATGTCGCGACAATACGGATCTGGTCGATATCACCCAGAGCGACATGCATCAGATCCAGCATATGCTGCTGCCGTCGGAGGAGTTCATGAATTTGTCCATCGAACTGTGACGAGGACGGCCCATCACTCATCACCCTGATTTCGCCGAGTGAGGTTTTAAACTGATTCCGCAGATCCTCCATTCTCCTGCTCATGTCATCAACAGGATCAAGAATTGCCTTCATTACCACAGAAAGATTCGGATCCGCTCTGAAAGCTTCACGAAGCATTCTGTTCCGAAGACGTGTTTCTCCGAGTATCGCCTGGTCACGGGCGGCCCGAGATTCAGCCGGCGCACTTTCCTCGCCCGGAATATGATGAGTCGCCAGCGGCTCGGGGATGACCCTGATATCGCCAGCAGCTATCAGTCTCAGAATGAAATTCCGGTCCCCGGTATCGGGCAGGAGCCCATCAGGAAAATTCGCATCCTCAAGAGCCGCGCGACGAAACAGGAAGCATATCGCCGGGAAGGAAAGTCCTTTGATTGCGGAAATATAATCGAGCACACCATACTCGCGTCGCACGCGGGACCTGCCGGTCTCGCGCACCATCATACCGTTACGGACCTCTCTGACCACAAAACCGTCAGTCACAACGCCAGAAAATCCGTCATTGCCAGATGCGCTGAGAAACCGCTCCGTCTCACTAAGAAAACTGACGTCCCACGTTTCTCCGTCGCCATGCATGGTAATAAACTTTTCGCGGACAGACTGCAGCGTATCACTGGCAGCTTTTGCCGGTGACATCATTTCATCAAGATGAATGACGCTCAGCCGATCGCCAAAAATCGGATGATACATCCGCAGCATATCTTCAAGCGCCTCTCTGTCACCACCATTATTCACCAGATAAAGATGCCAGGCTGTGAATGTCTGCAGCAAAACACTGCCAAACGCCCGAGGCAGAACAGGCGTGGCGCCGTGCGTGCACATAATAATCGCGACATCCGCGATATGAACGTCTGCTGTCGCAAGGTCAGCGGAAGACGGGGGTGTCATGATATTCATGTAAACTGCCTGAGTGTACGGGAATCATAGTACCCGCACTGCCGTCGGATATCATTCGCCAGAAGCTCGCGTTTCTCCGGGTTTCCGCAACGACGGAGTGCGGCGAGCGCCGAACCTACGGCCCATTCACGACGCCACAGTTCCAGATGTGATCCGATTACCGCGCCAGATTGTAATTCCGGAATAAGAGTCGCGACATGGGCATGCGCCAGATCAGGCGAATGACGAATGGAACCCAGCACAGTGAGTTCGTCGGTCGTTGGTGAGAGTGACAAACGACTGATCGCCGCTTCACCCCCAGCGAGAGTGAGATCTTCCCCGGTCAGCCCGAGAGGATGCGTCCCGGAGAAAATCCGCTCCATTGCGTGCAGTGTTGCCTGCTGAAACGGGGCAATCAGTTCCTTGTACTGACACACGTCCGGACAACGTTCAGCCAGAACAGGTTGCATACGGCCATCTCTCCAGTCATAGCCGAGAGTAGTCCCTTCCGGAGAAGAAAGTGCATTTTCGAGAGTCGCAACCGCATTGAACAGGCCATAAAGATGCTCGGTCTGCATATAATCGTTGCTGAATGCCCCTTCCAGCCAGCCAGCCCGTATACGGTTCGACTGCGCCGCCTGTCTGAGACCAACATACAGGCCATATAACATCGGCGAATGACCACCTTCACGCAGGATATCAGCAATGGAAGCCTGCATCGATGCATGCCAGCCGATATCGACGATCCCCGGACGACCCTCATGCAGGCCTTCCTGCCGGAAATAGCACAGCGCGTTTGTCATGGATTGTCTGAGATGGGCACAAACGATCCGGGCATGTCGCTGCAGGCAGGCCTGAACTTCAGCTGAATCCGTTTCACCGCAGATCGTAGCGTCCAGAGAACCGAATACGCTGATCGCATCCTCGACAAGTGGCGGCAGGTCCAGAAGGCCACCACGATTCAGCACGTTTCTCAGAGTCTCTTGCCGCGGCACATGCCCCAGAACCGCCAGAGCATGGTCACTCAGACAATCCGGACGACATCCCGTTGTAAGCGCACCAAGATTGACGGAACGTCGCGAAACATACAGATAGCTGGATGGAATTCCGGTTTTTTTGTCCAGATCCAGAGCTTTCCATGCCTGCCAGAGCAGCCAGCCGTCCCGGGCGCAGAAATAAAGATGCGTCAGTCCGAGATCCTGTGCCCGTCGGGCCAGCCAGCGCATAAAACTGCCGACAACCATGGCTCCCCATGAGGCCCCGAGCGTACTCATGGTCCGCGTCGCAGTTGCCTCACCCCGAACGGTTGCTGTCCGCAGCACAGAATCCCGCGTGACACAGGAATAAGGAAGCACCTCCGGAGTCAGCGGACCGCCTCTCCGGATATCAGAACGGGCGCGAGGGAAGACGAGCGCTTTCAGCCCTGCCTGTTGCGGCGTGATGACATCGCTCCACTCATTATCACCAATATGCAGAATACGGGCATCCGGACCGAACAGCGCCTGAACTGCAGACCATTGCCTTCCGTCCGCTTTACTGCATCCGGTCTCGGACGAAACAAGCAGAGGCTGAGTGCCGTCATAACCTGCTGATAGAAGCAGAGTCCGGATCATGTCAGCCGACAGATACATATCTGACACAAAGGCGACCCGGATACCCTGCCCGGTGCAGATACGGACTGCTTCCACGATTTCCGGAACGGCAAAGCATGTCAGACGCTCCGCCTCCAGTTCCGCTTCAATCATTTCGCTCTGGAAAAATTTATAATCCGGACGATCAAGCACAATGGCGGTGATAATCTCACAGAGCGTAACTTCAGCCCGGTTCTCACGCTGTGCAATCTCGCGTGCTTTCCGCTCTCCGGCCTCTCGCCGAACCGCATAGCCCGAAAAGGCAGAACCGTATTTCTGAGTCAAGGTCGCCTCTGCAATTGCAAAGACGTCCACTGGCGCATCGACAATACGGGTCAGGGCCGTATCAAACACATCAAACGTAACAGCGGTCACATCCACGAGCCAGGACCGAAATCCAGCCAGCCACACTTCGTCCATCGACCATCCATCAATGATCGAACCGCGTATTTTTTCGTACAAAATCATAAAGTTAGCTGGCACAAACAGTCACATCCACGTCACAGACAGATACAATAACCAGACAGCCCATCAAATATCCAGACATCTTGTGAATAACCAGTCGCGTTCCGGCTCGACAACTCCCGCAACAGTTCCGGTAAATGACGTAACAATTGTTATTCACCCGTCAGGGTCATGATCAGGAGAATAATGGATCAGCGGCGAGATACAGCCAAAAGAGCTTATCTATGAACGACATACCTGAGATTTTCAGATACGAACTTTCAACACATGACGTGTTGTTCATATACGAAATTTGCATATATTGATCATCCGCACGTATTATCCCCATGCAGAAACCGGGAGAGGATGACGAATGGGGAATATTACGGGGCTTCTCGCCGACGCAGGCGTCTTTGTTCTTCTGCCATGGCTCCTCTGGCAGATGATGCACAGAACAATACCTATTGTCGTCCTGCCTATACTACTTGGTATTCTCCTTGCCGTTACACATGCTCCGGTCTCAGAATTGGGTATTCCCTCTTTTTACGGCAACGACATCGGGTGGGTCGCTGTTCTCGTCCTCGCTTTCACCGCTGGTCTTGAAATGTGGCAACACCCGGGTCAGGACGAAAATGATGCCGACGCATTCACGTCACCCTCCCTGGGACGTCTCCTGGGGGGTGCCGCCGTTGCATTGGGAGGCCCGTTCTGCGTCGGATCTCTTCTCGTCTGGTGGTTTTTTCTGCCATTGCATGGATGGCAGGCTCCGCATGCTACCCCTATCATCGCCGCCGCATCCATCGGCCTTTGCATCGCCGTCAGCGCACTGCCTGTCCTCATCGGAATCGTAAGAGAACTCAAACCAGCTGAGCGCCCCGTCGGACAAATTGCGCTCAAGCTCGCGGTCATCGACGACGCAGCCCTATGGGTCGGTCTCGCAATTCTTCAGTTCGCAGCGCGCGGTTCAGCAGCCCTGCACGGATGGACAGGTCTTGAGGCCCTCGCCATCGCCCTGCTCGTGGGTCTGGCCGCCGCAGGAAGCTGGGCGTCCCGCCACTTCAGGCACCCTCCGTTATGGGTGATCTGGGCTGCTGTCCCCGTATATCTTGCGGCAGGCTCCTGGGCGAGCATGCAACTGGGACTTCACGAACTGATCGGAGCCTATTTTGCCGGAGCAATTATGCCTCCGAGCTGGGTTCGAAGGTTACCCGTAGAATGGGTAGGTACATTCGCGCTTATCTGGCTCGCACCGATGTTCTTCGGCCATAGTGGTCTTAATATCAACGGTGATGCCCTGACATGGCCTTCCGTCGTCGCTTCGCTGATGCTCGTCGTTATCTCCGTTATCGCCAAAATGGCCGCAGTCTGGCTGTTTCCTCCAGCAGCAGGTCTTGGCAGCCGTCAGGCTCTGAGCATCGGTGCATTATTGCAATGTAAAGGTCTGATGGAAATTGTTGCGGCAACAATTCTGCACGGGCAGGGCATGCTTTCAGAATTCGCTTTTGCGTCTCTAATGGTGCTTGCAGTCATCTCAACGACACTGACGGGGCCGTTATTCCGCCTTTTTACGGCGGTCAGAACTGGGAGCCGATAAAACAGTAATTATGAACAAAGAAAGCATAAATGCAGATTTAATGATGTATTTTCGTAATTAACATAAATATAATAAATAAATTACAGCACTTATTTTATATAAATTTGTAATTATTTTAAATTTATCAAATAATATACTATATTTATATGTGAAAAAATCACAAATAATTTATGTTCTATATTATTCCATAAGAGCGCATCGGTGGTATCTGGTGCGCCCATACCTTACATATCTGCAATACAGATCGCAGCAAGCGTTATCTTCCGGTTCAAAGAATCAGTCCTGAGCCTAAAGGGAGGTATGCGATGAGCACGTCCGAGACCACAAATCCCGAGCCATTGCTGTTTGATGCTGCGGACATTGACCGTGTTCATGAGGCGTCGTGATCTTGGTCTGCTCTTGGCAGGCTGGTCTCCTGGGCCGGCATCGGACTGCAGCACGCGCCGGACGATCAGCGCCCCTAAGGCGCCCGTGATGACATCGGCCTGCCTCTTGAGTGGCTGGCCGCCCAGATCGAGCGTCAGTGCGCCGTCATTGATGAGGCGGTGTGACATGGCGAATCTGAAAAAATCTGAGATCGGCGCCCTCAGCCCGGATGAGTGGAAAGCCGTCATGGAAATGCGAAGCCTGTCCTGTCTCCTGCATGACGCATGCATGATCGCGAGCGTGTTCGAACAGATCATCCGGCTTGCGGACAATGCAAACCCGGAGATTTCAGCCGGTCCGGCGCTTAACTAGCTGGCGTGCCGTCTGTCTGACCGTCTGGAATGGATGGCGAAGCTGCCGGAGGCGCAGGCATGCTCCCGATCGAGCGCGCTGGCCGCCGCATCCGGGCTCTCGTACGCGACCTCGTGGCGGAGGAGGCAAACGCCGACATTACCCAGCCCGAACGGGCACTTGTCTGGAACAGGATCGGGGCGATTACCCGCAGGATGATGTCTGAACGGGACCAAGCGGCGACATTACCGGCCCGGAAACTGTCGGATCTCAAACATAAAGCACGGCTTGTACTGGATCACCTGGACGAAGGCGCCGGGGATGATCCGATGCTGATCGGCCTTTGCCGCAGCGTGCTGGCAATGAAGGGAGCGCGATAATGGGGCACCCTCGCAGCAACCAGAGGGGAGAGAGTGTATGAGAAGAGAATTCACACTCAGTACGGGTCCGGCGGAAATGGACCGTTCTGCAGGGTCCGCAGGATGTTCAGCAAGATTTCGGGACTCTGGAAAATCCTGATAACTTATTGCATTTTAAGGAAAAATTTGGCGCACCCGAAAGGACTCGAACCTCTAACCCCCAGATTCGTAGTCTGGTGCTCTATCCAGTTGAGCTACGGGTGCGCTGCGAGGGGCGTTCTAGCTGAGGGAACCTCACTTGGCAAGTCGCTATCTCGTCCCTTTTGAAAAGAAAATATCGGCGATATCTTCTTTCCGAAGATACTTTTCCTTATCAGCAGAAATCAAAATGGCACAGCTCTCATAGAAGTCCGGATCGCCGATACAATCTCATCAATATCATCCCGTCGCGCGATAAGCGCCGGACTTAGACAGAGAGTATTATTGAAGCCAGGCAGAGACCGGTTCGTCATCCCAATCAGAACCCCTTGCTTCCGGCACCCACCGACAATTTCCTTCATAACCACTTCAGAGACGGGCTCCTTCGTCGTCCGATTCGTTACCAGTTCAGCACCCCAGAACAACCCCTTCCCACGAACCTGACCAATAACCGGGAACTCGTCTTGAAGGATAGAAAGTTGCTCTCCCAGATAGGCTCCCATCTCAACCGTGTTTCCGAGAAGCCCCTCATCCTCAATTATCCGTAGATTTTCGATCGCTGCAGCAGGGCCAGCTGTGCAGCCGCCAAAAGTTGAAATATCCCGAAAAAAGGACATTGGATCATCCGGGGCCATCTTAAATTTTTCGAAAACTGCCTCTGTTGTGACAGTACAGGAAATTGCCGCATATCCCGAGGCAACACCCTTAGCCATCGTTACGAAATCAGGCTGAATGCCATAATTCTGGTATCCGAACCAAGTGCCCGTACGCCCGATGCCGCATACAACTTCATCAATGTGCAGCAGAATATCGTATTTTCGGCAAAGCGCCTGAACGTTTTTCCAATATCCTTCTGGTGGAACCACAACGCCACCACCCGCCGTAATAGGCTCAAGACACAGCGCACCAATCGTGTCAGGCCCTTCTCTCAGAATAACTTCTTCAATCTGCCGGGCCGCAACCTCTCCAAACGGAGCATCCGTTCCGTCCGCCCTGCGGTACTCCAGACAATGCGGAACCTCGACAAATCCATCAGGATATGGGCCATACGCTTCCGCGCGTTGCGCCTGCCCACAAGCAGCCAGCACACCAATTGTCGTACCGTGATAATCCCGATCCCTGAAGAGGATTTTGCCCTTTCGGCCACCATGATGCTGAGCCGATATCTGACGCACCATCTTGAAAACTTTTTCATTCGCCTCAGAACCGGAGTTAGAATAATAAACGCGGCTGAAGCCCGGCATCTTCTCCAGCAATTTCTGAGCAAAAACTGCACCAGGGACAGTGCCACCACTTCCGGCAAAATAATTCAGTTTGACAAGCTGTTCACGAACAGCATCCGCGATCGACTCACGCCCATAACCGACATTAACGGTCCAGACGCCCCCAGACAGAGCATCAAGATACTCATTTCCAGCCGCATCCCAGAGACGCAACCCTTTCCCCTCAACCATAACGGTTGGATTCGTCGTCTCATAAATCTTGTGTTGCGACATGTGATGCCACACATGTGCGCGATCCGCTGCAACGGCGATATCCCAGTTTTCAGGCCAGTTGGTCTGCATCGCGAAAAATATTCCTCTAAAGCCTGCGGCACAGGTAATGTTTTCCCGGGCCGCAATCCGGAATTACTGCGTTATCATTGGTCAGTCTGACCTGTCACACTACGCGAAATAATCCGGAAGTTACGATATTATAATGACAGCACGCGGACGGCATAGAAGTCCATGCCCGGACTCGATTTCGCTCTGTTCGTTCTATCATCCACTGCAAATCATCTGATTTTACCCGCAGGAGGCTGTCGATATCACAAACCCAGATGAATCCGACCCAGAACACGGCCAATGATTTTCAGGTCAGCATCTACGCCACTTCCGGCCCAAGCAACAGAAGATGACGGCACGTCGAAAGACCGGAATGCGCTGTTATCGCTGGAAATAGTGAAAGATTCAGGACTTCTTATTAGGAGACGTTTGACGATGAACATGTCCTGCATCGTCATAACATATACATCCTCACGCAGTGTCTCGAGTGTCGGGTCAACAAAGATCGTATCGCCATTTTCGATGGACGGACGCATGCTGTCGCCGCTCACTCTCACCATAAAGACGTTATTATTCCAGACGCCAATTACAGATCGGAGGAAATAATCAGAAAAAAAGACAAACTCGCACCCCTCCCATTGGTCAACCATACTGCCCACACCAGCCTGGGGTTCAGCATGAAAATACCGGATCGACCTCATCTCTTCTGCAACAGATGTCATCGCGGTGGCAGTTACAGCATTGCCATCCATCTTCTCCCGGCCTGTCGCCAGCCAGTCCAGTGAAACATCACAGGCATCCGCGAGCGCAATCATCGGCCCGACCCGCATCTCCCTGCCGGCGATATAATTATTCAATGTTCCCAGAGGAATATTAGCTCGTGCTGCAACCCGGCTGTTTCCCCCCGCGGCCTGCACAATTACCCTGAGCCGTTCAGAGCGTTTCCTAACCTCGGTATCATTATCATCATCTGGAGCTGCTTCGAGTGGTGGTCGTGGATGTCTACCCATCTCTCAACAGCCTTTGTTCACTTTTTAAGATTTCTATTTTAAAATTATTATACGGGAAACAAGATGACAATCCTCAAATGAGGGTTTTATATGAATATCCTCCTCCTAAGCGACTAGCAATGGTGAACCACCTTTAGCATTGATTCATGTCTTCAAAGAGAAGCGGGCACGCGCAATCGCCTGGCCTTCTTTCGAGGGTCGGGACACGCGTAAGCGACTGATAAGACGCGGGAACATCTGCGTCAGCAGTCGATTTGTAGTGAGTTATGCTGTAAGTGGTTGCGGGGACACGGTTTGGCCGATACCGACATTCACTTCAGATCAAAATATAATTACGATATTTCAATGTTTTAACACTTTAAATACGGACAAGTGTCTATTTGCGGCCTATGAAAGCTAATACTAAGAAGGCGAAGCAACTACCCAAGAATTATACATCTACTCACAAAGCTACCCAGCGTCCGAATGACCTCACTCCACAAGGGTCAGACGGTACCCAATCCCAGTCTCTGTGATAATGTGCTGCGGCCTCTCAGGGTTAATTTCCAACTTCTGGCGCAGTTGCCGAATATACACCCTTAACTGCTGGACATCTCCGTTCGCCCCCCAAAGCTGCCCCAATATATGCTTATGGGTCAGGACACGTCCTGCATGACGGATCAGGAGTCGTAGAATATCCCATTCTCGCGGCGAAAGATGGACTTCATCGCCGCTACGGGTCACAATTCGACGAACGAGATCCACGTTGAGATCACCTGAGACATAGAGCGGAATCGTGCCTTCTTTCTGAAGGGCATGCCTGAGCGCGGCGCGCAGCCGGGCGATCAGCTCGGCCATGCCGAAAGGTTTGGTAACATAATCATCCGCTCCTAGGTCCAGGGCAGCCACTTTGCCCCGTTCGTCATCGCGCACCGAAAGTACGACAATCGGCAAAGTGGGCAACGTCAGGCGTATCTGGCGAATGACTTCGATACCGTCCATGTCTGGAAGTCCCAGATCAAGCAGCACGACATCGATCTCTTCGGCTTTCACCGCCGCCAGCGCGCTCATGCCGTTTCCAGCCTCGATCACGCGCCAGTCCTGGGTCGCGAGACTGGTTCGCAGAAGACGCCGGATGGCGGGTTCGTCATCGACAACGAGGACACGCGGCGCACTCATCCTGATACCTCCGCTACAATCGGAAAACTTATCGTAAACACGGCCCCGGTGCGATCAGGACGGTTTTCCGCCGTGATCGAACCACCCGCAGTTTCGACAAATCCTTTAGCGATCGCGAGACCAAGTCCCGTTCCCGGTCGCTGCCGATCCGAGAATTGGATACGTGTGAATTTGTCGAATACCCGTTCAGGATTGTCGGCGGGCAGACCAGGGCCTTCGTCGGTCAGACGCAGGCGGATACTTCCCCCTTTTCGTGCGATTTCGATCATCACCATGCTGCCCTCGGGAGTATATTTCGCGGCGTTATCGAGAATATTGAATAATGCCTGCTCCACGAGAACGTCATCCAGCGGGACCAGTGGCAGATCGGGTGCGACCTTGAGCGATACGTGATGATGCCGGAGAATCACGGCAGCACGCGCCAGCGCGCTTCCGGCAATCTCGCCCAGATCGCAGAGTTGTCGCGCGGGGGTCAGAGCTCCGGCTTCCAGCCTCGTCATGTCGAGCAAGTTGGCGACGAAACGCGAGAGGCGTTCAGCTTCCTCACGAATAGTGGACAGAAGCTCTTTCCGATCCTTGTCATCCAGCAGAGCGTCATAACTATCGAGACTGGACGCCGCCCCGAGGATGGAGGAAAGCGGTGTGCGCAGGTCGTGCGAGATCGATGAAAGAAGCGCCCCACGCAAACGTTCGGTTTCCGCGTGCAAACGCGCCTGATCGAGATCCTGTGACAAGACGATGCGCTCGATCGCGAGTGCAGTCTGATCGCCCAACGCATCGACGAGACGCTGCTGCTCCTGCCCGAGCAGGAGTCCGGGACCATCAGAATCCAAACCAATCACCCCGATAGGTCCACGTGCTGTCCGCAATGGCACAAACAACCGACGTGCACCCGGAAGATTATCGGAGCCCCGTCCCGCCGCACGATCATGTCGCCACGCCCATGTCGCCGCCGCAAGGTCAGCAGAGTCCAAACTTTTTTCCGGCGGATCGCTGGCGCGGATGATGAGTTTGTCGTCGTGCGGCAGAAGAATGACGATCTGCCGGTCGAGCATTTCGGCGATCTGCCGACAGGTCGTCCACAAAAGCTCATCCATGGATGTGATGCCGGTGAGCTTACGACTGAACTCGTACAATGACTCGGTAATCTCCGCCCGATGCCGCGCAACGATCGCCTGCGCACGGACCCGATTGCCAAGGTGACTGGCCGTGACGGCGGTTATGGAAAAAAAAACGAGAGCCGCGATGTTGTCGGGCGAAGATATAACGAACGTATAAAGTGGCGGCAGAAAGAAAAAATTGAACAACAGCACGGCCATGACCGAGGCGTAGAGTGAGGGCCACAAGCCAAAGCCGAGAGCAACACCGAGCACGGCTGTCAAGAATGTCAGCGAGACATTCTGAACCTCCATCCCATGACGAAGCGCTAGAGACAGAACAAGTGCGGCAGCCACAATGCCGGTCGCCGCGATATAGGGACTGAAGGCGAGCGGGCGCTTTTCCGACCTTTCTTCTACGTCGCCATCAACATCGGTCGCCCCCACGACATGGACCGGAATATCTCCAGCCCGGTCGGCCAGAATACGCGTTACCGATGCCCAAGCCCATGGCATCAGCCAGTTTGTCCAGGGACTGCTTACGGGACGTCCGGCGACAATCTGCGTGATATTGTGGCGCCGCGCCCAGACCAGTGTCTCGGCCGCAACGTCCTGGCCCGGTATCGTGACCGTCTCCGCACCCATCGACTGCGCGAGATGCATCTGGCTTGCCGTGCGCTGACGAATTGTCACACCAGCTTCCCGGCTGGTCTCCACATGCAGCACCGTCCAGGGTGCGTGAAACCGTTCGGCGAGCCGCCGTCCATAGCGTAGCAGGCTTCCATCAACATCCTGAAGCGTAAGGCAGACAAGAATCCGCTCTCCCGCTGCCCATGGACCGTTGATCGCGTTGGAGCGCATATGGTCGATCAACTGGGCGTCGACCTGCCGCGCGGTCTGTCGCAGTGCAAGTTCGCGCAACGCGGTCAGATTTCCCGGCGAGAAATAATTCCGCATCGCCCGCGCCGCCGCCGGCGCCGTATAGACCTTGCCTTCGCGCAGCCGTTGCAAAAGGTCGGCTGGCGTCAGGTCAATCAACTCGATCTCGTCGGCCCGGTCAATCACAGTATCGGGCACGGTTTCACGTACGCGAATCCGGGTAATACCGGCAACGATGTCGTTCAGGCTCTCCAGATGCTGGATATTGACCGTGGTGAAGACATCAATTCCGACAGCGAGTAGCTCCTCGACATCCATCCAGCGTTTCGGATGACGGCTGCCCGATCCATTCGTATGCGCCAGTTCATCGACCAGTACCAGCCGGGGCTGACGGGCGAGGATCGCGTCCAGATCCATCTCAGTCAGCGTCTGGCCCCGGTAAGCCACGACACGACGGGGCACGACCTCCAGACCGTCGAGCAGGGCCGCAGTTTCGGATCGCCCGTGTGTCTCGACGATGCCCACCACGACGTCGACGCCATCCCTTATGAGCCGGTGCGCCGTCGTGAGCATCTCGAAGGTTTTGCCCACGCCGGGAGCCGCGCCGACAAATATCTTTAGCCGACCGCGCGTCCCGCCCATTTCATGGGTGGTCTGGCGCAGAAGCGCATCAGGATCGGGTCTGTCGATACGGTCCTCCATCAGCTATTTCATAGCATCAAGTGCCAAGTTCAACCGCAGGACATTTATACGCGGCTCTCCAAGCACTCCCGCCAGCGGCGCCTGGGTCATGCGCAGGATCAGGTCGTGTACCCTCTCCTCAGGAAGTTTCCGGGCCGCAGCGATCCGGGACACCTGGAACCGGGCGGCCTGGGGTGAGATGTCCGGGTCCAGACCGCTGCCCGACGTCGTCACCAGATCGGCCGGAATGGCAAGCCCCTCTCTGACGGCCTCCGGATTTTCAGCCCGTAGCGCGGCGACGCTTGCCGTGACCCTGTCCACGAGAGATTTCGAGGTCGGACCGAGGTTGGAGCCCACGGACGCTGCGGCATTGTAGGGCAGCGGCCCCGATTTCGACGCATCGACCGGATCTGGACCGCTGGTAGCTGAGGGGCGGGGATGGAAATAGCGCGGCGAGGTGAAATTCTGCCCGATGAGTTCAGAGCCGACCGGCTTGCCATCCACAAGGACGAGACTTCCCCCCGCCTGTCGCGGAAAAAGGACGCTTGCGGCCCCTGTGATGGCCAGCGGATAGAGCACGCCAGTGACAACGGAAAGGAAGAGAAACAGGACGAGGGCGGGTCTCAGTTCGCGAAGCATGGAACTTTTTCCTTCAGGCGATGCCAAGCGCGTTGACGAGCAGGTCGATCAGCTTGATGCCGACGAACGGCGCCACGACACCGCCAACACCGAAAGCGAGAAGATTGCGTCGCAGGAGCGCGGCCGCCCCGACGGGGCGATAGCGCACCCCCGTGAGCGAAAGGGGAATAAGAAAGATGATGATGAGGGCGTTGAAGATGATCGCTGACAGGATGGCGCTCTGCGGTGTGCCTAGGCGCATGACGTTCAACGCCGAGAGCTGCGGATAGAAGCCTATGAACATGGCCGGGATGATGGCGAAATATTTCGCCACGTCGTTGGCGATTGAGAACGTGGTCAGCGCGCCGCGTGTCATCAGGAGCTGTTTGCCGATCCCCACGATCTCGATCAGCTTCGTCGGATCGCTGTCGAGATCGACCATGTTTCCGGCTTCGCGGGCAGCCATTGTGCCGGTGTTCATCGCCACACCGACATCCGCCTGCGCCAGGGCGGGAGCATCGTTGGTACCGTCGCCGCACATGGCCACAAGCTTGCCTTCAGCCTGTTCCTTGCGAATCAATGCGAGCTTGGCTTCTGGCGTGGCTTGAGCAAGAAAATCGTCCACGCCACTTTCGGCAGCGATCGCAGCGGCCGTGAGAGGATTGTCGCCCGTTATCATGACCGTGCGGATACCCATACGGCGCAATTCGGCGAAACGCTCACGAATGCCACCCTTGACGACGTCCTTGAGCGCCACGATCCCGAGCAACCTGTCGTCGTCCACCACGGCCAGCGGCGTGCCCCCGGCGCGTCCCACGGTGTCCGCGTTCGCAATCGCCGCCTGGGCGGAAGCATCTGCCGGATTGCCGAGATAGGCCAGCACACTGTCCACGGCTCCCTTGCGGATGCAACGCTCGCCGATGTCAACGCCGCTCATGCGGGTCTGGGCGGTAAACGGAACAAACTGCATCCCGGCCTGTGCCATTTCCCGGGCACGGATGTTGAAACGCTCCTTCGCCAGCACAACGATTGAACGCCCCTCCGGGGTCTCATCGGCCAGCGAGGCAAGTTGGGCCGCGTCCGCGAGTTCCTGTTCCGTCACGCCCGGAACCGGAAGAAAATCCGAGGCCTGACGATTGCCTATGGTGATCGTACCGGTCTTGTCCAACAACAGCGTATCGACATCACCCGCTGCCTCCACCGCTCGACCGGACATGGCGAGCACATTGAAGCGGATCAGCCGATCCATGCCTGCGATGCCGATGGACGAAAGCAGCGCGCCGATGGTGGTCGGAATGAGCGTCACGAACAGCGCGACCAGCACAAGAACGGGAATCTGTCCGCCGGCATAGGCGGCGAAAGACGGAATTGTCGCGATCGCGAAGATGAAGACGAGTGTAAGTCCCGCAAGCAGGATGTTGAGGGCTATCTCGTTAGGCGTCTTCTGGCGCTGCGCCCCCTCGACGAGCCCGATCATGCGGTCCAGGAAGGTTGAGCCCTGCGCGGCAGTAATTCTGACGATGATCCAGTCTGACAGGACGCGTGTGCCACCCGTGACAGCAGAACGATCGCCACCGCTCTCCCGCACAACCGGCGCTGACTCGCCAGTAATCGCGGACTCGTCGATCGAGGCGACGCCCTCGATGACCTCACCGTCACTCGGCACGAAGTCACCCGCCTCGACGAGCACCACGTCGCCGGGCTGAAGCTCGGGCGCAGGCACTTCTTCGTACACACCCGCATAGGACCATTGGCCAGTATCGGTGGGCAGAAGCCGCTTACCCGTTGCATCCGTCCGTGCCCGGCGAAGACTCGCCGCCTGAGCTTTCCCGCGCCCCTCTGCGACGGCTTCGGCAAAATTCGCGAACAGCACCGTAAACCAGAGCCAGAGATTGATCTGGATGGCGAAGCCAATATGCGGTGCGCCCGTCGCCAGGTCACGAATCAGCAGGATCGTGGTCAGTGTGGAGACGATCTCCACGACGAACATGACCGGGTTATGCCACATGACACGCGGGTCGAGCTTGCGAAAGCTCTCGCGGATCGCGGGCACCAGAAGATCGGCACGCAGAAGACTCGAACGGCCCGGATCGCCGTCATTTTCTTTTCCGCCCGATCCATCATGAGCCGGGATTATAGATTGAACAGTCATGATGATGCTATCCCGTCAATAGAGCGTACCGGCACCCATCGCGAGATGCTCGACGATAGGACCGAGGGCGAGGGCAGGCAGAAAGGTCAGGCCTCCCACGATCAGGATCACGCCGATCACGAGACCGATGAACAGCCCGCCATGGGTGGGAAACGTGCCAACAGAGGGTGCAACCGTCTTCTTGGCGGCGAGCGAACCCGCGAGGGCCAGCGCGGGAATGATGACGAAGAACCGACCGATCATCATCGTGATTCCGAGTGTGATATTCCAGAAACTGTTGGCCGTCAGACCGGAAAAGGCGCTGCCGTTATTAGCGCCGGCTGACGTGTATTCATACAGCACCTCGGTGAAGCCATGCGGACCGCTGGCGGACATTGCAGAGGTGCCTGGAGCAACCACTATGGCGATGGCTGTCATCGTGAGGATCATCATGGGGGGCACCAGGATGCCCAGCATGGTCATCTTGATCTCGCGCGCTTCGATTTTCTTGCCGAGATACTCTGGTGTGCGCCCGACCATCAGCCCTGCGATAAACACCGAGACGACCGCGAACAGCAGGAAGCCGTACATTCCCGAGCCGACGCCGCCGAAGATCACCTCGCCAAGCATCATATTGACCAGCGGAACCATCCCACCCAGTGGCAGGAAGCTCTCGTGCATGGCATTGACCGCACCGCAGGAAGCATCGGTCGTCACAGTGGCGAACAGCGAGGACGCCGCGATCCCGAACCGCGTTTCCTTGCCTTCCATGTTGCCCAAGCCCGGATCAACGCCAAGCGCCGCGAATGCCGGGTTGGCGTGCCCTTCGGCCCAGTAAGTCACGGCCACACCCACGACGAACAGCGCCGCCATGACGGAGAACACCGCCCATCCCTGGCGCCTGTCGCCCACCATGCGCCCGAAAGCGGAGGTCAGGCCCCCCCCGATCACGAAAATTGCCAGCATCTCGATGAAATTCGTAAGAGGTGTGGGATTCTCGAACGGATGCGCCGAGTTCGTGTTAAAGAACCCGCCGCCGTTGGTTCCCAGCATCTTGATCGCTTCCTGCGAGGCGACCGGCCCGACAGCAATGGTTTGGTGCGCGCCTTCGAGCGTGGTGACCGCAATGCTATTCGAGAAGGTTTGCGGCACGCCTTGCCATACGAGGAATAAGGCCAGGACTACACTTCCCGGGACCAGCACATACAACGTGATCCGCGTCAGATCGACCCAGAAATTGCCGATCGTCTTGGCACTACCCCGGGCGAACCCCCGAAATACGGCGAACGCAATGGCGATACCCGCGGCGGCCGAGGTGAAATTCTGCACCGTCAGCGCCACCATCTGGCTGAGATAACTCATTGTCGTCTCGCCGGCGTAACTCTGCCAGTTGGTATTCGTCATGAAACTGATGGCGGTATTGTAAGCAAGATCCGGTGTCAGCGAGCCGAGACCAAGCGGATTGAGGGGGAGATGCGCCTGCAAGCGCAAGAATGAGTAGACCACTAGGAAACAGACCAGCTTGAAAACCAGCATGGCGAGGGCGTAGCCCCACCAGCTTTGTTCCCGGGCCGCATCTATCCCGGCAAGCCTGTAGAGACCTGCCTCCAACGGTCTGAAGAAGCGTCCGACGGCTCCCATGGACGCGCCCATCACACGCGTCATGGCATTACCGGCAACGGGAGTGAGGAGAACCGTCGCGACCAGGAAGGCGGCTATGAGCGTCCAGCCAGTGATCGTCATTTCTCAGAACCTTTCCGGACGCACCAGCGCAAAGAAGACGTAGACCAGAAGGCCAAGGGTCACCGCGCCGCCTAAAATGAAATCAAGCGACATGACGCTAGATCCGTTCACAAAAGGACAGGAAGCCTAGGGAAATCAAAAAACCCACGATTCCAAGTCCGCAATAAAGAACATCAAGCATAGAAATCCATTCCTTCTGCCAAAACAGGTTATCGCAGCATCCGCATAGGAAAGAGAGTGGGCGTTCGCCGCCGCAATATATGAATCTCATAGGAATTCGGGTGAAAATGGGCGACGGAAAGGCCCTTGCTCTTGTCAGACCCATGACCCGATGCCTACTCGGCTAAGAAAATCTCGAGCCGGGAATGATCGCTGATATGAAATATGTGGCTTATAGTCTGCAGCGTCTCCGACGATTGCACGGGACGTTCTATTCGGTGGGCAGCGTAAAAATCATGCTTGCACCGCAGCTATCTAAAGTCGGGGCAAACCGGGACATGGTCCGTCGGCTCGGTTTCGCCACGATGATCTTGCCGGCAGCGTCGCATTGGGCCGTGCCCAGTGCCTTCGCTTCCGATCTCGGAAGCTGGGCGAAGTCCATCACCTACGGCGCACAGATTGAAGGAGGCATCAACGCCAATCCCGCCCGACCCGATAACGGCGTCAATTTTGGCCAGTTCTTCGGCGATCGCGCCAATCAACCGCAGCTAGACCAGATTCTTCTGACGGTCAACCGCGCTGTCGATACGACAGCACATGACTATCAGATCGGTTTTTTTCTTCAGGGTATGTATGGTGCCGATGCACGTTACTTCCAGATAGCCGGGATTACTTCGAACGCGATTTCCAGTCGCTACCAGTTCATCCTCCCCCAGGCGCATCTTGACCTGCATCTGCCCTGGCTGACCCGGCACGGGCTGGATATGCAAGCAGGTATCCTCACTTCTCCAATGGGTGTGGAATCCTATGATCCCTCACTGAGGCCCTTCTACACGCTATCCTACACGACCCAGTATTCCACCACTTTCGAACATGTCGGCGCGATGTTCCAATGGCATGTCGATGACCATTTCAGTGCGCTTTTCGGTGTCGATACCGGTAATCAGGTCTCGTTTGGTGGAGGCGACAACAATCACGCGGCAGCCGGCTATTTCGGCGTCAATGGCAGCGGGCTGCTTGGCGGAAAATTTTCCTTTACCTATCTCGGCCGCGTCGGCCCGGAAGACGCCATCCGGACATTGGGCAAACAGGCCAATTCTTCCCAGAGGTTCTGGAACGACCTGAACGGAACGTACAAGATCAACGACAAGCTCTCCGTGACCGGTGAGTTCAACTATATGCATGACGATGGCCTTCGCGCGGATGCTTACAGCTTCGTCAGTTATGTGAGCTATCAGATCACACCAAGCCTCACGCTGAACTATCGCGGCGAGATCTATCGCGATAATACGGGCCTATTCGTCACCTCGTTCCTTGGCGACACCTCCTATATCCGGGCCACGTTGGGCAAGAGCGCGTATACCCAGTCTGCCCCACCCACGACTTATGGCGCGCTCACGCTCGGCGCGAACTGGCATCCGGCCTTCGGACACCACGTCAAGCTGTTCGAGATTCGCCCGGAAATACGCTTCGATCGCTCCCTCAATGGCACGACGCCCTTCAACGACCTGCGCAACACAGGCCAGTTCACCTTTGGTGCAGATGCGGTGCTCGGCTTTTAATGACAGGTAATTCTTCACACTGCGATGCACAGAAAAAAAAGCATGCACGGAATACTTGGCTTGATCAATCAATATTACTGGAGATGAGATAGTGTCTTTAACAGCACCGGTCGCCGTTCAGGGCGGAAAGGGGTCAGCGGGACATGATGCTCGTCCTGCCGGCTTTGCCGCGATATTAGGCGCGCTTGGGGTCGTGTTCGGCGACATCGGTACCAGCCCGCTTTATGCATTGCGCACGACAGCTCAAGTCGTATCGGATCACGGAACTATCTCCGCAAGCGAGGTGCTGGGAGTTGAAAGCCTCCTGTTCTGGACGCTCATGCTCGTCGTGACGGTAAAATACGTCATTCTTGTCATGCGCGCCGACTATAATGGCGAGGGTGGCATTATCGCTCTGATGTCTCTGGCGCAGCAGAACGCGAAGCGTAAATCCGTCAAGCTGCTTCTTGGAATGATCGGTGTCATAGGGGCCTGCCTGTTCTTTGGCGATGGCATCATTACACCAGCAGTCTCGGTCATCTCGGCAATCGAGGGCATCGAGGTTTCGTTTCCGGCCGCGAGCCATCTTGTTGTCCCTTTATCAATTGCCGTTCTGATCGGACTGTTCTCGATCCAGTTTCATGGCACGGGCAAGATCGGCATCATTTTTGGTCCGGTGATGGTACTCTGGTTTCTGATGATTGGGGTTTTAGGCATTCTTGCCATCCTTCACCACCCTACGATCCTGCTTGCACTTTCACCTACCTATGCGATCATGTTCATCGCCCGGCATGGTTATCTGTCGTTCCTGGCCCTTGGTTCCGTAGTCCTCGCCGTGACCGGTGCCGAAGCCCTTTATGCCGATATGAGCCATTTTGGGCGCAGGCCCATTCGCGAAGCGTGGTTGTTTTTTGTCCTGCCCTGCCTGGCACTCAATTATTTCGGTCAAGGGGCATTGCTGATCTCTGATCCGGCAACGATCTCCAATCCGTTCTTTCTGCTGGGGCCGCAATGGCTTCAGGTCCCTATGATCATCATATCGACAATTGCCACAGTCATTGCCAGCCAGGCGTGCATATCCGGGGGGTTTTCCCTGTGCCGACAATTAATCCAACTCGGTTATGTGCCGCGCATGCGGATCATGCACACAAACCCCACGGAAGAAAGCCAGATATACCTGCCTGGTCTCAACCATTCGCTCATGGTGGGCGCGTTGCTTCTCGTCATCGCGTTCCGTAGTTCCGAGGCTCTGGCGTCGGCCTATGGCATTGCCGTAACCGGCACATTTCTCTGCACCTGTATTCTCGCTGCTGTTGTTTATCGAGACCGGTACAAATGGTCTGCTTGGGCGACCATCGCCGTGTTCGGCGGTTTCTTTATCATAGACGGAATTTTTTTCGCCTCGAACACTCTGAAAATCATTGAAGGCGGATGGGTGCCGGTTCTGCTAGCAGCCGTTTTGATCATGATGATGTTCACATGGAAAAAAGGGAGAAGCCTTGTTCTCTCACGGCAACAGCATGATGCGATGCCGGTAGGAACTTTCATTGCGCGTCTTCCTCATTCCCGGAGCATTATCCGTGTGCCAGGGACGGGTGTGTTCATGACGGCAAATCCTGAATACATTCCGACATCGCTTCTTCATAATCTCAAACACAACAAGGTATTACATGATCACGTTATTCTTCTCACGGTCAGGAACGTCAACATTCCTCAGGTGGCGCCCGACCAGCGGGCCGAAGTAACCGAGATCGCGCCAAACATTTATCGGGTCATGCTTTGTTATGGCTTCATGGAAATGCCGAATCTTCCGGTGGCTCTTGCTCAACTACAGGTTGGGGATACCGGTTTCGACTTGCCGCAGGCTTCCTATTTCGTGTCGCGTGAATTGCTGGTCCGTGCGCAGCCATCCCAGATCTCACGTTGGCGCATGGCGCTGTTTCTTCTCATGACGCGAAATGCAACGCCCGTTACGGACTTCTTGCGTATACCACTCGATCGGGTTGTCGAACTGGGCGTCCGTATCGGTATCTGATGATCACCGCGCCGTATGAAACGGCGCGGTATACCGACAAAAAATAAGATGCATGGAAAATATAGTAAAAAGTTAAAGAGAAACATGACCTGCTTCGACTGAAATAAAGGCAGGTATTACCGTCGAAAATCAGAGGAATTTTTTCTAATATGTTCAAAGAACGTATTTTTGATCTGTTCGAACAGTGTGTGATGACGACACTAAGCGCGATCATCATGTTGATCGCGAGCGTTTCCCTTCTTCATCTCACCGTGTCGATCGTAGTAATGCTTGCCGATCGCGGAATAAACTCGACCACACCTGAGAACCTTCAAGCAGTTTTTGGAATGTTCTTTACAATTCTAATTGCACTTGAATTCAAAAGATCATTTATTACGCCGTCAGCAGGAAAACAGCATGGCATTATTCGTATCGAGCCCATTCTCCTTATCGGCATATTGGCGACCGTCAGAAAGTTTATCGTTCTCGATCTAAAAGAAATCGACTTCAACGAAATGCTTGGCCTTTCCGCCGCCATTCTTTCCTTAGGCCTGGTTTATTGGTTTATACAGCCTCGATACCAACCGCAGCCTCCTGCTTTGCAATCAGACAATTTCTGAGTTAATTCTGTCCACTAATCTAAACGCTTCCGTTCCGTTCTCTGATCTTGGCGACTCAAAATGGAGAACGGATTATTATCGAGCATATCCGCGTGCAGCATCATGGATCGCAGACATCGGGGGAATATCTTTCAGACCAGATAATGTCGATCGAAGCTTCTACGCTCCTGCTAGGAGGCGATAATGATCCTATTAGTGGCATCGCCGCTGGGCATCGCCTATTGCCTAGTTTACCGAACTCCCACCTTTATCCAACCTTCATGTCAATAACTGCGAGGATCACGATCTCGTCCAAATTCAAGCTAAAACTGTCCCGAAACTCATCGCACATCATTTTGCGGATACCTCGTGAACGCCGGAAGAAATTTACATATCGTTTTCTCTTTTTTGCCCTGCGACATCCCGCACCCGTTCGTTAAGGAACCTTTGCCCCTTCGCCAGCCGCCGGACCAATACCTCGTTGAACCGGGCATACATCTCCGCGCCCCGATCCTTCGCGGCCTCGTTCTCGTTCGCCGGGATGGGAAGCTGGTGCCTCATCCAGGCACGGGTATAGAGCGCGAACGCTTCCCCCAGCACGGCGACGGCCTCGTCCACATCGTCGATCCGCCGCCCAAGCCGATCCAGACGCTTCGACAGGGCCGCATCCCGGCGTCCATCGTCCTCGCCAGAGACCAGCGACAGCACCGCCGCCTCGATCACCGCCGATTTCGACACATTCCGGCGCTCCGCCAGCGCTTCGACCTGCTTCAGCAGGCCCGGCTCGAAATACACGTTCATTCGCTGCCGTCTGTTCATCGCCATGTTCCCAGACTGGAGGTCCGATGACAGATTGACGCGGATTTTTCCCGACGCAAGCCCATGTTCGATCGGCATCGTACCGGGGCGTAGCCTGGCGTAAAAATAGCGGCTTTTGTCGGTGTTTGTCTGCATTCCGGAACGACTCGCGATATGGTCCCGCTACAGGCCAAGCCCCCTGCCCCGGCCCAGTTCCCAGGAGATGCCGCCATGCTCATCCATGGAGATCGTCATCTGCTTCTGGCGCTGTTTCCCGATCTCCGGCCTCCAGGGCACCAGCGAGAATTCATGTCCGCTCTCCAGCACCGCAAACCGCCCGCTGGCCAGATCGACCGGACCTTTCAGCGTGCCCTGGATGGTCTCGAAGCGATCAAGCGGACGCCACAGCTTCCCTCGCTTCCCGGCCATGACCTGCCCGACCCGTTCTACCTCCCGCCCTTCCAGCGCCGCCAGCAGGTTCCTGCGGTAGCGGACCATGCCCTCCGGGGTCAGACTGGCATCTCCACGGTCGAGCAGCGCCTGTTGCCGCCGGGCCAGAGCGTCGCCGACTTCGCCCCCGAACCCGGCCTCCACCCGGTCGCCCTCACGGCTTACCCCGGCCACCAGACGCCGGTCGAGCCAGGTCGCGCCATCGGAGCCGATCTGCGCCTCCAGATCGAAAGCCGACAGCAGCCGCACCGTCGCCTTCGGCGCACGCGCGGCGTCATAAGAGAGGGCCTTCTGGCTGAAATCCTCCGGGATGCGCCAGCGGTCGGCGTCCAGCCGCTCGACAATCCCCGCCCGGCGTAGCGCCGCCAGACGGCGGACATGCCCTTTGATCAGGTCTTCCGGCGTGCCTTTGAGGCTCCAGCGGTCGAGCTGCATCCGCTCCAGATGGTCGGAAGGGCGATAGATCCCGTCCTCGGTATGGGCGAGGATCGCCCGATCGGATGGGCGCGGTTTGTCAGGAACCGGAGCGGCAACGATCTCCACGATCGCATTCCTGGGGATGTCCTCTACCTGGGCGGGATCGAAGCCGCGCAGATGATGCACCCGTCCGTCGATCCCATCGACCACCAGCGACAGTTTCTCGCCCAGTTCGTCGGTCAGGTGCCGGTCCACCAGACGTCCGGTGACTGATTTGTCTGGAACCTCGCCATGGAAGCGGAAATGCGCCGGGTCGCGCGTCGGCGCGGTTCCCTTGTCGCGCGCCTTCAGGGCGCGATGCATCTGCTTCGTGATGTCGTCCCGCTCGCCCAGGTTCCGCAGGCGCTCTTCCAGTCGCTCGTCGAGAGTCCATCTGCCCGGTTCCGTCGGACTGGCCAGTCCCATGCGTTCCAGCTTCGCGAGACGCGACAGGCGCAGCCGTCGGTCCACCAGATCGGAGGTCGGTGTGTCGCTGCCGGGGCGTATGTCGAGGGTACCGTCCTTCATCTGATCGAGCAGGGCGCGGTCGATGCGAGTGAAGCGGTCACGATCGATCTCGTTTTCCAGCTTCTGTCGCTGCTCGATCTCGGACACGGGGCCGAGGTCCAGCGTCACGATTTCGGAGGCGCGTTCACGAATGCCATGGGTGATATACTCACCATCGATGACGAGGTCTTTGCCTTGGTCATCGCGACCATTGACGACGACATGGACATGGGGATGGGCAGTATTGAAATGGTTCACCGCCACCCAGTCGAGCCGTGTGCCGAGATCGGCTTCCATCCGCGTCATCAGGTCGCGCGTGAAATCGGTCAGGTCATCCATCCGGTCGGCGTCTTCCGGCGAGACGATGAAGCGGAACTGATGCCGATCCTCCGCGCCGCGTTCGAGAAAAGCTTTCGCATCGGCACGGTCGGTCTCCGCGCCATACAGCACGCCACGCTCGCCGTCGCGGGACGTACCATCACGCTGGATGTAGCGCAGATGGGCAGCAGTTCCGCCTCCCTTCCCGGCCTGACGCACCACACGCGCCTTCACGGTCACACGGCGGGCACCGGACACCTGATGCCGCCAGCCGGCGATCCCGCGCGCACGGACGAAGGACGCGCCACGCCCGCGACCCACGCCACGGGTGGAACCGGAACGCGACGCGCTTCCCGCACGCGAAGTCGCACCCAACCCGGAAGAAAAGCGGCGGCCACTGCCGCCGCCCGACCCGCTGCCTCCCCTCTTTCCGGGGGACAGGGATTGCCGCCGAACCTGTGTGCGAACGGCGGCAAGAAAGTCGACGCGACCGCGCGCCGGACCGCCCTTCGAACGGAGACGTCCAACTCTGGGACGGAATGCGGTGTCGTCATCCTGCGCCATAGCCAGACCTCGCGAAAACCGGGCTTTTTCCGGGGATAGTGCCGTCAGAAACGGCGGAAAGCTCTCACTCCTGAAAAATGACGGCTCAGACGTCTGAAATCCAGAGTGCCACTCGAAATATCCCTAACCCCATGTGCAGACAAAGAAAACCGCAGGTGGGGACTGGCAGGAGTGCCACGTCCTTTAATCTTGCCCTCACGTTTTTTCCTCTTTTCGGCCCCTGAATTCGACTTTTCCGAATCTGATGCCCCCTTGCCAGCCTGACCGGAGTGGCTGGCAAAACCTGCCACAGATTGCCTCCCGACACCACGCGAACAGGAAGACGAAACGCTGCGCCGCGACCTGTTTTCGGTGCGTCTTATGACATGCCGTGAACACGTCAAAGCCATGCGCCGGACACGATCGAAAGCGACATCCGCGCATGACTGGGGACCGTCAAACTGGCGACACTTCCGGCGATGATGACCAATCGGTCAGCCTGCGTTCGTCGTGCATCCGGGCCGCCCGTCCACTGCATGCGGATGGTGTTTCGGACGCAGGAAAGTTCGTGCCACTGAACGCCGGGATTGTACATCGCAATAGTGTCTGGAATGGCGCTGAAGACGACCGGAAAGAGACGCGGCGGCACAGCCGGCGCCTTCCGCTCGCGGCGCGAAGCGCCGCGTTGTCCCGGCACACAACGGACGGGAAAGGTGGATGGTAAAGCGGGCCGGAAAGAGAAAGGAAAGGCACGGACAAACGTCGGTAAGCCGGACGCGGGAAGCACACTCAATGCAACGCGCGACGACGCAGCCATGCCCGATGCCGTGCTTTGGTATAGGCGTCGGGCTGCTTCCGTGCCTCCAGCCGATGATGCACGTGACGCCAGTAATCGGGACTGACCTCTGTCGGGTCGATGTCCTGCGCCTCGACCGCGTCGATCGCTTCCAGCACACGCTGGACGCGCGGCCATGAAGTCTGGTGCAGCAACACCTCGCCGCCCGGCCGCACGCATGGGACAGTCTGGTAATCTTCGCCGGAGCCGACCGTGCGCACGATGTCAATGTGCGATTCAACCGTCCCGTAATCGTTGGCGGCCCAGCGAACGAAGGCGAACACGCTGCCGGGGACAAAGCTGAGCATGCGCCGCTGACGGTCGAGGATCGTGTCTGCGACCGGCCGCCCGAAGCGCAGCCAGCGTTCCACCTGCTTCTCGGTCCACGTCAGTTCGACCGTCGTGATCAGTGCGGACGGATCGTCAGGCGTCACGTTGGTTTCCTCTTCACGGACGACTCTTCCGCCGGCACGGACTTCGACGGGAGGATAACGGCAATAAGCAGACTGCCGTCAGGGCACGCGCTTGAACAGGTAGATTGCCACCCCGCCGTTTCGTGCCTCTTCACGTTCGATTTCGTAACCCAGTGATGCGTATAAGCGAAGATTTTCTTCGAACAGAGAGTTCGTATATAGGCGGACAATGCCTACACCGGCCTGGGCGGCCAGTTGCTCCGCATACGCAAGCATTTTTCTTCCATAGCCACGCTTCTGGAAGCGAGGATCAACGGCGACGTTTTCAATCAGAATGTCGTTTTCATGCTGGATTGTTTCGAGAAGCGCCACCAAATCTGAACCAGCGAACAGGAGGTCTACCCGGTGGTCACGAATGAACGCGGCGTGGTCTGCCTTCATCGGGAGCGGTTCTCGCCCGATCACTGGCACCCATTTGGCGTAAGCTGCCTTGGTAAGCGCTGCGACGGCCTCGGCATCGCTGATCGTTGCAACTCGAATCATCTCGGTCATACTTTCTTTTATATGGTAAGCTCTAATAGCAAGTAAAACCGCTCCGAACGGTAACAAGACAGGGAAACGAGGCGGTCGGCTTTGAACATTAAAGAGGCTTAAATCTGCCGATAGTATTCACTGATCCGTCCCATGTTTGCTACGGTGAATTCTGGATGAACAGAGCAGGTCGTAATGAAGGAAGCGGAACATCTTACTGACGCCCCCGGAACAGCGGCACAACCCAAATTGGTGAGTTCTGTTCTACACCCCAGGAACCTTAAGCTTAAAGGCTGGGAGAAAGGCTCTCTATATGCGTCCGCAGATGTCTCATTGGGAGCCATCCTGGGACTGAGTAAGCTCGGAATTAGCTACAGTGAGGTTCCTCCAGGTAAAAGCGGTTGCCCTTGTCACAGTCATTCGATGGAGGAAGAGCTTTTCATCATTCTTGAGGGCAGTGGTACATACAGATTTGGCGATACAGAATACCCGTTTCAAAGCGGTGATGTTCTCTCTGCACCCGCAGGCGGTCTGGAAACAGCACATCAGATCATTAACTCTGGTGAAACAACACTCCGCTACTTCGCTTTGTCTGCGAATTCAGATGCAGAAATTGTGCAATATCCCGATTCTAAAAAGATAATGTCAAAGACCAGGCTACCGGGTGGACAGAGCCTCAGACGGGTGACACTTCAGAGCGACAACCTCGATTACTGGGAGGGCGAGCCAGGTACTGGCTGAAAGACAGAAGCGGTGTTCCTAAAAGGCCGTGCCTCGTTGACCACTCCTTCTCTTAGTGTCTGACCGAAAATGAGTTGAGTGATTTCAGCGGGTTATGATTCATGGGTTTGCGAGAACCTAATGAGATCAAGATGGCCTGGACTGAAATCACCCGAGCGCAGTATCAAAGGGACGACCTGGAGTATGCAAGCGACCTTCGCGATGCGGAGTGGGCGCTGATTGCGCCTTTGATGCCCGAGAGGAAACGACTGGGGAGACCACGACGTACGGATTTGCGCCGGGTCATGGAGGCGATCCTCTATATCGTCACTACGGGTTGCCAGTGGCGACAATTGCCTCGTAACTTTCCCGCTTTCACGACCGTGCAGGGCTATTTCTACCGTTGGATCCGCGAGGGACGATGGGAAGCCATGAACCATATTCTCGTGATCCTGTCGCGTGAGCAGGACGGGCGAGACGCCACGCCTTCAGTGGGCATTATCGACAGCCAGTCGGTTAAAACCGCTGAAAATGGCGGCCCACGCGGTTATGACGCGGGCAAGAAGATCAAGGGACGCAAGCGACATATCGCGACCGACACGCTGGGTCATGTCGTGGCGGCTGTTGTACATCCCGCCGACATTCAGGATCGTGATGGTGCGCCGCTGGTAGCGGTCAGGATACGCTCATTGTTTCCCTGGCTTCGCCATCTGATCGGTGACGGGGGATATGCTGGCGAGAAGTTGCGTGGTGCGCTGGCTGAACTCGGCCGATGGACGATCGAGATCGTCAAACGTAGCGATCGGGCCGAAGGCTTCGTCGTCCTGCCCAAACGCTGGATCGTGGAGCGTAGCTTTGCATGGCTCGGACGTTGCCGTCGCCTCACGAAGGATGTCGAGGCAACAATCTCGTCATCCCACGCGTGGTTGATGATTGCCCATATCCGCAGAGTTCTGCGAAAAATCAATCAAACCGCTTTCTGATTCAGGCTCTTAGTGGTTCTCGAATGTTCGACGTCCAGTTTTGGGATAGCGCACTGGCCCATCAGGCGTCACATATGAGGGCGGAAGTCTCCGTCGTCACCCAATCAGCGAGTCGCACCCTCAAACCAACCATTCACCAACTTGTGATTTCTCGTTTTGTGAACAAAACACCGCCACATGTACGCCTGACTACGCCCCAGTACGCAGCGACTGACACACGCCGACAATCCATTGGAATTTCTCGTTTTTTCCGGTTGCACAGCGTTTTTCAGCGCGTGATGCTGCTGTCCTCTCCAGACGGAAAGGGCAGGACGATGACGGACGAAAACCGCATATCGAACGCCGGACCGAATTCTCCAGCGAACGATAACAAACCCAGCAGCAATATCCAGTCCGTTCTTCCCAATCCAGCCATGAAGGCGCGAACGGACGCATTGATCCTCGTTCTGGCGCGCCTGCTGGGGCGGCAGATTGCTCGTGAGGAATTTGAACGACGACTATACAATATTGCTAACGACAAATTTCCTCCCGATGCACCAGTGCAGGACGGACCCAATAATCAAACGGATTAGATGACACAGCTTATTCCCCTGCTGACGGCCTTCGGTCTCGGCTCAATTATCACTGCCCTGATCCAGTCATGGCTCACCCAACTCTCGAAAGAGAAAGAACGCGCGTTTCAGGAGAAACAAACGGCATATGTCGGATTACTGGAGGCTTATCATCGGGCCGCCGTCGAGGGGACCGATGAAACAGCGAAGCAATTCGCTTATTGGCTGATGCGATGTGAGTTAGTCGCGCCATACCAGGTGCGGGACGCGATCAGGCGCATTGTCGAAACGAACGATGACCGTGAAGGACGTCGGCAAGCCGACCATGACATGAAGACGGCCATGCGCGCCGATCTCAGAATTACACAATAAGAGCATATATCGCTCACTTGAAATGCGCATTTCTCATGCGCATAATATACCCATCAATGGGAGCCATCCGATGCCACCTTCAATCGATACCCGCCGTGCCACGAACGTCACATTGCCGGTTCATCTGCTCACCGAAGCACGAGCCCTGGGTCTCAATATTTCCCAGGCATGCGAGCAAGGTCTCGCTACAGCGCTTGCCGCTCGCAGGCGCGAAAACTGGCTTGCCGAGAACGGTGACGCTATCCAGTCCTGGAACGAGCATGTCGAGACGCACGGCCTGCCGCTGGCCGAGTATCGGGCGTTCTGATGGCGCGTCTCGATGTCTATCCGATTCCGGGCAAGCGTCGCGGGGGGTATGTGGTCGATGTTCAGGCGGAACTCCTGTCCAAACTGGCAACCCGGATGGTCATTCCGCTGATCCCGGTTTCTGATGCTCCGCCGCCGATCAGCGAGTTGAATCCGGTTATTGATATAAAAGGCGCGCCACATGTCCTGCTGACGCAGGCCCTGGCCAGTGTTCCGCTCTCCGAACTCCGTAAGCCCGTCTGCTCCATTGATCACCATCATGACGCCATCACGCGTGCGCTGGATGTTCTGTTCGTCGGTTTCTGAAACGCCGCCGTGCGCTGATATGACTGATTACCGTCGTGATCGATACGAAATGATTTCTGTATCGCTTTACCATCAGGAATAATCACCCGTTATTCCCTTTCTCCCGTCAGGAGTCCGTCATGACCCGTGTCGCGCTCTATGCCCGCTATTCCTCTGACAACCAGCGGGCGGCTTCCATCGAGGACCAGTTCCGTCTCTGTGAGGAACGCGCCATGCGCGAGGGCTGGCAGGTCGTGGACACCTATCGCGACGCGGCCATCTCCGGGGCCAGTATGATCCTGCGCCCCGGCATCCAGACCCTGTTGCAGGATGCTCAGGCCGGACGGTTCGACATCGTGCTCGCTGAAGCCCTCGATCGCGTGTCCCGCGACCAGGCCGACGTCGCTACCCTGTTCAAGCGTCTCCAGTTTGCGGGCGTGACCGTCGTCACGTTGACCGAGGGCGAGATCAGCGAGCTTCACGTCGGCCTGAAAGGCACGATGAACGCCCTGTTCCTCAAGGATCTGGCCATGAAGACCCATCGTGGCCTGCGGGGCCGGGTCGAGGCGGGCAAATCCGGCGGCGGCCTGTGCTACGGCTATCGCGTCGTGCATCAGATGGACGCGCGGGGTGAACTGATCCGGGGCGAACGCGAGATCGATCCGGTCCAGGCCGAGATGGTGCGCCGCATCTTCCATGAGTTCGCCTCGGGCCGCAGCGCGCTGTCCATCGCCAGCCGCCTGAACGACGAAGGCATCCCCAGCCCCACGGGCGGTAAGTGGAACAACACCACCCTGCGCGGCAACGCCCTGCGTGGCACCGGCATTCTGAACAATGAGCTTTACATCGGACGCCTCGTCTGGAACCGCCTGCACTATCTGAAAGACCCGCAGACGGGCAAGCGCGTCTCTCGATTGAATCCACAATCTGAGTGGATCATCACCGACGTTCCCGAACTGCGGATCATGGATGACGATCTCTGGCAGGCCGTCCGTGCCCGGCAGGCGCTGATCGCGGCGAAGAGCGTGAACATCAGCGCCGGTATCCGCGCCTCCCTCAACAAGCTGAACGGGCAGCGCCGTCCAAAATCGCTCCTGTCGGGGTTGGTGTTCTGTGGGGTATGCGGCGGTCCCTGCTCGATCCGGGGCGGCGACCGATTCGCCTGCTCCACCCACATGGACAACCGCTCCTGCACCAACAGGACCACGATCCGTCGCCCGGAACTGGAAGACCGCGTGCTGTCGGGTCTCAAGGACCGGCTGATGACGCCGGAAGCCGCCGCCGAGGCGATGCGCGCTTATGTGGAAGAAACCAATCGCGCCAACCACGAACGCCGCGCCAGCACGGCCGGCTGGCAGACGGAACTGACCAGGCTGCGCAAGGGGCTGAAACAGATGCTCCAGGTGATCGAGGATGGCGGCTATACGCGCGGCATGGTCGAGCGCATGCGCGAGATGGAAGCCCGCGAGGATGAACTGGTCGCCCTGCTTGCCGCCCAGCCCCAGGACGTGCCCGATATCCATCCCAACGTCGCTGGAATCTTCAAACACAAGGTCGAGCGGCTGGCGGAAACCCTGAACCATCCCGAGGACCGGCAGGAAGCCTCGGAGGCCATCCGCGCGCTGATCGAGAAGATCGTGCTTCATCCCGGCAAAGGCCGGGGCGAGATGCATGCCACGCTCCATGGCGAGCTTAGCACTCTGCTGGAGTTCGCCGCCTCACGCGACGCAGGGTCCAAAAACGCGAACACTCCCGGAGCCAAGGCCTCGGGAGTGTCGGTATCGGGTATTGCGGGGACAGGATTTGAACCTGTGACCTTCAGGTTATGAGCCTGACGAGCTACCGGGCTGCTCCACCCCGCGGTGGTGATGGTGTGATGTGTGGGAGGTGGACTGGAAGACCTGGCGGCGACCGACTTTCCCGTGGCTTAAGCCACAGTATCATAGGCGCTGGGGGTTTTCACGGCCGAGTTCGGGATGGGATCGGGTGGATCTCTCCCCGCCATAGCCACCAGGTCATCCAGTCCACCGTTTGTGGTGTCTGGTGCTGCGGTTGGTGTGGTTCTGAAATATGAGGCATGGATGATTTCTGTGCATGGGCACTCTCTTTTAAGGGAGAGCGTAATATGAGTGAGTTCCTGTGGGCGATTAGGACCAGTTAGCTGCACGCATTACTGCGCTTCCACACCTGGCCTATTGACGTGATGGTCTTTCACGGCCCTTGGGGAGATCTCGTTTTAAGGTGGGTTTCCCGCTTAGATGCTTTCAGCGGTTATCCCGTCCATACTTAGCTACCCGGCTGTGCCGCTGGCGCGACAACCGGTGCACCAGAGGTATGTTCATCCCGGTCCTCTCGTACTAG